>JACCDW011010328.1_pt1 | contig 19841 bp, 30 predicted proteins | sample 7449781 | NCBI WGS metagenome assembly JACCDW01 (sample SAMN15323449, study PRJNA562643) | freshwater metagenome | isolation source: river surface water | place: USA:Blue River Watershed | collected 2017-08-18
ACCATGGATGTGAATTTTGGCAGCAATTGGTCTATTATAAAACACTATCACACACATAGAGACAAACCTGTGCGTGTGATCATGCTGGGAAGCAGTTGTTATAATCAAGGACGCCGGTTGTATCCACTGTATTCGGCCAGCAAGGCTGCTCTATACAATCTTTGGGAAAGCACAAGAGATCATTTTGATGGATCCAATATCACAGTGGATTTGGTCAATCCTGTGCGGACTCTCACGGCCATGAGCTCAAAAAACAAAAAGATAGATCCAAATTTACCATATCTGGATCCACAGCAGGTGGCAGAACAAATCTATAAATTGGTAGAGGAAAACCAATCTTCTAGATGTGTAAACATGACTTTTGAGGAAAACACATGAAAATAGGAATCATAGGTAAAGGCACAGTTGGCAGTGCTGTTTTTGAAGGACTACAATATCTTGGTCATGACATGACATTCTTTGATCCAAAATATCAAGGATCAGTCTTGGCCGATGTATTAGACACCGACGTGGTGTTTATCAGCGTGCCAACCGATCAGGCTGCCAACGGCGACTGCGACACTTCCATAGTAGACCGAGTAGTTGGCGAACTTAACGCGGCCAACTACAAGGGTCTGGTGGGCATAAAGAGCACTGTTATTCCAGGCACCACAGATAGACTACAGCGTGAATATCCTGCCTTGCGCATGTGCATGGTTCCTGAATTCCTGCGTGCCAAGAGTGCCTTGGCTGACTTTGTGTACAATCATGACCTGTTGGTGGTGGGCTGCTACAACAAGGAAGATGCCGAGATCATAGTGGATCTACATGGTAGTTTTCCACAGCATGTTTCCAGAGTCACCCCGGTTGAAGCCGAAGTAATCAAGTATTTCAACAATGTGCATCATGCCATGAGCGTGACCTTTGCCAACATTGCCTATGACGTGTGTGGTAAATTGGGTGCCAACTACATGAATGTGTACAAGGCAATTACCCGACGTGAATGTTTTAATCCGGCCTACTTAATGGCCAATCCCAACATGCGTGGCTACGGTGGACATTGCCTGCCCAAGGACACAGCAGCCTGGAACAATTTGATTAGAGATCTTGGCTTGCCATATACCATGATTGAAAGTGTTATAACCGACAACGAGAAAGTTAAAAACCAATGAAAATATTAGTCACAGGTGCCAGCGGCTTGTTGGGCACAGAAATCTGCCGCCAACTCAAACTGGATGCAGAAAACGAAGTCTGGGCCGTAGACAATCACAGCCGTAGTACTACTGTACCTCCTTGCGACAGATTCATGGAACTGGATCTGACCGTGGGTGGTAATTTTGATAATTTGCCCACGGATTTTGATTACATATATCACTATGCGGCCATCAATGGCACCAAAAACTTTTATGAACGCCCCAATGAAGTCATGTGGACCAACATGGTGTGTGACTTCAACATGTTTGAGTTTGGAACCATGTGCTCGGGCTTGAAAAAATTTGTTTATGCGTCCAGCAGTGAAGTGGTATCAGACAATCCGCAAAGTCCAGTGCCAGAAACCTTGGACATTGAAATCAAGAACATTCACAACGCAAGATGGAGCTACCGTTTGCCAAAGATTTGTAGTGAAAATTTCCTTACCAACAGCCGATTGCCTTGGGTCATATTCCGCTATTTCAATGTGTATGGTGACAATTCCAAGCCCGGACACTTTCTAGCTGATCAAATCGCCAAGATACGGTCGGGTGTGTTTGAAGTGGTTGGCCCCAACGAAACACGTAGTTTTTGTCATGTGGAAGATGCGGTGCGTGCCAGCATACACATGAGCCGTGCTGTTGAACGTAGCTTGTTGAACATTGGCAATGACCGTGAAATCACCATAATGGAAGCGGCACAAACCATAGCCCGGGCCTTGGGTCATAATGATCCGATCTGGATAACCACCGACGGCAAGGCCGGCAGCACACCCAATCGCAGACCGGATATCAGCAAACTCAAAAGCGTGATGAAAGATTATAGACCCAAAAGTTTCGAACAAGGCGTCAAAGAAATTATTGACAATCTAAAATAACTGCCGTATAATAAAGTATGAAAAAAATCTATCATACTTGGCAAGAAATCGAAGCACAGACACATGAAATCCTGCGCCAGATCACTCTATCAAACTGGCGTCCAGACTATGTGGTAGGACTCACACGTGGCGGCTTGGTGCCGGCAAATTTGATCAGCCAATATCTTGGTTGCAGGATGGAAACGCTCAAGGTCAGTTTACGAGATGGTGATCAATGTGAAAGCAACTTGTGGATGGCCGAAGATGCCTATGGTCATAGAGATCATGATCCAATGGCATCCGGCGATGGTCGTAAAAACATCCTGATCGTAGATGACATCAACGATTCGGGTGCTACCTTGAATTGGATCCGAGAGGATTGGCAGAGTGGCTGTTTCCCCAAAGACCGGCGTTGGAAACAAGTCTGGGGCAACAACGTGCGAGTGGCCTGCTTGTATGACAACGAGTCAAGCAAAAGCAAATTAGATGTTGCATACTCGGCTGTCACAATCAACAAAGCCGACAAAGATGTGTGGATAGTTTTTCCCTGGGAATCATGGTGGCAATCTAAATAAGTCTATGAAAATTCATTATCGCGAGCCTAGTTTGATTGAGCAAATGACTGAAGCCATTACTAACAGTCAGCAACCTATTGATTATTTTGAGCTCTCACAACAAGAATTCCAATCTGTTTTCAGCAGCTTGGACAAAAACAAATCAGCAAACACAGTATCATATTCCTACAAAGGCATACCAATAAAGGTCAAAGATGAGTAAAATAAAAGTATCTGAAGTGTTCTACAGTCTACAAGGCGAAGGTCGTTTTATAGGAGTGCCAAGTGTGTTCCTGAGAACCTATGGTTGTAACTTCACCTGTGCAGGATTTGGTTGCGGACCCGGGCAAACAAGTTTAGAAGCAGACGAAGTTGCAAAAAAAGTTGAATTATACACAGACTTCACCGGCCTGCCTTTGGTAACCACTGGGTGCGACAGTTATGCTTCGTGGCATCCCGCATTCAAACACTTGAGTCCCACACAGACCACAGAAGAGTTGGTAGAGCGCATGTTGGCACTAACACCCAATAATCAGTGGGTGCAAAACAATGGCAATGACGTACACTTGGTCATCACCGGTGGTGAACCATTGTTAGGCTGGCAACGTGCTTACAGTGAATTGTTGAGTCACGATCGCATGGCAGACTTGAAAAACATCACATTCGAGACCAATGGCACACAGGAACTACATGCGGACTTCCGTCACTTTTTGCTGGACTGGACATTGAACCCACGCCTGGGCAAAAAAGGGTCCAGCGCACTTACGTTTAGTGTCAGTGCCAAATTATCAGCATCAGGAGAGAAGTGGGAAGATGCCATACGTCCTGACATCGTCATGAGCTATGCCGATATTGGCCACACTTATTTGAAGTTTGTGGTCGAAACTGACGAACACATACATGAAGCCATACGTGCCACTGATGAGTATCGTCGTGCAGGATTTACAGGTGTAATCTACTTGATGCCGCAGGGCGGAGTTGTACAACCATACGACCGGAACAAACTGCGCATCGCCGACATCTGTGTGGAACAAGGTTGGAATTACAGTCCTAGATTGCATGTGGATCTCTGGGGCAATGGATGGGGCAAATGAAAAACATAGGATTTATCGGACTGGGCAAGCTGGGCATGGATGCCGCTGAAGTGTTTGCCCAACATTACACTGTGCGTGGATATGACATAGCACCACGAGTCAGTGACAGTGTAAAAGTTTGTGATATCAAAGAAGTGGTACAAGACAGCGAATGGATATTTGTAGCGGTACCCACACCACACATGGAAGGCTATGATGGAAGCGTGCCCAGCAGTCACATGCCTCCTAGAGATTTCATACACGAAGCTGTGCAGCAAGCCCTGATCAAGATCAATCATTATGCTACCACACCCAAGAAGGTTGTGCTGATATCAACAGTGTTGCCCGGTACCACACGCAGAAGTTTTGCTGGCCTGTTGAACAAACAACATCACTTCTTGTACAATCCTTACTTGATAGCCATGGGATCGGTGAAATGGGACATGGTCAATCCAGAAATGATCATGATTGGCACAGAACATGGTGATAGAACAGAACTGGCCCAAGAGCTGGTTGAACTGTATCAACCCATGGTACAAAACAATCCACGCTTTGAAATTGGTACCTGGGAAGAGTGTGAGGCGATCAAGATTTTCTACAACACATTTATCAGTGCCAAGGTTGGCCTGGTCAACATGATACAAGACTTTGCCATCAAAATCGGCAACATCAATGTGGATGTTGTGACCAATGCCTTGGCACGCAGCACCATGCGTATCATGGGACCCAAGTACATGACCGCAGGCATGGGCGATGCCGGCGCTTGCCATCCACGAGACAACATCGCTCTGCGTTGGTTGGCCCAGGAGTATGACATTGGCTACGACATGTTTGATACCATCATGCTGGCTCGTGAAATGCAAGCACGCAATCTGGCTGAGTTCTTGGTTGAACAAGCCCGCAAGCACAATCTACCCGTGGTCATCCACGGCAAGGCTTATAAACCAGATGTGCCTTACTGTATTGGAAGTTACAGTACCTTGATTGGACACTATGTTCAAACACTAGGTCAACAAGTATTTTATGTAGATCCCTTGGCCGACGATCAGACTTCAGTGGTATCAGATGTGAGTCGGGCCATTGTGCTCATGGCACACAATCGCAGCGTAACCTACAACTATGTGGATGGTGATCACACTGATCGGTTTTATTATAACATCAAGCCTGGCAGCATCATTGTTGATCCTTGGCGTCGACTACCACTGGACATGCCGGACATGACAGTGATACACTACGGAAACACCAGGAAAGTATGAGTCCTATGCCTGAATACATTTACATGCACAGTGACCACGATGCCTTGTTTTATATCCGTGCCCGTTGGGAATTGTGCCGTGTGTTGTGGCCCCAACGCTGTGAAATCACTGGACGTAGATTATGGCCGGGACGGCTGGCCTATCGTGGTCAGGCCATGTATACCGGGCCAGGAGAACCAGTCGTTGAAACACGCTGGCATGATCGTGTCGAACACTTAATATGGCAATTAAAGGAGTAACAGATGAAATTTTTTGACAAACTAAAAAACACTTTTGGCAAGAAAAAACCTCAAGTCCAAGAAGCTCCACGACCCAAGAAAAAGAGTGAAAAAGAATTGGCCACCGAACGCGGCGAGCCTTATGTGGCCATACTCAGCATGGAGATCGATCCTGAAAACATGCAACAAGGGTCATTTGAACTAGACTGGAACGACAAGTTTGTGGCCAACCTTGTGCGTGCTGGTTATCAAATGAATCCAAAGGACACCGACGCAGACATAGTAGACCGCTGGTTTACCGCGGTTTGCAGAAATATCGTGTTGGAAACATTTGAACAATACGAGGCCATGAATCCCGAACGGGATCGCTTTGTCAAAACACGCAACATGGGCGATGGTAGATCGGAAGTGTCGTGAATTTTGATTGTGTTTTTATCAATGGGGACAGTTATTCAGCCAAGGACACTGCCAACTGGGTTTATGGAGATTGGGTAGCCAAAGAACTGGGTGTGCCTGTGATCAATATAGCCAGCCTTGGCTGTAACAATGATCGCATAGTGAGAAGTTCTGTAGAAACTCTTTCCTGTCTTGGATATCAAAATCCATTGGTAATAATTGGATGGTCGTTTATTCGCCGTATAGAAGTTTGGTATAGTGGCAACAATCCAGAGTTGCTGAAATTTATTTCTGACAAACATGCTGAGGAACACAAAACAGCAAAATTAATCACACTTGATTGGTTGTTGAAATACAATGAAGCTACCTTGGAACAAAAAATGCTGATACTTCAAGATTCTCAGATTCCTAAACGACTGGTTGATTTTTACACCAGTGTTTTTATGTTTTCCAACTGGTTGAAATCCAAAAACTACACCTACTTCATGTTCTCGGCTGCAAGAAACAACGAATTGCCTGTTGAGAATTTTCCAGCTGTAAAAAACATGCACTTGGTGGATCAAGTTACCAAGGACAAAAACATTTTCAATTTACATGAATTTTACATTGAAGATTGGGCAAGAAAAAATGATCCTGAGTGTGATCCAATCACAGGACACTTGTCTGCTCGAGGTCACAAAGATTTTGCCAAACATTTATTGACATTAATGCCACTATGATATTCAATCACATCAAACACCTGCACGCCGAAGGCAAAAAGATCGGCATCACATTTTCAACCTTTGACATGCTACATGCTGGCCACATCGCCATGCTCAGTGAAGCAAAAAATCATTGTGATTATCTAATTGCTGGACTGCAAACAGATCCCACCATTGATAGACCTGACACCAAGAACAAACCAGTTCAGAGCATAGTAGAGCGTCAGATACAGTTGGCAGCATGTCGTTATGTAGACGAGGTTGTGGTATATCAAACTGAACAGGATCTTGTAGACCTCCTTCTGATTTTGCCCGTGGATGTGCGTATCCTGGGTGTAGAGTACGAAAACAAAAACTTTACCGGAGAACAAGAATGTTACCAACGCGGCATTGAAATTGTGTTCAATGGACGTGATCACTCATTCAGTTCCAGCAGTTTGCGCAAACGTGTGGTCGAAGCAGAAACTTTCAAGGCACTCAAACAGCAATGATTTTATATGTAAACGGTGACAGTCATACCGCGGCTGCCGAGGCAGTCAACCCATACGCCTTTGCCGAAGACGATCCGGCTTTAAAATATCTAGGACGCTTGCCACATCCAGAAAATTTAAGTGTGAGCTGGGGCAAACTGTTGGGGAAAACCCTGAAGGCTGGCACTCACTGTGATGCAGAAAGTGCCAGCAGCAACCACCGGATCATGCGCACTACTCGGCAATGGCTGCTTGATCACAAGTACAGCTCGGCCGAACTTTTGATCATCATACAATGGAGCACGTGGGAACGAGAAGAATGGTTACATGATGGAGTTTACTATCAGGTTGGATCCAGTGGACTCGATGATGTGCCGCAGGAATTACAAGAAAAATATCGACATTTTGTGATTGGTACTGACTGGAAAACCAAAACACAACAAGCTCACGACGAAATTTGGGCATTCCATCAAGAACTATGTGAACAAAATATCAAACATATTTTTTTAAATGGCAACAATGATTTCAGCAAGATCACCGAAAAAAAGAATTGGGGAGTCAACTACATAGCACCATATGACCCATCCATGACCTTTGACAGCGTGATAAGAAACGCCGGCATTGACACAGTTGCGCCCGATTCCTGGCATTTTGGACGCGATGGTCATAGCTTTTTTCACCGTTTTATGTTACAATATATTGTTGATAACAAATTCATTTAAGGCTCTTTATGAAGTATGTGCTGATTGACACAGCCAACATGTTCTTTCGTGCGCGGCATGGTGCATTCCGTGCGGCCGATACCTGGGAAAAACTGGGCTTTGCCCTGCATGTAACGCTGATGGCTGCCAACAAAGTGGCCCGCAGATTTGAAGCCGATCACGTGGTTTTTGCACTTGAGGGCAGAAGCTGGCGCAAAGACATGTACAAGCCCTACAAAAACAACCGTGCTGTGGCCCGTGCAGCCTTGACCGAAGCCGAAGCAGATGAGGACAAAATGTTCTGGGAAACTTATGATTCCTTGACTAAATACTTGAGTGAGAGGACCAACTGTAGCGTAATCAGATGTCCGACCGCAGAAGGCGACGATGTCATAGCTCGCTGGATCGCACTACATCCCCAAGATGAACACGTAGTTATCAGCAGTGACACTGACTTTGTTCAGTTGGTTGCTGCCAATGTCAAGCAGTACAACGGAATCACCGACGAACTGATCACCATAGAAGGAATCTTTGATGCCAAGGGCAAACCGGTCATCGACAAAAAAACCAAAGAAGCAAAAACCATCCCAGATCCCCAGTGGTTACTTTTCGAAAAGTGCATGCGAGGCGATGCAAGCGATAATGTGTTCTCGGCTTTTCCAGGCGTGCGTACTAAAGGAACTAAGAACCGGGTTGGCCTCCAAGAAGCCTATGAAGACAAAAACAAAAAGGGCTATGCCTGGAACAACTTGATGTTGCAACGCTGGTCAGATCCCGACGGTGTGGAACATAGAGTGTTGGATGACTATGAACGCAATAGAACCTTGATTGATCTCACAGCGCAACCCGCAGAGGTCAAAGCCGAAGTAGATCGTTGTATTCTTGAGCAGATTTCGCACAAGGATGTAGGACAAGTGGGAGTGAGATTCATGCAGTTCTGTGGCAAGTATGAACTCAACAAGTGTTCAGAATCGGCCGACAGTTTTGGCCGATGGATGAATGAAACATACAAAGGAGTACTCAATGACCTTAATAGCTAAACCAGTGATAGACAAACAATTTTGGATCCTGCAGGAAAATGATCGCAAAATTGGCAATGTTGAGGCCTGTGCCGGTGGTTACCAGGTACGCATCAACAATCAAATAGCACAATTCAAAACCATACGCATGGTAGAACGACATGTGAATGTGAAATTTGTGAGTAGTCCCAAAATGAAAAAGGCTGTCAACAAAGAAAAACAGGTCTACGGATATCCGACTTCTGGCTGTGTACACAATCCCATGTGGGACCTCAAGCTCAAAGTACCTATCTATACCAAGACCACCAAGAGCAAGAGCTGGTATGCAGCCGGTTGGTACTGTATCAAAAAAGGTCGTGCCTGGAGCGCGGTACATGATCCCAAACTGATCGTGATACAAAGATATCCTTATCAAGGTCCTTTCCATTCTCAACAAGAGGCCGAACATGAGTCTACACATCAATAGATTCGTTGATAGATTGCGTGGCTCTGAAGCCCGTGGCAGCAAAGATTTTATCATGAGCATGAATGATGCCAAGGATTTGCATGCCGACATCACACGTCTGCTGCTGGAACTGGAAAGTCTGAGATCCACAGTGGCTGCGGCCAAAAAAGAAGAGATCATCAGCATAGAAGTAGGCGGTGGTCGATTCTAAATCTACCTATATTTTGGCATAAATAAATATAGGAGTATATTATGAGCCGACCCAAACCAACTGTTCTCTTGGAACAGACCAACAAAAGCACCTACAAGACCGAGCAGGTCCTGGCCAGCGAAGGAGTCTGGGCTGTGTTCTACGATCATCAACCCATCAACTTGAAAACTTCAAATCTCTTGGTGCAGTACCCTGGCCCCAAGTACAAAAAAGTCAGTTTCTCAAATCCCGGCCATGCCAAGAACCTGGCACGCAAACTGAATTCACAATTCAAAACCGACAAGTTCACAGTGGTGTTGCTCAAAGCTGGCGATCAGGTTTATCCTTGATGTGCGAGACAAACGTAAACTAACAGAACAGCTGGTAGGCCAACTGGATCCCGGTCTGGGCATGACCATCAAACATGCCATGCATACCTGGTGGTTCAATCTGCGCAAAAACGGTGGCATGAGATTGACCACCACAGGATATCAGACATTTGTACGAGACCTAGACCTTGAGCACTATGGTTATGAAATTTCCGATCCCATGCTGTTCAATCAGCACACCATATTGGATCTGGATCGCAAAATGCAAATGCCCTATTACATACATGCTGTCAAAGGGATACCAAAGAAAATTGTGTTTTTTGGTAGTCGCGAAGCTGTAATGGTAAATCTGTATGGAAACTTGAAACAGTTTCTTGACAATTATCGGCCTTGATGTTATACTACAAATCTGGGCCTTTAGCTTAATGGTAAAGCAATCGACTCATAATCGATGGAGTGAAAGTTCAATTCTTTCAAGGCCCACCAACTAAATATCTTACACATGGAACAGGTCAAAAAACCCGTAGCACAATTCTACTATTCCAAGGAAGAGTGGAACCGGCTGGGTTGTGGACCTTTGCCTCCTGAGCGAGATCGCAACAATCAATTGCAAAACGCAGCGGCAAAAGGCAATCCCAGCATTGACGGCAAACACATAAAAGGATATAATTAATCATGTGGTTGATAGTGTTTGCGTTATTGGCTATCACTGTCTGTTATGGCATAATGTGGCTCAACGATCATCAGGACGAACAATGAACAAATATTGGAAAAAACTCTGCACTCCCGAACAAAATGCCCGACAAATTGGTGCGCTGAAAATCTTGGCAGGTGGGCTTACTCTGCTGTTTGTGATTTGGTTTTTGGGAACATATCTATGAAAATAAAGAAAACTATCGACAACATGCGTCAGAGCCACATGCCCTGGCCTGCAGCTGGTGCCATTGCTGTGTTCATAGCGTTCATGATCGTGTTTCAACACTACAAATAACATGAATCAAGACCTTAGCTTTGCTGTCGGAGTTATCATAGTGGTGGCAGTGTTCCTGTTTGTCTTTTATTAGTTTCCACGTTCGTTAAACGTGGTGGTGGGTCGGCTCTGATTGACACATAAATAGGTGTGTCGTATAATAACGATATTGTTGTAATTCCTTCCAAGTGAAGGCGCTGTGGACCCGGGTTCGACCCCCGGCACCTCCACCGAAATACATTCAACCCTAGGCCGGCTTGGGTGACATGTAATAGAGTGTATTTCCTTGGGGGTGTATTTGGATTCGACATGGTGAGCTAATACGGACGGCAACACATCAGCAACGATGTAAAAAGAAGACTTTAATAACTGCAAACGCAGCTAACGACGAGACCTTTGCCTTAGCGGCATGATCTCCGGGGCAACTATGCCTTGTTACCCAAAATAGTCAGAAAAGCCTGGATTTTCCAGGCTTTTTTGTTGGCCACTAGTGAAACCACTAAATAGTTTGTTGGGTGATCACCCAGCATTCTTTTAAAAGGAAATTTCAAGCATGAAAAAACTATTAGCAACTTTAGCGTTGTCTCTTGGCCTGACCACAGCGGCAGTCGCACAGAGTTCAGTGACCATTTATGGTATTTTGGATGTCGGTTTTAGTGATAAAAATATCAAAGGCACTCCAGCCACGGCCACCAACACTGTGACCACAAATCAAATCGGTAGCAGCTTTGAAACACCCAGCCGTCTCGGATTTCGTGGCACAGAAGATCTAGGTGGTGGCACCTCAGCATTTTTTACCATTGAAACTGGCTTGACCCCAACCAGCTCCACTCTCAGTTCGTTTAACAATCGTCAAACTTTTGTTGGACTTGGACAGAAAGGTCTTGGCAATGTGGCCATGGGCACACAGTATGGCCCCATCCACAAGGCCGTGGCAGTGACTGACCCGGGTCAACAAAACGCCACAATTGGTTCGGTGATTTATCCAGCTGCAGGAACCGATGGTGGACAAGCATCAGCTGATGCTGCATATACCATACGTTTCGCCAACAGCTTGACAGCCACCATGGATCGTCGTGCCGGCTTCAGCGCCAATGCCTTGTATGCCATCAACAATCAGAACAGCACCAAGACTGGCGCTACCACTGGTGGACAAGTTGATGCCACGGCTTATGGCCTAGGCGTCGATTACACCCGAGGCGACTTGTATGCTGTTGTGGCATATCAGAGCTTGAAAAGCATCAACAATACATCAGCCACAGCTTCAGTGACTTCTTTTGTGGGCACCAATACCACTGACAGTCAGTTGTATGCAGGTGCTACCTATGATTTGAAAATTGTCAAACTGTTTGCAGGCTTCACTGATCGCAAGATCCAGAGCAATCTCAACAGTGCAGACCAACTCAATCGCACAGCACAACAGATCGGTGCACGTGGATTTTTCACACCCAAGATCGAAGGCTGGGCCAGTGCAGGCAATGGTCGTTACAATGCATTCGGAACCAATCAGGCCACAGCAAACTTCACGGCCTATCAGGTTGGTGCCAATTACTGGTTGAGCAAACGCACAAACCTTTATGCCATCGCAGGCAGCACACAAACATCCAGCACCAGCACCACCGGTGCACTCAGTGGAAATCAGTTTGCCACTGGCATGCGTCACACATTCTAACGTAACTTACGAGATGGCAAGAAAGCTCCGAAAGGGGCTTTTTTGTTGACCAAACCCGGTTGACAAGGTATAAATAACTGTGTATAATACTACTATTATGTTAAATCACAAACCAACATATCTCGTGCCACAACCCAATTTTGAAGGGAGTGCCATGCTATGGTCAATTTGTGAGGATCCAATTCAGGGCTCTGAATAGTATAAAATATCATACAATATTCAAAAACCCTGGAACTAAACACTCCGGGGTTTTTTATTTAAAGGAAAGGATAAAATGGCAATTGACTACAGTAAATTAAATGATCAGATTGTGAAACAGGCGTATGATCACACTTCGGCCTTTTTGACTGAAGCACAGAAGCAAAAACTGTTTCAAAACAAGATTGATCGTGCGGCCGCAATGATACGGGCCCAAGAACAGTTTAGACGATTAAAACAAGAAGATTAATCGTAGCAGTGGTTGCAGGCAACGAGGGCCTGTGTTACACTATAACCTAACACAAACGGGCGGCCTTGGGGATGGAGTTCTTCTTGTAGAACAAAAAATCCAAGCGATAGCAAAGTACATTCCTGTGAGTGTATTTTGCTATACGGAGAGTTGGCCGAGCGGCAAGGCAAGGGATTGCTAATCCCTCACTGGGTAACCGGTGGATTGGTTCGACTCCAATACTCTCCGCCAGAGCAGTCCGGCCCTCTAGGTCATCTAGAGACTAACGGTATAGCTGGGATTTACCAGTGAACCCTATGGACGCATAGGGCTACGGGCATCTGGTGGGATAACCGCCAACTTATTCGGGGGTGTAGCTCATCTGGTAGAGCATCTGGTTTGCAACCAGAGGGTAGCGGGTTCAAGTCCTGTCACCTCCACCAATATGGTAATGTCGCAAAGCGGTCTTGCACCTCCTTCATACGGAGGCCAACGTTGGTTCGAATCCAGCCATTACCACCATGCATCGTTAACTCAGTTGGTAGAGTGCCACTCTTACAAAGTGGATGTCGTTGGTTCAAGCCCAGCACGATGCACCAAGAACAATCGCGGGTTGTGATAGTCACCGCCGGGTCTCATAAGCCTGTGTTGAAATAGGGAGCGTTACCCTAGCCCGCAACCAATTTATTTGATTTACGACGATTTTCTTCTTTAGTTAAGTATTGAAGATTTTCTAAACTATGAGCTCCACCTTTGCTGATAGGAATAATATGATCTACCTCATAACCAGGTGGGCAGTTTAGATAAAATTGTTGTAGAGCTTTAATATCTTCTCCTATTGGAGTTTGATATTTTCTTCGAGCAATATACCGTTTATAAGTTTCTCTGTTTTTTGCTCGTTTCATTTCAATCGAGATTGATTTCTTTTTTGAATCCCATCCGCATTGTCTTGAACAATATTTTGTTTTAGCAATAAATTGCTTATTACATTGAGGACAACATTTTGATTCTAAAATAGGTGCTCTTAATTTGTTGTTATATTGTGCCGAACAAGAATGCCCACAAAATTTATTAGGCGGCAAAATAGAGATTTGACAGTTCAAACATTTGAGTTCAGGTTTAATTTTTTTGGGTCGTCTGGCATTGTTATATTTTGCGTTACAAGATTTAGAGCAAAATATTCCAGGAGAATCAAGTCTTTTAGTAAAAGTTTGAGAACAACATAAACAAGTTTTTATCATACAAATATTTATGCGAGAGAAGTCATTTTGTTACTTTGTTTCGCAACCAAACCAGGTCCTATAGTATATCGGTTAGTATTCCACACTGTCACTGTGGGGAGACGGGTTCGATTCCCGTTGGGACCGCCAATGCAGGTATAATTCAGCTGGAAGAATGTCACGTTGCCAACGTGAATGCCGTCGGTTCGAACCCGACTACCTGCTCCAGATTATTGTGCTCGAGCAAGCTAGGTGTATGCGGCAGACCGTTAATCTGTTGAGCCAGGTTCGAATCCTGGGAGCACAGCCACCCATAAATATCAGCATGAAAATTAAACTACCTGAAGATTTATTGTGGATGTGTCCAGTCACAGTGCCTGATCTTGTGAGATTGGGCGGACTAATGGATGGCGGATATCTTGTTCCTAAAAGTGCCATAGATCATGCTCAGGGCTTGTTGAGTTTTGGCCTAGGCGACGATTTTACCTTTGATCAGTCATGGCATGCCCAGAAACCTCAGGATCCCATACACATGTATGATGCCAGTGTAGACGGCGACAACATCAAGATACGTGTGAACACAGGTGTGCGTGGGTGTATAGATATCAAGGCAGAATATCAACAGTTTTTCCAAGGCAATATCAAACATTGGCCGGAATATATCAGTCCTGGTAATTTTGCACAAGCACTGGATCGCATAGGTGTGGACCAGGTGTTCGTCAAAATGGACATAGAAGGCAGCGAGTATCCTTTGATAGATCTATTTGTAGAACATCATAAGCGTATCGTGGGTATTGCCATGGAATGGCATGATTGTGCCCGACGCGATCCCAAGTGGAAAGCGGCTGTAGACCGGCTGAATCAACACTTTGCCATAGTACATGTGCATGGCAACAACCATGTCACACCCGATGAAGAAGGCATATTCGGTTGCATGGAACTGACTCATATTCGACGTGATCTAGCGGATTCAACTGAACTGAGAAAACAGATACATATTCCTGAATTGGATTACAGCAACGTGCATGGTCGGGATGACCACGAATACTACTTTGAATAGTCAACCGCGTGGACGGCACGTGGCCACAGTGGTAATTGCAGAATCTCTAAAATTAAGACCTTGACTGAGCTGTTGGCACACTGCGGCTGTGGCCACTGGTTGTTCCAGTTTGCGAATCAAGTCGTTGTTGACATAAAGAAACAGTGTTAGAATGTATTCCATAATTTAATAACTCCTAGTAATATATATCACATTTTATATGTGATTTTCTGGGAGATCTAATACATTTTTGTTATGAGCTTATTACAGTGAGGTGGCAGAGTGGCCCAATGCAAGGGACTGCAAATCCCTAAAGCCGTGAGTTCGAATCTCACCCTCACTTCCAGAAGGATTATTTGATACCAGGATTGATCAATTTTTTGCCGGCCACGATAGGAACTTCTTGAGTGATAGGATAGATATATTGATAATACCATCTGACCAGGACACCTTCGGGCAGGACGCCATTGCGCAACAGTTTTGCAATGTTCAATCGGTCCAGGGCTGTGGTAGCCGGACCTACTACTTTGGATCCGCCAGGCAACAAGGACAAGGTTGAAACGGAAGCCCTAAAAGTAGCATAAGAATCCAACAGAATTTTCAATGAGGCACTGTCAGTTTTTATACCTCTACCTGAACGATATCTTTCAACTGTGGTTAGAAATAGCACGAGACCTGAAACTAAGGTAACGTTTTGTGTAGGAGCTATACGGGTCATGTTTATGTCCTTGATCTAGGAATATTTATTGTTTTTTTTGTTTTTTTTTTGATTGAAATTGTCGGTCTGGTATAATGGCATTACAGCGGTCTCCAAAACCGTTAATTGAGGTTCGATTCCTTAGACCGGCGCCAAACCGCGGAGTGTAGGAAAGTCTGGTCTAATCCGCCTGCTTTGGGAGCAGGAGACCGAAGGTTCGAATCCTTCCACTCCGACCAATATTAGGAGAAGAAGCATCAATGGTGATGCAGTGGACTGTAAATCCGCCGCCTTTGGCATGACTGGTTCGATCCCAGTATTCTCCACCAAACAACGGAAGTGTGGCTGAGTCTGGCTTAAGGCAGCAGTCTTGAAAACTGAAGTGTGGCAACGCACCGTGGGTTCGAATCCTACCACTTCCGCCACGCATGGTAATGTAGCATAATGGTCGTGCACCTCCTTCATACGGAGCAAGGTGGTGGTTCGAATCCACCCATTACCACCATACAGGACGGTTAGCTCAGCGGTAGAGCAGGGCCCTTACAAGGCCAAGGTCGTAGGTTCAATCCCTACACTGTCCACCAATTTGCGGGATTAGTTTAGGGGCAAAACTAAAGATTTCCAATCTTTCGTCATCGGTTCGATTCCGATATCCCGCTCCACTATTTTCTAAGAAAGGAGGCGCTTATGCCAGCAGTATTTTTAGTCAGCGACACGCACTTTGGTCACGCAGGTGTATGTCGCTTTATGCGCAACGATGGTTTGACCAAACTGAGACCTTGGGACGATCCAGATGAAATGGATGAATTCATGGTCCGAGCCTGGAACGAACGAGTCAAGCCTACTGACAAGGTCTATCACTTGGGCGATGTCGTGATCAACAGGAAAGCTCTGGGCATCATGCGCAGGCTCAACGGTGACAAGGTCTTGATCCGTGGTAACCATGACATCTTCCGTGATGAAGAATATCGCGAGCACTTCCGTGAACTGCGTGCTTACCATGTCATGAATGGCATGATTCTGAGCCATATTCCCATCCACACAGAAAGTCTGGGTCGTTTTGGTGTAAACATCCACGGACACCTGCATGCCAATCGTGTCATGCATGTAGGTTTCAACGGCAAGCAAACTGACGTCGTTGATACCAGGTATCATTGCGTGTGTGTGGAGCAGACCGATTTTGCACCTATCTTGTTTGATGATGTCGTCAAACGCATCCGGGACGAGGGTGGTGTGATCGGTTTTCAAAACGGCAATGGCACCACACAAACAGCCACGTAAAGGTAAACCCCCATGGCGAAATTGGTAACCGCACCGGTTTAAGGTACCGGCAACTGTAGGTTCGAATCCTACTGGGGGCACCATTGACACAGGCCATTTTTTGTAGTATAATATAAATTTACACAAGGAGAACGCATGAGCACTCGAATCGAAAGTCGCAGTAGCGAGATTGACATGGAACGCTGTGTGGACCAGGCCGGCGGCAGGTATGATCTGGTCATAGCCGCGGCACAGCGTCTTAGAGAAATGAAACGTCGTGCCCGAGAAACCAATTCACATGTGACCACGATTGATGCACTGCGTGAAGTACAATCTGGCACATTCGCAATGACAGATTATTTGATCAAGGTACGATAATGAAAAAACAATCAACTGGAGAACTCAGTCGTACCATAGCTGGACAGTGGTCAAAAAGCGAAAAGCGTGAGCGGGCCACAAGAGAGATCATGGAGGCAAAACGACGCACGCACCAGATCAACAAGCGGTTCCGGCAACAGCGTAACATGATGTAACACATGCAACTGATTGCATTTGGTGATTCGTTCACAGCCGGTGATTGGGACTCAGAGAATCATCGAGATCTCAGTTACGTGGCACGCTTGTGTGAGATTCCAGATTCCATTTTTGAATCCTGGCAAAATCATGCTCGGGGTGGCTACAGCAATGTACAGATCGCCTTTTCGGTCTACAAATATCTGCAAGAAAATCGCCATGACCTGTCAGACAAATTCTTTATGATAGGGTGGACTTCACATGGCAGATACAGCACAGCCAATGCACGGCACGAAGACAGCCGACGCAATTACACTCCACATGACGTGTATGATTTTGTCAGCCAACCCGACCGGTATCCTATGAGTAGCAATGTGCTTGTTTACGAAACTGACATGGCCATCATGGGCATCCATCTGCTGTTGACTCGCATGCAAGTGCCGTTTGCCATGATACAGGCCTTTGATGATCACACCAATCACGCCTGGTCTACCACCCAAGATATGCCCAATTGGATCAATGGCGACCGGGTCAACAATACTCTCATGCACATAGTGGCTGGACATTATTTGGATGAATCGTTCGCGACCTTGCCACCCAATTCGCAATATTTTGAATACAATTGGATTTCCAAGCTCAAGCCCAATGCTTACATGGCCAGTTGTTGGCATCCCAATGAACAAGGGCATGGCTTGATAGCCAGAACCTTGTATCCGAATCTGCTTCAATATGTGCAATAATCAAATCATGCACCCTTCGTCTAGAGGCCTAGGACACGACCCTTTCACGGTCGGTACACCGGTTCGAATCCGGTAGGGTGTACCAATTTTTTTACAGTTTGTTTACGCACAAATAAGTATTGATATCAAACAGGATCACAATCATGGCAAACAAACTCACACGCAAAAAACCCGGCTACACCCGATCGGGCGAAGTCAAGATCATCAGTCTCAGTGTCAAGCAATTGACAGAACTGTTGGACAAAACCCAGATGAACAAAAGAAAAGCCAAAATCCAACGACGCATTGATCTTCTCCGACGTCGTCCTGGCTATGTAGAACCTGTGGTAGAAGTAAAAGTAGAAACACCCGCAGAATAAGATTCATGCCCCTGTCGCATAGTGGGATTGCAACGGATTTGTAATCCGTCTCGAAAGAAGAGGGTGTTCGATTCACCCCGGGGGCACCAAACACCAAGGAGTAAACAATGAGCAAAATGAGCGATTTTCTAAAAAAAGCCGCAGAAAAAAAGAAAGGCATACATCATCCCGAAGGTGATGATGCTCCTGCCGTTGAAAAGAAAGTCAACAAGGCCGCAACACCAGCTCCCAGCAAAAAACCACCCACACGCAGCGCCGGCCGAGGCCGTTAAACAACCATGAGAGGTAATCGCAAGTATTACACTGGGCGATACGCCTTGGTAGACAAGACCAACCGCAACATTTGGTTGAATATCTACAACAGAGATCTGGCTCTGGAAGTGTGTGAAGTATTCGTTAGCAAAATCACTTTGATGGTTGTGGATCTCAGCACCTACGCCAACTACGAAACTGATCCGCCTTCAATAGACAGCGACACTTGTCTTGACTGGCAGATTCCACCAGCACAACACATCCAACAAATCTCACTCAGCATCTATGACCATCCCAATTCACAAGTATATGAGAATCACACAGAGCAACCGTTGATAAACCAGGTCAGCCGGAGTCTGCTGACAAGAAGCCGACAACTTGAACTACAGGATCAATTGATCACCTATGTAGAGTTGCGTGAACAGGGCTTTTGGAACCGGCCAGATCAAGACACAGCCCTGGCACTACAACATACGCAACAGATTTTCATGACACACATACACCTCTCAGACATCGAATCACACATGATCAACTGGTGTCAGCAAAATCCAAATCTAGCCAGCTTGTGCATCTTGCATTTTTTTGACAGCTTGTATGCATGATTTGATCTATTTCTCGCCGGGATTATTGTCACGCATTGACAATGACTTGCTGGACTCAAGTTATAGGCACAATTACTGGTTCGAGCTGTCTGGCAGTGCCAACCACTATGGAGTCAAATGGCCCACAAACATGAGCAGTCGAGTGCATGCTCTAGACACACCCTGGCCCCAGGCCAAGACCCCGAGCCCCATACCCGACGCTGTAACGGTCACAGACAGTTTCCAAAATGTCATGGATCAGATCGCACATCGCGTGGTCGAACTTTGCAGGTCACGCAATCTCAAGCCCTATGTGCTATGGAGTGGTGGATTGGACAGCACGGCCATATTGACAGCTCTGCTGAAGCTGAACAACCGAGATTTCTTGGACAGCCTTACCGTGGTAATGAGTCAACACAGCAAACAAGAGAATGCCTACTTCTACCATTATTTCATACAAGATAAATTGGATGTCATGTGGCTGGATCAATTCTGTGTCGATCAAAACAACTTTGACAAAATCTTGGTCCTAGATGGCGATGCTGGTAATCAGGTGTTTGGTTGTTCCAACATATATGATGTATTTTATCGCCAACCAGAACTATTGAATCATCCCTGGCAAACCTGCTCCTCAGTACACGATCTATTGCCAGGTGCCGCAGGTCTGGCCTGGCCCGTAGTCAAGCAAAGTCTCGCACATGCACCTGTGCCCATACAGTCTGTGTACGATCTG
>JACCDW010314780.1_pt1 | contig 19829 bp, 34 predicted proteins | sample 7449781 | NCBI WGS metagenome assembly JACCDW01 (sample SAMN15323449, study PRJNA562643) | freshwater metagenome | isolation source: river surface water | place: USA:Blue River Watershed | collected 2017-08-18
AAATGTATTTAAACTATACATCATCGGTCTTGCAAAAAACAGAGTTGTAAGATTCACCTTCTGTTTAAAGAGATTGTCATATTTTTTGTCTCCCATTATTAAGTTTTTAAAGTTTTAATTTAACCTTTTCTATCGCCTGCTTATGCTTATCAGTGGGAAAACCATTTTCTTTCTTTGTGTGGCAATGTCCACAACATAAGAAAAAGTTATCCTCATCGAATGCTAAGTCAGGATACTTAGATTTACTTAAAAGATGATCTACATTCATAGTAGAAAACTCCATAGGTAATAAACAGTTGCAACTCATACAACGTTTATAATCACCAAAAGATTTCCACCATTCATACATAACCAAATGAAGTTGCTTTGTCCGTTCCGCTGCTTCTTTTCTTTTAATTAAACCTCTCTCACTAACCTTTTTTAATCTCGTCCTTTTCATTAAAGACTCTTTTAAACATGTCGTAAATTTCATGATAAACCCCATTACCATCTTCGAAAGCAACATGTGCTAAAAGTTTATTTTCGTACTCTTTTAGCTTTTTGTTTAGCTTTTTTAACTCCTTGTCCGCAGAGCTTATCGTAGATTTGTTTTGAGGTATCTTGGTCATTTACGTCATATGTTTTTAAAATTTCCATAAATTCCATAGACTCATTGCCCTCTTTCCTTACAAGTTTTTGTAACTGAAAGAGGACCAATAAGTTATATGTTTTTGTATTAGTGCTCATTTACTTTAGCAATAATTTTACCTTTGATTTCATCTACTAATTCAGGGTTATCTGCTAATAATTTCATAAAAGCATCTCCTTCATGTTTAACTTCATCGTAGGTTATTGACTTACCATAAATCTTTAACACTTCATAGTCATGTGCAATCTCTACCATTTCTGTTAACTTGTCAATACCCTCACCATAAATAATGTTAAAACTACAAGATTTAAATGGCGGAGCTAACTTGTTCTTTTCTACTTTAACGGTAGTTTTGTTACCGATTTTATCTTTACCATCCATTACAGAGTTATCAGCTGTTAAGCTTCTACCAACTCTTAAACGTACATGGCTATAAAATCTTAACGCATTACCACCTTGTGTTGTTTCTGGTGAACCAAACATTACACCGATCTTTTCACGTAATTGACCGAGAAATAAGAAGTTTGTATTGTATTGCATAGCCAAAGTATTACATTTCATAACTGCTTGATTCAGCATTCTTGCATGTAAACCCAATGTGCTATCCCCAATTTCACCTTGTACAATCTTCAAAGGTTGCAAAGCATTGTAACTGTCTATTACTACTAGACCAATTTCCCCTGTTTGTACTAATCTCTCCATTTTATTATATGCACCCTCACCAGCGGACTCATCTAGTTGTATAAGATACAAATTTTCTAGATCAATTCCAAGCGCTTTAGCATATTTTTCATCTAAAGAGTTCTCAGCGTCTACTAAAAGACATTTTACCCCCGCTTTTTGGAAGTTTGCAATAATTGTTTGGGCTAAAGTGGACTTACCACTTGATTCCCAACCATACATCTCAATGATTTTCCCAGCATTTCTAGGGATACCATTGGTACCTAAGGCTATATCAAGACCTAGTGAACCCGAAGGTACTACATCTGTATAGACTTCTTTCTCATTACCATGTATCACAGAACCAACACCATATTCTTTGTTCAGTTCTTTTAATACTTCCTCAATTGTCTTCCTTGTTTCTTCTTTTTTGGCCATATGCTTTGTTTTTTATTTAGGCAAATTTACGAATTTTTTACACCATTCCATAAAGGTTTTTTCACTTTTTGTTTCCTTATCTATAGTGTTTTCAGGCTGTCCTTTCATGTTGATTTCCAACGCCATATGTCTTTCATCAAAGTACAGTTTACCTTCAAGGATATCATCTATCTTGAAGTTTTTTTGATACCAATAACCTGACTTATCATCAAGCCATTTCTTCTTGAAATTGAACTCTTTAAGCTTCTGAGCTCTCTTTTCCATTAGTGTTGTTTGCATTCTTTAATTGTTTTACTTTTTCATGAATTAATGTCTTTGCTAAAACTCTAGCCTCTTTATCTGAACTAAGTAACATAACTGATAGATTATCAGTAGAATCTTCAAATATGTAATCCATTTCTAACTCTTGTTTAAGTTTACTACTCATTCCATTAGCAGACATATAATAAACCCTATCTTTATGCTCATGGATAATTTCATATGCACTTATGTTAGTGGATGCATATTTTCCAGTTACTTTAGGAACTACATATCTATGTTTCTTTACAGTATCAGGAACATGCGATGCTTCACACACCGCACATTCCCCTACTGTAGCATATACTTCTTCACAAGTTTCACACTGATAAGCTACTATTGCTACCATAATTTTTAAGTTTTACTTTACCGTTATTGTCATGGTTTTCTTTGCTAACATTCCAAATACCGTTGTCATTGGCCCAAGAAATAGCAGATACTAGTTCTTCAATGCCACGATACTTGTAGTTGTTATACATGAAACCTTTCATACCTTGTTCAAAATGATTTCTATCTAGTTCATAAACTAATGGTCTTCTGTTATTAGCAGAAGTATCAGCAACTACAAACTTAAATGGAAGTATTTCATAACCAGGGAATACTTGTTGTAAACCAATAGTATAATACGCTTGTTGCAAGTAATAACTATTCTTCAAATAACCATAATCAAACTCTTCATTGTCATAAGTAGTCTTAAGGTCATAAGGTTGAATAATCATATTTACATCATCCAATATCATAAAATCTACTTCACCCTTGCAATCAAATCCATTATACTTGAATTCCAAGATTTGCTTTCTAACTAATGCATTGTTATTAAAGATATCTCTAGTGAAGTCGTCATTAATCAATACATGTACAATAGACTTTGCTTTTTCCACATCACCTAATGTAACAGTCTTCTTATTAACGTTCTCTACTAGTTTATCAAAATAATCCTTAGCAACTTTAGTAAAGTCTTCTAAACCCTTTTCCCAGGTTTTACCTTTGTATTTACCTTGGGATTGTAATGAATCAAATGCTTCCTTAAAGCGATTCTCAAATGGAGTAATAATAACTCCATCTTCCATATCTCTTTTAGTAAGATTGAATAACTCATCTGCTAGTAAGAAAGCTTGAGCAGAACTCTTAACTCCCTCATACATAGCAAAGTGCTTGTCAAATTCAATGTTAAAGATAGTCTCATTCCCTTGACACTCAAGAAGATAGAAGTCTACTAAATCACCGATTGTTAAACTGTAAGATGTTTTGTCATCTTTACCTTCTCCTAAAATAAATTCCTTATAGAACTTAATAGGATCTGTATCAAATACTTTGATACTAGAGAAATTCAAACCTGCTAACTTTCTATAGTTAGGTTTCTCCTGGTTTTCTAATGTAATGTTCATTGCTTTTAATTTAAAAAATGTAACGTACTTTCATATCAGGTAGTTCCTCATTCAGAACTTTCTTAAACTGAGAGACATAATTATTCTTTAGCTGCCAGTGATATCTAATATTATCTCCACCATATAATGAAGTTTTAGACTCTTGATTATCAGGAGTCCATAGATACTCTTCAGCCTCAGAGTAATGTTCAGCGTTGTATAAATGTTTTTGTGCGTTGTGTGTTAAAAATATACACTCGCATTCTAAATTGTTTAATCCTAACGCTTTAACTTTTTGAAACAATTCTTTGTATTCTTCTAGCCAATTATCATAAACAATGATAGGGCTAAAGTTTACATGGATTTCATAGCCAGCTTTATCTAATTCTTGCATGGCTTGCAATCTTTTATCTAAAGAATGTGTTCCCTTATCCATTACTTTAATCATTCTTTCCGGTAGCAAAGATAGTCTAATTCTAACTTTTTTCATAGGATTGAATGATAAAAATTCCTGGTTAAACCACTTTGTTGCAAACGTAAATTTGACGTCATTGTCTACTGCAAATTGAAATACTTTCTGCCAATCAAAGTATTTAGCAACTCTACTAATATCTGTGTTACAGCCAATGTCATAAATAAAAAAGTCCCTATCGCATTGATTAGGGACCTTTTTACCTAGTTTGTTTCTGTGTTTCAGTATATTCTGTAAGAGATCATCTACATTAGTAGCTACGTTCAAATCTATTGATTCATTGTGCCTGTGTTGATAACAGTATGCACATAACATAGGACAGTTCATAACAAAATTAGGAGTTGTAAAGTCTGCTGACCTGCCATTCTCTCTAATTACTTTTGACTTCCTCTCTTTAAAATCTACTTTCATGTTTGTATTTTTATATAAATGTCACTGTTTACAGGTAATGCTAGACTATTATTATGGTACATTATTTTACCATCTTCTGAGAACCCAGTAATTATTAACTCTTCGCCTTTTTCTACATTAGCTAAAGTCTTATTACCAATCTTATCAGAAATAATTAAAATCTTATCACCTACTTTTAAATCTTGATTCATTTTTTTAAATCTAAAGTTTCATTGTGATGCATTCTTATTTGATCAGATCTATAATGTCTCACTATACCGCCTTCGCATAATGTTACACACCATAAATCATTCTCAAATATACCACCGTTTGTTACATAAATAGCGTAACCTTCTTTGTTTCCTTCTACTATAACAGGTATAGGATTCTTAAATTCCAACATCATAACCCAAAAGCTTTGATTGTATGTTCAAATGGATTACCATCAATTGCTTTTACAAGCTTTAGCATTTCTCTTGCTAGTTCTCTAACTTCTACTTGAGCATGTTCAGAGTCACGTAACTTTAAGAAATGATAAAAGCTTCTCCAGTTAAACATAACATCCATAGTAATCTGAGAGTTCATAGTTTTGAAGAATCTCGCTGATTCCTTTGCACGCTTACGCCCTAAGATAGGAGTTAAGTCTTCAAGACATTTATGATACAACTTATTCATTGTTGCAGTTTGTGTTATCAATGTATCTGCCCAATGAATCAAAGTATCATTTCCATTCCAATCAGCAGGAATGTATGTCTTGTCTTCTTTAAGTTCTTTGTACCTAGCTGACTCTCCATTGATGCTCACGCCTATGCGGTGCTTCAACAAATGGATGTGCGTGGCTTGGTCTACTGTTACTAAGAAATGTAAAGATGATTTCTCAAATGGTGTATGATGTCCTTCTTTAGCTAACATTTGTAATAACTTAGGAATTCTTTCAATCTTTTCATCTGATAAATCTCTACTTGTACTTGTCCATGCTGACTGCGCATGCAAAGTATCGTTACCATAATAACCTAATAATTCTACGTTGTTCATTTTTAGTTTTTAACGATTGTTTCTGTATATTTTCCGTTAGTTGTTGTTACTTCAACAACATAAACACCACATGTTAATGGTGATAAATCAACTATCTTTTTACCCCAGGATAATAAAGTAATTGTGCCATCTACTTTTGCAATTCTTATACATTTTACGTCTTCTTGTGTGTTGACGCTAAATGTATTAGTAACTGTAGTAGGAGAATCATTTATCTTTACTTTACATGAATTCTGTGCAAAAGCTGTAATTGATAATGTTAATAGTAGTAAAAGTGTTAAAAGTCTTTTCATAATTCAAAAATGTTTCCATTACTAGATAATTTACCAAACTTACCATCAGTTACTACTGACCCATTAGAGAATACAGTATCGTAATTAGACAGTTTCATTGTACCTGCATTGACAATGTCTTCGTTGTTATGGATGTGACCAAAGCATACTAATTTAGGTTTGATCTCAAGAATACGCTTACGTAATGCAGAATCACCACAACACTCTAAGTTATTATTTCTATCATAAGATAAATCTAAGATGTTTTTTGGTGGTCCATGTGTTACAATAATGTCAATATCATCTGGAATATGCTTCCAGTGTTCATGCATTTTATCTCTTCTCTTATTAAATGACCAACCCATACCAAATGATGGAGTTTGTGGTGAACCAAAGATTTTTAATCCTTCAATTTCAACCCAGTCATTCTCTAAGTAAGTAATACCTGCTTCTAAGAAATCACCTTGTGTAATTAGATTACGCTCGATACTTGTATCATGGTTGCCAGCCACGAAAATCTTATGAGGTATATCTAAAGATTTCATCCATTCAATAAAGTCAAGTACTTGTTCTCTATTTACATATGGATCTCTAGGATTACTGCAATCTCCACTAAAGAGAATCATATCAATACCTTCTGGTACTGTTAATAAACCGTGATAAGTGTGAGTATCACTAATGTGCCAAATCTTTAGGCAATGTTTCCTGTCTGAATGTCTTTCATTTTCTTGTTCTTTTGGTAAATATTCCCTTTCAATTAAGTCGATTGTGCTAGAATGCATTAAAGGGGAACGCTTTAAATCTTCTAGTAATTGTTTTAGTAGTGTCATGGTTTAATTTTTCCTTTAAAATATCTAGCTAGAACGTTTCCATTCCAAAATAGATCACTGAATAATACTTTGTGCTCACAGAGATAATCAACTTCCCAATAGTTAAGTGATTGCTTGTCAGCACAAAGCTTTAAAATTTGTTTAGAGATAATACGAACTTTGCCAATTCTAATAGCTTCTAATAATGGCTTACAAGACCCATTGTATAATTGCCACCCTGAATCTTTTTGGGAAATAGCTACTCTTTTACGAGTACCCTTACGGGCTCTTGCAGAAAGTTTTGTTTTCTTTCTATGGGAGAATGCTTTCTTTCCAATATAGTGGGTAATCTTACCTTTTGTGTCTTGTACTGAAATAGAATAAATGAATCCATAATTGTCACCAATCATGTCTTCTGTAAATTCAACTCCATTTAATTGCCATTTTTTCATATGTAAGTATATTTTTCAGCAGGTGTTAGTTTTCTAACTGTAAGTTTAATATCTTTTTCGTTTCCGTAGTTATAATAATCTGCAGTCAGTTTTATAATAAAATCCCTACTTCCTAATTCTTTCTTGAGACGCCTCATTAATCTTCGTTTTTTTCTAACCATTTCAGTTGGTCTTGTTAAATCATGAGCATCTATATCCAATAAAGTAAAAGCCAAATCAATTAACTCTTGATCTTTAGAGAGCAACAAAGTTAATATTTTTTCCGGTATTGGCTCACCTACTATGAAATTTTTTACGGTTTTTAAAATCGTTTTCATGTGCTATGTCTTTTGGATAATAACTTATATCTCCCCACATACTGTAGGTTGGAGGATATTTTTTAAATACATCAAAGTGTTTTTCCTGTTCAAAATTACCATATAATAAAGGAGATGCTATAACATGTACACTGTATTTTTCAAATAAATGAAGACATTCTTGGTAGTTATCGCCATTAAATCCTAATAGTGTTAATCCTAATTGACGCATTTCTTGATCGTCAGAATAAAGTAACTCTTGAATGTGTTCACTATACTGATGTTTTTGTTTCTTCTTTTTCATGATCTTCTTCTTTTTCTTTACGTTTTACTGGAAGTATGACTTTACCTAAACCATCTTTATCATATTGTATCATATGATTTGTTTTACGGCTGTATACATCACTTAAAGTAAAAGTTTTTCGTCTTAGTATCTGAATCTTGTACTGAGCTAATATTTTATTTAGCTCGTTTAAATGCTCTTTGGTTTCTTTATATCCTAATAAAGTTATACCCAATTTTTGCATTTCACGATCTTTAGAAGTTAACATTTCGATTACATTACTCGGTATATCTTTCAGCATCGGCTACTATTTTAGGTATTAAATGGACTTCTTCAAAAGCATAAGGATTTTCTGGAGGTTCTGGCGGTTTTTTAACTACTATATTCTCAGCATAATACTCCGTTATACATCTAGCTTTCCAACCAAAAGGTTTTACAAGTTCTTTCAACTTAAGAAAATCTTCTTCTGTTTCATTATAACCCATAGCTCTTAAACCAAGGTCTTGTCGGTCAAGATCATCAGTAAATAATAAAAGCTTTAGGTTTTCTGTTAATTCCGTTACCATAACTTGTATTGGTTCTTATGAATCTTTTCTTTCTCAGCAGAGATATCAACTTTAAGGGTATGCTCTAGCATATCTTTTATTTCCTTGATATCCCTATTCTCTATAAATTCACTGTTAACAATCTTAAGTAATGCAATTACATCAGGATTTTCTAACAGTCTTAGTCTTCTTTCTAGAGTTTCTATTTTCATTGTCATTAGTTAAATACCGTAACGCTTGCCAACCAATATATTCGTTTAAGTCTTTGGCTGCTGAATTATATTCAGAGACAGTTCCTTTTGTAAATGTTGTGTTTACTCTATTTAGTAAACTCTCAAATGTTTGAAATTTTAGTGGCATAACGTTACGGTTTTTATTTTTAATTATTAATTCGAATTGTTTTGTAATTGTGCTGATTGTCAAAATCCAAAGTACCAGTCTGAGTAATAAGAATCAATACAGGTATCTTTACTTTCTCAGTAATAGGAGGAACATAACCATCAGTAGTAATTACTGCAAATTTATAACCTTCTTTTGACTTTTCATTAATTTTTTTCAATGCACAATTCAAATCAGTTCCACCGCACATAGTTCTTTCAATGTCTAGCTTACCATCATACTTCTTAGGATCTTCACATTCAGCATCCCAAGCAGCATAATGAATCTCAGCACCTGATTTATATACGTTATATAATTCAGCATTGCATCTTTCTAGGTCGCTATCACTTACAGAACCAGAAGAATCAGATAAGAATAAACCTTTTACCTTCTGTTTAAACTTATTAGTAGGCATTCCTTCAAATCTTCTATTAGGACGCTTACGAGTTTGCAATACGTCAGTGTCTATTGTAGTAGACACAAATCTTCTAAATAGATTCTTCCAAGAAACAACTTGTTTAATCTTATTGATTTTCATTGCTTGCTCAATACCTACAGGTAAAGAACCTGCATTCTTTTGAGATTCCTCAGCAATTCTTTCTACAGCAGATGCGATTTCTCTCTTCAACATTTCTTTCTCTACATCACTCATACCTTCTGTAAGTTCATCCCAAGTAGTATGATCAGGAATTCCATCACCGCTGTCTAGCATTTTATCTAGTTCTTTACAGCCAGAAGTACCATTCTTATTACCTGGTTCACCTGCCAAAGAATCTTCTGTACCCTTGCTATCTTCCTTTTTATCCTTTGCATCTTTCAAACGTTGATAATAATACATACTATCTCTGCAAGGTTGCAAATTCAATTCAGGAAATAACTCAGGCATCATACCACCTTCAATTAATTCCATATCTAAATGGGAATTAAGGATAGTAGTATTGATATTCAAGTCAGCAGCAATATTAAATAGTTTTGCATCTAGATTAAACTCCTGACGATAAATCCAAGCAAGGTCAATATAATGACGTAACTCATGGATAACCAAGAATCTGCGTTGTGGTTTAGTTAACTTATCCCAGAACTCTGGATTAAAAGTCATCATTGGAATCTTTACATTAGGATGCTTGCCGATACAAGCAGTTGGAACTCTCATATTGAATTCCTTATTAACTTCGGTAATAAATAACCCATAAAACATATAATCTTTGTGACAAAGCATTTCAAAGATTAAATCTTGTAACTGTTTTTCTTGAACTGGATAACCCATTTTATTTTGTTTTGAATGATAAATCAGTCACTAACCCGTATATTTTGAATTAGTGACTGAAATATCATACGTTAATTATGCTCCAATCAACTTGTTTTGTAAAACTGGAGATGTCAATAACATTTGTTTGAATGGCTTCAAAGAAACAATTTTCTTCAAAGACAATAAAACTAAGTCTTGAGATAAGAAATTACTTTCCAATAACTTAGTATAGTTGCTTACCATGTTTGGATTGAACTTGTCATGGTTAACCATAGCATAGTTCATTAAACGTCTAGAAAGAATTGAGCTAATATCAATACGCTTACTAGTACCTTCACCAATACAACCTTTTAATTGTTCCATAGCCCAATCAGTTGGTTTAGTTAACAACTCATCAATCATTGGTAATTTATCCAACTTAGCTTCGATGAAAGAATGCATCATCATTAAGTGCTCAACAGGTAAACTGTTTTGACCAATTAAGAATACACGATCCCAAGAATCAGATAAGTTAGGATAATAAGAGATAGTTTCAAAGAACTTAGTCCATTGACGCAAGTTAGATTTCTTAACTTCATTACCTTCTTTATCTTTAGTAGTACCCTCAATCATTTCAGGGTGCTTAAGCATAAAGTTAATGAAACGTGCATCTAATCCTACTTTCTCAGCCCATATAGCCCAATCTTGTACAGAAGCTTTCATATTAACTGATAGATAACGAGTCTTCATAGCTTCGTCCTCTTCAGTTACCATATAGTCACCACCACTAGGATTCGTAGTTAATACTACAGTTGAACCCTTAGGTAATGCCCATGAGATATATTCTTGCTCGTCAGTGATACGCATTGCTGCTTGTAATACCATTGGTAATGCACGAGAGTGGTCATCCAATAATAACAATACAGGCTTATCTTCTTTACCTACTAACCAAGTTGGCTTTGCATAACCCATGCGACTTTCTCCAGTTGCATGATAGCCTTGAAGGATATAATCTTGGATAAGTTTATCACTAATCCATAGACACTCAGTTCCCTTACATACATTATATTCTACTAATGGATAACCCACTAAGTCAGATGCCTCGATCTCTGCACAATTTAGACGAATGAAATTCAAATCCATTTCAGATGCTAACTCCTTTACGATAGAAGTTTTAGAAATACCCGCTTCACCCACAATATTGATGGCTACAGGTTGTCTTCCGTTTTGAGCTAGACGGACATTATTGTTAACGATATCAGTTAAGATAGACTTTACTTCAGAAGGTAATAATTCAGTATTCATTTTCATTAGAATTTAGAGTTAGGGAAATCAAATTTAATTTTAGAGATAATGTTTCTTGAGAGAATCGTTTTCTCTCTTCTATACCAACAATGTGTGTTTGCACTTGCTAAACATAAAAAGAATAAATCTTTTTCTTTTTCATAATCATGGTTAAACAATAATGAAAAACCAAGTTTAAATGTCTCAAGGTCACTGCTTCCAAGCAGTCTTCTAATATTTGCAGCTGTTTCAGGGGTCAATCCTTCTTTATCGTTATTAAATTTAATATGCTTATCCAATATTAATGTACCACTTGCTACAACATTATAGGTTTCTATGGCATTATTTATATTACGAATTACATATCCACCTTTAGCAGGTTTTCCTACATGGCTTTTTAACCAATTTTCAGGAAAATAGAAATAATCATCAGCTACGATAGAAATTGTAGCTAATTTAGGATCAGTTGTATATTTAAGATGTGGATAAAGTTTTTTGAATTCCTTCTTAGGAATTCTTGAAGAATCAATAAAAACAGTTCCTTCCTCAGGAAGTTTGTTTACGTATGTAGCTTTTTCTTGAAGTACACGCTTAAGCTCATCATGCATTTCTTGCGTATATACTTCTCCGTCATGAATCATTTTCATTCTATTTCGGTCTTTAAATTTAAATCTTCTAGAAGCTCTTTATAATCTAATAAGGTAAAATAGTAAGCTTCCTTTATTTTTGCTCTGCCAATGTTTTCAATGGTTTGTATGGTATCCAATGCATCTAATGCTGAATAACCAAGTACCATCATTAAACATGTAACGACATAGTCTTGTGAGTTGATGTCATCATTAAGAAGATACATTTCTTCTTTTAAAAGATCATCATGTGTTGTATCGGATAATTCTTCCATTACAATTTTTTTACTCTATTTTTAACAATGTCTTCATCACGAAGATTGTTATAGATGTTAATAAAATTGCCCAGAACATCCATATTAACTTCCTTATCTTTAATAAATTCATCCAATGTTGGCTTAATTCTAGCCATCATTTCGTCATAAGGTAAATCAATAGTAGATAATAGAAGAGAACCTAATACGCGGTTCTCTTCTACATCTGAGTTTAATAATTCATCAAGCAACTGTAGGTTGGGTTTGTTCTCCATCTATTACAAAAGGTTTATAATGTTGCCAGTCCATTTTTTTACCACGATAAATGCAAAGGTCTCTGATAGCATCCACTTGTCTTTTAAGAATATCTTTCTCCTCATAACGCCAAGTAGATTGATCTACAATCTTATCATTAAATAAGACAACAAAATCAACCTTCTTGATTTCAGAAAGAACTCTATCAAGAACAACTGTAACATCTGCTTTGAATAATACAGGATTATCCAAGAACATTTGATACAATTCCTTCATAAATCCTTCAGTATTAGTATGCCAAGAACTCATGAATGCAGTATGACTATAGTTTTCACGATAGTGTTTTAAAGCATCTAAATCTTCAGCAAGTTTAACAGAAACAAACTTACGGATTATTTCCTTCTTTCTTATAACATCATCATAATCTTCTAGCTTTTTAGCAATATGATGAGAAGTTATAACAGAAGAAACAAAATCCAAGTTATCTTTTATCTTGTTAACGTTTACAAAGTTATGCATATTAAGGTTGTCCATGATTTTAATATTTTTTTCAGTTAGAATAAAGAGATCAAATTTATTTTTACAATGAGGATACATAGAATCTAGTTTGTCTTTGTCATTCTCTGAACCATAAATTGTAAGCTTTGGTTTCTTATATGCTTCTTCAAGCAATAATATCTCATCACTAAATGTACAATTACTATCAGAATAACGATGACAATTTCTAGCTTTCTTTACTTTCATTTCACCAGAAGCAGCAGATAAAGATACCTTTTTCTTCTTTTCTGGAGCAGGAATATCAACTGTAGAAAGATTTGTAAAGTAACTCTTATTGAATAAATCCAATAAATAATGATAATTCTTTATCTTCTTGTCTATGATTTCAACATAAGCAGGATCTGCATTATACATATCCACATCAATGTTGAACATCTCTGAATAATAAAACTTCTCAAAGCCATAAGGTGCAGAACCTGCAGGTTTAAACATTTCATACTTCAAAGAAGGCAATTCATAGAATGTTAGTCTATCTCCAGTAGAATAAGACAATGATTTAAAATGATCCTTCTTATAAATAGAAAATACACAATCAAGGAAATAGTTACCACGTGAACTCATCTCACTATAATATGGCTCACGAGTTAGCTTTCTACGATATATAGCTGCTTTTGCTCTAAAGATATATCTATGCTTACTTTTAACGAAATCCATAAACCATAAGAAAGAATTTCTATCTATATCCTTCAATTGAGGTTTATTCAATTGAGCAAATAGATTTCTTCTACTTACAGTATTAGTAAAGTCTATTGGTGTATCACCAATCATAACATTCTGTCTCTCATGCTCAGACCAGTCTTCTTGATATCTTCTAAGATTTGTATGATAAGTTATTGGATTTTGCTCATTATACTTATCCAGGAACCACTTGATAGTTTTATCAATCTTGGCCATTACCTTATCATAATAAGAGTCATTCATGATTAATGCCTCACGAGTTGGATTAATATCTAGTTCATCCAAACTAAATCTTAGACCAACAGGAAGCTCAATAGGAGATATACCAAGAACATCCCAGTTAATAGGATAAGCATACTGATCAATACAAATATGCATCAAATCACTATTATTTGTCAATGTAGAATATTGGAAATCATCAGCTTTATAAACTTTGAATTCCTCATTCAATAACAAAATATCTCTACCTATCATGTCAAACCATCTAGTATCAAACTTGAAGAAGACATTCTGAAAATACCTTAACTTGATAAGCAAATTCTCTACAAAAGAACTAATTTTCTCTTGAAGTTTTATCTTATAAAGTACGCCATCAGGTTCAGTAGTATCATAATAATCAGTGGTAAACTCATAGAAAATCCCTCTGTTTTCTATTTCAAATACTTTCAAGTCAATACCCTTACCATTCTTATAGATTTTATAAAACCATTCAGAATTATAAGCAGCACTTGAAATCTTACCAATACCATATTTACCAATCTCTTGGTTTTCATTTTCGTCTTTTACTTGAGTCTTAGACGATTCTAATAATGTACAAAGATACTTTACAATTGTTTCTTTGTCTTCAAATGAAGTGCCATAATCTCTTACAAAGAAGAATGCATCTTCATCAATACCTAATTCAAAAGGCTGGTCTTGTTTACCAGCCTTTCTCATAGAATCAGTAGCATTTTGGCATACTTCCGAAATAAAACTATATTTACTAGAATATAGCTTACTGCCTAGAATTTGTTGCAACTTTACAACGTCATTCTTTAATCCAATTTGTTCCATAGACTTTCACTGTTTTTAGCGTAATGGTTTGAACTATCTGGAAAAATAAAAATTTGATAAGGTACTAGTACATATTCTCCTTTTACAGACTTATGTCTTTCATAGTACTTGAATGGAATATTTTTACTTCTCAGGATTTCTATAGTTAGGTCAATTGTTTCTTGATCTTGTGATAAACTCATTAAATAGAGATTTTTTTCAATCCCTTCATATTCATCCCATTCGTTCTTAATATGCTCATGCTTAAGTCCTTCGGGAAGTTTATCATAATCATTACCGTAAAGTGTTTTTGCTAATCCTATACCATTCTTCATATCATAAAGATTACCTTTGATATGAATTGGATGATCTTTAAGAATCGTTTCCATCTCTTGTTTCTATTTTTGAATAGTGTAATGTAAATCTTAAATTGTCGTCTTCTAAACCATCTTCCATGGTAATTGTTCTATAGTCATCTATGTCATTATGTAATGAATTAAGAAAATCATCTGCTTTATCAATAGCATTTTCTATAATATTATCTATAGCAGTACTCATTTCATCTGTGATATAAAGATCTTCTGTAAAATCGATATGTTCTATTGAATGTTCATAAACTGAAAGAGTAAAGCTTTTAATTTTCTTCAAAACTTCAATTTGTTTTTCAGAAACACTTATATACATTACTTCATCTTCAGAAACACTCCATTCAGTTTGATAATCTTTAACAACTTGAAGTTCATCGTCTTCAAGAGTTATAATTACATTACCGAATTCTCCAAGATAATGACCATCACTTGCTTCTGCTATATCTATTATATCTAGAACATAATCAGATACATCAATGTCTTCTACTGCTACTTCTTCATCATTAAGATAAAAATTATTAGAATAGTCATTTAGTGAATCTCCACCTGCTTGATAGTTCCAAACAATTTTATCCACTTTACCTGAAGTAAACAGTTCTTTAATTCTACTTACTTCATCTTGTGTTGTCCAAGCCATTATTCTATTGGTTTTAATGCGTTATTCATCCAAGGTTTTACTTCTAAATGTTTAGTGTAATCCTTTAATGAAGGAATGAATTTAAATCTGAAATCAGAAAGTACATGAGATTCTGCGATATCTCTTACACATACTTTCTTTCCATCTTTTAGTAGCATCTCAGTGCCACTTTCTCTATCAATTCTACGTTGTTTTACGTAGTCCATAATAAATTCTTCTGGTAAATTGTATTTGGTTCTTAATGTTTCCAACTCTTCAAAGTTGATTCCAAATATCCTTTCCATCCAGAAACATCCTTCGCTATGATGAAAAATCATACGATGGGCATTAGTTGAGTCACCAGACTTAGAGAAATCCATAAATCTATGGATCTCTTCTAAAGTCGTAGTGTCATCTGTTTTTAGACGCTTAGCATCTAGTTTTGCATGAATTAAAGCTTTCATTAAGCAATCTTTAAAATTTCTTCTTCTAATATCTGATACAAATTATCATAAGTGGCAAATCTACGAGAAGCAGTTCTTGCTATCTCTAATTCCATCTTATCATTAATCCAATCAAATAAATCTAATAACTCACCACGAGTTTGCTTCATTGATTCGAGTACAACCATCTCATCATCAGGATAATGAGTGTATTTAACTTCGATTCCTACTTTTTCATTTAGTTGTAAATAAGCTTCTTTAGTAATTGAGTTCATTTGGTTAAAGTTTTACAGTTTTTAATGTATCCCACTCCCACAATTGATTAACGTAATCACGCTTAATCCAATCTGTGTATGTGACTTTTGGTTCCTGTTTAGGAGGTTCTTTTACCTCCTTTTTCTTTTCTTTCATGTTAAAAAGGTTCTTGCTCAGTAGCAGGGTTGTTACCAGTCCAATCAATTGATTCATTGTTATTATGCTTTAGAATAGTTTGAACTTTAGAAAATACTTTTTCCGTATCCCAAGTTTCGTTCTTCCTTGCAGCATAGCTAGGATGACTTATCTCAAAGACAGGATTTGCAAACTCAAAACAATATCTCTTAAGATACTGAGCATCTTTACCAACTAAAATGATAGGAACACCATTAAATCCTGGCATAATCTCTTGTAGGAAGAATTCCCAGAAGAAATCAAATTTACCCATTAATGATCCTGTCTTATTTAGTTTACAAGCAAAGGCTCTGTTACCTAAAAGTATACCTTGATTAGCTAGAAACTTTAAATCGTTTTTATGTTCTAGCTGCATGTCTAAATCTTCAGATAATCCTTCCCAGAATGAAGTCAATGATGGTTGACATTTCTTATCAGGACTATAACTATTACTAAATGCTATACCGTCAGCATGAAAGGTTCCATTCCTATACATACCAGGATAAGCATCCATACCAATAATGACAACCTTCAACATTGATGGTGGACATTCTTTCATAAATCTCCATAAGTCAGAAGACTTTGGAGTTATCTTTGCTCCTTCAGAGCTGATTTGTTTTAGTTCTTGATAGAGATTATACATCTGCTCTGATGCAAATATTTTCTCTACTCTGAACCACCAATCACCCAATAGAGGTTTAAATTTTTCTAGATCTAGTTGATTCATAGATATGGGATCTTAGTTTTAAAATGATTAATCACTGGTTCAATGCCTTCTAATGCTACCCAATCAGCAAAGTCAGTACCTTTCTTTTCTAATAGATAATCCGGAGGATTAATATGCTTTGCTCCTAAATAATCACATATAGCATATGAAGCTGCTTTGCCAGGAGCATCACAATCCATTGCTACATATAAATGTTCTACATTTTGTTTTAGGAATTCAGCATTCTCTTTAGAGATAGAAGTTACATTCTCCGCTTGAATAACACAGACACATTGTGTAATGTACTTACTTATGATTGCACCGTCTTTAAGAGATTTAGTTAGAATACCAACCTTACAACCTTTCATATTATCCAGACCATGTATATAGGTAAATGGGATTGTTGATTTCCATTTATCTTCTTTTGATCTTTGTGGGAAATATACTTTGTTGTAATTGCCAGCATTGTAAAAGAAACCTAATTCTTTATCATGTACAACCATCTTACGCTTGTTTATCCAATACTCTTTAATAGGATACGCTTTGGTATCTTTACAAAACTGCAAGTCATCCGGAGTTAGAGAATACTTTTGAAGATATTCTATATGGAAGTCTTGAAATTTCTTATAAGGAGCACATTGGATAATGTTTTGTGCTACATTGATTCTTTCTACTTTTGGTAGATTAGATATAACTCTTTGATATTCGTTATCATCTTTCTGCTTTAGACCAAAGTCTTGAGCAATCTTATCCAAAGCTTGAGAGAAATCAATATTATGCAACTGCATAACAAAAGAAAAACAATCACCCTGATTATTGCTATTGAAACATTTGAAGATTACTTCACCATTTCTATCACCAATAACCATAGAGGGATTGTTATCCTTTGCTACAAAAGGATTATGACATCTTCTATTAAGTCTAAACTCATAAGGCATATAAAATGTAAATATGCTTAGGGCCCCTACTTTAGAAAGGATATACTCCTTTGTAATTGTTTCTTTTTGTAAATGGATCTTCATGGTACAAAAATAAGAAAGGCTACCATATTTCAGGTAGCCTTTTCATTATTTAATATTCAGCATCCGTTGAATCGATGACTGCAGCATTTCCTGCAACTGGATTTCTACTTGGATCATACTCACGAATTGGTTCAAAGAAATAATGTATCTTAGAAGCCAATCCATATTGAGAGTCGTTTACATCTTTGCTGAACATCTTGATATCATAATCGCCTTTGCCAGAAAGCTGACTAATGATATTGATTGCATCAGGTTTAGAAGTAAAGTTTGTTAATCTAGCAAATTCTCCACCTTTAAGGAAATATCTGTTTGATATTGTCTGAACGTCTTCAGTAGAACCGTCATCTTTAATCTTTTGCTTTACACCAAAGGTACCAATGACTGTAAGTCTGTTGATAGCTTCTTCTTTCAAAAGATTATTCAATTCACTAAAGTCTCCAGCAAACAATTTTGTGTTGTTGATAAATAGACTGCTTGCAGCATAGCCATCGTCACCAGCTTGGAATCTATTGATTGGTAACCATGCTTTCAAGAAATTGTAGAATTCCTTCTCACCTGCTAAGGCTTCACGACACTTCATACGAATTTCACCCATGTTACCTGCTTTATCTTTCATCTTCATAGCAACCATACTATCACGCAAATTCTCAAAATGATCTGCATAAGATGTTGCACCGAATTGATTGATAAAACATGTAGCTCCTTTAGAACTTACTTCTTTATGATTCTTGATAGTAAAGAAAATTGGATGGATAGTTTTTGTTCTTTGTTCTTCTACATAAACCCAAATGTTGACAGCATCTACGTTAATTGTTTCTTCGCCTGCTTTAACATCCATTGGTTTTACATATTCTCTATCTTTTGCATCTTCTTTTACTTCTGTCCCATAAATTTTTGCAAGTTGCTCTTTGTTAGGACTAAATGCTAATACTTTTAGCAAACCATTACCTACGAATAATTGTTTCTGATTTTGACTGCTCTGACTGTCATTCAAATTAATGTTCATGTGCTTAAAATTAAATTGTGTTTAAAAAAATTGTGTTTACGCTGAATAATAATCTTCTAAACATTTGAAGATATAATCCGCTGAGTTAGGAATCTCTAATAGATTATCTCCATTCTTATCAGGAAACAATCCTTCAGGAACCTTTGTGGATGTATCTTCAGCAAATGTTCTCAAGAAGTACTCTGGTTTACCGTCTTTCATTCGTTTATCAGCAAACAATACTACTGTATAGTATGCTTCTACCCGACCTTCAAACTGTTTACCTTGTACTTTGGCTCTCTTCTGTTTCAATCCTTCTACTGCAATTGTCTCATCATGGGATAAAACAATCATGTCTTTGTTGACATTACGAATAGCATCAAAGTAACGGACAAGTTGTTTGTTGTAATTAGAGTATACATCAAACCCTTTGAAGTTATTCTGCATTTCAGTATGAAGCATATCAAAAGCCATACTTTGACTATCAAGAAATAAATTATTGATATCAGCATTGTTGGCATAATCTTCAAGATTTTTCATTACGCCATTCCATGTTTTAGGTTTACCGTGGTACTTGAAGTTACCCTTGAATGATAGAGGTTTATTCTCTACATTAATAAGACCTGTCTTTTCAAAGTCTGTAGTCTTTGCAGTAAATGATTTACCATAACCCGAAGGAGCTATGATCAATACTTTACCATAATCTGTCCTAGTTTTGCTCATATTTATCAATTTTGTTTAAAATTTGTTTTGCACGATCTAAATACTTATGGTCTTTCATTACTAGTAATTTATCCATCTTCTTGATAGAATGCATTACTACAGAATGATGTACCATACCGCGCTTGTTAACATCATGTGGAACTAAAGTAGTAGCAATAGTTTCTAATTTTAAGTCAAACTTCCTTCTCATAGCATAACAATACAATTGTTTGTAAAATACCATATCAGGAGTTCTGATTTTTTTGTTTAGGATTCTATCGATATCCACTTCTGCCACATCATTGAAAATTTGTTTCTCTC
>JACCDW010109125.1_pt1 | contig 19828 bp, 13 predicted proteins | sample 7449781 | NCBI WGS metagenome assembly JACCDW01 (sample SAMN15323449, study PRJNA562643) | freshwater metagenome | isolation source: river surface water | place: USA:Blue River Watershed | collected 2017-08-18
CCATGGATGTTGGTGTTGGGTTGCCGGCAGTTTCGGTGGGGATGACACCGTTGCCGCCGACATAGAGGTTTTCAAAACCCCAGATTTTGGAATCTTGGTCACAAACGCTGGTTCCGTCATTTGACTGGCCCATGCGAACGGTGCCTAGATAGTGCAGTGAGCTGCCTGGCGGCATAGTGATAGGTCCGTTGCCGAGCGGCGTGCCGATGGTTTCGCAAACCTCGGCAAGAAGTTCTTTAGCCTTGGCAAAGCGACGGTTGTCTTCTTCGTTCCACTTGTAGTGAAGTTTTGGTTTCGGCATTCCGAAGAAGTCGTTCTCGGTCTCTGAGAACTCAACGCAGTCTTCGAATGTGATCTGCTTTGGCACAAACAAGCCAACGCCCACGTATGCGCCCGGGCGAGGCTCTTTGACCTCTTGAAGCGGAATCGGCGAGGCATCCATCTGCATGATTTGGGCGTGAACCGGGAAGGTCTCGCGGTCGTAAGGAATCCAGCTGACTCCGCTGTATGAAGAGAGTGAGCCCGGCTTTGCAACATTGCCCGAAGTGTCGGTCACCGAATCAGGAAGCTCGGCTAGACCAAGCACCTGGCCGTGGTCGTTTAGGTAGTGACCAAGGGCCGTCGGACGAATGCCTGACTTGAACAGCAACTGAGGAGTGCGAATCGAGTCGCCAGCAACGAAGACGGCATCGGCCTCAACCTCGCGGGACTCGCCAGTTTTGACATCTTTGACCACAACACCGGTTGCCTTCGACCCGTTGTGAAGCACCTCGGTGACCAGGGTCTCAGAGACGATCTTGAACCGAGGTGAGTCGGCCATCGAAGAAATGATTACGTCGGTGCCTGTCCACCAGGCACGGTCATCGCGAACCTCAACGGCAAGCGGCATTGGCTGCACGTGGCGATCTGGAGTGCGGCCCACGTTGTATTTGGCGCCAAGAATCTCGCGCAGCTGCTTGCCCATTGGAAAGTTTTCGAAGGCAGACTGGGTGACCTTGAGCATCGCCCAAGCCTCGCTCAGGTCGCTGTCGTATTCGGCGCGGTCGATGAACTCTGGAACCTCACCGGCACCAAAACGTGGGCAAGCGCAGGTCCAGTGAGCGCCCATTCCGCCAACGTTTGCCGACATAGCGGTTGCTGGCATCTCTGAGTCTGGCTTTTCTTCGACCAAGAAGGTTCCCGGGCGAGCGGTGACCACACCGGTGTGCATCTTTGAGGCATCGTGGGCTTTGCCCGCGTGCGGACCCTGGCACTTTTGCTGGGCCTCGATCATTTCGGCATCGCTGTCGAGGGTGCGAACGTGACGACCAAGTGGTTTGGTGGCCGCTGGGCCAACCTCGAACATGGTGATGGTGACGCTTGGGTTTAGATCGTGAAGCTTTTTAGCGAAGGCTGAACCAATTGGTCCCGAGCCAACTACGACAACATGACTCATTTGCCATTGACCATAGCGGGCATGTTTCCCACTTCTACCCAACCCTTAGATTTCACAGATTTCAACACTGCGTCGGCAAGCTGCGCTCCACGCAGGCCATCGGCAAAAGTCGGCATGACCTCTGATTTTGGAGCTCCAGCGTGTGCTGAGTAAACATCTGACACAAAGTCATTGAAACAGGTTTGGTAGCCCTGCGGGTGTCCGGCAGGCAAAGAGTTAGCACGCACAGCTAGTCCCGTCTGGGCATTTGGGTCGCGGCGAACAATCTTGTTGTCACCAAGGGTGCCCACCCATCCGGTTTCTGGATGTTCTTGATCGAACGAGTATGACTCTTGGGTGCCGTCGAACGAGAACCAAAGGCGGTTTGAACGCCCGGCGCTCGCCTGGCTAATCACTGCTGAACCTACTGCACCCTTGTCGGTTTCAAAGGTGACTAACGCGCCGTCTTCGGTGTCAGACTCGTGCACCTTTGCCATCAGAGCGTTCAACTTGGTAACGCGGTGACCGGTCACAAACTCCATAAGGTCAAACCAGTGCACACCGATGTCGCCAAAGGCTCGGGTTGGGCCACCGGCAGCTGAGTTGCTGCGCCAGTTGGTGGTCATCGATGCGGCAAGCCAGTCTTGAAGATATGAACCGTGCAGCAACCAAAGGTTGTTTTCGGTGTTCTCGGCGATGCGCTTGCGCAACTCGAGCACCATGGCGTGATAGCGGTAAACGAAAGGTACTGCGGTGACCTTGGCACCCGATGAGATGTCGAGCAGCAACTGGGCGTCTTCGACGTTAGTCGCCAACGGCTTTTCAACAATCACGCTGATTCCGCGCTCGATAGCAGCCTTTGCGTATTGCAGGTGTGTTGAGTTTGGTGTGCACACGTGAAGCACATCCGGCGCTGCGTCTAGCAGGGCGTCGATAGAGGCAAAGCCCTTTGAGCCTCTAAAGGTGGATGCGATGCTCTCAGCCTTTTGCAGCGAGCTGCCGGCAAAGCCCACGAGCTCGATGCCATTGGTTTGAATGGCCTGGCCGTGAACAGCGCCCATGAAGCCCGTTCCGATAACCGCTGCTTTCATAGCCGCTCCGCCTTTTTTGCAAATCACTACCTTTGTATCGACACTGATACTTCGGTAGCGAACCGCTACACTTAAGTTCTAATCGACCATCTTCTGATGGATACATTCAGTCTATTGTCGATTTTCGACAAAAGTCAATCTGAGTCGATAACGATTTGGTAAGGGTGGGGCTAACTTGAATTCTCCAGAAACCGTTGTCTCGGTCGACGAGATGACCATCGAAGAGCACGACGCTCTATTTGTTTTGACCGAGCTGGTTCGCACCGGTCGCGCTCAAACCCGTTCAGACCTGGGACGCCTATCGGGCTTAGGTCGCAGCATCGTTACCCAGCGCGTTGAAGAGGCGCTAAACCTGGGGCTTCTCGAAGAAGCAGATTTTGGTGTTTCTACTGGTGGTCGCGTTCCACGCACCCTGCGCTTCAAGTATGAAATCGGAACTTTTGTTGTTGTCGAATTCGGTGCTCGCAACCTAGGCGTTGCCGTAACCGACCTCGCGGGAAAGATTGTCGAGAGCATTCACGAAAACTGGGACATCACCGAGGGTCCCGAAAAATCGCTAGACCGCGTGGTCAAGATGGCGAGCAGCCTGATCAAGAAGAACACCCTTCCAGACGTTTGGGCAGTAATCATCGGTGTTCCCGGCCCGGTGGAGTTTGAAACCGGCAAGCCGGTTGCTCCCCCGATCATGCCTGGCTGGAACGGCTTCGACATCCGTGGATTTATGTTGACTGCATTTGGCGCACCTTGCTGGGTTGATAACGACGTAAACCTGATGGCTCTTGGCGAACAGGCCGTTTTGAAGGCAACCAACCAGCACGGCTCAGCCGCCGACAACCTCTTGTTTGTGAAGGTCGGTTCGGGCATTGGTGCCGGAATTATTTCGGGTGGCAAGGTTCACCGCGGCGCAAACGGCTCGGCCGGAGACATCGGACACGTTGCTATTGCCGACGACAGCAAGGTGGTTTGCCGATGCGGTCAGATTGGTTGCCTCGAGGCAATCGCCGGCGGTTGGGCGCTTGCTCGCGACGGCGAAGTTGCAGCAAAGGATGGCCAGTCGGCCTTCTTAGCCGAGCGCCTAAAGAAGAAAGGCTTCTTGTCGCCAATCGACATTTCTGAGGGTGCAAGCAGCGGCGACGCCTATTGCATTGAGGTGGTTGCGCGTGCCGGCCGCATGGTCGGCGAAACCCTGGCCACCCTGGTGAACTTTTTCAACCCGGGCATGCTGGTTGTCGGCGGAACCATCGCTTCGACTGGTGACCTGTTCTTGGCAGCGGTGCGTCAAACGGTTTATCGTCGCTCGCTACCTCTAGCAACCCGCGACCTGCGCATTGTGCCGGCGAACCCGAACCACGAAGAAGGTTTGATTGGTGGCGCTGCGCTGGCTCAGACCGAGATCTTTAGCCGCACCCACATGAACAAGTGGATCACCGAGAGCTCGCCTCGCGCGATTATTGGCCAGTAACCCCGGACCACTCGCTCCAGTTGCTTGAATGCGAGCCAAGGCAAACAAAAAGGGCACCCAATGGGTGCCCTTTTTACATCCGCCCGGTGGCGAGAGCTTAGCTCTTGATGCCGCCCGAGAATCCCTGGATGAATTTCTTCTGGAAGATCAAGTAGACGATGGTAATCGGGATCATCGCAATGATCAGCACAGAGAAGATGTTGTTCCACTCGATGTTGAACTCACCAACGTACGAATAAATAACGACTGGCAAAGTTGGGTTCTCAGAACCGCCCAAGAAGATCAGTGGAGTGTTGAAGTCGTTCCACACGATGATTCCAGCCATTGTTGCTACGGTTCCGGTGGCTGGAGCTAGAAGCGGGAAGACAACCTGGATATAAGTTCGGATTCTCGATGCACCATCGATGTTGGCGGCTTCTTCGTATTCAGTTGGGAGTGCACGCACGAATCCGGCATACAAGAAAACCGATAGCGGCATGAGCATCGCGATATAAACAACACCCATGCCCAATGGGCTTCCGAGCAATCCGAGTTTCTGAGCACCAATGTAAAGCGGTACCAGACCAAGCTGGGCAGGCACGACGATGCCGATCAGGACCATGTAAAAAGCAAACTTGCTGAGCCTTGAAGTTCTGCGTGCCAAGACATAGGCGGTAGTTGAACCGAAGATGATTAGGCCGAAAACAGCCACAACAACAATCAACATGCTGTTGAAAAGGCCCAGATAAAGGGTCGACGAGGTGTCTGACGCGAGAACATTGACGAAGTTATCGAAGGTGGGTTTCAAAGCAGGTTCAAAAGCCGGCGTTGCAATGCTGTCTTCGCGGGTCTTGAGGGCGATGTTCACCAAAAAATAGAACGGCGAAAGCAGCAGGAGGGCTGCAATCCATACGATGATTTCGCGAAGCAGAGTGAGCTTTGTATATCTGTTCATGATTAGTTGTTCACTCCACGGTCGCGGGTTAGATAAAGCTGAATGGCAGCAGCCACAAGAATCACGACTGAGAAGACCAAAGAAATCGCAGCACCATAGCCGTAGTTCATGAACTCGTAGGTGTTTCGGTAGATCACGGTAGATAGGGTATCCGTGGCTCCAAACGGACCGCCATTTGTCATGGCTTTTACCTGGTCAAAGATTTTTAGACCGCTGGTCAACGCCAAGGTGGTGTTGATTGCGATGGCCGGCTGAATCATCGGCAGTGTGATGTTGCGGAATCGACCCCAGAGCCCTGCGCCATCGAGGGCCGCTGCTTCTTCAAGCTCCTGAGGCACGAGTGCCAGGCCAGCAAGATAGATGACCATGGCCATTCCGATGTTCTGCCAAACGGCAACGATTAGAACTGCCACTAGAGCAGAGTCCGGCTCTGCTAGCCAAATGCGCTGAAGGTTCTCGAGTCCGAGGGCACCCAGAATTCCGTTCAACGGGCCGTCAAAAGCGAAGATATATTTGAAGATGTATGAAACCGAGATTGCGCTGAGCACCACCGGCAGGAAAAGCACGGTGCGAAGTAAGTAGCGAGTCTTTAGACCTCGGTTTAGCGCGAGAGCAAGCAGAAGGCCCACCACGTTTGTGATTAGCAGGTAGCCGATGGCTATAAATGCTGTGTTGCCCAGTGAAGCCATTACTTCGTAATCGTCGAGAATGCGAACGAAGTTATCTAGGCCAACCCACTGGAATGAACCGATTCCGTTGAAGTCGGTGAATGCGTATGAAGCACCCAAAAATGTTGCTACGTAGTGGACTGCGAAAACTGCGGCTAGTCCAGGTAATGCCCACCACCACGAACCATGGACAACCATGTTCCTGTGCTTTAGGGCAGAGGCCCCGGGCTTACGCCCAGGGCCTCTGTTGAGGCCAGATCTCTTTGGAGAAGTGGTAGCTGTCTTTTCCAGAGAATCTGACATCATTTCCTAATTGCTAGTTGTTACAGATTGAAGCTGTTGGTTACTTCCAGGCGCGGTCTACGCCAAGTAGAACCTGGTCGATGATTGCTCGACCAGTTAGCAATCCCTGAATTCCGGTACCGAGGCGAACATAAACCTCTGGAGCTGCCCAAGCCTGGTTAGGGAAGGCGTAGGTCATACCTGACTGTAGGAATGGAATGATCTCCGAGTACTGAACAGGGAGCTTAGCTGGGTCGATTCCCTGAACCGGTAGGGTTCCTGAAACCTTCTGGTAAGCGCTCTGGCCTTCGATGGTCGAAGCAAAGTTGATGAATGCAGTTGCAGCAGCCATCTTCTTGGTCTTTGCGTTCACAGCGAATGCGTAGTTGCTTGAAACAGGTAGACGCTTTGAGCCTGGGAATATTCCAGTCTTCAAGGTGTACTTCTTCATGAACGGAATGTTGCTGAAGGCAACCGAGGTTCCACCTGGAACGAAGACTGAGTAGGTCTTGCCAGCGAAGAAGCGGTCATCAATTGCATCCTTGAAGCCACCAGCTGCGGCGCCATCCTGGAAACAACCAGCTGCAGTCATCTGCTGAATCTGAGTCATGACTGCGCGCCATTCCTTCGACTGGGTGAATGAAACCTTGCCAGCAGCACGCTGAACGTTCCATCCGTCACCCTTTGCGTAGACGTTTGCGCCCGACATGCCCATGATCATTAGGCCGTTGTTTGCATACATCGAACCGGCTAGGCCAAAGAAGGTCTTGCCCTTTTCGCGGGCAACCTTACAGGCTGAAAGAAGACCAGCAAAGGTGGTTGGCCAGGTTAGGCCGTCTGCCTCGAGAACGGTCTTGTTGAAGATCATTGAGCCAGCGGTCTGGTCTAGTGCAACTGCATAGGTCTTGCCGCCAGCACCAAGAACGTTAGCCGCACCCTTTGGGTTTGACTTAGCTGCGTTGGTCTTTGACAGGTCAGCAACATACTTTGCCTTGATGAAAGGGATAAGTGCGTTTAGAACACCGTTGCCCGGCTGAACCATGAAGATGTCGGTTGCGTTGCCGGCGCGAAGCTTGGTGACAAGGTCGTTTGGGTAGGTTTCGGTTGCGGTGTCAAGCAGTTTCGCCTCGTACTGAGGGTACTTTGCGTTGAACGCAGTAACGATCGCCTTATAAGGAGATGCCGCGCCGCCACCAGGAACTGGTGCTGCAACGGTGATTGTGTTTGCTTCTGAAGCAGCCTGAGCTGAAGCGCCGAACCCTACCAACGCAGATGCGGTTAGCAGAGAAACAGCGATGCTAGCGACTGCGCGCTTTGTTGCATTTCTCATCGAAGAACCTTTCGTGACTTCTTTGTCATCCCACTGGAAATTTCCAGGGGCCGAATCTACTTACGTGTAGGACTCAATTTGAACTCTACCCATACTTGCGTTGATTTTCGACAAAAGTCGTGTCAAAAAGACCAACCGTTATGTTTCTGTTAGATATAACTTTTCGAAGCAGGTGTGGGGCTTAGCTGTTCTTCAAATGTATCTTGGGCAGAGTCAATGCCAAAACAAAAATCGCGATGTAAGCAATCACAGAATTCAAGAAGATCGGGTGGAAGGCATCGAAGTATGCCAGCTGCACCTGCGACTTGAGACCTGGCTCAAGAAGTGCGATTGCCTCAGGCGAGATATTTGAACCGGTCAGGCCGTTTGGCAGAGAGAGCTGGTTCAACAAGGCCACTGCCCCATAGCCAAAGATGCCGCCCGTGATCGTAGACACGATGGCACCTGACATGTCACGAACAACCGAGAAGGTTGACGTGATTGCGCCCAAGAACTTCTCTTTGCTGTAAGCCTGGGTGAGGGTTAGGTTCAATTGAACGTAGGTTCCGAGGCCCATGCCGCAAACAATAAGGCAGCCAACCAAGAACCAAGGGCCCAGCTGCGAGCTAAATAGGTATGCCGCAAGCATGCCCATGCCGGTGATAGCGCTTCCGATTACGGGGAGCTTTGTGTATTGGCCGGTTTTGCCAACACGCTTGGTAGTAATGAGGGAGACACCTAGCATGGCAAGAATCATGGGGCCAAGAGCCAAGCCAGCTAGCCAACCCGGAACGCCATAAGACATTTGCAGCAGCGACGGAACGTAGCTTGAAACCGCAAAAAGGTTTGCACCGCTCAGCGCAGAAATGGTTAATGCCGTGATCGCACCGCGGCTAGCAAAACTGCGAATCGGGATGATTGGGTTCGGCGCTCTCAGAGTGCGCCAGAAGAAAGCAACCAGGGCAACCACCGCAGCGGCGATGAATGCATAGGCGGGAGTCGAGTTGTTGCCGATTGATGCGGTGAAACCGTTTAGGGCAAAAATCAACGAGCTGGCTGCGATAGCGAACAAGATCAAGGTAGAGATGTCGAACAATTTTCCCGGCTTGAGCTCCTCGTTCTTTGGCAGCACCTTGGCCACCAAAAGAATCGCGACTAACCCGATTGGCAGATTTATGAAGAAAACCCAACGCCAGCCAAGGGCCTCGGTTAAGAAACCGCCGACTATTGGGCCTGCGATGGTGGCAATTGCCCAAACCGCACCCATGCGCGCCATGTATTTTGGTCGCTGGCGCTCGGGAAGACTCGAGGTGATGATGGTCATCGGCAGCATGCTTAGACCCGCGCCACCAAAGCCCTGAATCACTCGCGCGAATGTCAGGATCTCGATGTTCGGGGCGAAACCACAGAGTAGCGATGCGCCCAGGAAGATTCCGACCGACCAGCCAAATAGTTTGGCCGAACCGTATTTGTCGATGAGCTTTCCGTAGACCGGCAACGCGGTCGCTGTTGCCAGCGAATAACCAACCAGAATCCAGGAGATGTTCTGAGTCACACCAAAATCGGCAACCACGTTCGGCAGCGCTGTGGCGATGATAGAAACATCGAGTGCTCCAAGGAGCATCAAGATTGCGAGCGAATAGAAGAGGCGGTTGAAGTGCGCTGGTGGAGTGAATTTTTCCATTAGTTCAGCTCAGACACGAGCTGATGAGCGCCACGCACTGCAATAGCAACACTGGTTAGGGTTGGGTTCACGGCGTTGGCTGTTGGAATGGTTCCGTTGCCGCCGGTGTAAAGGTTCTCATAGTTCCAGACCCTTGAATAGGTGTCGCAAACACTTGTGCCGTCATCTTTTGGACCAATTCGGTGCGTGCCCATGTAGTGCAGGCTGGTGCCGGGAGTCATCAGGCGAGGTTCGCCCAGCCCGGGCACGAACGCGCCTAGGGCGTTGGCTGCTCGGTGCATGAAGACCTTGACGTCTTCCATCTCTTTTTCCTCGCGTTCGGTGAGCGAGTATTGGACGTTGATGTTTGGGAAGCCACGGTAGTCGAGCTCGTTGTCATCGAAGGTAACCGCATCCTCGTAGCGCGGGAACTTGCGGCCGCCCCAACCCGACATGGCGAAGCCATACTTGTGGTCCTTCAATGGGTTGTCATCGGCCAGAGGGAACGGCGGCTTGGTGACATACATGATCTGAGCCGAGTAAGGGTGCTGCGGTTCGATGAACGGAACACGCGTCACACCGCTAACCGGGTCGCCTGGGCTTAGAGCTGCCAAGGCTTTCTCGGCTTCATAGTCGGCGTCACTGGCATAAGCCTTGAGCTTCTCGCCGTCGAGCGCGATTGAGCTAAAGCAAACCGGGTGCTCTGTTAGGTAGTGACCGAGGGCCTTTGGGCGAACGCCCGATGCCCAAAGCAGTTGCGGGGTGCGCATGGCGTCGGCTGCAACCACCACGCGGTCGGCGCGAAGTTCAGACTGCTCGCCTGTGACAGCATCTTCGATCAAAACACCGACGGCCTTGTTGCCCTCGAACAAGATTTTGCGCGCCATGGTGAGTGCACGCAAGGTGAAGCGGGCTGCAAGGGGGTTGCCCTTTTCGATAAGCGGACCAAAGACGAAGTCGGTGCCGCCCCAGTGCATTCGGCCATCAGGCAGCTCCTCGGCAGAAACCGGCAAGAAATAAGGCTCGTACTTGTCGGTTGAGATGTCTTTGAACTCTTCTTTTAGAGCCGCGCGAATAGCAGCGCCGATTGGCGACTTGCTGAACGGTGTCTTGTTGGCGCGAAGCAAAACTTCTGCGCGAGAAATCATGGTTTCCCATTCATCCTCAGCAATGAAGTCGATCTTTTCGCTGAATTCTGGGCGAGGAACCGCGCAGGTCCAGTGGGCACCCTGACCGCCAACGTTAGTTGAAACGGCAGCCATCGGGAAGCTCTTAGAGTGCCCACTGCCTGAGCCACCAAAGTCAATCAAGTGGGTACCCTGACGTGCGGTCAAGGTGCCCTCTTGCAGATATGGAAGACCTAGTTTTGCGCGAGTTTCTTCATCGGCCTGAGGACCCTGTGACATGGCGCGAGCCTTGGCACGGGCATCATCATCGGCGATGTTTTTTACAGATTGGCCAGGAATGTCTGTCAGCTGGGGCCCCATCTCGAGCATGGTGACCGTTGCGGTCGGGTGATTCTCGAGAATTTCACGAGCATAGGTAGCGCCGATTGGACCGCTACCGACAACTATTACGTGTGGGTTTGACATTTGATTTCCTTGCCTTGTGGTTCAGAGAGTTAGTGAGACTTAAGCGAACGACTTGATGTATTCGATCGACTTAGAGGTATCTTGCGTTGGGTAGTACTCGAGGCCGACTACGCCCGGGTAGTTGGCGGCAACGGCAGCCATGATTGGCTTCCAGTCGATCTTGCCTGAGCCAGGCTCGCCGCGACCTGGTGCGTCGGCCAACTGCACATAACCAATTAGGTTCTTGTGCTTGGTCAGCATTTCGACGACGTTTTCGCCTTCGACGCTCGAGTGGTAAATGTCGTAGAGAATCTTGAAGTTTGGCGAGGCCACCTTTTGAGCGATGTAAATTGCCTCTTCGGTGCGGTCAAGCAATGCACCCGGGTGATCGTGGCGGGTGTTGACAGGCTCAAGCACTAGCTCAATTCCGGCCTCCTCGGCGATCTTGGCTGCATCGGTGAATACCTCGGCCAAGGTGTCTAGCTGGGCAGGGCGCTTCTTGCCAGGGAAGCCCATGCCTGAGCCAAGCACCAAACGAGGCGAGCCTAGGATTTTTGCATTTTCGATTGAGCTCTTGAGGCCATCGAAGAAGACATTCAGGTCAACGCCCGGCATGGTGAAGCTGAAACGAGGTTCGGCTAGAACAGATGAGAACTGAATGCCGTTCGCCTTTGCGGCGGCAGCGAGTGAATGAACGTCTTGAAGACTAGACATCCACATTTCTACAAACTTGAAACCGTCGGTAGCTGAGGCTGCGATGCGGTCTTCGAACTTTTCGTGCTCGGTGTAAAGCAGTTCAATATTGGCGGCAAATGTGGTCAAGGGGTTCCTCTCTGAACCAGCACCCTGCCAAAACGGGAATCACTTTGATTGGTTTCAGTTTACCAAACTTTTGCTGTTAATCAGCGAAAGTTTATAACGATTCCAAATATGAAATCTGGGCAGGCGTTAGCAGCCCGCTTGCTGCCGGTTGGGCATCGTGCTCAAAAATTGGGTAGGCAAGGTAAGTCTTGGGCTGCCCCTCGAATGCGGCCTTGCCATGTTGATCGCCGATAAGTCGGTTGCGCCAACCGTTTGCGAGCTTGAGAGTGATTTGGTTTGTGCCGATTTTCGTTGCCGACGACAGGTCGATGCTTTGGCCTTTGGCCCAAGCAACACCGACAAAGACTCCATTCACCGAAACCTCGGCGATGCCGGTGAGACCCGGAAGTGCGAGGGAAACCGCGCCAGAGCTTGAGCCAGACTTTTCGGCGGTCAATTCAAATGCGGCCGTGGCCGAATAGACTCCCGAGAAGTAGCGAACTCGCTCATCGGGGTTGGCGGCCAAGTCAAACGTAGAGCCGGCAACCAACTGTTCGCCGGCGATTTCGAGTTGCCACTCATCAATTTCGATCAGACCGGTCGGTGTGCCTGATTCGAAATCAAACGCGAGCGCGGCTGACTCGTCATCTGTGATCACCACGAAGCATGACCCGTATGCTGCTAGCTCGAGTTCAATTGAGTCGGCACCGACGAGTTTAGGAGTAGCGCTCGGGTCAACCGCATCGATGACTAAGGCATGCAAGCCCTTGGCGGAAAACTTGGCTTCAAACGCTAGAGATCGGTTTTTGGCATTCGCCACAAAGTAAACGTCGCTGCCCTCAAGTGAGCGTCGAATGCAGCGCAGATCGGCGCCGCCAACGAGCCGGGCATCGAGTGCCTTGCCGTTTTGGGTGAACTGCCAGTCGATGGCAACCGAACCCTGTGCCTTGGCGATTTCAACAGCCTTGGCCAACGAGCCAACTGCGGCAACATTCGACCTGCCCCAGATAGTCGCAACCAAGCGGTCAAACTCTTCTTGCGAATCTGCAAGCGATGGCGAACCATTTGGCTTGGCCCCAAAAATCTTGACACCAGATTCGGCGAGCGCGTCTAGCTTTCGCAAGACTTCACAAGTCAACAACTGTGAGTGCCCGCCAAGATAAAGAATTGAATAGCTAGTCTGGGCAGACACTAGGCGCCCACCCTCGGCCGATATGTTTTTCAACAAACCATCGGCCGACACAAAGTCGAAGTCATAGCCCGAAGGCACGTCGAACTCGTCCGAACCCCAAATGCCGGTGACGGGTGCCTCGCATCCGGTGAAATAAAGAATTTCGGCCACTGGCTTGCCCTGATTCAAAACGTGACTGGCTCGAGCGATGTATTCGACCCAAGGCCCGGCCATTTCGGCCCAGGTTTCGTTTCGTGTAAACACCTGACCAAGCGTTGGCGCCAACGTGACACCAGGCGCATTGACCACGGCTGGCTGGTGCGGCGAAGAGTGAATGTTGAAGAGCGTGACGCCCAATGCCAACTCGAGGTCGGCGACTCTCTTGAGCTCCTGAGGCGACCAAACGAACGGCTTGCCAAAGGTGCTGAATGATTCACAACCGGTGTGCGTCTTGCCATAAACGTGAGCAACCGACGAAGCGCCCTTTAGGTCAGCTAGGTAGGTTTGCTGAGGTAACTCCCCAGCGAGCCATGACCACATAGCACCCATGGGCACATCGGCATGCGAGCGCATCTGCAGATCGTCACCTAGCTGCGGGCGTGTGTCCTCTAGGGCTTCGCTGTAATAACGAGCGCCTTTCGAGTGAGCAAATTCCTTGATCAGGCGATACATGCAGTCGGCAACAAGGTCACTTAGCGTGAGCCTGAAGTCATACAAGAATTTATCGGTGGCTTCGGTCGAGCCGACAACCCAACCGGCAATCGCGGGCAACCAGTTGCGCATCGAATAGCCACGACGTTTTTCAAACTCGTCAAAAATGCCCTCGGTAAAGTTCTGCGAACGCGACTCAATGCTGTCGGTCAATATCGCTTGGATGCTTGTGGCGCTTAGCCCACGACTTTCGAGTTCGGCATAGAGCGGCGTGAAATAGGTTTCGAGGTAGTTGCTGATTCGATCCGGGTCGAGTTTGTCGACTTCGAGACCGGTCGCCTCGACAGGAGCCGGGCCGTTTTCGTGACCAGTTAGCGAATAGCCGACTCGGATGATTTGCCATTCCCCCTGGGGAGCAGCCCAGTGCAAGACGCCATTCGCATCAACGTGCTCTGTGACATCGATCATGGTCGAAGGGTCGATAACTTGTTTGTGCTCGACAGACTTGTTTAGCGAGAAATAGTCGGCCGAAATTGAATAACCCGCCTTGTATTCGGCTGCATGCACCTTGCCACCTGCATGAAGCGCAAACTCAGAAACCATGAACTTGTCGAAGTCTTTTGGCTTGAATGGCAAGGGACTCACGCCCGGCATCATGGTTGGAACGCTTGCCGAGATAGGCTTGCCGGTCAACCGCAACCTGACGGCTTTAGCCATCACTGGATCGAACGACAGCGTTCTGCCTGCGGTCTCACCCATCTGGCCCATGGTTTCGCTCATTGCAAAAGCACCGATCTCGGTGAATTCAGCACCATCGGCACTGATTTGTAGGTAAGCCTTGGCCAGCTCGGGCGCACCAAAGCCGGTTGGGCCTGCGATGCCGATTTGGGCCGAGCCCACTTCGGTCGGCGAATCAAAGCGGTAGGTGATGAAGATCTCATCGACCTTGGTCACATCGCGTTCGGTCGAGATCCAGCTGCCAAATTTTGAATCGGTAAGGCTCGCTAGATCTCCGGTAAAGTCGCGGCTGATCTCAATTGCAGTCGGTTTGAGAACGTCGAAATTGTTGCTGCGCGGAACCGCAAAACAAGCCACATCGCCGCCGAAACTGAACCGTTGATCGCGGGCCCACTTGGTGAGGTCTTGAAACGGGCCTTCGCAGTTCGGCAGCGGATTGAGTTGATGAACCGATTGGCCACAAATGACTTGGGTTTCTGACCAGACAAACTTCTTCATGGCATCTTCTGGTTTGACCCACGGTGCGCCCAATACGCTCCAGCCACCACTTGAGGCAACCGAGATTTCGATTCCCTTTTCGTTGGCGGTCTTTACCGCCGCTGCGAATGCGTCGTACCATTCAGGTGATCTGAAGATCAACCGGTCTGGCACGACCTGTGGCGAACCCATGCCGCCCTCAAAGATTTGAGCGCCGCCTACGCCAACGCGCTGCATCCAGTCAAGGTCAGCCTTTAGCCCAGCCACATCGATGTTGCCGTTCATCCAGTGCCACCAAACGCGTGGGCGAGAAGCAGCAGTTGGAGAAAAGAATCCCTTCCAAAAATCAGTTGACAAGTGAAACCCTTTGTGTGGCCGAGGTGTGAATGACTACCGGGTTTTGCGGCCCCATGAAGAGGTTTGGCATCAGTAGGTCAAAGGAGAGGTAGAGGTCGAACTCGTTTGCCGTTTCAACGAACCTGATTGTCTGCCGGTCTTGCGGGTACCACTCGAGCTCTGCGTATTGGGTGAGTGATTCGATTGAAAGCCAGCTGTCGTTGATGAGCATCTCGACCGGCGCAGGCTCGCCACCATTCACAGAAGCCGTTAGACCAACGATGTGTGACAGGCGCAGACTGCGAAACCAGGGCAAGCCAATGCTCATCTCGACAAAGGTGCCATTTCGGCGAACTTCATCTTCGAGAATGACCTGGCTGGTGAGCGTCATAACGATTCCAATTCTGGGCGAAATTTGTGCCCGTAATCCCATAGCCTAGTTACTTAGATGACTTTTCAACAAAAGTAATGACTTAATCGACCTAAGTGAGCAGGTTCTCATGAAGCATGCAAAGTGGCATGGGCAGTGGGCCGTTACCCTGTTCTCTTTTTCGAACGAGCTGATGGCTGCCGATCGCAGCGCCTGCGAACTGCTTGACGAGGTACTTGCTTCGGGGCTAACCAAGGTCGTCGAACTAGATGGCCCGCAGCACTTTCGAAACTATCCGCGGCCACCGGCAAAGCAAATTGCCGACACCAAGGCGGTCTTGGCGTCGAGGGGCGCGACGATCGGCCAACTTGGTATCTACATCGACCGAACGCTTGCGCCTGGCAAGTTTTTGACCCACGACGAAGTGATTTCACATGTCAAAGTTCAGCTCGAATTGGCTGCCGAACTTGGCGCAAAGTTTGCCCGGCTAGGGCTCGGTTTTGCCAGCCTGGATGAGCTGCGCGAAATTGTGCCGATTGCCGAGCAACTTGGGGTCACTCTTGTGCTCGAAGCTCAGGGAACCCAAGAGGTGAAAGCATCGCCGGTCAAAGAGAACCTAGAACTGATGCGTGAACTCAAGTCACCGAACCTTGGCCTGCTGTTCGATTCGAGCCTTTGCATGAAGGTTTTGCCGCCGAGTTTCGTCGAAGCCCTAGGCCGCTCGGGCTTTAGGCAAGCGCAAGTGGAGGAATTGGTTGATGCCTGGACCAGGCTCAGCGTGGGAGAGCTTCGTCCAGTAATTTTCGGTAAGTGGCTGCCGACGTCGCCATCGACCGCAGCCACATCGTTGCTGCTCTCACTCGTGACTCGCATGGGCAAATCAAAGGTCAGCGACTGGGCCGAGGCAATGCCGCTGGTGAAGGGCGTGCACTTAAAGTTTTGGGACACCGACAACACCGACGGCGCTATCTCGGGGCCTACTGGCGAACTTATCGAAGCACTTCAGCAACAAGGCTTCGATGGCTACCTAACCAGCGAGTGGGGCGGTCACGAATGGCACGAACTTAGCGAACACTCATCGTTCGAAGTGGTCGCCAGGCACAAACAAATTTACGAGCAAGCTGTACAAGCCCAAACAAACGAAAGAACCAAATGACTCTGCCAACACTGACCAGCCACGAGCACGGCTTTACCTTTCACGTCGATGGCAGGCCGACGATTTTGCTTGGCGGGCAGGTGCACAACTCAACGACTTCATCGGTTGCTTCGATTGCGGAATCGTTCGCAAAGGTTCGCGAACTCAATTACAACTTTGTGATTGGCTCGCTCAACTGGAATCAGTTTGAGCCTGCCGAAGGAACCTTTGACACGACTCTTTTGCAGGCGCAGATCAAACACGCAGAACTGAACCACCTGAAGCTGGTTTTGCTGTGGTTTGGTGCCTTCAAGAACGCGGCATCGACTTATGCACCGACCTGGGTTCGCGCTGACCGCAAGCGATTCCCAAGAGCGAAAAAGGTCGAGGGGGCAGACACCGGTTGGGGCACAAACCAAAGCCCGGTGCTTAGCCTGTTTTCGAGCGATCTTCTAGCAGCAGATCGGGCAGCATTTGAAGCGCTGATGACCCATCTTCGCGACAACGACCCCAAGCACACCGTGGTCATGGTTCAAATCGAAAACGAGTCAGGCCTGCTTGGTGCCAGTCGTGACTTCAGCGATCTTGCCGAAGCAAAGTGGCAGGCGGCTGTGCCATCCGAGTTGATTGAAGGTCTTCAGACCAAGCTTTTGGCGGCAGACAGCGTGACCAAAGAAACATGGCAGGCGGCCGGCAGCAAGCTCGAAGGCACCTGGGCCGAAGTGTTTGGCAACAACTGGCAGGCACACGAAATCTTTATGGCCTGGCACATGGGGCAATATGCCAACACCCTTGCCGAGGCGGGCAAGGCGATCAAGAACCTGCCCATGTATGTGAATGCGTGGCTGGGGCCACAGCCTGGCCAAGATGAGGCTGGCCAATGGCCAAGCGGTGGGCCATCGAAGAACGTTTTGGGCATCTGGAAGATAGCCGCGCCTCGGGTCGACATTCTTTCGCCTGACATCTACATCGAAGACGCAATTTCGGTCATGCAAGATTACGCTCGCCCAGACAACGCTCTCTTCATTCCCGAAAGCCGCCACATTGCGGGCAACATGTTTTGGAGCCTCGCCAACCACTCGGGCATAGGCTATGCGATGTTTGGCGCCGAGGATGGCCGAATCGGCAATCAGATGTCGGAGGCATACGGCGTTCTAGTTGAAGCAACCGAGGTAATCGCGACCGCTGCAGCAGAGGGACGAATCAAGGCGGTGCTGATGCAACCGGAACAGCTGGAACTGCCACTCGCGTTCGGCGAAATCACCGTGACTGCCACGAACAGCCTTGGCAAGCTGAAGCGCTTCGTAGAGGTTGCCGGTGTAGACCTTGAACTCAAAGACTTCGAATCGATCTCTGAGCTAGAAGGCGCCGCTGTCACTATTCCGTCAAACTCGGATGCCCGCCCATTCGCGCTGGTGATTCAAGAGTCACCAATTGACTTTTTGCTGATCGGCAAGGGCATTAACCTTCAGTTCGCCAGCAGCGAGTTCGAGGTCGAAATTGACCGAGTGCAAGAAGGTTGGTTCAACAACGGCGAATGGATTACCGGTCGCGAGCTAAACGGTGACGAACGACTTCAGTTTGTGCCGCTGCACGAAATCGCCTGCGCCAAGATTCGCATTCTGCCCTTCAAGAGCTAGGCGCAGTCCTTTTGCAATGACGCGCTAGGCTCCTCGCCTAGGCGCTCTTGTAGCTCCACTTTTTGAGCAGGGCTGACTCGAAGGCAAGCACGCCAATCACGCGACCGGTCATGCCGCCGGCAACCTCGGTGCTGATGTAGCGCCCATCGAGTGCGCCAACCTCAACTTCGGTTCCGTCGCTGAAACGAACCGAGCAGTGAAGTTTGTCTGGGCCAACCGGCTCGTGAAAACCGCCTTGCATGGCAACGCTTCGAATCACAAATTCAAAGTCTCGGTCACCAACTTCAACGACGCCGATGTCCATGCGGTGATCGCCGATGGACCAGGTAGCCTTGACTTCGCTGCCCCACTTCATTAGCCCTAGGTGATGACGCCCATCGATGCCCACGCCGATGCCGTGGGGTGTTGATGACTCGAACTGGGCGACCAGCTCAAAGTGCTGCGTGGTTTGACGTCGAGCAACAAAACCAGTGAACAGCAATCCATCCGGGGTCTTTTTGCAGTTGTCGACCGGGAAAGAACCGACCGAGATCCACTCGACCGGCAGGTCGCTGTTGACATCAAGTTCTTCGACCACGATCGGGTCTGAGGCAGGCTCAATCGGCGAGCCAAGCGCCGGCCAACCATCGCGCCACTCGATTTCAACCGCACAGGTTTCGCGGCCAAGAATGTGCCATTCGGGGCTTGAGCCCTTGGGGCGAGTGCCGTGGAAGACCATGGCCCAACTGCCATCGGCACGCTGCACAAGGTCGGCATGGCCGGTGTTTTGAATCGTGAGGCCGGTTCCTCGGTTAGAAAGCAGCGGTGACTTAGGGTCGAACTCAAACGGACCCGAGATGTTCTTTGAGCGAGCCACGGTTACAGCGTGCCCGCGCTCGGTGCCACCCTCAGCGATTAGCAAATAGAACCAGTCGCCAATCTTGTAAATGTGAGGCCCCTCTGGAAACTTGCCGCCAGCGCCTTGAGAAACCAGGTATGGCTCCCCCAAAATAGCACCCGTTTCGGTGTCAATTTTGACCTGACCAATGCCATCGAGCGGCAATGACGCGTAGGTCATGTAGCAGTCGCCGTTTTCATCCCAGAAAAGGTCTGGGTCAATTCCGAAAAGTTCAACGCGAACCGGGTCACTCCATGGGCCGGCAGCATTGTCGGCCGTGACCAACACCTGCCATTTGCCATCGGTCAAGGTGGTGATCATGTAGAACTTGCCATCGTGGTGTCGAATTGTCGGGGCAAAAATACCCATCGAGTTGACCATGCCGGTGATGTCCATGTGCTTCACCGTTGGCAGAGAGTGACTCTCGAACTTCCAGTTCACCAAATCCTTGGATGAATGGATTGGCACACCGGGCCCATACTCGAAGGTCGAGTTGGCAACATAGTAGGTGTCACCAACGCGCACAATCGAAGGGTCTGGGTAGAAACCCGCAATGATCGGTCGCTTTACATCGAGTGCACTTGCATAGATTGGCTTGGTCATTAGTTCTCCTTGATGAAATCTGTGATGCGATTGAGCGTGCGGTCTTGGCCGATATCTTCGGTCGGAATGTTGTTTAGATAACCGTGAGCTGTGCCGGTTTGAATAACTTCGATGACCTCGACGCCGGCATCACGCAACTGCTGCGCCCATGGTTCACCAGTCGAACGCAGAATGTCAAAGTCGGCGTGAATAAAGAAGTGCTTTGGCAGGTTTCGATAGTCAGATTCGCTGCCCGGCCACACGTGGAAACCGGCACATTCATCCGGGTCTTCTGGCATTAGCCAAGCATTGTGACCAACCAGCAACTGAGCCGGGCGACCGAGAGCGTCATCGCAATGCTTTTGAAGTTCTGCCGATGGCGCTAATTCTTCAAAGTGGCCAACCGCATAAACCGGGATGACGCCGGCAATTGGCACGCCCCCATCGCGAAGAAGCATGGCCAAAGAACCAGCAAGGCACGCGCCAGCGCTGCCACCACCGATGAAGACCCGGTTCTTGTCGTAGCCCAACTCGGCCTGGTTCTTGATTAGCCACATGGCAACCGCAAGGGCATCTCGTTGAGGGGTTGGAAACTTGACTTCGTCGCTGCAAAGTCGATAGTCGACTGAGACAACAAGCGCGCCAGCTCGATGACA
>JACCDW011240641.1_pt1 | contig 19826 bp, 15 predicted proteins | sample 7449781 | NCBI WGS metagenome assembly JACCDW01 (sample SAMN15323449, study PRJNA562643) | freshwater metagenome | isolation source: river surface water | place: USA:Blue River Watershed | collected 2017-08-18
AAGTCCTTGATTTAAAAGGAATCGCAGCGGGGTCGAAAAAAAGGGTCAGAACCAAGGCACCGTTGTTTGGGGGCTCAAACCATACGCACCAAACTCGCCTGGCACGGCTGTGGCCTGTTCCGGACCCAAGCGAATGAACAGCCTGAAAGTTTGACCTGTGCTTTGGCTGCGCAGGGTCAAAAAGGGCAAGTTCAGCATTTCTGCAGCGTTATCGGGGATACGCTCTTGTGCTTGCTCTGCCGTCAGGCCATGGCGGCGCATTTGGCGTCGGCGCAAACGCTCGGGGCTGCTTTTGGCTTGTACACGACTGACCACGCGATGCCGCGCATCGGTGGGCACTGCCAACACAGCGCCGCATGCCACATGGTCGCGCATGCCGGTCAGCCAATCTGTGGTCAGCAGTTTGTGCAACGCCAGACTGGTGCCGTGCAAGCGCAGCACCTGGCCCAGTGCATAGCGTGGATGTGCACCATTGCGTGATGCACGCTTGTGTGTAGGTGCAGGCGCAGCATCGCCCACCTCCATTTGCGGAAAGCTCACGCCAATGTCTTGGTGTGCGCCTGCCGCCAACTCTTTGTGCAGCTTGGTGAACAGCGCCGCCATGAGCATGGCGGGCGCAAATTCAGCATCGGGCTGGACCCGAATGTCGACGTAGTGGTCCATGGGGCTCAGTCCTTGCCCGATTCGCCAAATACGCCGCCACGGATCAGGTTGGCCATAACGTAATGCTGCTGCTCCACGGCAGGCACTTGGTCTTTGATGACCCAGCCATCGAGCAAGGTGTAAAAGTCTTGCTTTTCTTTGGGCTGACGATACGCCTTGCCCTGCGAGGTGACCGAGCCATAGGGCTCGACCGCAATCGGACCCAAGCCGCCTTCGTCGGGATACCAGGTGTCCACCGTGCGAATGGCGTTGCCAAGTTTTTGCGAGTGGATGGCGGCAGCACCTTCTTGCTTGGCGGTTTTGCCCACCACATAAAGGGTTTTGCTTTTTTGCCCAGCGGTGCTGGAACCCTTGTCCAAAATCAATTCTTGCGAAGGGAACACCTCTTGCCCCGCGCCCACGCGGGCAAAGGCAGTCACTTCAAGCAACGCATATTGCTGGCCCGACAAGCCTTGTTCAATCACCTTCGCCAATGCGGCCACGTCGCTGGTGCTGGCCGCTGGGGCGTCAAAGTTGCGCATCGAGAAGTCAAGCGCGTTGAACGTCCAGGTATTGACGGCTTGCCCGTCTTGCAGATGGCGAACTTGCACTTCAACCATTTCTGCGCCCACGCGGTTGCGCCACAAAAACCGGCCGTTGGCCAGGTTGCTGGCGTAGCGCTGGGCCAGCGTGGCAAAGCCTGCAGTGCTGGCGTAACTGTCCACCACGGTTTTGAGTTTTTGCTGGTAGGCCGCACTGTTGCAGGCCGATGGCACCCCAGCGCCACTCAGCACGCGCACGGTAAAGCGCGCTTGCAGGGTATCGGCTTCAGGTGGAAGGGTGGCCACATCGATGGTTTGGAGGTTGGGCTTTTCGATCTCGGCATCCAGTTTGGCCGGGTCCATGTCTTTGGTTTTGAGGCGGTTGGAGATCGTGCCGCGCACAGACTTTTCGCGCACAAGCACTGCGGGCCAAACTTTGGCGTTGCTGCGGTCGGCCCACAGGCCCGAAGAAAATACGGCGTCAGACGGGTCGAGCTTGCGCTCGAAAGCCAAAACGGATGCGGTTTTGAGGTCAGCGGTGTTTTTGGTAGCCATGATGAAAATTCCTTGAATGTGAGTGATTCGTTTAAACAGGGGTTGGCGTTGGGCTGGTCACAGCCGCGCCGTTGTGCGTGACATACAAACCCGCCTCGGGCTGGGCGTGGTGTCGCCAGAGCAGGTCATGCAGGTTTTTGATGCGGTGCGGCCCCACCCATTCGCCCAGCGACAACACGCTTTCGACAAAGCGAAACGGCGTGTCGTTGTCGCGGGCGTTTTTGACTTCGCCCGGCACATACAGCGGTGAGATGGCGGCATAGCCCACAGGCAAAGGCACCAGCCAGCCGGGCTTGCGACGCGACACTGTCCAATCTTTAGAAGCCACGGCTGATGCATTGACGGCTTCAACATCGGCAGCGTCACCACCCTCGCTTGCGGCTCGTTCTGCATCGCTTGTGTCTGAAGTTGGCGGCGTGTAATGCAAAGCGCACAAGTCAAGCAAGGCATCCAAAGCTGTAGATTCAGCACATACTTTTTGCATGGCATGCATGTGGTCGGCCAACAACTGTGCGCGGCTGACCAGCACAAAGCCGGGGGCCAAGTGACGGCGCAGTTGGGCAAAGACACTTTTTTGTCCTTCGCCGTTGGTGGGCCAGTCCACCCACCGGGCTGGGTGCTTGCCACGCTGCGGGTTGGGCAAGATGCTGCCGCCCGCCAGACGCATGCCTTCGGCCTGGTGCAAAACCTTGGCTGCCAGTGCATTGCATTGCTCCTCATTCAACGGGCAGTCGTCACCCGACACGGTGATGAGCAAGCTCACCTCCATGTGCGTGCGGCCCTCTTCAACGATGGCTGGCAATGAACCCTTACTTTCTAGTTCCTTAGCTTCTTCTTTTGTACGAATCTGCGCTCGCGCTAGGCTGAACACCTGCGTGTAACGCCCGGGTGGTTGAAAAGTTTGCGGCTCGAACTGGTGACAGGCAATGGCCACGCTGCCAAAACGCAAATCCAGCCCTTGACTGTTCATGCAGCGTTGCAGTGCATGCGCAAAACCGGTAAAGGCGCTGGGCGGCGGAAAGCCCCAGGTCAACGGGCTGCTGATGGCATTGGCGTTTTGCACACGCAAGCGCGGCAACAACAAGACCGCTTCAAAGCGTTCGGGCTTCATGGCAACACCTCCAAAAACGTGTGTTTCCACTCGATGAATTCGGCATCACCCATGCGGATTTTGTCGGTGCTGAGGGTGGCATTGAGCCAACGGGCAAAGTCTTCGGCCACTTTGTCGCGCCATTCGGTCGGCTCAGGTGCCGCCAATGCGCCATCGGCCGCGCCCATGGCTGCAATTTGCGTTTCATGGGCTGCTTGCGCCGCTTCCAGCGCATCTGCATCGAGCCATTGCTTTTGCGACCAAGACAGTTTGCAAGCGGGGTCGGCGCTCCAACCGCCGTTCAGGCATTGCAGCTCGGTGGCGATGTCAAGCACGCGGTCGATGATGGCTTGCACCAGTTCGGCTCGCTTATCGCGGATGTGCCTGTTGTTGTCCACATCGGCCACACTGTTCAGATACTCTTTGAGTTCTTTGATCGTCCGATACATCGTGCGGTCACACCCGATGAATCCACGCTTATCAAACACCGAAGGTACCCGCATCGGTGGCTGCGTACCTTGGTCTTGCCAGACCGGTGGCACGCTGGCCAACAGGTAGTTGGCTCCGCCGCGTTTATCAACACGTCGCTTAGCATTCAATGCACTGACGTTCTGAGGCTGCTTTCCACCGTGATAACGCACAACCATTTGGGGAAATTCCATGTAGCCAAAATCGAATTTTTTTCTAGCTTTATATGCGTCACGCGCTGCATTTGCACTCTCAGAGTACCGACGTTCTTCCATGCTTTTGTAGACACGATGGATCAACTGCGTAGGAAACAACGGTGCCAACAAGTGATACCTGTCGTCGGCCAGTGGAAAGTACAACTGCTTGGCTAGGGTGTGACTAGCGATGTCTCGCTTTCTTTCGTGTACGGAGGCGAACTGCTCAGCAAATTTCTTTGCCAAGTCCTGATCATCCGAGATTGCCGCTAATACTGTTTCTTCACGATTAATCATGCGCTGCAAAAGCGTTTTTCCAGCGTATGAGCTTTGCAAAAAATCCCAAACATATAAAGCGGCCGCGTTTTTTACTGCGACATCTGCAGTGATCGACGACAAGAATAAATGAGTTCCAACCAACCAAGGAACATCACAAATTGACTTTTCCATGTTGATTGAAAGCGAGTCTTTAATAGCCGTATGGTTTCCCTTTTCTGGGTGCGTTGCCAATAAAAGATACTCACAGTCTTTTGCGGCTTTTTGCAACCAACTCTGTCGACCATACTTCTCTGTAAGCTCGTCTTTTTTTACCTGTGCGTCCTTATCGTCCGCTTTAATTGCATCCAATTTAGGCTGCAACCGCTCTTGAATGAACCCATCTACCAAGCCGCGCAAAGCTGCGACTTCTTGGGGGTCCGGAATTTGAGTCACCATGAAAGCTCCCTTTTTGAATTGATTTGGTTGACTGTCTCTGGAAATGATTTGTTGATTGAGTCGATTCAACCCTCCATGGTTTTGAGCATGCTGTGCGCCAGTACCCAAGGCAGTCGCCTGCCTTGTTCTTGCATGGTCTTGTAGGCAACACGGGCCACGGTGGCGGTGATGCATTGCTTGCGCACCATTTCAGTCACCAGCCAGATCGTGCCTTTGACTTCCACCCGTTCGGTTTCGGCCGCACTGCGCAAAGCCGCATCGCCCGTGAGCAAAGGGCATTGCTCATGCTCGGCCAAGGCCAGCGCAAACAAGTCGTTGCGGCTGGGGCGCTTGTATTTTTGGCTCAAGGCTTGCACGCGAGCCACGCCTTCGGCCGGCAAACTTTTGACGATCAGCCCCATGTCGCGCCAATGCGCATGCCGCTCGGCCAGTTCTTCGAAATACAGCACATCGGGCACTGCAAATTGGTAGCCCAGGCTAAACATGGGGGCTAGCAGGCCGCCCACTTCCACATCGATCAGGATGTTGGCGTCACTGATGAACGCCAGCATGGGCTTGCTCCACGGTGGCGTCCATTTGACGGATGCGATGGAACTGGGTGAGCGGCAGGTTGAGCAACTCGGCCGCTTTGGATTCGCCGATGTAGTCTTCTGCAAGTGCATGAAACACCAGTTGCTCAAAGTGGTGGGCTTTTTCGGCGGGGTAGGCAGGGCCAGGTTCGGTCAAGTGCCAGCCTTTGGCTTTGAAGAGGTCGGCCTGGGTTTGGCGGTATGCGGCACTGACAATGCCCAGATCGCGTGCCCGGTAAAGAATGCCGCCCATGGACAGACCGTATTCGGCCTTGAGCAGCGCCAACTCTTGCAGCTCAATGGCGTTGCGGTGTGTGCCCAGCTCTTGCAAAACCGCACACTTGGGGAAAAGGAATGCACCCGCAAAGCGGTTGCATACCAGCTCGGAATCCAGTGACGCGCCGATTCGCTCGGCCAACAGCAAATGCGCCAGCTCGTGCGCGAGCGTGAAGCGCTGGCGGTCACCGGGCCAGTGTCGCCCCACCACCACCACAGGTACACCGGCGGCATGTGCCGCCAGGCCGTCAAAGTGTTGGTCCCCATCGTCTTCGGTGATGAAGACGCGAATGCCCTGGTTTTCCAGGGTGCCAATCAGGTCAGGAATGGGGTTCATGCCCAGCTGCCAAGCGTTGCGCACTTGCTCCGCTGCCGCTTCGGTGTGCGCCATGTCGGTGACAGTGGGCAAGTCAAGCGGGATGGCAAAGGCTTGGGGTGGCTGCGGAAAGAGGCCTTCCAGTTCCATGCGCCGCTCGATTTGGTCGATCACGGCATGGGTGATGGCGTTCAGGCGCTTTTTAGGCAAGGCGCTGTGTTTGCGGTATTCCAGTCCGTCGAGCACCACGGTTTGGGGCCGAAAGAAGTAGGCCACGCGAACATTCAGGGCCTGCGACAACTTGAGCAGCATGTCGCTGGGTGGGGTGGTTTCACCGTCTTCGTATTTTTTGATGGCGGCGTGCGACACGCCTACGCGTTCAGCCACTTCGCGCAAAGACAGTCCGGTGGCTTTGCGGGCCTGTTGAAGTCGGGTGTGGAGCATGACGGGCTTTCTTGGGGTTAACTGGGGTTTGGCTCAGCGGAGTTTACATTCTATGAAGAATTTTTATGTTTTGTAAACCTGCGAAGCTTTTTTTGCAGCTCACTCCTGCGCTCTTCGACGAAACCCCAGCATGGGGTGCCATGCCCAGACTTGGGTGCCCTCGCCCTTGGGTAACCCCAAAGCCCCAAACCGCCTGGCCAATGGTTTGATGCCCTGGGATTTGGTTTCTGACAACTCGGTCAATTCGGTCATGTAAGGGCGTACCGCCCAAGCGCTGATGGACGGGTTTTCGGGAAGGGCCAAAGGCGCAAACAAGTTGTCGTGGTTTTGTTTGCGCTGCTCGTCATCCAGCGTGCAAAACTCAAAGCCTTCTTCGTCTCCGTCCTCGGTAGGCAGCAACATAAATTCTTCACGCCCTTGCGGGTCGTGCCTGAAGGGTTTGCTGCGTTGCTCCACCCCGGTCAAGTGGCTCAGGGTTTGCCACCAGCGGCGCACGGTCAACTCTTCATACAACCCATCGTCTGGCTGGTCTTCGGGGGCGAGCGTTTCCATCACACCGCCCAAGCGGGCATGTTCCAGATCGGTCAAGCGTTGCTCGGCTTGCATGGGGCTGTGCTGGGTGATTCGGGAGGTGGCATCCAACTGTTGCCACTCTGGGTCACGCAGCAGGTCGGTCAGCGCGTGAGACGCCAACGGATGACCTGCAGTTTCAAAGCCAGGCCGGGTGAAGGCAGCACCGCCCGGGTTTTCCAAGGCCTTGAGGTTGTGCGACAACAGAGCGATATTGGGCACTTGCACAGCACCACTGCGGTGGCGGCGCACGCGGCCAGCCAGCTGGATGATGCTGCGCATGGACGAGGGCTCGACCACGGCCCAGTCGTAATCGTGGTCACGCCCAACTTCGGCAACGGCGGTGGCCAGCACCACAAACAGGTGGTCGGTTTCGGGGTGTGCATCAATGGCTGCGCGAATGGCGGGCTTGCGCAATTGGGCCGTTGGGTCTTTGTCTTGACCATGGCGTTGCAACGCTTGGTCGATGGTGTGCTCAAGGCCCGAACGCACAAGGAGCGGGTGGCGCGAGTGGTACACGCACAAATGGATACGCACACCCCCGGGCATGGGCATGTCGTGCAAAGCCATAGCAACGTCAATGAGCGGGTCGATGTTGGCCATGCGGACCAAGCCAAAGCTCACGCGCTTGCCGCTGGGCTGACCTGCAGGGGTTTGCTCAGCCGTGTGGTTTTGCGGGTGGCGGTGCAAATCCAAAGTGGCTTTCAAAATCACTTGGGCGTATTCGCGGCGAATCTGTGGCGTGCTGGTGGCCTGGATATTCACCGGCACGATGTGCGCTTGTCGGCGCTGATCGGTGCGGTGTTGCGCTGCCAGGTGGGCAACGCGCTTTTGCACAAGGGCACTGTGGCTTTGCAGGTAGCTGTTTTCATCGGCGTGTTCGCTGTGGGCGGCACCGTTTTCGTCAAACCATGCGCAGCAGACCGAAGTGGCCAGCCCCGGTTGGCCCCGGTTTTTTTGAAAACTTTGCCGTCCCGCCAGATAGGCGGCAAACAAGCCTTGTATCAAGGCGGGTGGCAACGTTGCAGAGGACAGCAGCACACGACTACCCAGCAAACCCGCCCAATGCACCAAACGCGTCAGGGCATACAGGTCTTCGATGCCGAAGTCATCGGGCTCGTCCAGCACCAAGTCGGAGGTGAGCAAGCGCAGCATGGGCACGATGTGGTGCCCGCCGCGTGTCGCTTCGCACGCGGGCATGAGGTGGTCAACCGTGCAGACCAACACGGGCGCGTGCAGAAGTTGTTGCGCAGCTTGTTTTTGGGGATCGTTGCCGCCCAGGTATTCGCTCAATGGGCCGGGATGGAGCGTGTTCTCATATTGCACATGGGTGTTGCTGGGCAGCAAGTCTTGGGCCGATTCGCTGCCCGCGTTTTCCAAAGTGTTTTCTGTTGCATTGGCTGCCGCACTTTGCTTTATGTTGTGCTCGTGCAGTGCGCGTACCGCGCCACCCCCCACCATCACAGCCAATTCATCAGAGCCCAAGCCCATGCGCTCACGCAATGCATCGCCAGTTTGCAATGTGAGGGTGCGCAAGCCCAACGCCACCGTGAAGCGTGCGCCTTTTTGCGGGTGCGCCAAGGCGTACATGATGCGGGCATTGGCCAGTGTTTTGCCGCAACCGGTCGAGGCCATGTTGACGCCGAAGAAACCCTGCTTTTCGCTACTGACTTGCAAGGCAGTGGCCAGGTCGAAAGCTTTGTCTTGCCAAGCGAATCGGGCACTACCGCTGCGTTGCTTGAAGGCACGGTGGTTGTGAATGCGGGGCAAGCTGGCATCGAGTTGGGGCAGGCTGAGGGCGATGCTGTGTGCGCCCTTTTCAACACCAATCAGATGTTCGTCCAGCCGCTGCTTCAAGCGACTACCCTCCTTGTTGCGGTCGGTGTTGGCGTATGCCTTGTAAGTGGCATCGCCCAGCTTGCGGTCACCCTCAATGCTGGAAAAGTGGTGATCGGCCAGGATGAGCGTGAGGCGAGCCATGTGCATGGCATACGGGTTGTCTTTGAACCATTTATTGTCTTTGTCCATCAGACTGGATCGCTCCAGCATGCGCTGGGCCAGAGTCGCAGCGCGTTTGCGCCAAGTGGCGCTGTTATGCGGCAATTGGGCGGTAAAGGTCCAGCAGCCCATCAAGGCTTTTTGATGGGCTTTCGGATCATCGTCTTCACTGGCCTGGATTCGACTACCGCACCAGCTGGCTTCCAAGCTGAGGTCAATTTTTTCAAGTCGCTTCAATTTAAAGCCCACCAGATCTTTGGGCTTCAAGTCAGGTGCCGGCAAGCGATGGTGGCTCACGACGAGCCAACCAATCGCTTGCGCCAATGGCGACAAACCTTCAAGCGGTGCATGAGAGCCAGGACTGACACCATCAGAAAAGAGATTGACGAACCATTGCGGATTGACCGCATTGCCGCCATCGATCAATCGCTGCAACCACACAGCATCTTCGTCTTTGCCTACAAAGGCTTGGAATAAACGCAATGACACCCATTCGTGCCGATAAGGGTCGGACAATTTTCCTTGTCCTCTGAGCTTGTCCTGAAAGGTGTCATTGGCTTTGCCAAAGTCATGAAACAGCGCCGCCATGGCCGCCAGCAAGCGGATGTCGTGGGCGGTGTGCCAGTCGTGCTCGTCGTCTTGTCGCAAGATATTCCGTTCGGTCATGTTGGTGGGTGTGGCCCCGTTGGCGTTGAACTGCTTGGCATCACCGACTACCCAGAGTAATTCGCTGTGGTTTTGTCCGCGTATCCAGTGGCAAGCCACGGCGGTGTTTTTGCGAGCTGTTTTGCGAAGCAACATGCGCAAGGTGTCCAAGCCTTGCTGGGTGATGGGCGTTTGCCAAGTTCGGTCGCCGCGTCTTTCGGCAAACTGGTCCAGAATGCGGCGCGTTTCAGTCAACGCCCGTTTGGTGCATTGGCTGACCAACAAAATATTCATGGTGCAAGCCTGCCGACGGTGACCGCAATGTCTTTGAGCTGGTCGATCATGAAATCCAGCGCCTCGGTCTGCGTGAGCTGCTCGATGCAGGCGCGTCGAAAGGCTGCTTCGTCATCGCCACACATGGCGGACACAAAGGCCTGTGGCAGGATGTGCGCGTCTTTGACCAGGTCAGCCACGTCAAACACCAAACCGCCTCGGCGTGTTTTGCCATGCAGCACGGCCAAGCCGTGGGGCAAGCCCAAAACCCATGTCGCGCTGGCGGCCAATCCATACGCGAGGTAATTTCCATGATCCAAAAAACGGTTGGCTGGGTCGGTGCCGCTGCCGCGTTTCGAGCGCGTGAATTCGCCGTAACCCATCGCATTCACAGCCATCTTGTAAAGCTGCTTGGTCAAGTGTGCTTCTGCAGCCAAGAGGTGGTTGGTGTCAGCGGCGGCGTCAACACTGTGCTGCGCAGCGTCCAATGCCGTGCCCAAAACGATGGGGTCAATCAGAAATCCTGCCTCGCGCAATGGCCGGAAGTTACTCCAGTGCTGCCGTATGCGCGCCAGTCGCATGGTTTGCAGCGTTTTGGCTGCTTGCAGCCGCAACGCATCGTCAAACCAAAAACGCACCCACTGCTGCAAATACTCGGTGGGTCGGTATTCGCTTTGCGGTGAGAACCAAGCGACTTCGACATCCATTTCATTGGCGCTCAACAGCGGGGTGCCACCACCACCACAAAAACCAACCAGCACACCCGCCTTGGCCAATTCGCGCATGGCCGCTTGCGTGATTGATGTACCGTTTCCCAGAAGCACCGTAGTGGTGTTGGCAATAGGAATATTCCAATATAACGAACGCTTGCCTTCGTCCGTGACGAACTCCACACGCCCACCGTTGCATAAGACACGGCAATATTCCAAGTAGTAAAGGTTTGCTCGCTTGGACAAAAGAATAGATTTGAGATCGCGCGATGAGACTGCAACTTTCATTTTTACACTTGAATAAAGTTTAACACTAACTGAAATATTGGTGTATTTTATTATTTACCATTGATTCAAGTGAGATAAATTTTATTAGTTGTCGTGTTCCCTGCCATCCATACCAAGATAAATTTCGTCCTGTCATTCATGAATGATGGACAGGACGCTCTGACGATGGCGGTTAGTAGCAGAAAGCCCAAAGACTCGGTGGTCATCCCTTCGGATCAAGGCAGTCAATTTGGCAGTGACGAATTCAATCGCTGCTGCAAAGACAACCAGTTGAGCCCCAGCATGAGCCTCCGGGGCAACTGCCATTCACGCTACAAGAGCAAAATGAAACCAGTCGTGCAGTCGTCTCCAGGGCCGATCAGCTTCTTCGGAGCAACCGCGCGCGCCTTGCAACCGCTGACGCGGAGATGAATGGTGACGTAGGAGCCCGACGCCAGTAAGCCGGTCAGCTTAAATCGAGCTTCGAACTACAAAAGAGAACTTCAGAAGGACTGGCAGTTTCTGTCTGATTTAGCACCCAGTCTGAGTGTTTGACCTATCAATCCCCTGATGTCCAGGACGTCGATGACTCCTCTACGGCCTCCAATGAAACCCTTGCATTTGAGTTCATTGACTGCTTCAGTAATACTGACGCGTCGCACGCCTAGGATTAGTGCCAAGTATTGATGGGTCAATGACAGTTGCATGCTTTGCGAACGCTCTGAAGACAAAATAAGCCAATGTGCGAGTCGGCTATTTATATGACCAAATTGAATCATCATCGACATAGATGCCAATTCCGTGCTCATATGCGAAATGTATTTGGCCATGACCATCAGTATGTTCGGATTTTGCTGCAGCAACAAGGACAAATCTTGACTATTCACAGTCCATGCAGTACCACCAGTTTGTATCAAATAGGACCATGACTCTTGGGGTGAACCCAGCGCCGCTCCTAATCCAATAGCTCCTTCGCTGCCAATAATTCCTACGCCCAATGCGTGGCCCGAATCACTTTTCAGCATCAAGACGACGGAGGCATCGCACAAGAAATAAATCTTTGAGCACTCACGCGCCTGTGAATCTCCAATTATCTCCCCCGCGCGCAGAGTAACCAATTGGCAAAAGGACTCAACTTTCTTTTGTTCTTCTTTTGTTAGTTTGGCAATAAGTTTGTTGCATGACATCTTCATTGGAGATCACTCACTTGCACGGTGGTCCAAAATCCGCATTACTTACCAATGCTGTACTGAACGTGCAAATTCAGACGAGTACGCTCTTTGCGCGGTAGTTCGAATTTGAAAAAATCTAAGCACTATTATTACGACAGGGACAGTTTGACTGACCCAAAAGATGAGCCCTGAATCGTCACCGCGCGGCTTCTGTACTGATCGCAGGTCAGGAAGTGCTTGGTTTTCACAAGAGAAGTGCCGCAGCTTACTGGCGGCTTAAAAAAAACGGATGTGGTTTTTCCTCCCATCTTTTCCCACTAAACATCCAGGGATCATCCGGTATGCTGAAAATATGCCGACCATCAGAAAGAAGTCCCCAATGATAAATTGAATCCTTGTACAACTTCCCTGCCCTTCCCGGTAGCGTAACGCATGTAATTTAATTGTAAGTATTGACGTTCATTAAACTTTGTTTGAATGCCCGCACCCAAGGATCCACGAGTAGATGACCCATATGCAGTTCCACCTGCCATGAGGTGAGTCAGCCCAGTTAATGCGAAAACTTCTGTTCGCTCGGTCAGCGATATTTTGGGCTTGAGAAACATACCGATCATATCAGTGCTCGCACCTCGATTATCTCTGACGGTTGTAGCCACCATACTTTCTAGGGAAAGATTTTTATTAAATGTCACTCCGAATTTTAGATTAACCAATTCGGGTTTGATGAATGTCCCATTCTCGAAACGTACAGTTAGAGGCAAATACCCAATTTCTCCATATATCGCTTTATTGTGCTCTGTTGTATTTTGATCCTGCGCATATGAACTATTGCAAATAGCTACGACCCAAAATAGCAGGCCGCCGAGTTGATTGGTCTTCATGGTAATTTCCTTTGTGATCAAATATTTTCTGTTTTGCACAAAGAGAGTTCAAAAACTCTCTTTGTGTTTATGAATTACGGCGCCGCCGGGATCATTCTGCGGATTGCACGGTTATTGGCATCTGAGATGATCAAGTGGCCGTCTTGATCAAGAATCAAACCCCTAACTTCATTACTGAGCATGAATTCGGAATTGACGCCATCCGCATAGCCGGCAAGAGTTCCACTTTTGCCGGCAAGCATGCTGATCTTGCCATTAGGGGTTAATTTTATGATAGGCGCGGAGGTGAGCGGTGGGTTTATTGAAGGGGTGATACCAGACAAATATATATTCTTATACTTATCCACAGTTACCTGCCTGATAGTCGTGCCCCCAGGAAGATCAAATGTAGCAGGTGTACTGATCACACCAGCTCGGTCGATTTTACGATACTTGTGGGTAACATCAGTCACATGCAGGTTGTCATCCTTATCAATAGCAAGACCCCACATGCCATTTAAATAACCCACTCCAACGGCTCCATCTTTGGGTACAGGATTCGCGATGGCATAAACCTGGCCGGCAGAATATGGTGTGCCAGCAAATATTGATATGGTTTTATCGCTTTTTTTGATTTTGTAGACAACACGTTGTCCATCATCAGCTACATACAGATCTCCAGCGGAATCAAATGCCAGTCCTTTAAGGCTCGTATTTCTACCCCCGACGTTGAAAAAATCCGAGCGATCCCTAGACATTGTAAAATAATCCGAAATGCGACCATCCTTTTCTATTTTTCTGATCAAGCCTCCTTGATCTGTGAAATAAATGATGCCATCTTTGTCGATTGCCATCCCCCCGAGGTTCTGTGATATTGTCGCCGTCCCCTTAATGCCATCAGTCGTACCAGCGATGCCTGGTCGACCTGTGTAGAGATCGATAGTTCCATCGGGGCTTATCTTTCTCACAACATAGTCATTATCGGAAACATACAAATTTCCGGCTTGGTCCATGACCATGCTGCGGGTTACGTTAAATACACCACTTGCTATCGTAGAGACCAGTACACCAGAAGTTGTACAAGTGACATCAACCATGTTTCCGTTTTCCGAAATCACACCAGCATTATTCTGCAAAGAACACCACTGAAAATCTTCCGGTTGCTTTTGGATAGAAACATTGAAACTGTTACCAACGGGTAGATCGCTGGCGAGCGCTGCAGTCCCCGGTTTATTGATGGGCTCTATTTCTTTATCGTTCACTTTCAAGAAAAGTCCGCTCGTCTCTTCGAGGCCAATAACGTTTGCATTTAGTGTGGAGTTGAAATGCAAGTCGTTCCCACCACCACCACCGCCACAAGCAGAAAGAGTGCAGGCTATCGCCAGTAATTTTAAATGATTAATCAATTTGTGATTTTTGATCACGATGTTGTACCTTTAACGTTAATTAATGAAATGAGAGTGAAGTTCAACTGCTCAACACCTGTAAGTTAGTATCAAAGTCAGTAGTGATGTGTCGCTTTTTAGCGACAAACGAAAAAATTTTTTAGCAGGGGTCGGATCAGGAAAACGACCTTTCACACCGATGTGCAAATCATCACATGACAGGGCATGTCATGACCATAGTGCATACGAAATGACGAATTTCATAAGGCAACCATCCACTAGAGATGCATGAAAGGTAATGAAATCAGGAGGCATTTTTGTAACTTTTATCCTGCTGCACCATTTGCTGCTTAGGGTTTATGCCACTTGCATCGATATCAGTCGAACCTGTCGCCGATCTCGAGTTTCAGCAGCTCTGCCTGCTTTGGAGCGTGGCGTGCAATCCTCTTTTCTACGGTTTGTCCGTAGGTTCGAAAGGTTATTGGCTCTAAGTCTGCCATTTCCCAAGCAATCATGATTGCTCAGTGACTCGAACCCCAACCATTGTCGATCGTCTCTACGAGACTGTGAAACGGAACAACCAGCGTCAGGTGCTTACCAAGTGGCAAGTCAACGGTCCATTGCTTGTGATGAATTTATGACTATGATTCGTTAAATAGCATTTTTTGCAGTTTACCAGCCCACCCAATCAGTCCGGAGTCCATCTTGAACAAAAACTGCAAAGTGCTCTGGAGCTTGGGGCAACATCAATTTGTGGGTGCACCAGAGGTCATTGCGTCTCATTCTGCAAATTCAGCTCTGATCTTTCGATCTGTCTTGCGTGCCGCAATTTTGGGCTGCAGTGTTTGCTGGCCTTGGGCGTGGACTTCATTCCTGCTTGCCCAGACCCTTCCTCAAGGCGGACAAGTGGTGGCAGGGCAAGGCCGTATACAAACAATTGGCAACGTGATGACAGTTAACCAGAGCAGCGAACGAATGGTGACTGACTGGCAGAGCTTCAGTATTGGCCAGGGCAGCACGGTGAACTTCGTGCAGCCCTCATCCAGTTCGGTCGCTTTAAACCGGGTTCTAGGTACCGACGTGTCTGTCATCCAAGGCGCACTCAAAGCCAACGGGCAGGTTTTTCTCGTCAACCCCAATGGTGTCCTTTTTAGCAAGGGTGCCCAGGTCAATGTCGGTGGCATTGTGGCTTCCACGCTCAACATCACCGCGGCCGACTTCATGGCAGGAAACTACCGATTTGAGGGTGAGAGTGCCAACGCCATTGTCAACCAAGGGAACATAGCCGCTTCTTCAGGTGGCACCGTGGCATTGATTGCCGCGAGGATCTCCAACATCGGCCAGATCCAGGCCGAACGTGGTCATGTGCTGATGGGCGCGGGCCGCAAAGTCAAGCTCGACTTAGGCGGCCCGGTCAAAATCGAAGTAGAAGAAGGTGCCATCGACGCGTTGATTGAACAAGGCGGCGGCATCCGTGCGGACGGCGGCTTGGTTTACCTGACTGCCAAGGCTGCGGGGCAGCTAGCCACCACCGTGATTAACCACAGCGGCCTCACCGAAGCACGCACTCTGTCTACTGGGGAAAGTGGTCAGATCTATCTGATGGGCGGGATGGAAAAGGACCGCATCTCGGTAGGAGGTAAGTTTGATGCGGGTGCTCCCTTCGTTGGTCATGGCGGTTTCATCGAAACAAGTGCTGCCAATGTGCAAATCAACCCTAACGTGCAGATCAACACACTGGCGGCCTCGGGTCAAACCGGAACATGGCTGATCGACCCCGTTGACTTCACCATCAGCTCGGGCAGTGCGGCACAGACCAATAACGGCATTGGTGCTACCACTTTGTCTACGGCTTTGAACACCAGCAACGTGACCATTCAGACATCAAGTGCGACGGGGGGCAATGGTGACATTTTTGTTAATGCCGCCGTCACCAAAACCTCTGGCACTACCACCACATTGACATTGGCGGCCGACCGCAGTGTTTTGGTCACATCCCCTGGTTCTATCAGCGGCAGCTTAAACAGTCCGCTCAACATTGTCTTGGCCGCTCGTGCCCGGGGTGGCGGCCAAGGACAAATCATCGTCAGAGGAAATGTAAGGTCTTTTGGCGGCAATATCACAATTGGCGGAGGCGACACAAGCGCCAGTGGCTACGCAATCGGTGTACTTGGAACGGGGGGGATTTTTCCGCCGTTTGACCAAAATACTGGCGTTCAAGTCAGCAATGCAGTTGTAGATGCCACAGCGGATGGCAGTGGCGTTGCCAATGCAGTTCTGCCAACAGCCGCGGTAGGGGGCAACATCACCATTCGAGGCCAGGGGAGCACCAACCAAGCGGCCTGGGGCTTGCATATGATTGGTGGTGGCTCGGTCATCACAGGCGGAAGAGGCAACATAGATATCACTGGCCAAGGTGGCAATGGAACCGATTACTACTACGCGCTTGGCAGCGCAGGAGTGGTACTTGAGTCCAACGCCTATATAAAGGCCAACACCGGCAACCTCACTATCAAGGGTTATGCCGGTTCAGGTCAAGAGCAACACGGCATCGTCAGTTCTCAGTCCAACAAATTGATTGGGACCAACGGAATGCTCCTGCTTGAGGGCAGCAGTCTGATGATGCGCGATGGAACTCTAACAGTACACACCGGGCAGGCCAGCGACATCAAAATGCCTATCCTTGGTTGTACAGGCCAGTATTGTGTCAGTAATCCTGGTTTCACAAAAGCAGGCCCTGGTATTCTCAACCTCTGGGGTAATGCTGAGAATTGGGACTCCAACAGACCAGCCAATACTCTATCTACCACCAGGAATGCCGTGTTCACCGATGCAAGCAATGCAGTGAATATTGTGGGCATAACCTCCGCTCAAGCCTTATTCGCCTTTAGCACTCTTCCGGCGACCACCACAGAAATTTCGCAATCCACGGCTCGCATCAGCCTTACCCCCATGTTTAACAACATCGGCGGTCCGGGTTCACTGCTTTATTACAACGGCTCAGACTACAGTCTAAACAGTTACTGGTCTTCCAATGACGTGTTTGGTCGAGCCCTAACGCAAGGCACAGATTACAGCTTTGTTAACAACAGCAATGCAGTCTCGAGCTTCAAAAATGCGGGCAGTTACAGCATCACCCTTAATTTGCTCAACACTTCGACTTACACATTTGGCGGCAACACACACACAGCCACCTTCACCGTCACCCCCAAGCCATTGAGCGTTATTGGACTGAGTGCCACGGATAAGGTTTATGACGGCAACGTCAGCAGCACCATAAGCAACTGGGGCACAGTTAGCACCGGTGTGGGCAATGAAACTCTGATACTCAACCGTGGCTCCGCTAGTTTTCTCAATGCCGGTGCCGGCATCGGGAAAACTGTATCTGCCATCGGCTATAGCCTCGCCGATGGCAGTAATGGCGGCCTGGCTGGTAATTATCAGTTGACCTCCACTGTTGCAACTACAACAGCGAATATCGAAAAAGCGCCCATCACCGTAACAGCCGACAATATCTCCAAGATGCTAAGCGATGCTGATCCAGCGTTGACCTATCAAATCACTTCAGGCGCGTTGGTCGCTGGCGACAACTTATTAGGCTCACTCACGCGCAGTGCCGGCAATCCCGTGGGTCGTTACACCATCGACGCATCTGGTCTTTTCAACGAAAATTATCAGATCACTGCCAACAACGGCACACTGACCATCACTTCTCAACCGGCAGCAGTCGTGCCCTTGCCGATGCAAGAAAACGCAACTGCTGCGGCCCTGTTGATGAGTTCGCAAAGCGCGTTGTACGCAGGTAACATTCCGGACCAATTTGGCAGCATTAGCCAATCTTCAGATGTGGTTGCTGTCAGTTACAACACTGATGATGGGCTCTCTGAGAGCAGTTCATCGGAGTCGCCTGCCTCGGAAGACAGCAGTTCTTCCAGCGCTAGCAACCCAACCAGTGATGACAAAAATCGCAGCAATAGCAGTGGTACCAACAAATCAACGATGGCCAGCCAAACTGTTGTCAGTAAGACTCAACCCAACGGATTGGTATTGCTGAATGGCGAGCAGGTTCTGAACTCTTCGTCTGTTGTGAACGCTTCAAACCCTTCGTTGGCCGGGATGTTTAAAAATGCAGGACGCAATGCCTCAGGTTCTATGCGTGTGTTTATTGTTCGTGGAGGCTTAAACACCAACTTCGAGTTGTTTAAAGGTCAACTCAATTGACCTCTCACGTTAATTTCTCCAGGGTCTCTCTGCATGCAATTTCAATGGCGGTGAGCATGAACAGATGCACAATGTTTGATCGTGGTTTTTCGGTTACGGCCTGCGTACTGCTGTGTGCAGTATCAACTGTACAGGCACAAACAGGACCTGATGCTGGGCAGGTGCTGCGTGAGCAAATGGCGCCAGCGCCACTGTTACCTCGGCAGGCCGTTGGCGTTCGACTGCTTATTCCGACATCAGAGCCGACTCTACCCGGGGGGGATAAAGTTGTTCTCAAAAGCGCTCGAGTACGAGGCAACTCGGTACTTTCTGAGTTTGAGTTGTTGAAATCTATTGGTGATGTGGCAAATCAGTCATTTGACTTGGCGGGTCTGCGCAGACTCGCTGAAAAAGTGGCCGAGACTTATCATGCAGCGGGGTTTCCCTTTGCTCGCGTCTTCTTGCCGCCACAAAACCTTCATGGTGGCGAGTTGTTGATTGAGGTGATTGAGGGCCGATATGGCGAAGTCAAGGTCACAGGCAACCCGGCCATGGCATCTCAGGCGCATGTTTTCCTGTCGCGCTTGCGAAGCGGTGCGGTGATGGCAAGTGGTTCTCTAGAGCGCGCAACAATGATTCTGGATGATCAGCCCGGAGTTCGCACCGCATCTATCGTTCGCCCCGGAGATGCGTTTGGCACAGGCGACCTTGAGGTTGAAGTACAGCGAACCCCTCTAGTGCGCGGCAACACAATCTATGACAACCATGGTAACCGCTATACCGGCGATCATCGTCTGCAGGTGAACATGTGGCTAGACAGTCCGTTCACACTAGGCGACCAGTTTCAGATCAGCGCTCTAACCACTAGCGAACAACTGTGGCTGAGCAGTATTAATTACAACTTCCCTGTTGGTGGTGATGGCTGGCGCGCCTATGTTGGCTCGGTTCGCACCAAATACTCGTTAGGCAAAGAACTAGCGGCTAGCGAAGCCAAAGGCTCTGCCAACGTGTTGACTGTAGGAGTCAGTTACCCTCTGGTTAGATCTCGAGAGCTCAATCTCACGGTCAGTATGACGGTACAACGCAAGAAGTTGAATGCTCTGGACGGCAATAATACGAAAGAAGATTGGTTCAGTGATTCCACTCCGTTAAGTCTGCAGTTTGACCAGCGAGATACGTTTGGTGGCGGCGGTGTGAATTATGGGAATTTGATGTACGCGCCTGGTAGGCTCACACTACAAGGAGAAAAACTTTCCCGCGATGTCATAAGTGGCTTGAACGCCAGCGGAGGTTTCAATAAGTGGAACCTCGATATTGCTCGTATTCAAGCTACGCCGTTGACTGGGCTTAGTTTATTTGGGCGCTATTCAGGTCAACAGGCGAGCAAAAACCTTGACTCTTCAGAAAAGTTTGGACTGGGGGGGCCCCAAGGAGTTCGTGCGTACTCAACTGGGGCTGTATTTGGTGATATTGGTTGGTTGACGCAGTTAGAGGTTCGCTACGCTTTAGGCCATTTCAGCCCTTATGCTTTCTACGATGTAGGGGCGCTGCGCATCAATGCCAAACCGGACGCTCTTATGACAGTACCCACCATAAACAAGCGTTCTATTTCAGGCGCAGGCTTTGGTACGCGGTACGCACAAGGCCTTTGGACTTTGGATGCGGCATTGGCCTGGCGGCGGAGTGGCGAAGTAGAGGATGCCAATATTCGTCGGAATCCCCGGGCATGGGTGACAGCTTCCTATAAATTTTGAAGATCTATAGCCCGATTTTGTGCTTAAAGTGGGTGCCGCAATTTAAGGCTGTAGGCACCCTGATAGCCGCCCAGACTCCCCCACTTGAATTGATCGGGGACAGGGTCTCAACGCCGACACCGTCCGCACCTGTGGGCAGGACGCATATTCTGGCCTTCCTCGAAGGTGGGTCAAGGAGTGAA
>JACCDW011440379.1_pt1 | contig 19825 bp, 27 predicted proteins | sample 7449781 | NCBI WGS metagenome assembly JACCDW01 (sample SAMN15323449, study PRJNA562643) | freshwater metagenome | isolation source: river surface water | place: USA:Blue River Watershed | collected 2017-08-18
GAGAGAAATAGAAGTGAAAGGAAAATTTGGTCAAATGAAAAGAATGAAAATACCATTATATCATAAAGAAGGAGAATTAAAAGATTTACCAACAAAAATGCATATTAATATGATTATGTGGGCATATTCACCAGATAAGAAAGGATTAGAAAAAAGAGTAAAACTTTTAGAAAGAATAAAATCGTATGCAAAAGTAGATAAGAAAAAGAAATGAGTAATTTAGGTTGGGATAAAAAAATTAAATATTTAGGACTCTCTCATTATACTCCTGCTCAATGGAATTATCTTGTAAATAATTATTATAATGAATATTATGCAACAGAAGCTGTAACACAAAGAAGAAGACAAGAGAGAAATCTTCGAAATAATAATCGTTCTATTCAACAAGCGAATCAAAATCCTTTTATTCCAAATCATCAAAAAACAGGTTCTACCACTTACTTCTTTTATATGAATACTTATAACTATAAATATATTGTTGAACAGCCTGATGCTAATGGAAAACGAAGAGTCAATGCATTTGTATTTATCAATGGAACAGGAGTATGGTGTAATATGGGATTCTTTGAATTACAAGCAGGACAGACATTAGCAGAATATGTACAATTATGTTATGTAAGTAAGGAAGGAACACCTCCTTATTTTATTGGAAAAACAAATTATTAATTTATTTTAAAGCATTTTTTATTTCATCTTCAAGAGATAATGGTTTGGGAGGAATGATGATTCTTTTTTTACGACGAGATTGAATAGGTACTTTTACAACAACAACACGACCAAGACGATCACGAACCAAAGCTTGACGAAACATAGGTTGATATGTATTTGTTTTATTTTTTTTTCCACATCCACACATTTTTATATAGTGACGATATATAAAAAAAGAAAGAAAAAAACAAATTTAATAGATTTTGTTAAAAAGATTTTTATTTTTTTCATATGCATTTTTATCAAAATTTTGAATATCCACATCAATTGTATATTTTTTATATGTTTCATAATACATACTTGCATATTTACCTATAGGAACATCTGTATTTGGATATTTTATATTTGATATTTGATAAATTGCTTCATCATAATTATATTTTTCAATAATGTACTTTATATAATCATTAAAATTAGATTCTGTGATTTTATCAAATTTTCCCATTTTTTTCCTATATAAAGAAAAGAATTTATTATCTTCTTTTGTTGCGCATACGATTACGAGCTTGTATCATTCTTCTTATCGCCATTTGACGAGGATTAGGACGATGTTTAGGTTTTTGTTGTTGTGGTTGTTGAGATTTTAATTTTTGTTGTTGTCTTTGTTTAAGCATCATTACTTTTTTTTGTTGAAGAAATTTGGGAATACGAACTTTTCCACAACCGCACATATTTTCTTTCTATTCTTTCTTTCTATAAAAAATAGATATTCGAAAAAAGAATTAAAATATTAAATAAGAATTAGAAGATGGCGTATTCCATTTATTTAGATTCTCCTCAATTAGCTTATCAAGCAAATCAACGAAAACAATATTTACGAATCATTCGAACAAATCAAAGAAATCAAAATCGAGTTCCTAAAAAATATCCTTATTCCTATTTCCAAACTGCATATTCTCGTTTTATTCAATCTCAATCCAGACTTACTGTTGGATATTAATTTCTTTTTGCAAATATTGAAGAATATCATAACAACAATGTTGATGTGCAATTTGCATAAAATGTTTATTTCTTTCTTTCAATTCTTCTTTTGTTAAATAAGAAACAAGAATTTCAAATAATGTTGCTAAATTTCTTCTACAACAAATCACAAAACACCGATTATCTTCCATTTTTACATCTAAGTTTCCTTTTTGAAGTAAAACTTGAACAACATCTATATGATTTTTTTGACATGCTATCTCAAGACATTTAAAATTTGCTTTTGTAATTGGATAATGAAATAAATATTCAACAATGGATAGATTATTTTGCTCACATGCTTTATAAATTAAACGTTCATCTTGTAACCAATGATGTAATTGACAATCTTCAATGAGATACTTTACAAGTTTAAAGTTTCCAGAGAGAACAGCTTTATATACAAAATTACATTCAGGATGTTCTTGAAGATTTACTTTAGAATCTTCCAATAATTTTCGTACAATGAAATAACATCCATTTTCTATTGCATATAAAAAACATGTTAAATAATCAAAATTCTCTTCATGATATAGAAAATAATGATAAAAATGTAAAAAGAAATGATATTTTCGATGAAAACATGTTTGATAAAGTGTAACTGGTGAAAATGTATCAATCACTTTTTGTTGTTTTACTAAATAATGAAAAATAGAAATAGAATTTAATTGAATTGATGTATGTAACAATTGATTATCGGGAAATGTAACATCTAATTGATATTTATTTACTAAAAATTCAAAAGAATCTAAATCATGAATTTGAATCAAAACAAATAATAAATTATATAATAAATATCTTGAACATTCATTTTTATCATCATTTTTTAATAAATCAATAATGATTTTAAGTTTCTTTTTTTGATACATTGGAAGAGAAATACCAAAATGGAGAGTTAAATGGGAATAAAAATAAAGAATTAAATCTTGTTGATAAGGAATATCTCTCCATTGAACAAGAGGAGATAAAGTTTCTATATAAAGAATAGTTTCATCAATATTAAGAAAGGGTGGAATGAAATATTGGAGAAGGATGGGATGAGGAGTTTCCATTTTCATTTTTGATAGAAAGTATTTTTTATCAAAAATCGAGAAAAATAAAATTAATAAATCCATTTACGCAAAAATTGTTTTAATTGTTCATTATTCTTTACATTTATTCCTAAAGAATAATAACAACATGCATCTTGTTTTTGGTTAATTGTTCTTTGTGCAGTTCGCAATTGTGTTAAATAATTTCCTAAAGAGAATATCAAAAATTCAAAATTTGATTGCACTTTTCCATTCGAACGATTATTCATTGTTACATATGCATATAATTGATACATTTCATCAGGTGTTAGAATAATATGTTTTCCAGTTGTCTGTTCTGTTTCAGTCATCCATGGAATTGTAAAACAACAACTTGATTTATTGTTTTTCATAAAATTTGCATTCACCTGTAATGTTTGATAATAAAATGATATTAATTGACGGCATAGACCTTGATTTCTCTTTAATATGTTGATAAGTGAAAAATAGTTACGTTGAGAAACGGCTTTGGAAACGATGGAAGGGATAATTTCGCGGTCAATTTGAGAAACTTTGGTGAGTGAAATAGGATAAATATTCATATCTTCTATCTTTGATTTGGATTTTTTATTTTACTTCTTAGATATAAAAAAGATATATGTATTGAAAATAAGAAATGCAATCAAATATTCTTTATATTCTTCAATCGAATGAACGAACTTATTGTGGTGTTACAAATGACCCAGTTCGTAGATTAAATCAACATAATGGTATATTACAAGGTGGTGCAAAGGCAACACGTGGTAGAGAATGGGAATATTTTTGTATTTTGGTTGGATTTGAAACTCGACAACAAGTTCTTCAATTTGAATGGAGAATGCATCATCCTGATGGAAAAAAAAGAAAAAATGTTAAATATCATGGTATAGAAGGTAGAATATTAAGTATATATGATGTATTACAATGGTGGTTTTATGAAAAGGGGAATACAAATGAATTTCGAATGTATGTGGATAAGAGATGGATAGATAAAATGAAGATAGAAGAGAATTGGAAGATAGAAATATTTCCATTTGAAGAATTTATATATCATTTTGATGAATGATAGGAATATGAAAATTATTTTATATGAAGTATAAAATAGAGAAAGTAATGAAAAAAAAAATAGAGAAAACAAAGATAAAAATAAAAGATGAATTGAATCATGAACATGAAAAAAAAATAGAAGAATATAGTGATTTAATTGGTGAAGATTTTTTAGAATATATAAAACAACAACAACAACATGATATTTGGACTGAATGTCAAAATAGAGCTTTTATAAAAAGATTTAAAAAAAAAGAATATATATATCCACGTTCCAATTCAAATATACAAGTATCCACATTTATCAAAAATATCAAAAAACGAAAACAAGATTTATTTTATTTGAATCGATTTTATATTTTATTAACAAATTTTGTTTCTAATGAATATGCATCGAAAATAATTCAAAAATTATATCAAAATCCAGATATTACAGACCGTGAATTTATTCATTTTTTTGAAAATTTAAGTAAAGAACAAAAACAAATAGGTAAATATAATGTGAATAACAATACAGACAGATGTAGTGAAAGACAATTTGAATTTGAAAATTTATATTTAAAATTTAAAAAATTATATACAAAAATATTTGATACACCTTTCAATGCAACTTCTATGAAAAATAGTCATTTTCGATATTTAGATATTGGTTGTGGAAATGGAAATAAAACAAAAAAAATACGTGATATATTTCATATTCCTAAATCTATGGTTTATGGTACAGATATAAAAAATTGGGGACCTTATTCTTCTACAAAAAAATTTGATTTTACTTTTCAATATATTCTTGAAAATGGAAAATTAGATTTTCCGGATAATTATTTTACTTTTATCACTTGTTTTATGACATTACATCATGTTCCTCATTTAAGTTTTATGATACAAGAAATAAAAAGAATATTAATCCCTAATGGTATTCTTTTAATTGTTGAACATAGTGAAAGAAGTATGTATGATGGATTATTAGTTGATATTCAACATATGTTATATTCTTATTTATTTGATTCAAAAATAAATCCAAAAGAATATAAAAATTATATTTCAAATCCAACTTTGAATCGATATTTAAATGAAATAGAATGGGATTATATTCTATCAAAATATAATTTTGAATTTAAATTAGCTAATATTTTATATAGTTCTGCTGAATATAATGCCCCTTATGACAATCAATTTTATGGTTTTTATCAAAATATAAAAGATTCTTAATATTTGGATAAATGAAATTGAATATAAAAAATAAAAGATAAAGAGAGATAGGAAAGATGGAACAGCAGCAAAATCAAAATCTCCCTAAAACACATTTACAAATACATACACAAAGTATGTATAGTGAAGAGTTTTCATTTCAACAATTATTTGAAGATGAAAATGTAAGCCTCCCTTTAGGGAGCAACCAAAAAAATCAGCATTTTGCTGATTTTGATAAATCATTCGAAGAGAAGAAAGAAGTGAATTTAGAAAGTAGAAATTATAAATCGATGAAAGATATGTATCTAAGTGATACAGATAGTGATAATGAACAAATTCAAGTATCAAAAAAGATTCGAATTGAAAAAGAAGATAATCAAAAGAGATGTTCAGGATGTTATCCAATTTTTCAAATGAATCAAGAAGGACATATGGGTATCAATGGATGTTTAAGTGAAAGAATGTAAGGAAGTAGAGTTGTAAAAGATTTTTTATTTATTTTTTTTATTGATTTTTGAAGAAATATATTTTTTCAAGAACGTTTATGTTGAACAAAGGTAAGAATTTTTTCTTTCATTTTTTCCCATACATCAGGTGTATTTTCAAAATCTTCATTTACATCTATTACTAATATATCTTCTGGATTCATAGTTTGTAACCATTCATCATGATATCTATTTATATTTTCTAAATATTCTAATGGAACACATTTCTCTTCAGTTCGTTCTCTTTTTAACATGCGTTCATAAGATATTTGTGGGTCTGCACGAATATAAATATATCCTTTCGCTTGATGCATTTGAGAAAAGTATTTTTGTGATAACCATTCAAACCATTCTTCATATAATTTCCATTCTAACGAAGTCATTTTTCCTTTTTCATATAAACTTCTTGCAAATACATGTTTATAACTATATATCGACCTCTCTACAAACATATTCTCTTCTTTCACTTCTTTCATAATATCTTCCATCCGTGTCATTAATCCATATAATTGAAATGCAAAAGACCATCTTGATTGGTCCTCATAATAATATTGTAATATATTCTTTTGTGTTTCTGTATCAATCATATCTTTCCATAAATCAACAGGTTCAGGGAAAACAATGGTAGAAGGGATAGATTCTTGTAACATTCTACATAAAGTTGATTTTCCACTTCCAATATTTCCTTCAATGACAAACCAATCACGCATCTTTGCTAATTACTATTTGTTGAATAAGAACTCTTTTTTTCTCTCAAAACGAAATCAATCACTTTTTTTTTCATTCACGACAATGAAAAAAATATAAAAATAAAAAATAATGAAAATGAATGAAAATTATATATATGAATAAAAATCTTTATTCTCTCTTTGTTTTCTTCTCTACAAATTCCTGAATAAGACCACGAACACGGAGCCATTCATCAGGTGTATTCTCAAAATCTGCATCTACATCAATTACTAATACATCTTGTTGGTCCTCCTTACATAACCACTCATCATGATATTGTGATACTGTCTTTAAATATTCCAATGGAACACACTTCTCCTCACTTCTTTCTCTCTTCAACATACGTTGATAAGAAGTCTCAGGATTTGCACGAATATAAATGAATCCACTTGGACGATTCACCTTCTTAAAACACTCCTCACTTAACCAATCAAACCAACGATTGTACATATTCCATTCCAAAGATGTCATCTTACCTGTATCATAAAGACTTCGTGCAAAGACTAACTTATCTGTATAAATAGAACGCTCAATGAATCGAAGATTCTTTGTTTGTTCTCTCATCACATCCTCCATTCTCGTTAAAAATGTATATGTTTGAAATGCATAAGACCAACGATTTTGGTCAATATAAAAGTTCTGTAAAATATTATTACCACTCACTTCATCACATGTATTCCTCCACTTATCCACTGGTTCATAAATCACCTCTGCATCATCCTTCATTTCTTCTTTTAACATACGACATAAAGTTGATTTTCCACTACCAATGTTTCCTTCAATAATGAACCAATGGTCATCAGTTATTTTATCATTTGTCTTCACAGGTTGGAGAATAGAGCTTGTTTCACTTGACATTTTGAATCTTCGTTTTCTACTTATCTGTAGAATTCTTTTTTTAAATCCAAAAAAAATTCAAATCATTTTTTCTTTCATTTCTTTATATTCAATTTCATTATTCAACATTTTCTAAAGTTTTATGGAAAAGGATAAGAGTGTGTTCATTGACATCGTTGGTCATGATTGTAAGTTGTCGATTCTCTGGAATTTTATCATAAGCGATAGTAAAATAAGAATCAGGTTCATTTGAAATTTTCATACGATAAGAGAGGATATGGGAGAGTGATTCCATGATAAAAACTTCATGAACAGGAAATATTTTGATATTTGCTTGATGTTCTTGTAATTGAATAGATTGAAAAAAATCTCCAAAATATAATTTAGAGATAGTGGAAGAGAGATAGTTAATTTCGATAAATTGGTCGATATGTTGAAATGCAAGAAGGTCATGGATGGAATGGAGGGTAGTAAAAAAATGGCGAGGTTTCATTTTGTAATAGGGAGGTATTTTTTTTCTTTTAGAATTCTTTTTGAAATGAAATAAATCTTTTTTTCACATCTGTTTATAAAGAAACAAACACAAAATGGATACTTTGGATAAATATGTGATATCGAATTCAATTCTTCCTTATTTATCTTTTCAAGATGCAATAGAATTTGGATGTACAAATCAAAAAAATCGTGAAAGTTTTCAAATTGCAAAAAAGAATGAATGGATACTTCCCCTCTCCTCCAAAATGATATTTCGTAAAATATGGAACCCCTATTCTTTCTCTCAAAATATATTCTGTCAAATTATCTCTTTCTCCCATTCTTCCCATTTGATTGAATATCAATTTATTCCTTATGGTTATCACAATGATATTACGTATCCAATTTATAATAAAATAATTTATTATTTATCACAAAATATCATACATCCAAATACAAATGAAACCCAAAAAATAATCTATATCGATTTCAAAAAAGAATTTACAAAAACATTTCAAAATGCAAGATATGTGTATTCATTTCGGTACTTACATCCCCTTATGGTGCATTTTATGTTGCAATCAATTTTTTCGTTGGTATTATTATGTTTTTCCCTTTTATTCTCTGGGTTTTTTCTTCTTTGTTGTATTCTCTGCATTCAATCCTTCTTTATACCCTATCATGTGGAAGATAGGTTCTCTTGTTTTTATATTACCCCTTTATATCCTATTGTCATTCATGTTGATTATGACCATGATTTTACAATGGAGTATGATTGATGCAAAGATTCCTTTCAATCAATCCTAAAAAATAAAAAATCATACAAATGACTTCGCTACGCTTCGTCATCGCGGCCCATAAGGCCGCCGTGGGCCTTTAGGCCCACTCGAGTGGTCTGGATGGGCTTTTAAGCCCACCTGACCACGAGTATATCCCGATTGTGGTCTTTATGGCCCAATCGGTCCTCTTGAGCCTTTAGGCGAACCCAATACTTATCTCTTATTACTCATATTTCTTATACTCCTTTTTAAACATTTCCAGCAACTTCTTTGATTCTTCATGATATTGTTCTTGACTCTTCCAACTACTCCATGGAATTAATACCCTCTCATCCAAACTTCTCAGTTTCGTAGGAACTACCAAATTATCCAATGTACTTAATACTGTTGTCGGTGCATCATCAATATCACCATCATATATACTTCTTGCTATCTCTAATGTTATCTTCATATCCACTCTCTTTCCACCTAAGTGTTCTGGACCACCATACCATCCCGTATTCAATAAATATACCTTCAATCCATTCTCTTCTATCTCCTTTCTTAATAATTCAGCATACACTTTTGGTGGATGTACCATAAATGCTGCACCAAAACATGCCGAAAAAGTAGGAACAGGTTCCTTAATTCCTCTCTCTGTCCCCGCCAATTTCGATGTATATCCCATCAAAAAATATTGAATGGCTTTCTCTGTCGATAATAATGAAATACGAGGTAATACTGAATATGCATCACATGTTAAAAATACTACCCTCTTCACATTCCCAAATACACCACTCTCTACTCTATCCGGTACATTCGTCATTGGATAAGATACTCGCGAATTCTCCGTCTTTGATATATCATTATAATCTGGCTCTCCATCCACCACTTTAATATTCTCTAATAATGCATTGTCTCGAATTGCATTATAAATGACCGGCTCATTCTCCTTCGATAACTTCGCACATTTTGCATAATTTCCATTCTCCAAATTTACTACTTTCTTATCATAATAAATATGCTCATCATCTCCTATAATTTGTACTCCATCAATGGTAGATAATGATGTCTTTCCTGTTCCACTTAATCCCAAAAATAATATCGATTCACCACTCTTATTTACACTCGCTCCACAATGTAACGATAATTTTTTCTCTAAAGGCATCCAATAATTATACAATGTAAATGCTAATTTCTTATTCTCTCCTGTATATGATGTTCCACCAATCAATCCCAATTTCTTCTCCAAATGTATGGAAACAAAATTCTCCGAGTTTAATCCCTGTTCCTTCCAATTCTTATTCTTCAAATTAGATGCATTGATTACTGTGAAATCAGGCTCTCTCTCATCTCTCTCCGCCATCTCACGAGGTAATGAATAAAACATATTCTTCACAAAATGATGTTGAAATGCATAATGTGTTATATAACGGATTTTCTTTCGTGTTGCTTCATCACCATAAGCAGTATAGCCATCAAAAATATAAATCTTATGTAATTGATTATAATAATCTTTCACTTGTTTATTTAAATTCTCAAATACCTCATCCTTCATCGGCTGATTCACCTTCCCCCAATCAATATACTTCTCACTCGGCTCACTCTTCACAAAATACTTATCTTTAGGACTACGACCTGTAAATTCACCTGTATCAATTGTAAATACTCCATTCTTTAATATTTGACCTTCTGCATTCGCAATCTCATGCTGACGAATCTCATCATACCCTAAATTATGAAATACCTGTGCATTCTTATTTTGAATTCCATTCTTCTCTAAAATCTTCTGTAAATACGAACTTTGAGTACTCATCCCACGAATACCATTTTGAAAACATCCAAATACTGATGTACGAATTCTACCTAACATTTTTTATTGACTTCTATATTTAGAAGAATCATATTTCTTTATATCGAATTTTTGGAAAAAAAATAAGATAAAGGATGAAAGTTATAAGCGACTTCAAGACCTAAATGAGATAACCCATGAATTCCAATCGATATACTTAACAATAATAATAATATAATAATTTGATAAGTGTTCCATTTATGACTCTTTTCACTGAAAGAATGAATCAAAATTAAAATCAAAATCCATAATACTAAAAATCCATGTATCATGGACGCCAAAAAAGATGGCTCTTGCATCCACTTCTTCCAATCTTCCATTTCTCTATCTTTTTCCTATTTATTTTTTTAGACTTAAAAAAATAAAACTATCAAAATATAGTTATTATACGTTTTTTATGATGATTTGTAGTGCATCGCTTATTCCCTATCATTCATCCATTGGATATTTATTAGGAGAAGAATATCGATGGAAAGAACATGAATTCATGTTTCATATGGTAGGAGGTAAAGTAGAAAAATTTGATACAGATGCTGTATCGACAGCAGTAAGAGAATTTATTGAAGAGACAAATTTATTAGCAATTCCTTATTTTGAAGAGATAGCATTTCAAAATTTTCAAACATGGTGTTCTCAAAATACAATTCAATTTGGAACTAAATATCCACCTTATTCCTCATTTATTCAAAAAGAATTGGAAGATGCAATTCGTCCTTATCTTACTTTTTATGATGAACAAGTGAGCCAACAAGGAAAAGTACATCGTTTCTATATTTTAGATATTTTTGCAATGGAACATAAAAAGATACGTAATATTTTATTACAATTACCTTATGATTATTCACATTTTCATCCTCATATGAGAATAAACGATAAAATGTGGTCATTACATTGGGTTCCAGTATCCATGTTACAATTTCTTCCTGAAAAATCGTATTTACTGCGTCGTTTTATAGCAATTTTAGATAAACAAATCAAAAAAGAGAAAACAGTGAAATATTATCAACAATTAAAAAAGAATAAAAAATTAGAAAAACAGAATCAACTTTTACTTCAAGAATCCAAAAAAGAAATTATTGTACAATCTACAAAACAAGAAAATGAAATAGAAGAAAATATTCAAATGAATGAATATGATTTAGAAGAAGCCATTGAAGAGATGGCTTTTATGGATTGTGAAGAAAACTAATTTTTAATTTATTTTGATATTTATAATTTTATCTTATGCATGTATAAGATAAACAAATGAATGATATATCAATTATAAAAGATTCTGTAGAAACTTCGGTTAGTATGAAAATATTTAAAAATAAAAAAGAATCATCCTTTGCACATATTTTTAAATCTAAATTAAAAAAAATACCATTATCAACATTTCAACACGTTGAAAATTTTAATCCCGAAAGATTACAAAAATCAGCTATTCAAGCTTATCCTCTACATAATAGACCACGTGGTGATAAAGATATAAAGAGTGTCCAATATTATCAAAAATTAATACAACAAAAAAATAATATCACACCTATATGGATGATTCAAAAGAACAATAAATATATATTATTAGATGGAGCACATCGAATTGTAGCAAATTATATTGAAAATAAAAAATACATGTATGCATATATTATTCATTTATAATTTTTATTCTTGAATTCATAATTTTATCTTATGCATCTATAAGATAAACAAATGAATTTTCCTATTTCATCAACTATATGGATAGCTATTTTAGGAACCATCCTTTTATATTCTTATTTTTACTTTTCAAAACAATTTCCTAATGTCATTGAATCTCTTTGGGGAACCATTCGTGGAAAAACACGTCAATTCTATTATTATTCGATTGGTTTCTGTTTCATCTGCTATTTTGCTATCTTCTATTATCTCTTCCAATACAAAAATCTCTCTTCATCCCAGATTTATCAAATCACTTTAGCCATTTCTGTTATGATTATTGCATCTATGCTTTGGATGCCTACTTCCATTGAATATCATTTTCACCCACATTGGATATTGAAAACTCTTATTATCTTTATTTTACTTGTGGTTTCTCTCTCTGCTTGGTATCTTGTTTATATTTTATCAAAAATCAAAGATAATTCTTTGGAACATCATTTAGCTCTCTTTGGTGCTTCTTATTTCTTCTTTCAAGTCTTTATTCTTGATTTTATCTATTGGAATTATGCATATCTCTTTGCATCTTAATTTACTTTGATTCTTTTTTTGTCATACAATCATTGTATTCTTTATATGCCTGACTACAAATATTAAAATTTGTACTATTCATCGTCATACATTCACGAAATGTTTTCACCAAATCTTCACATGTCTTCTTTTCAACAATATTTTCTTTTGTATTTGTTAATGTAGATGAAGAATATGATGAACCCAATGAAACAGGTCTATTCATAATTCCATCTATCATATTTCTTCCAATGGATGAACCCATCCCAAAACCAAATCCCTGTGTAATAGAATCAAAAAAACCACCTGATGATGAAGAACTCGTTGTTGTTGGACTACTTGTTGTTTTTGATGTTGTTGAACTTCTACTAAAATAAGGTCTTGGAGTAGGTGCTACACTATAAGAACGTGATGAACCTCCATAAGAAGAACGACCTCCTCCACTATAACCACCACTTCTACCGCCTTTCGCCATTCTTTACTCTTTTACAATATCTTTTTATCAATATCTCTTTTTATATCCATTTTAATTATTATAAAACCGATAAATACATACATAATGTATGAAATTTTTGATATTTATGTATATCCATATATCTTTCATATACCGTCATAAAATACATATCATTCATTCGAATTGGAAACATTTTATTTTTTCTTTTTTTCACATCTTCCGTTATCTCTCTCCATTCCACCTCATGATATCCCTCATTCAATTCATATATTTTATTTTGTAATGTTTTGATTGTCATTTTTGTTTCTTTTCCTTTTGACACTTGCAATACTGTGTAATAATTATAAAAATCCATTATATCATTTATTAGGAGAAGATTTTCTTTATATCACGATTTATTTTTCGAAATATTGGACGACTCTCTTTCTCCATTTTTACAAATGTCTTCTCTATACCCCTCACCAAATCATTCCCTATACCCTTCCATAACTTTTCCAAATTTATCTCTTCTCTATCTTCGGTTTCTTTAAGTACCCTTTCATTTAATTGAATTTCTTCTTTCTTCTCTTCGGTTTCTTTAAGTACCCTTTCATTTAATTGAATTTCTTCTTTCTTCTCTTCGGTTTCTTTAAGTACCCTTTCATTTACCTGAATTTCATCTTTCTTCTCTTCGATTTCTTTAAGTACCTTTTCATTTGGAGAATTTTCCAAAAAGAGAGATATATTGGTACATTGAAGTTGGTAATGACCTAATTTCCCACATTGATAGCATCGATTTTGTCCAGCATAAATTTCTTTTTGTAAAAATTTGATTGTATTTTCATCTAAAGAAAAAGTGGTATAACTTCCACCACGAACATTATGAATTCCAAAACGAGCCATATATTTTTTTGTTATCTTATCTTCATCAAATGCATCATTTGATTCGATAATTTCAATTACTTTTTTCATTTTATATCTTTTGGTATATTCACAAGCAGAACCAGAGAGATGTGCAGAGATTCTTTCATGTAAATCATTTGTTCTTCCTACATAAAATTTATGATTTTCTAAGCGTAATACATAAATTACCATTTTCTTTTTGTAAAGAACGAATCTTAGAAATCTTTGCGCATTTTTTTATTTCTTTTTTTATATTCCTTTTATAGAATTTATAAAAATGAATCCTATTTTATTTCATAAAAACAAATTAACTTTGAATCCACATTTATCTCAATTTCATTTTAAACAAAATCATCCTATTGAACAAAAAATTATTCCTATTTATATTGGTTTTACAACCATTCCATCCCGATTAGAAAAAGGTGTCACTGCTCAAAATCTTTCTAAATTTCTAAAAAATACCTTTCTTCCTGAAAAAATTATCCTCTCTATCCCTTCCAAAACTCTTAAAGGTAGAACATATCCTCTTCATCTTTTACAACAAGAACCTTTTACAAATCCTCGTGTTCATATTCATTTTGCAGAAAAAGATGATGGTCCTCTTCTCAAATTAACTGGATTACTCGATTATCTTCATACAAACCAAATCAAAACTCAATATATTGGAATTATGGATGATGATATTTTATATCCTCCTAATATTATCAAAAATTTATGGAGACAACATTGGAATTTCCCTAATGCAAGTGTTGGTTATGCAGGTAGAATATGGGATAGATATACAAATTCTGCTAAAATATATAAATTACATCATTCTCATTTAACAGTTTTACCTGTACAATTTTTAGAAACCTTTCATATCGTTTTTCATCCTACTTCACTCTTTTTAGATAAATATGAAGAATGGAAAAAATTTATCCAATTTCAATTTCAATATTGTCCCGATTGCATCTGGACAGATGATATTGTCATTGGTCTTTGGGGTACTTTACAAAAAGTACCTAAATATATAGTAAAAGGTCCTAAAACAAAATTCAATACGAAAAATACACCACGATTAAGTAAAAAAAATTTACATGGAAGAAATGATAGAGTTTTCCGTAAAATATTTTTACCTATTTTATAATTTAAATAAATATTCATTTTCTTATGCGAACAATTTTATAATTTTATTCCAAAAATGAATATAGAAATAAAAATATGCGAAATCAACTTCTTCCCAAAATGAAACCATTGAAACCCATACATTCAATTAATACCATTCCTAAAATTATTCCTGTTTATATCGGTTTTACAACCATTCCATCCCGTTTAGAAATTGGTCACACTGCTCATAATCTTTCCATTTTACTCAAAAATACATTTCTTCCTGAAAAAATTATCCTCTCTATCCCTTCTAAAACTCTTAAAGGTAATACTTATCCTCTCCATCTTTTACAACAAGAACCTTTTACAAATCCTCGTATCCATATTCATTATGTAGAAAAAGATGAAGGTCCTCTTCTCAAATTGTCTGGATTACTTGATTATCTTCATATAAATCAATTAAAACCTGAATATATTATGCTTATGGATGATGATATTATTTATCCTCCAAATATTATTCAAGTTTTATGGAGGAATCATTTTCATTTTCCAAAAATGAGTTTAGGATTTATAGGAAGAAAATGGAATGCAACACAGAATCGAGCTGTGAATCATAATTTACGAAATAGACCCATTGCATTATTTCAAGTTCAGTTTTTGGAAACATATCATATGGCTTTACATCCTGTTTCTATGTTTTTAGATAAATATGAAGATTGGAAAAAATTTGTAGAATTTCAAATTCAAATTTGTCCTGATTGCATTTGGACAGATGATATTGTGATTGGTCTTTGGGGAACTTTACAAAAAATACCTAAATTTATTATTAAAGGACCCCCTGTTGGATTTAATAATAGAAATACACCCAGATTAAGTGTGCAAAATACAACAGGTAGAAATGACAGAGTTTTCCGTAAAATATTTTTACCTTTGATAGAAAAAAATAAATGAATAAATTGAATTTTACTTTTCATAAAAAAATAAAATTAATAAATTGTATTTTTATATTTTATGAATTCGGGTTGTAAGAAATGTTTTTGATAATAAGGATATAACATGAAAGAATGAGATTCATGTTGATTTAATATATCTATAAATTTTTGAAGATTTTCATTGGGAATTGAAAATTGAACATTTTGTTGAAAGAATTTCTGTATTTTCGAACTATGTTTCGAATCTCGCATAAATCGGTCTATATGTTGATAACATGTATCATTCTGTTTCATATATTTTTGTAATTTCTTAAAATCAAATGTTTGATTTTTTGAATCATATATTTCCTCTTGTTGAAGTGGTTTTAACCAATGCACCATTCCAAAAAATTTCTTCCAAAATAATTGAAATGCTGGATTCTTTACATCAAATATCTCCACATTATCCATCATATAATATATGATTTTCTTATATTGAAAAGAAGATAATATATACAAAACCATCAATTTTTTATTTTCCTCTTCATTTCTATCAAATTGATGTTTTACATAAAATCCATTCATAAAAATTTCATCAACTCCATATTGATACTGGTCATAAATATTTCTATTTTTTGTATTAGGTGCATTTTTAGGATAACAACTTTGCAAAATGAATTGTAAGTTATTAGAATGGATTTGGTAAATATATTTATCTAAAAATGAATAGAATATATCTTTCGATAATGTATTTGTTTGATAAATGAAATGTGCAACTACATAATAAAAAAAGCTTTTATTTGAATTAAAACAGGTGATACGAGGAAATTGATAATAATATGGATGGGAACGATACATAAAATAAACATCTCCTTTTTTATCATATGTTTTTGATAATTTTAATAATTCATGATTGGTCACTGAATCTATATCTAAAATGATTTTTCGATGACAAGTATGAAGTTCATAATCCATTAGAGGCAAAAATCTCCATAAAGTGCCTGTTGTTCCTTTATGATGTTCTTGAGAATTACTTTCATGAAGATAAGGAATATCATATTGAAAAAATTCTAAATATGTTTGGTCAATTGGAGAAAGAGATTGAAGATAATCATATAATTGATTCTTAACGGATGCATCGTGATAGATACGTAATCTATCATGAGGTAGAATGGAACGCATATCATGGAATAATTTTTGTAGACCTTGAAAATATTTTTTGGAGGAATGGGATTTGGAAGGTTGAGAGGGTTGAAAATAGGAAACAGAGAGAATGTTATAGGGAATATTTATGGGAACTGTAGATTTATAAATAGTCCAATTACAAATAAGATGTTTGGATAGATTTTCTTGAATGGATTGTGTAGAAAACATAGATAAAAAGACTTCTACTATTGATATATAAAAAATATAAAAGTTATATTTTTTATTGAAAAGAAAAGATAAAGAGTTTGTGAAAGATGGTAATCATCTATTTGTTTCTTATTTAAAGTTCTTCATTTTGAATCTTTTTTCGAAGAATCATTAAATTTAAAAATACTTCAGGTTCTTGTCCTCTTCGATGATGAACTAATTTAGCATTTTTTGTTTCTAATAATAAATTTTTTAAATCTTCATTTTGCATAAATTTTGCTTCTTGAGCAGAATACATTTCTTGAGTAGAACGTTTAGCAAAGAAATCAGGGTCAATTACAATAGATTTCGGTCGAATAAGAGTACCTTTAAATTTACCACTTTTTCCTCCAACAGCTTTCGACATTTCAGGATTTTTTGATAATTCAGTACCAGAATCTAAACTAAAAGATAAATAAAATTCAGGATTATTTTTCTTAAATTTCGATGCTTGATAATAATGTTCAACAGAGGCCCATTGATGATTATCGAGAGAGAAAGGTTGTATCCAGAAATTAGAAAGTTTCTTTCTCCATTTAGGAATTTTTGATAAATTAGCAAAATCAGGTATAGAACTCATTGGTATTCTTTCACCAGAACCTCTACCAGCAAGAGGTTCATCTGCTGATTTTGAATAAAATTGAAAAATAATAGTATCGTCATATAAATTCATTGTTTCTTTTTCTATAAATTTATGAAATGTTAGTAATCTTATTCTTTCATAAAGAAAAGAATAACATGATTTAAAAATTTATCAATTTTTATTTCATTTCATTAAATTCTATTTTCATTTCATTCAATTATTCTTTTTGATAATTTATAATTTCCCTATATCTTTCATATGTAAATGTAGAATCATCTCCAAATTCAAATGAATATAACACACAACTTCCATTCCAATATTTTTTTATCATACCTTCTGTAATTTTGTTATCAAATTTTGTAGAAAGATAATCAGCAACTTTTTGTTTTGAAATCTTTTTTCCATCCATAAATTTTTCATTTTGTATATATTTTTCTTTCCATTGAATTATTTCTAAAATTTCTTGAAATGATATCGTTCTACGTTGAACACTTGCAAGAATTGCATGTTGTGATTCGTCTTGTTCCATTTTATGTTGATGATATTTTTCTTTCTTTTTTTGTAATAATTGTGTTCGAAAATCTTCATCACCATGATATCTTTCAAATTGATATTGCCGATTATACTCTATCTTCTTTTCTTCATGTGTTAAATCTTTAAATTCAAATGCTATTTTTACACGATGTGTTTCTTGCAAATGTTTCCATCTTGGTCGTGCCCATCTATCTTTCCACCAAATAACTATATCTTGAATATTTTTTGTTTTATCAATTTGAAAAGTATTTTGAATTCCTTGAAAAAATAAATGATTATTAGTTCCAGTATATCCAAAATAAATACCTCTTTTATTTTGATGAAAGACATATTCTTTTAAACAATCATATTCACTTACAAAATAACGCATTAATCGCATTTTATTTAAAAATCGATGTGTGTAATATTCATATTTATCAGGATTATATTTTTTTACAAATTCAATAATTTTTTCCATAATTGAAAAAGGAATATGAGAAACACCATATCCTTTTGTTTCTCCAATATATTTTATCTCTTTCAATCTGTCATATTGTATTCCCTTTCCATATAAAGATAAAGTACATACACCAGCATAATAATATCCATATTTTTCTTTATATTTTTCAAGAACTTCTCGACTAAATACTAATGCAACTAATAATTTTCCAATATTTAAATTATGAGCAATAGGTTGTAATCCAACACAACATTGAATATTAATTAAAAATGAAATACGTGGTTGCATTTTCCCTCCATTAACATGTATTTTTTCAGCTTTATTTTGATTTGTCCATCCTATAAATTTATCTCTTGCTTCATAACAATATATATCAGGAGACAAATTTAATATACCAAGATATTGATTTGTATTTTTATCTTTGAGTAACATCTTAAATTCTTTCATTGTTTTTTCATAAGTATGTGCTGAAGTTGTCATAATTTTTAAATAATTCCATAAATCTCTTTGTTCAGGTGTTTCACAAAATTCAATATCTAAATCAAGTGAATCAATAACATTTGGTTCATATGAAAAAAATACCTTGTTTCGATAATATTCTTTCGTATGCATAAATTTCTTTTTTTTCTCAACTTCTTCATTTTTTAAAAATTTTATTCGTTGAGTTTCATTTAATTCATAGAATGAAGCCAAATCACATTTGATTTCATTCAATTCAATCGTTTTTTCATTCATCTCCCTTTTTATATCTTTCGAAATTTCTTTTTATATCCTTTTATTTTTAGAACTATTTTTTGTTATTGTTTTTCTTATTATTGGAATAATAAGAATTGTATGTAAAGAAAATTTTCCACGACCATATATGGTATTAATTTGAATAAGCAAGACCTCCCATTCCACTCATTATTCTTAAGACATTATAATTCACAGCATACACACGAATCTTGGAACCGAGAGCAGCTTTAGGGGTGAGCTGAAGCTGGAGGGTAGCATTGTCGATACGTGAGAAGTTGCAAGTACCACTGGGCTGGTGGTCCTCAGGCTTAAGAGCAAAGGAGTACACATTGATACCAGTAGGAGGGATATTGGTGTGGTGCTGGTAGGGTTGCACCAAGTTGAAGTAGGAACCAAGACGCTCTTGGAATCGGTCATGTCCGTTAAGCTGGAGCTTAGCACGGACAGTAGGGTTACGACCAGCGTTGATAGGACCGAAACCAGCATGGTCAGAGTAGTCTCCACCGGTGGTGAATGCACCGAAATCAGTGGGGGC
>JACCDW011713779.1_pt1 | contig 19816 bp, 14 predicted proteins | sample 7449781 | NCBI WGS metagenome assembly JACCDW01 (sample SAMN15323449, study PRJNA562643) | freshwater metagenome | isolation source: river surface water | place: USA:Blue River Watershed | collected 2017-08-18
TATGAAGGTACACACGACATACACTTATTAATTCTAGGTATGGAGATAACGGGAGAAAATGCATTTTTATAAAACGAAAGAATACGATTTATATGTATCAAATTAAATTTGGAACCGACGGTTGGAGAGAAATAATTGCTCGTGATTTTACCGTTACTAACGTTAGAAGAGTTGCTCAAGCAACTGCGAAGTGGTTGAACAATAGCGATTTACCCAAATATTGTGTAGTGGGTTATGACTGTCGATTTGGTGGCGAAATGTTTGCGCAAGAAACGGCAATGCAGTTGGCGGATGCTGGAATTAAAGTAAGTATATCTACCGGCTTTGTATCCACACCGATGATTTCGTTAGCGGCTAATAAAGGAAATGCTGGAGCTGGAATTATATTAACGGCTTCCCATAATCCACCATCGTATAATGGCTATAAAATAAAGGCTGGATATGGTGGACCTGCTACTCCTTTGGAAGTATCTAAGGTAGAAGCACTAATTGAAGATTTGGAAATTTCTCCGAAATATGATTTTCAATGGTATCTGGATTCAGGTGCAATTGCCTACTTGGATATGGAATCCATGTATGCACAACACGCAAGGGATTGCTTTGATATGGGTGCTCTAGAAAATATGTCCTCATCTTTAGTTTATGATGCGATGTATGGTGCAGGTCAGCGAATTGTAAAACAGTTAATGCCCAAAGCGGAAATTTTACATGGACATTACAATCCTGGGTTTAAAGGAAGAGCTCCTGAGCCAATTTTAAAAAATCTTCCAGAAATTGGACCGATCATTTCATCCAATTCATTATATAAGTGCGGTTTAGCTACCGATGGGGATGCTGATCGCATTGGCTTTTTTGATGAACATGGAAATTTTGTAGATAGTCACCATTTAATATTATTATTAATAGAATACCTAACCCAATACAAAGGTCTAAGTGGTAAAGTGGTAAAGAGCTTTAGTGTAAGCGATAAAGTACAGAAATTGTGTGAATTACGGGGCCTTGAATCAATTACTACTAAAATTGGATTTAAATATATCTGTGAATATATGGTAACCGATGATGTGTTGATTGGTGCGGAAGAAAGTGGAGGTATCGCCATTAAAGGACATATTCCAGAAAGAGATGGTGTTTGGATGGGGCTTGTTATCATGGAATACATGGCAAAAACAGGAAAAACTGTTTCTGAATTGATTCAAGATGTTTATAATTTGGTGGGTTCTTTTGCAGTTGAACGATATGATCTTCACTTAGACAACAACTTAAAGGAAGATATTGTTAATAATTGCAAATCAAATAGTTACAAAAATTTTGGAAACTACAATGTTATAGAACTTGAAGATGTAGACGGTTATAAATTCAGATTGGATTCTGGCGACTGGGTGATGATTAGACCCAGTGGTACTGAACCAGTTTTACGTGTTTATTCCGAAGCATCAAATTCTAAAAAGGCGTTTGAAATTCTTGATGCTACTAAAGCAACTATTTTAGGGTTATAAAAGCACTTATGGAGGGGAAAAAAGAAATAGAATTACCTTTATTACAAGTTGACATTGAGGCAATTTTAAAGCATAAATTCCCCAAAAATCATAAGTTCATTCCTAAGTTTGTTATTAAGTGGTTGCATAATTTTTTCCATTTAGACACGATTAATGGTGTTTTACTGAATTATCGAAATATTAAAGGGGGAAAATTTGTAGAGAAGGTATTAGAACACATGAACATCAATTTGCATGTTCATGGTATCGAAAATTTACCTCTGGAAGGATCTGTGATTGTGGTTGCAAATCATCCAATGGGGGGATTAGATGCTATGTGTTTGCTAAAATCATTAACAGATGTTAGATCCGATGTTAAAGTTATTGCAAACGAAATTGTAACTCATATTCCACAAATTCAAGAACAATTAAGCGGGGTTAATAAATTAGGAAAATCAAGCAAAGAGGCATTAAAAAATATTGATAAATTATATGAGTCGGCAGGAGTAATAGAGGTTTTACCTGCCGGTCTTTGTAGCCGCAAAATAAATGGCAAAATAGTTGATTTAGAATGGCAAAAAAGCTTCATTAGTAAAGCAATTCAGTACAAAATGCAAATTGTACCTGTTTATATTGATGGATCTAATTCAAATGCATTTTATAACTTAGCCAAAATTCGCAGATTGTTTAACATTAAGTTTAATTTAGAAATGATGTTGTTACCGAGTGAGTTGTATAAGCAGATGAATATGAGTGTGAATCTATATTTTGGCAAGCCTATACCATACACTCGATTCTCAAAAAACTTGGCATGGGAACAAGCACAGGAATTAAAGAATTTTGTTTATACCTTGGCCAAGGATCGTAACAAAACCTTTTAATTTAGATTTACTCAAAATATTGTATTTTTACCAAAATGGATTCAGTATTGGACATTATCTCACCTATCCCAAGGGAAACATTAATTAAAGAATTAACTTCTGATATTTTTGTTCGACCTACGAACAACGCAGATAATGAAATTTATATTTTCCAAGGAGACTCTAAACCCAATTTAATGCAAGAAATTGGTCGATTAAGAGAATTATCTTTCAGAAAAGCTGGCGGTGGAACAGGCAAATCGGTAGATATTGATGAATTTGACACTGGGGATTTCTCTTATTGGCAATTAATCGTATGGAACCCAGAGGAGCAAGAAATTGTTGGTGGTTATCGATTTTCTTTTTGTGCAAATGCAAAAGATTCGGAGGGTAATTTCCACTTATCTACTCGTGAGATTTTTAGTTATTCCGATAGGCTGAAAAGTGATTATTTCCCCTTTACCATAGAATTAGGTAGAAGTTTTGTACAGCCAAATTTTCAGCCCAGTGCAGATAGCAGAAAAGGAATTTTTTCATTGGATAATTTATGGGATGGCTTGGGTGCTTTGGTGGTAAAACATCCAGAGATCAAATATTTCTTTGGGAAAGTAACAATGTATGCTGATTTTCAACGTGATGCACGTAACTTAATTCTGGGATTTATGAATGCCTTTTTCCCGGACAATGAACAATTAGTGCATCTCCAATCACCCGTTATAATTGGAAATGAGTACTCAGATTTTATAAAGGAATTAAAAAATTTAAGTTTTAAGGAAGCCCATAAATTGCTTACTCAAAAAGTAAGAGAATTCGGCACTCACATTCCCCCACTTTTTAATGCCTACATGAGTTTAAGTCCTACCATGAAAACTTTTGGAACTGCGATTAATCATCATTTTGGGGATGTTGAGGAAACGGGTATTATGGTAACTATTGAAGATATTTACGAGCAGAAAAAAGATAGACACATATCTTCATATTTACAGTATTTAGCAAAAACGAAACTCTAAGGTATAAATATCTTCCCACCCCAATTTTCTCCATTGATCGAAACTTTATAATAATATATTCCGGAATTAATTAAGTTGATTGAAATAGGATTGCGTAAATCAGAATTGAATCTCCTAATAATTTCTCTTCCGTTTAAATCCAACAGCTGAAAATCACCCTTAGTGGTTAAATCTGTTTCTGAAATAAAGGATAATTCTTCCCGCTCAGTATCTATAACAATAGTTACTTTATCTGTTTTATGCGATTTTATCAATAGGAATTTTTCTAAAAATTTGATTGCATCGAATGCATTTATTTTACCAAACCCGGCGGTGTTATTAGAGTCATTACCGGTATACTGATCTCGAGTATGGTAGAAGCGCCAAAAATTTTTAATGTCTTCAGGCGATAAATTAGAGTTGGCTTGTAAGTATAATGCAACGATTCCCGAAACATGCGGAGCCGCCATGGAAGTACCTGAAAACTGAACATAGTATTGATCAGCATTTCTCCAGTTTTGTTTGTGAACAACTTGATTATTCATCCAATCTGCATACTGATTTTTATGAAGTGCCGAAACAATATGGTGTCCAGGCGCGATGATGTCAGGTTTTTGGCGGATTGATTTATAATCGCCTCTACCTGGAGCAGGTCCTCTGGATGAAAATCCTGCAATTTCCCCTGGAGTTAGCCATGGTTCTTCAATTAAACGTTGTTCAAAATTAAACCACTTATTTCTTGCAACATATGCACCAACGCTGAGTGTTCGACTTCCAGTCCCACCGTTTTCTCCAACCGAAAACTCAGAACTCCCCTCTTTGTATTTTGGACCAAATGTAACATCTCGATGTCCATGAGAAAATGTTCCGGAAGTCCAGCGATAAGATTGACCAGAATTCCATGCATGAAATCCAGATTCAGCGTTAAAACTAATCCGTATATACTTATTTCGGGGATTGTTGTTTTCTATCATTATAAGTGCGTTAGGCTTATTATTTATTGGATAGATTTGCTCTGACCAAATAATATCTAATGTATCGTCTCCACGATTTATACGTTCGCGATACGCACCACAATTCAAGCAATCTCCAACTTTATTCCATTTACTCGATAAAATTACATTTCCCAAAGTATCTACCAACGATATTTGTATATTAAATCGTTTATTGGGGTCACCCCATGCATCGATGTAAACGTTTTCAGTGGGGTAATCCTTTCGAGATTTGTCTAAGGCAAGTGTATGTATTGTGTCCCCCATCAAATTTCCACCTATATGCATTTGATTGCCTCCATCATTTCCTGCAGCCCCAACTACAATTTTACCTGGACCAACTAACGCAGCTACAGATAAGTCAAATAAACTTGTTCCATCATGCGGTCCTGTATGCATCCCCCAGCTTAAATTAGCCACCACGGGTTTTTGGTGTTTATCCCCTACATCAAAAAGATATTTATACCCGTCTATAATCGTTGGATTAGCAACAACAAAATCCCCCAAGGCAGATCCACCCAAGCTGTCGTTGGCATATTTTATACCTACAAAACTAAGTTCAGCTTCGGGTGCCATTCCTCGATACTTGAAATTTGTTGACAACAATCCTGATCCTGCAGCTATTCCTGCTACATGAGTACCATGTGTTCCGTCATTGTCGATTGCCGTAAGAATTTCTTGAGTGTCTTTATATTCTGATCCGTAATTGAAATTGTTTGGTCTTTTACCTGTTGCATGTTGTTGATGCCACATGGAGATAATCTTTGTTTTATTTCCTTGTTGGTTAAAGAATGTTGGATGATCCGTTTGAAAGCCAATATCCACAATTCCAACGATGGTATTTTTACCGGTGTAATTTTGTTTTAATCCATTGTTAATTCCTAGTTCCACTTTATCCACCATGGACATATACCTACTGGTATCATTCAAGGGTTTGGGTGCGTTTAGCCTACTGCTCAATTCTAAATAATATATATTATCATCGCCTAATAGCGATTCTAAAACATCGGGTTTAAATCGTATATGAATTAATGAATAATTCAAGTCGCAAAATCCTTCCAAGCGAGGCGATAATACCGATACGATTTGAACATCATTTAAATTAAATTCTGGTTTTGCTAATGCGAAAGCATGCCAATAGCCATCGAATGTTGGAAAAATCGGCTTTAGATTTTTTTCCATTTTCGATAAAATAGCAATTTGTGAATTAGCACTAAATTTAGACGTTCCCGTTGAAGTTAATACTTGAGCGGTTAAATTCGTCGACAATAAAAATGCCACAAAAAAATACACTATAATTTTTCGCATAGCACAAAGGTAGCATGTTGAGTTATAAATTTGCGAGCATGGATTTATCATGGTTAGAAAGGACAGAACTTCTTATTGGCAAAGAACAATTAGAAAATCTATCAATGAAAAACGTATTGGTAGTTGGTTTAGGTGGGGTTGGAAGTTATGCTGCGGAATTTATATGTAGAGCGGGAGTTGGTAAAATAACCATAGTAGATGGAGACATTGTAGATGTAACCAATAAGAATAGACAATTACCTGCACTAAATAGCACCATTGGTAAAAAGAAGGCGCAAATTATGGCAGACCGGATGATGGATATTAATCCCAACCTAAATCTAACCGTTATTGATTCTTTTCAGAGGCCAGAACACACAATGGCATTAATTGAATCAGAGCGATTTGATTACGTTATGGATTGTATTGATTCTGTAACTCCCAAAGTCTATTTGATTAAGACTTGCGTTCAATATCAACAACGAATAATATCAAGCATGGGTGCAGGTGGCAAAACGGATGCAAGTAAAGTAAGTGTTACCGATATTTCTAAAACTTATAATTGCCCATTTGCACGAAATGTTAGAAAACGATTGCATAAGCATGGTGTTTATAAGGGTTTTAAAGCTGTATTTAATGAAAGTGAAATTAATCGAGAATCTGTTAAATTAACGGATGGAAGTAATTTTAAAAAGAGTTTTTATGGTACAATATCATTTATGCCTGCATTATTTGGTTTGCGAATGGCTGCAGAAGTAATTAATGATTTACGAATTGAACGCTAGTTTAAAATTATTCAATAATTCTTCAATCGTATTTGTTAAATGAGATTATTGCCAATAAATTTGGAATTCAACCTATGAGAAAATTATTATTATCTACAATGATGCTTGGAGCGATTGGATTTTTAGCTTCATGCAATGACGAGGGTGGCTCGAACAACAACAACGGAACCATTGACATTTCTGGAAAAACCAAACAAGAAGTATTCATGATGCATTCTTGGAAGTTAACTTCATGGATTGACAGTGGACAAGGAGAAAAAACGGAGAGCATTGAACAATGCAAACAAGACGATGTCTACGATTTTACCACAACCACTACATTCAAAGTAACTAATAATCAAAAATGCGATCCATCTGATAAGGATGTAGATGTATTAAACTGGAGCATGTCTAGTGCTAACGGGGATGATATTAACTTTTTTGGTGTTAGTTGGAAGATTAAATCATTGACCGGAGAAAAAATTACTTTAAATCGTAAGTATTTATTCAATTTTCCTTCTGGATCAACCGATACGTTGTACTCGGATATTACTTTAATTAAGAAATAATTGGCTATTATTATAATCCACGGGCCGTCAAACTAGTAGTTAGGCGGCTTTTTTAATTAGGTAAATTCTTGATGCACTCTTTTTGAAGCGTTTCTGCTTTTGAATAATCCGGGGACATTCTTAGTATTTCGTCACAATGCGCCTTGGCTGTTTGATAATTTTCAAATTCAAATTCAATAATTGCCATATTGTAACGAGCCATAATATGACTTGGATTTAGCTTTAATGTTCTTTCATATAATTCCATAGCAGTTTTATAGGCACCATTCCATTGCGATGCTAAACCATAGTGATACAATGCCTCATCACTAAACTCGTTCATAGAAGCTGCTTTTTTCGCCCAGACTAAAGATTGATTATCACGTTTTGCCATTAACAATAAAGTGTATTGCATAGTAGCATCATAATTTTCTGAATTCTCTTTGAGCACTGTTTGCAATAGATTAATGGCAGTAGTTGTATCCTTTTGTTCTTTGGCGGATATGGCTCTATAGACCATAGCCTTTTCGCGATAATCCGTTATTTCTTGAAGCTCTTTATATAATTTTTCTGCTTCTGTATATTGTTGTCGTGCCAAGAACAAGTACGCCAGTAAAGACTTTGCCTCATAAAAATCCGGCTTTAAACGCAAGCATTCTTCTAAATGGTCTTTAGCTTTCTTGGGTTGAGCTGAATCTAGTGATAAATAGGATTCAGCTATTTTATAATGATATAAGGGTTGTTTATCGTTTATAGAAATTGCCCATTCTAAATCAGTTATTGCATCTCTATATTTTTTTTCGAAAAAGAAAGCGTTTCCTCTGAGGTAATATAATTCTGCGTTTTTCGGATCTTTGTTGATTTTAGCGCTGGCAGAACGAATGTCTGCTGAATAACTAGTGTCGGTTTCGCTAATGTACCTGCCTGAAATACTGGAATTGCTGCAGGAAGCAATGATTAGTAACCATATTAAGGAAATGGCTAATCTGCTCATTTTGTGCTCGGGACGGGAATCGAACCCGTACTGTCATTGCTGACAACAGGATTTTAAGTCCTGCGCGTCTACCTATTCCGCCACCCGAGCGGGGTTGCAAATATACAATAATTATCTAATTTTCTAAGAATTTATTGAGATAATTGTTGATTCTATGATATCGCAAGCCTCATGTAATTGACTTTCAGAAATTAACAAAGGCGGAGCAAATCGAATTGTATGGGTATGGGTTTGTTTTGCCAATAGTCCATTTGCCAATAATTCTAGACAAATATTATATGCAGTTTTATTTTCACCAAACGGCTTAATATCTATGGCATTCAATAATCCTTTTCCACGAACATCCAAGATTAAATCCGATTTAATATTTTTCATCCGTTCTCTGAAAATTCCCCCCATAGCTTCGGCATTTTCGATCATTTTTTCTTCCAGTAAAACTTCCAATGATGCCATCGCCACGGCACATGCTAACGGATTTCCTCCAAATGTGGAACCATGCTGCCCAGGATGAAGTACACCCATAACCTGATGAGATGTCAATACAGCACTTACAGGCAAAACACCGCCACCCAATGCTTTTCCTAAAATTAATATATCCGGTTTAACATCTTCATGATCGCAACACAGTAACTTTCCGGTTCTGCCTAATCCAGTTTGCACTTCATCAGCGATAAAAAGTACATTGTATTTACTACATAATTCACGAACCCCTTTGAGATAACCCACAGGTGGAACTATTACTCCAGCTTCGCCCTGAATCGGCTCCACCATAAAGGCACAAGTGTTATTATTACTTAATGCCGCTTCCAATTGTTGCAAGTCACCGTATGGTACGACATCATACCCTGGCACCAATGGACCGAAATTCCCATAGCTATCGGCGTCTTGAGACGAGCTTATAGCAGCAATAGTTCTTCCCCAAAAGTTTCCTGTTGCAAACACTACTCTTGCTTGGTTACTGGCTATTCCTTTGATTTCATATCCCCACTTCCTTGCTAATTTTATTGCAGTCTCCCCTCCTTCTACACCCGTATTCATAGGCAAAACACGATCAAAACCTAACAGGTTGGTTATATACTTCTCGTAAGGGCCTAATAAATTGTTATGAAATGCCCTAGATGTCAAAGTTAAACGCTCTGATTGATTTTGTAATGTTTTAATAATTTTAGGATGACAATGCCCTTGATTTACAGCACTATAAGCCGACAAAAAATCCCAATATTTCTTTCCATTTACATCCCAAACCTCTACCCCTTTACCGTATTCCAATACTACTGGTAAAGGATGGTAATTGTGAGCACCGTACGATTCTTCGAGTTGAATAAAATATTGTGACTTGTCTTGAAGCATAACACAAATTTACTACAAGCATTACTGATTTTAAGAGACCGAATAAAATTAGTATTTTCGAAGTCACCGGATGTTGCGATTTTACACATTCATACTATTTTATATTTTAGCAAATAATTCTGCTTTGGGTTCAAGTACGATGAGCTCAACCATTGGATTTCAATCACATAGGAAAAATAACGAAAACCAGCCTATTAAGTGTTTAAAATACGGTCGCATTAAATTAATAACTCAACTTGATCCTAATTCTCAGAAAAGACTTGTGGATAGCATATTCATGCAAGTGAATGAGAGTTTACAAAAAATAGAATTGCGACTTGGCTATAAGTTAACATCGGATATTGAAATTCAATTATTTACCGATCTTGAAAATTACGAAGCGGCATTTAAAGAAACCAAAATATACGCAGAGCAACATAAAATTGCTAACGTATATACTAAGGAGAAAATATTGCCCCTTTTTGTGGCGCAAACTTTTCATAACATTAAGTCTGATATCCAATTTTTAGTTACGTATATTATATTAGATGAGTTCCTACATGGAGTTGGAGTTAAACAACGATTAAACCAAGGCGATGCTGTGAGATTGCCTACTTGGTTAATCCATGGATATTGTTATTTAAATGCGTCACCTTGGAGCGTGAAAGATGCCGATCAATTTATCTTATTCACAAAGCAAGGTTGTTATAAAAATCTCCATAAAATTCCGGCTGAGGCACAGTCCGTATTCGGAAAATATATTTGGAATAATATATTAATTAACACGAACAAAAACACTGAGTCAACTATATGGTTTACAGTGAAATATACCAATCAATTGAATGAAGCATTTTTATTTCAATTTAAACAAACTTTTGATGATTGGTATCAAAGTATTCCACCAATAAATATAAAAACACAAACACAATCCAGCGATTTACCATTAACAAAATCGTTTTCTGGGAAAACCATTCAAAATATCACCACAGATAAGAATAATTCCTATTTAATTCTTATGTCGGATGAAATCGGTGATAAATTAGTGTTTTATTCTCAAAATAAACAACTGAACACAATTGCAGAATTTAATTCTCATGATCAAATTAATCCATGGTTTCGTAAAAATGAATATCAATTATGGTACGATAGTTTTTCTAATAAATTCTTTTTCGCCATCCGAAGAGGTATGGTATGTAGCGTTTTTACCTATACGAAAGACAAACATCTTGTTTTAATTGATAGCATACAACTAGGGTTAGAAGAAATAAATAATGGCCTTACTTTCAATATTTATAAAATATTATCTACTAATTACGATAAATTTATTAATTCTGTTTCTGGATCTGTAATTGAAATAATTTCAGAAGGTTATTCGATTTATAAAAACGTTCAGTATTTGTTGGTAACCTCAAGTTTAAATAAAAATCATTGCTCAAAATCACAGCTTCCAATCGTAAATCCGTCATACTTACTATCTATTTACAGGATTCAAAACAATGAATACACGCTATTGCGCTGTGATAGCTTTAATGAATTACCTGTAATTGGTAGCGTGCTTACAGAAAGTTCAAACAGAATTAGCTACACCATGGGGAATGGCCATTTTTGGAAATTGAATTTTATTGAATTCAATCAAGAAGATGATTTACATTGGAATACAGGATTTACACTGCAAAACTTTAGACATTACAAAGACTACAAGGAACAAATATTAGAAATTGGGAATCAAAATGACTTTGCGATAATAAAAATTCTAAATAACTGGCAAGAAACCAAACAAGAAATTATAACTTTATATAAACAACCTGAAACTGCGGTTACAGTTAACACAACCGCCACTGTGGATAGTTTTAAGTTCGATAGTTCATCCATAGGTTTTCAATTTATTAGTAACTACACGGTTCGTTCATGGCTGAATAAAACCAAGCAACAACTTGTAGATCAGTATACCGGTGACTTTAATGTGAATTTTATTACTCCCGGATATTATTTAAAACATGCGGGAATATATTTAACCAATTTTGAAAATCGGAACTTTACTTACTACAACAGAATTCCGTTGAAAAATCTGATAAATAGTCCTTTTACTCCAACGATTCGATTGCATATTGCCGATAAACTCAATCAACACAATCTTACCATGATGATATTTAGTAATATTATTGGTAGCCGCATGGGTATGGAGGTAAATCAGCAGCTGGATTTAAATAATAAATATTCATTAACCCATACATTATTATGGAGAAATAGGAATTTTGTTTCTAGTGAAAACAATTATATTCGTAATAGTTCGATAAGCAATCAAATCGGATTAACTAAATCCTGGTTGAATTGTATACGGACTTCCATCGATATTGAAATTAGGTATGATGCATTTTATTCTAGGATCAGCAACCTAAGTCAGGCAATTACTCCTTCTACAAAGACTGCATTAGGGAGTATGTTTTTTACTTTTAGATATAATACTGAGCAAGAATATAATCAAACATCCTTGAAGCGTTGGAACTTTCAATCGAAATTATCTATGGGACCCACAATTTTCGACCAAAGTAATCCATATAATTTCATTTTTAAACTTGAAGGTGTTTCATCAAAATCGATTGGTAAACACTTTTTGTATCGTAATCGATTTAGTAGTATATATACTGTAGGAAAGACTCAAACGCTTTATTTAATTGGTGGAACCGATGGTTGGTTAAATAACGATCAATATATTGATAAAATTCCTGCTATCAAGTTAAACACAAATTTCAATATGGTGGGTTTTGGATTACCTGTGAGAGGTTTTGTGTATGGAAGCCGTTTAGGTTCTTCTTATTTTTCAATTCAACAACAACTTGAATTAGAATTGTTTAAATCCATAATTCATAGACAGATAAAGAATATATTTATCAGTGATTTAACCGTTTATTTGTTTGGCGATGCGGGAATGGCTTTTGTAGACAATAATCCTAAATCACTGTCTAATCCATATCATACAAGACAAATAAGTACGGGTAATTATCAGCTATGGTATACCTCTTTACACAACCCATGGATTTTCAGTGTTGGTTTTGGAGTTCGAACCTACATTATGGGATTTCCTTTGAAATATGAATTTTCTATACCTTCAATTGATAAAAAATTTCAAAAAAACCAACATTTAATCGGTTTACAATGGGATTTTTAATATTAATTGCTTGAAAAACGGATGTTATAATTAATTTTGCGACAACACATCATTACTAATGGGACTTTTTAGTTTTCTTACCCAAGAGCTTGCTATCGACTTAGGCACGGCAAATACACTGATTATATTCAAGGACAAAGTTGTTGTGGATGAGCCAAGTATTATTGCAATCGAGCGTCAAACAGGGAATGTTATCGCTGTGGGAAAGGATGCAATGCAGATGTTTGGAAAGGAAAATGAAGGTATACGTTGTATTCGTCCACTAAAGGATGGTGTAATTGCAGATTTCCAGGCTGCTGAACATATGATTCGCGGCATGATTAAAATGCTAAATCATCAAAACCGTTGGATAGCACCTCCACAATTAAAAATGGTAATTTGTATTCCTTCTGGTATTACCGAGGTGGAGAAAAGAGCTGTTAAAGATAGCGCAGAAAGAAGCGGAGCTAAAGAAGTTTATTTGATTCATGAACCTATGGCTGCTGCTGTTGGAATTGGTATTGATGTCACTCAACCCCAAGGAAACATGGTTGTAGACATCGGTGGAGGTACAACTGAGATTGCTATCATTGCATTGGGTGGTATTGTGTGTGATGAAAGTATTCGTGTTGCTGGGGATGAATTTAATATGGATATCTTGGAGTACATGCGCAGAGAACATAATCTACTTATTGGGGAACGTACCGCCGAAAAAATCAAAATTCATATTGGAAGCGCTTTACAAGAATTAGATTCTCCTCCTGAAGATTATGCTGTTTATGGTAGAGATTTGATGACAGGTATACCAAAGCAAATCATGGTAAGTTACAGTGAAATTGCTCGTGCATTGGATAAGAGTATCATGAAGGTTGAAGAAGCAATTTTAAAGGCATTGGAACAATCACCGCCAGAATTAAGCGCAGATATTTTAACCAATGGTATTTGGCTAACTGGTGGCGGTGCATTATTGAGAGGATTAGACAAAAGGATTTCACTCAAAACAAAGTTGCGTGTAAATATTGCCGAAGATCCTCTTCGAGCTGTAGTTCGTGGAACTGGAACAGCTTTGAAAAATATCGGTCGTTTCAAGTTCTTAATGACAGCTTAATTTTCTCCTCATGATTGTAATATTCCGTTGGATACGGAATAGGGCTTATCCCCTGCTGTTCGTAGTTTTACTGTTTAGCGCACTATTACAAGTTGTACAGTATAATCTTTATCAGCGTTCAGTATTTTTCAATCAAACTTTAGGTTTTTACAGAAAAATCGACAAAGAAAAGTCCGATGTAACAGCCTATTTCGATTTAAAACAACAGAATGAAGCACTTCTTGCTGAAAATCAGTTGCTTAGAAATCAGTTGTCTTGGAATTTACAATCTATTGGTACATTTACAGATACCCAATATACCGATACCAATACCAAAACACTTGTTCGATTTGAACAAATTTCAGCCCAAGTAATTAAAAATTCCACAAACCGAAGAAATAACTTCCTGATTATCGATAAAGGCAGGAAACATGGTATTGGAAAAAACATGGCGGTTGTTGGACCAAATGGGATTGTAGGGATAGTATTTGAATCTAAAGACAATTATTCTTTGGTTTTATCAGTTTTAAATTCCAAGTTTGAATTAACTCCATACGTAAGGGAAATTACTTTAAATCAGGGGGTAATTAACTGGGATGGAAGTAATCCAAGATTTATTGACCTCCAAGAAGTTAATCGATTTGAGAAAGTAAAAAAAGGAATGAAATTATATACAAGTAATTATTCCTTAATTTTCCCAGCGGGTATACCTATTGGTACGATTGACGAAGTAAAAACATCATTAACATCAAACTTTCACGAAATTAAAGTTCAGTTAAGTACTGATTTTACAAGATTAAATTTGGTAACTGTTATCAAATTAAAGGACCAATCCGAAATAACAGAAATACAACAGACAATTCAGAATATCGAAGAAGATGAATAGTTGGTTAAAGTGGTTTTTTACAGCGCTCATCTGGGCTCTTATCCAAGTATATTTAGTGGATCAATTGAATATTGCTTGGTGGATTAAACCTTTACCCTATTTGTACTTTATTTTTATTTTACCATTTGATTTAAACAAATTTGGTGGCCTTGTTATTGCTTATTTTTTCGGCTTAACCATCGATGTCTTATCCGGTACCATTGGAATACATACCGCAGCAACTTTAACTACGGTGTTTATAAAGTATTTTATTGATCATCGTTTCTTTAATTTGGATTCAATACAACTTCAAGGTCATTATACGATAAATGAATATGCTATAGGAAGAATGTCATACATAGGCTATGCCCTGAGTATTATTTTCATACATCATTTCCTGTTTTTTGCGTTAGATTATTTTGAGTTTAATCAAATACCTTTAATATTTTTGTTATCCGCTACTTCATCCGTAGTAACTTTATTTATCGTCTTTTTAGCAACCAAATTGATTCCCAGGCAGTAATATGGAACACAGCAATAAGCGAATTGTATTTATTTCATTAATACTGCTGATTGCTTTGGTATATTGGATACGATTAATCAATCTCCAATTAGGAGAAAAGGATTATGAAACCGTAGCGATTAATAATGCATTAAACAAGATTACTTTGTATCCTTCGAGAAGCAATCTATTTGACAGGCATGGAAAGCTTATCGTTTATAACACGCACATTTATGATTTATCGGTTTTTCCCTTTGAAATTAAAGAGCTAGACACCTCCTTACTCAGTAAAATATTAGAAGTACCCGGAAAAGACTTGCTCAATTTATTTGAGGATGCCAAGATTAAAGCGTTGAGGCGACAAAAGAATAACGCCAACAATAAATCAACTACTTTCTATAGTAATCTATCGCCTAGACAATTTGCATTTTTACGTGAAAATATGTTTCGGCTGAAAGGATTTTTTATTGAATCCAGAACGGATAGACAGTTTGCTAGTAAGTCAGCACCCCATGCCTTAGGATATTTGGGTGAGGCGAATGAATCATTATTAGCCAGTGATGAATACTATCAACCTGGCGATTTGGTAGGTATTACTGGCTTAGAGAGGTTTTACGAAAAAGAATTTAGAGGTATAAAAGGAATAAAAACAGTTTGGCAAAATCGAAAATACGAGCAAAAAGGAGAAGTAAAAGATTCCCAATTCAACTATCCTAGCATTGCCGGACCAGACGCAACCTCCACCTTGGATATCGACGTACAAAATTACGCTCGATTGTTATTAGAGGGAAAAAAAGGTTCAATAGTGGCCATAGAACCTCAAACTGGGGAAGTCATTGCATTTGTGAACTTTCCAGATTATGACCCCAATACTTTGGTTGGAAGGTCTCGTGCAAATACGTTTAAATATTTATTAACGGATCCTGTAAAACCCCTATATAACAGAGCAGTTAAGGGGGTTTACCCACCAGGCAGTACCTTTAAAACCGTTATGGCAGCAATTGCACTTCAAGAAGGTGTTTTGGAACCTGGCACAACCCATGGATGTGGCGGAGGTTACAGATTGGGAAATATTCGTGTAGGTTGCCATCCTCATGGAGGGCCATTAGATGTTCGAGGTTCCTTACAAATTAGTTGTAATAGTTATTACTGTCAGGTATTTAGAGATGTAATCGATAATCCGAAGTACAACAATGTAAAAGAGGGTTATGCAGTATTGGAAAAACACTTACGTTCATTTGGACTTGGCAGTCCTTTGGGTATAGATTTAATGGGTGAAAGCAGAGGAAATATTCCTAGTGTTAATCAGCTGAATAAACGACATGGTAAAAGTTGGAAAAGCAGCACCGTTATTTCCTTGAGCATTGGTCAAGGAGAAATTTTGTTAACACCTCTACAAATTGCCAATTTAGCGGCAATTATGGCCAACAGAGGTTGGTATATAACCCCTCATTTAATTAGGAAAATCGATGGTTTCAATGATACCTCGTGGAGACGAAAATTTACTTTAAAAAATTACACGACGGTCAATCCTATGCACTTTGAAACCGTGATTGAAGGCATGGCTGGAGTGACTATTCCTGGAGGTACAGCCAACGGGACGGGAATCCCTAATATTGAAATTTGCGCTAAAACGGGTACGGCCCAAAATCCACATGGAAAAGACCATAGTGTATACATGGCATTCGCGCCCAAAGACAATCCAAAAATTGCCATTGCCGTAATTGTAGAAAATGGAGGATTTGGTGCAACTTATGCTGCCCCAATCGCAAATTTAATTATTGAAAGATATTTGAATCCAGGTAAGGAAACACAAAAGCCTGATATGGAAAAGCGTATGTTAGAAAGTAAAATCCAGTAATAATGAATACTTATAACAAACAACGTCAAGAATCCGTAGATTTCCTTTCGGTGTTTTTATTTCTGGTTTTAATTGTTATCGGTTTTATTTCTATTTCATCGTCTACTAGCGATATAAATTGGGATCATTTCAAATTGAGTGGTTTAGCTACAAAACAGATATTCTTTTTAGCTGGCGCATTTATAATAATCCTAACTATTTTGTTTTCGAACGTTGCGGTTATCGATTATTTCGCTTACGGTTTTTATGGTATTGCATTGCTACTTAATATACTGGTTGTATTAATCGGACATGAAGTAAAAGGTGCTAAATCTTGGTTTGGTATTGGAGGATTTGGATTACAGCCTTCTGAGTTTGCAAAAGTTGCTACCGCCCTAGCTCTTGCTAAATTTCTAGGGACCTATGGTGTTCGATTTAAAGGTTGGAAAAATATTAGTATTTCCATGGCTATTTTCCTAATACCTATGATTGTTATACTATTGCAAGATGATACCGGTAGCGCATTGGTTTTTTTATCGTTTTTTTTAGTTTTGTTCAGAGAAGGCTTACCTGGTTGGGTGCTATTAAGTGCGGTCTGGTTAGGTTTATTGTCAGGATTTCGAATTATCGGTGATTTTCAAGGCGTTTCGGTTTATTATGGTTACGGTTTACTGTTTGGATTAGCAAGTCTACTTATTTTATTCTTTAGAAAAAATAAAGCAGTCATACCTTTGATAATAACGGTTGCGGTTGTATCCTCTACTTTTTACACTGTTGTTGGATCGGCATATCATTCCATATTACAACGACATCAAAAAAGCAGAATTGAATCTGTATTAGGATTAAAGGAGGATGCTCAAGGAATTGATTTTCACGTTAAACAGTCCAAAATAGCCATTGGAGCTGGAAAGTTATGGGGTCGAGGATTTATGAAAGGGACGCAGACCAAGATGGGATTTGTACCCGAACAACATACAGATTTTATTTTTGATACAATTGCTGAAGAATGGGGTTTCATTGGAACAACGGTATTTTTTATTATTTATATTGGCTTTTTACTAAGGCTAGCGATGTTAGCCGAGCGTCAAACGACAACATTTGGAAGAGTTTTAGGCTACAGTTTAGTTTGTGTATTATTCTTTCATTTCACCATTAACATTGGAATGACCGTAGGTTTAATGCCCGTTATTGGGATACCACTACCCTATATTTCCTATGGCGGTAGTTCCTTATGGGCTTTCTCATTGTTTTTATTCATTTTTTTACGCGTTGATCAAGTAAGAAAATAGCGATACAACCATTATTATTGTATAAAGAAATCATTTATGAGAAACAGACCACAAATTAAGTTTTTGGGTTATGCATTTGCATTGTTTTTATCATCTTCTTGTGGCGATAAACATAATGAAAACGAGGTTTTATTTGAAAAAATAGATAAAAATCAATCGGGCATTACATTTATCAACACAGTTCCGGAGAACGACACATTGAATCAATTCACATATCACTATCTTTATAATGGTACTGGTGTAGCTATTGGAGATATTAATAATGATGGTTTACCTGACATGTACTTTTCTGGAAATGAAAAGTCTTCTTGCCTCTATTTAAATAAAGGTGACTTCAAATTTGAAGACATTACTCAATCTTCTGGTACTATTACCGATCGTTGGGTAAGTGGAGTAACCATGGCGGATGTGAATAATGATGGATTTCTAGATATTTATGCATGTGTTTCTGGCCCAAGAAAATCTCCCGCCAAGATGGGAAACCTTCTCTTTATCAATCAGAAAAACAATACATTCAAAGAAATGGCAACGCAATGGGGTGTTGCAGACCAAGGGAATGCTACGTGTGCAACATTTTTCGACATGGATAATGATGGCGACTTAGATATGTATTTGGGTAATCATTCCGAAAAATTCTTCAACAATATCAGTACTAAATATTCTAAAGAATTAACGTTAAACGAAAATAATCAACAACATTTATTTCGAAACGATGGAAATCGATTCACGGATATTTCTGAATCCGCCGGAATTAAAGCAATGGGTTATTGCTTAAGTGCCACCGCAGGAGATTTTAACGAAGATGGATTAACGGACCTATACATCTGTAATGATTACCATGTACCTGATTTTTATCTAATAAATCAAGGAAATGGCAAATTTGAAGATAAGTTCAACGATTATTTCAAACACAGCAGTACAAACAGCATGGGAGCTGATCAGGGCGACGTTAACAACGATGGTTATTCTGACCTAATCACATTGGATATGTTGGCTGAAAGTCCGCGTAGATACATGCAATTAATGGGGCCAAAAGACTATGACTATACAGTCATGGGAATAAAAAATGGGTTCAAACATCAATACATGAAAAATGCCCTACAAATCAACCTGGGTAATGGTCATTTTTCTGATATGTCTTATTTGTATGGCGTTGCCAAAAGCGATTGGAGTTGGTGTCCATTACTGAATGACTTTAACGACGATGGATTTTTGGATTTGTTTGTTTCCAATGGTTATTACAGAGAGGTAACAGATTTAGATTACATGTTGTATCAATTAAATAAAGAACAAAGTAAACAGACACAATTCACTCATGAAGAGTTACTAAAGCATATACCTTCAGAGAAATTACAGAACTTTTTGTTTATGAACGAGGGCGGAACAGGATTTGTTAATAAAGCAGCGGAATTAGGATTAGAAGATTTATCACACAGTACTGGCGGCGGGTTAGCTGATTTCAATAATGATGGGAGAATGGATTTAGTAGTTTGCAACCAAGGAGAAGAGCCATTTCTATATAAAAACACAGGTAATTCGGGTAATTATTTAAATATTAAAGCAGAAGGAACAACAAATAAATTTGGAGTTGGATGTAAATTTTTTGTTGAGGATTCTGTTGGAATCAGTGGCAAACCAACCTATAGGAAATTCGTGTTACAACCGTCTCGTGGTTATCAAAGTAGCTCGCAACCGTTAGTGCATATTGGTTTTGGTGATAAAGAAAAAGCAAGTTCAATAATTGTTGTTTGGCCTGGTGGGAAATTTCAACGGTTAGAAAATGTTGAATTAAATAAAACGATAACAGTTAAAGAAAATGATGCTTCCGGTAACTTTAAGTTTGATAA
>JACCDW011214431.1_pt1 | contig 19814 bp, 18 predicted proteins | sample 7449781 | NCBI WGS metagenome assembly JACCDW01 (sample SAMN15323449, study PRJNA562643) | freshwater metagenome | isolation source: river surface water | place: USA:Blue River Watershed | collected 2017-08-18
CAAGGACCACAAGGACCACAAGGACCACAAGGTTCAATTGGACCAGCTGGACCACAAGGTAATACAGGTCCGCAAGGGCCCCAAGGACCTCAGGGACCAGGCGGCAACACTGGACCACAAGGACCTCAAGGACCACAGGGCCCAACTGGACCATCAACAACGATTAACGCTACTGATGACACAACAACAAATGCTTCACACTATCCAGTATTTGTTGCGGCGGCAGGAAGTAATCAAACTGCTGAAGTTACTACCACTAAGTTATATTTTAATCCAAACACTGGAATACTAAATGCAACAATTTTCAATACGTTATCTGATATAAATAGTAAAGAAAACATAGTAACATTAGAAAATGCCTTAGAAAAAGTATTAAATCTTCGAGGAGTATCTTTTACATGGCGTGACAACAAGACTAAATCAATAGGAATTATTGCTCAAGAAATAGAAAAAATTGTACCAGAAGTTGTTCAAACAAATGAAAAAGGAATTAAATCTGTATCTTACGACAGTATTATTGGATTATTAATAGAAGCAATAAAAGACCAACAAAATCAAATAAATATCTTATCAGAGATAATAAAGGAGTTCAAAAAATGACAGTATACGCTAATATCGTTAATGGAGAAGTTAAAGGTGTATACGATTTAATTCCAAAATTCTGGAATGGACAAAATCAATTTGATATTCTCTGTAGTAATGATACAACCTTTATGCGTAATAATGGTTTTGTCAAAATTATAAGAGACACGACTAGTTATGATCCATTGACTCATAGAATGAGTGATTTTCCTACTTATACAGTGGTAAACGGTGATGTGTATGAACACCGAGAGATTACCATTATTCCACCTGTTGTGCCTTCTAGTAGAGAAGATTTATTAGCTTCAGTGCGGGCAGAACGTGATAGATTAATGTCTGAATTTGAATGGCGTTATACAAGATATGAACGTCAGGTTAGATTGGGTTTGACAACTACTGACAATATTTCTAATTTAGATACTTATATGCAAGCATTAGCAGACATTACTGCGCAGGAAGATTTGACAAATATAGTGTGGCCAACTTATCAAGAATAAAATATGGCAGGTTTTAAGGTTAATGGTGTTGATTTAGACACCTTGTTTGAGCCAATTGGTAGTACTAGTAAACGTGCTGACGTAGGATATACCATTTCTGGTTCAGATATTTCAAATTTTTATGCCGATGCAACTTTAGGCACGCCATATGGTACTACCGATTATAGAAGTAACAATACTGATATTGGTACATTGTTTGCTGCTCTTGGATCTGTGGGTGGACAAACGTTATTTTTATACGCTTGGGGAGGAAACAGATATGGAGAAGCAACTTCAGAAGATAGTAAAAGTTGGATAAGTGTTAGTGCTGGAGGAGTTCACACCGCCGCGATAAGAAGTGATTATAAACTTTTTACTTGGGGTTACGCCTCTTCAGGTAGATTAGGTGTAGCACCACCTTTTTCTTATGTAGCTCCAGGAACTAATCACACAGCGGCATTAGATAGAAACGGAATTTTATTTACGTGGGGAGCTAATTTTACTGGACAATTAGGTGATGACACTGCAACGTCTAGATCAAGTCCTGTACAAATTGGAGCCAATAGTTGGACTAGTGTTAGCGCGGGAGCTAATCACACTTTAGCAATAAGTTCTGATGGAAAACTTTTTGCATGGGGAGAAAATAATACCGGACAATTAGGTGACGGCACTGCTAGTACTCCAAGATCAAGTCCTGTACAAATTGGAACAAGTAGCTGGATAGCGGTAAGTGCTGGTGCTAATTTTTCTTTAGCTATAAGAAATGATGGTGGATTATTTACTTGGGGTTCAGGTACATCAGCTAGATTAGGATTAGGTGACACGATAAGTAGATCAAGTCCAGTGCAAGTTGGAACAAGCAGTTGGGTAGCTATAAGTGCTGGATACAAACATAGTGGTGCAATAAGAAGTGACTATACACTATTTACTTGGGGATATGGAGTAAATGGTAGAATAGGTAATGGATTACCTAGTAATCAGAGTAGCCCAGTACAAATTGGTTCATTACTTTGGAAAAGTGTTAGTGCAGGTTACAGAAATACTGGTGCAGTAAGAGGTGACGGAGGTTTATTTACTTGGGGACTTGGTGGCAGCGGCCAAATAGGTGACGGTAATACCATTGATCGCTCAAGTCCAGTACAAGTTGGCACCAGTAGTTGGTCTGCCGTTGCTTCTGGTCAAGATTTTTTTATAGGAAAAGAAATAGATGGCACCATTTACGCATGGGGTTCTGCTAGTCTTGGACAATTAGGTAACGACATTACCATTAATAGATCAAGTCCAGTGCAAATAGGCACTAGTAGTTGGACACAAATTGCTGCTGGTACAAGTCATACCGCTGCCTTGGGTGGTAACGAAAATGCTTTATTTATGTGGGGATCTGGTGACGCTGGTAGATTAGGCAATGGTAATTCTATTAGAAGATCAATACCTACACTAGTACCTTATTTAACAACTGTAATAAGTCCAATACAGGTTGGAACAAGTAGTTGGACTAGTGTAAGTGCTGGTTTTGCCCATACAGCAGCAATAAGAAACGATGGAAGTTTATTTACTTGGGGTTTAGGCACTTCTGGCAGACTAGGTGAAAACACTACGTTGAATGCTTCACTGCCTATACAGATTGGTAATAGCAGCTGGACATCAGTAAGTGCAGGATTTTCACATAGCGCGGCTATAAGAAGTGACGGAGGTTTATTTACTTGGGGCAGTGGAACCAGTGGTAGATTGGGCGATGGTAACACTGTAGATAGATCAAGTCCCGTGCAAATAGGTACAAGCAGTTGGACTAGTGTAAGTGCAGGAAATTCAACCTCTGCTATACGATTAGACGGAGCTTTGTTTGGGTGGGGCCCGAACGCCACTGGACAAACCGGAAATCTTGAGCCAACTTATAGTTGGACGCAGATCGCTGCCGCTAGCGTTCATACAGCGGCAATAAGAAGTGACGGAGGGTTATTTACTTGGGGAGAAGCTAGTGTAGGCAGATTAGGCATAGCTCCTACTTTTAATCAAATTGCTGGTGGATCAACACATTCTGCTGCAATAAGAAGTGATGGTAAATTATTTACTTGGGGGTTTGGAACAGCTGGAAGATTAGGTGATAATACCATTACTACCAGATCAAGTCCAGTACAAATTGGAACAAGTAGTTGGACTGCGGTAGCGGCAGGAGGAGCACATTCAGTTGCAATACGAAGTGATGGAATGTTATTTACTTGGGGATACGGAACAAGCGGAAGATTGGGTGATGGAACAACAATATCTAGATCAAGTCCAGTACAAATTGGTACTAGTAGTTGGACTAGTGTGGCAGCAGCATCGTTAAATACAGCGGCAATAAGGAGTGACGGACGTTTATTTACCTGGGGTTCAGGAGCTTATGGTAGATTAGGTGACGGATCTACTATAGATAGTTCAAGTCCGGTACAAATTGGTAATAGTAGTTGGTCAGCAATAAGTTCGAATGCTGACTCAGCAGATGTAATCGCAGCTATAAGACAAGACGGGGGATTATTTGTTTGGGGACGAGGCTCTAGTGGAACGCTAGGTGATGGAACAACAGTAGCTAAATCTAGTCCTGTACAAATTGGTACTAGTAGTTGGACTTCGATAGGTATTGGAGCCAATCATTCTGCTGCTATACGACTAGATGGTGCTTTGTTTACGTGGGGACTTAATAGTAGTGGACAATTAGGTGATGGAACAACTATAACTAGGTCTAGTCCAGTGCAAATTGGTACCAGTAGTTGGATTGCAATAAAAGCCGGTATTTCTACTAGTATAGCTATACTTCAGAATAATACTTTATTTTCTTGGGGATACGGAACAAGCGGAAGATTGGGAAATGATACAACAATAAATAGATCAAGTCCAGTTCAAGTTGGCACCAGTAGTTGGTCTGTTATAAGCGCGGGAGCACAGCATGGACTAGCTATTAATTATAATGATTCTGCCTTATTTACTTGGGGAGTAGGATCTTCTGGTAGATTGGGTACTGGTAACACAACTACTCAATCAAGTCCTGTATTAATTGCATATACTGAAACACAATTTTCTAGTCCGGTTCAAGTTGGAAAACTTAGTTGGACTAGTGTTACTGCGTCGGCATTAAATACAGCAGCAATAAGAAGTGACGGAGGTTTATTTACTTGGGGAGAAGCTAGTGCAGGTAGATTAGGTAATAATAATACTTTAATCAATCAAAGTCTGCCACAACAATTGGGTACAAGTAGTTGGACCAGTGTAAGTCTTGGCACTTCTCATGCTGCCGCAATAAGAAATAACGGAGGTTTGTTTACTTGGGGAAGTGGTACTGTCGGGCAATTAGGTGATAATACATTAATACCTAGATCAAGTCCAGTACAGATTGGAACAAGTAGTTGGACTAGTGTAAGTGCAGGAGACATTTCCACCGCTGCGATAAGAACAGATGGAGCACTATTTACCTGGGGTAGTGGTCTTCACGGAAGATTGGGTAATACCACGCAAATTTTTAGTTGGTTAGCTCTTAGTGCTGGTGGTTATCATACCGCTGCTATTAGAAATGATAAAAAATTATTTACATGGGGAAGAAATACTTCAGGACAGTTAGGTGACGGTACTACAACAGACAGATCCAGTCCAGTACAAGTTGGAACAAGTAGTTGGTCTATGGTAAGAGCTGGAGGTAACCATACAGCGGCACTGATAGACACTGGCACTGCCATTGGTCCATTATATGTATGGGGCACTAATGCTGCTGGACAAGTGGGTGATGGAACTACTTTTAATCGCTCAAGTCCAGTGCAAATAGGAGTATCAGACTGGAAAGATATAGCCGCCGCAGCCGCGCATACTGTAGCTATTGCAAATACAAATTTGTTATATGCGTGGGGTGCAGGACAATTTGGTAGAACAGGTGACGGCACAACAATAGCAAGATCAAGTCCTGTGCAAATAGGCTCTAGTGCATGGTCGGCTGTAAGCGCAACTAATTTACATACAGCAGCCATATTAACTACTGGTGCTTTATTTACGTGGGGACTTAATAGTAGTGGACAAATGGGTGACGGAACGGTGGTTGAAAAATCAAGTCCAGTACAAATAGGAACAAGTAGTTGGACTAGTGTAAGTGCTGGAGGATTTCACACTGCTGCTATAAGAAGTGATGGAGGATTATTTATTTGGGGTTTAGGTACTTCTGGTAGATTAGGACTTAGTGATGTTATCAGTAGATCAAGTCCAGTTCAAGTTGGCACCAGTAGTTGGACTAGTGTAAGTTCTGGAGGATCTCACACAGCAGCCATAAGAAGTGACAGAGGGTTATTTACTTGGGGAGTAGGATCTTCAGGTAGATTAGGACTAGGTGATACGGCGCCAAGATCAAGTCCAGTACAAGTTGGAACACTTAGTTGGGCACAAATAAGTGCTGGTACCGATCACAATATAGGAATAACTTCGAACATTAATGGTTTGCTATATACGTGGGGAGTAGGAACTTCGGGTAGAATAGGTGATAATTTAATTTCTAATAGATCAAGCCCAGCGATAATTGGTGCAAATAACATAAATTTAAGTTCACCTGTGCAGGTCGGTACAAGTAGTTGGACAGCAATAAGAATGGGGTATAATCATACGGTAGGTATATTAAATAACAATCTTTTATATACGTGGGGATATTCCCTTGCGGGACGATTGGGTGGCGGTAATAGTATTGACTCAAGATCAAGTCCAGTGCAAATCGGAGCAAGTAGTTGGACTAGTGTAAGTGCTGGCTATGCTCATACCGCTGCAATAAGAAGTGACGGAGGTTTATTTACTTGGGGGTTAGGCACTTCAGGTAGATTAGGACTTAATGATACTATCAGTAGATCAAGCCCAATACAAGTTGGAACAAGTAGTTGGACCAGTATAAGTGCTGGAGGTGTAGCATCTAATGCTGGCCACAGTGTAGCAATAAGAAATGATGGAACTTTATTTGCTTGGGGTACAGGAAGCAGTGGTAGATTAGGAGATAATACAACAATTTCTAGATCAAGTCCTGTTGCAATAGCTGGTGTTTTAAGAACATATTCAATTCCAGTGCAAGTTGGCACCAGTAGTTGGACAAGTGTTAGTACAGGACAATTCCATACATCTGCCATAAGAAGTGATGGAGGTTTATTTACTTGGGGATATGGAAGCTCAGGTAGATTGGGACTAAATGACACTATATCTAGATCAAGTCCAGTGCAAGTTGGTACCAGTAGTTGGACTAGTGTAAGTGCTGGTTCCGGTCATACTGCTGCCATAAGAAGTGATGGGAGTTTATTTACTTGGGGAGATGGAAGCTCAGGTAGATTGGGACTAAATGATACAATTAATAGATCCAGTCCAGTACAAGTTGGTACGAGTAGTTGGACAAGTGTTAGTGCTGGTTACAGAACTACTGGTGCAGTAAGAAGTGATGCAGGCTTGTTTACATGGGGTTATAATAACGCAGGTCAATTAGGCGATAATACTTTTACAACCAGATCAAGTCCTACGTTTATTGGTAATTTAAATTTAAATAGATCAACACCAACTCAGATAGGTAATGTTAGCTGGGTAAATATAAGTATACTCAGTCATAGTATGGCTATTAACAGTGATAACAAATTATTTACTTGGGGATATGGAGGTTTTGGTAGATTAGGACTAGGTGACACTATATCTAGATCGAGTCCGGTACAAGTTGGCACCAGTAGTTGGACTAGTGTAAGTGCTGGACAATTTCATTCTACCGCTATAAGGAGCGATGGTGCATTATTTACATGGGGATACGGAGGATTTGGACAATTAGGTCTCGGTACTATCGGAAACAGATCAAGTCCAGTACAAGTTGGCACCAGTAGTTGGACAAGTGTAAGTGCCGGAAACTATCATTCCGCTGCTATAAAAAGTGGCGCAATTTTATTTACTTGGGGTTCAGGAGCTAACGGTAGATTAGGTGATGGAACAACAATATCTAGATCAAGTCCAGTACAAATTGGTACTAGTAGTTGGACTAGTGTAAGTGCTGGTGGCGATCATACCGCAGCAATTAGAAATGATAATCTTTTATTTACTTGGGGAGCTGGATCAAGTGGAAGATTAGGTGATGGAACAACAATATCTAGATCAAGTCCAGTACAAATCGGAACAAGTAATTGGACTAGTGTAAGTGTGGCTCGTGGTTTTAATGCCGGCCATACAGCGGCAATAAGAAGTGGCGGAAGTTTATTTACTTGGGGATATGGATCAGTTGGTAGATTAGGTGATGGTAATACCATAAATCGATCAAGTCCCGTGCAAATAGGTACAAGCAGTTGGACTAGTGTTAGTGCTGGGACTACTCATACTGTTGCAATAAGAAGCGATTCTTATCTTTTTACTTGGGGACTAGGCACTTCTGGTAGATTGGGTTTAGGTGACACTATATCTAAATCAAGTCCAGTACAAGTCGGATCAAGTACCTGGAATAAAATAAGTGCAGGCCGAGATGCCTCACTAGCATTAACAACAGTAACTCAAGTTGAAGTATCTTACTTAGTAGTTGCTGGTGGAGGTGGAGGATCCGGTCGATTTGGTGGAGGTGGTGGAGCTGGGGGACTATTAGCATCGTCGTTAACAGTTGCTTATGGACAAACCGTTACTGTGACAGTAGGTGCAGGTGGAGCTGGCGGAGCCAGTGATTCAGGTGTTGGCGGTGCACTAGCTGGTAGTTTAGGCAGTGATTCTTCTATATTGCCAACTGGAGGTAAACTTATTGAATCTATTGGTGGCGGTGGTGGAGGCGGCTGGACAGATGCTAGAAATTCATTTTTATTCTTGGATGGGGGTAGTGGAGGAGGAGCTGGTTGGAGTACAACTTTACCTGGCGGCCTTGGAGTTTCTGGGCAAGGAAATAACGGCGGCACCGGTATTAGTGGTTCAACCAATACTCACGGTGGAGGCGGTGGCGGAGCAGGTCAGGTTGGTGCAAATGGTAGTGGTGCCGTCGGCGGTAATGGCGGAAATGGATCTCAGTCAACAATTACTGGTAGTGCTGTTTATTATGCAGGCGGCGGTGGCGGAGCATCTTTTGCTGGTGGCGGCGGTACTGGAGGCTTAGGCGGAGGAGGTAATGCCGCAGCTAATACAGGAGGCAGTGGCACTGTAAATACAGGAGGCGGCGGTGGCGCAGTTACCGGCGTCGTAAGCGCCGCAGTTGTAGGTGGTTCTGGTGGATCTGGAGTTGTAATATTTAGATATCTTAACACCTATCCTGCCGCCACTACTACTGGCTCACCTACAATCACCACAGATGGCAGTTATAGAGTATATACTTTCACTGGTAGTGGAACATTTGTAATTTAAATTGAAAGTAATAGTATGGCACATTTTGCAGAAATCAATAGTAATAATGAAGTTCTAAGAGTAATAGTAATAAATAATTCTGAATTATTAGATCCATCTGGTCAAGAACAAGAACAAATAGGTATAGATTTTTGTAGAAAACTTTTTGGAGGTAACTGGATACAGACTTCCTATAATGGTAAATTTAGAAAAAACTATGCTGCGAGAGGCCATATATATGATAGTCAAAGAGATGCCTTTATATCGCCTCAACCTTTTCCAAGTTGGATATTAAATGAAACTACATGTAGTTGGGAATCACCAATTCCATATCCAAATGATTCATCACAATATAAGTGGAATGAAGATAATTTAAGTTGGCAAAAAATTATTTAGTGAAATTCAAAAAGGAAAATTTCAATGCATTTGATAGATCAAGAGTTAAATTGTATGATACGTGGCCGTTTTGATGACGGTTGGCGTATCGCGGAAGAACTAGAACGTATAGATCCAACTGATCGTAGAGCTAAATTTAACCGTGGTTGGTTTCTCATCAATCAAGGTAAATGGCAAGAAGGATTTCAATGCCTAGAGTACGGTCGTTCACTTAATGTTTATGGCTCACCAAAAATGGATACAAATAAACCAATTTGGGATGGCACAGACTTAACTGGCAAAATAGTTATTATTAATCTAGAAGCTGGTTACGGAGATAATATCATTCAAGCACGTTTTGCTACTGAGGTGTGGCGACGTGGTGGTAAATGTATACTTTGTTGTGACAAAACAGTACATTCTTTATTTTTACGAATACCCGGTGTTGATAGTTGTATCACACTGCGTGAAGTTCAATCTACCTATCACGATTTTTGGATTCCAGGATTTAGTTGTAGTTGGATTTTTGGTCATACTGTAGAGAATATACCCAATGAGCCATACATATTTGCTAAATCAGAAAGTATAGAAATTTGGAAACAATTAGTAAAAGGCGATAATCCAAAGATCGGTATACGATGGAGTGGTAATCCTAAATTTGAACATCAACAATTTAGAATTTTTCCACCTGAGCTATTGATCAACCTTCATAAAGAATTCCCACATGTGCAATGGTATAGTCTTCAGCGTGATAATGATCTTAGAGAACTATCAGAAAAAATCAATGATTTACAGCATACACTTATAAGTTGGGAAGACACCGCAGCATGTATTGAAAATCTGGATTTGGTAATATCTTCTTGTACCAGTATCGCACATTTAGCATCAGCTATGGGGAAACCAACGTGGGTTATTGTTCCTATACTACCATATCATGTATGGGCTTATGGAGATAAACATAGTCCTTGGTATACGGAAAATACAACAGTCTTTAGACAAACTGTTTTTAGTAAATGGGATAATACGTTTGAAACAATCAAAGAAGAATTGCATAAAAAATTTCCTAAGAATAAAAATGCAGACTAGTAACTAACTAAATATTTCAACAAATATATCTGAGGTTCAAATGAAAACAATGCATTTTATAGCTGGTTTACCCAGAGCTGGGTCAACTTTGATTGCTAATATACTAAAACAAAATCCAAAAATTCACGGAGAGGCAGTAAGCTCACTATCTAGTATTTTTGGAAGTATAAACGCCAGCTGGGCAACACTAGAAACTAATCAAGAATATCCTAATTATCAGGCTAAAACCGGTGTATTATCAGCAATAATGCAAGGATACTATCATCACATAGATAAGCCAGTAATTTTTGATAAAGATCGTGGCTGGATTCCGTTGTTAGCTTCTGTTGAAGCAGTATTACAGCGACAGGTAAAAATAATTGTATGTGTTAGAAATCCCGCTGAAATTCTAGCTAGTTTTGAAAGACTGCGTAAAGAAAATCCATTATTTTTTACAAGAGCAGATTTAACCTTACGAGAGGGTAGTAGCATAGCTAGTAGAGCATACTATTATGCCGGACCAGATGGTGCTATGGGTCAAGCTCATAGACATATTAAAGATGCAATAATCATGGGCTACTTAGATAGATTTCTATTTGTTGATTACAGTAGATTTTGTAACAGTCCTAAGGCACAAACTAAAAGAATTTATGACTTTTTTGAATTGCCACATTATGACCATGATTTTCAAAATCTAAAACAAGAAGAAGTATATAACGATCATGCGGTCGGATTACCAAATCTACATAAGATCAAACCAGAAGTTAATAAGACAACTGTAAATTGTGTTGAATATCTTGGATTAGAGTTATACGAACAATATAATAGAGAAATTTTCTGGAACGCATGGATTTAAATGGAATTCAACAGTTTCTTTCCTACCATAGTAGGTAATGCTAGATATCATGATCACGATGTTATAGCGAGTTCTTTAATAAAGCATTGTATCAAAGTAAAAGAAACTGTCAGTTCTGGTGGTCAAGGTTGGGTATCAAACAAAACATATAACACAAGCAATGGAAAGCATGACATCATTAGAGATAATGCTTTCCAAACGTTAAATGTTTGGGTTAAACAACAAATAGAAATTTATTGTAACAATTTAAATATAGATATCACAAATCTTCAAGATAATGGATCTTGGTTCAACATTTATACACGATATGATTTTCAAGAGACACATGTACATCCTACCAGTGCAATTTCAGCTATTTACATATTAGCATGTAGTGACGATGGTGCTAGAATTTTTTTAAATTCACCCATAAGCAACATGTATCATATAAAAAAGACGGTAGAAAAGCAAGAAATGGTCGATCAAGTAATATGCAAATCAATACCAGGAACTCTGATTATATTTCCAAGTTATTTACCACATGCAGTGGAACGACACGAATCTGATAATTTAAGAATAAGTTTAAGTTACAATTATAAAAATGGCTAATGAAATGCAAAAAGCAGTTGTTCGTAGACTGCAAGATTCAAGATTTTTAAGACAGTACTTTGTTGGACACGGTATAGATATCGGTGCAGGTGATGATGGTTTTAACAAATATAGTGAAATGTTTCCTCTGGTAAAATCTGTCAGGTCATGGGATGTACACGATGGCGACGCACAATATCTAGAAAGTGTAGAAGATAACAAATTTGATTTTGTTGTTAGCAGTCATTGTTTAGAACATATGTACGTTCCGACGTTAGCACTACGGAATTGGATTAGAGTAGTAAAACCTGGTGGGCATTTGATAATTACTGTGCCAGATGAAGATTTATATGAACAGGGACTATGGCCAAGTAGATATAACTATGATCATAAGTTTTCTTTTACTATACAAAAAAATGCTAGCTGGAGCCCTAAAAGTATAAATGTAGTAGATATATTATCTAAGTTAAGTAATATAATACAGATCAAAAAAATAGAATTACTTGATAATTTTTATTTGAATACAGTAGGCAACATAGATCAAACAAGATATTATGCCAGTGAGTGTGCTATAGAGTTAGTGTTATTAAAAAAATGAAAATTAATCTTGGTTGTGGCTTTAATAAGTTAGATGGTTATACTAATGTAGATAAAGATGAAGGATGTAAACCAGATTTAGTGTTTGACTGTGAAAAAATTTGGCCGCTAGAACAGTCGTTAGCTGAAGAAATCGTTATGTATCATTCTATAGAGCATATGGGAGAAACATTTGATACTTTTATTAATTTGATCAAAGAGATGTATAGAGTAAGTGCCAACAATTGTGTATGGAAGATCACAGTACCACATTACAATTCTGATATTTTTCATATTGATCCAACACATGTAAGAAAAATACATCCTATGACACTTAGGATGTTCGATCAAGCACATAACATAGAGGATATGAAAAACAATGGTCACTATACCAAATTAGGTTTAATATATAAAATTGACATAGAGGTTGTTAAAGAGGTTTTCTATTTACAGGAACCATGGAACAGTTTAGCAGGTAACAAAAATCAAATTGAAAATATAAATTTTGCAGGTAGACACTACAATAATGTTGGCGGAGATATTTACATAGAATGCGTGGTACATAAACCTCAAAGATTTAATCTATGATTGATAATCTACTACAAGGCGCTAAATTTTTATATGACAATAAAAAATATGAACAAGCTGCCCTAACATTAGGGTATGCAGCGCCATTCATAGATGATAAAAAGGTGCTATATGACATATACGGTAATATGCGTATGTGTTACTTTCTATCAAATAATATACCTACTGCCTATCAGATACTTGAGTTGCAAGAACAATTACCAGTAAAACATAGCTGGGAAATGGCAAGAGATAAATCTAATTTTTTACGTTACTTAAATAGACATCAAGAAGCATATGAAACAGCAAAGACTATTGCTGATGAACGCACAAGATATCTGGCATTAAGTTGGTTCGAACATAAATTAGGTAATACCAAAATTGCATTTGATTTTACTGAACGTGCAAGAATAGACAGTTATTGGTGGAAAGAAGAACCAAAATACGAATATAAAATGTGGCAAGGACAACCTGCTAAGAATTTGGTAATACGTGCTGAGTCTGGGTTTGGTGATCAAATAATATTTGCCAGATGGATACCATTACTAAGAAAACTTTGCGATAACTTGTATTACGATGGTCCAGCATTGGAATCTGTGTTTTGTAGAAATTTTAATATATCTTCAGTGAAACATATGACAAATTACGACGACTTATATGTAGTGGCGATTATGAGTCTGCCATATTTTTTACAGATAGATGCACCAGAAGACAATATCTATCTTAACGCAGATTCTAACATTGTGGAATTCTATGAAAAGAAATATCCAAAAACACAAGATTTGAGAATAGGTATATGTGTTCAAGGTGAAAAAACTCATGTAGAAACAAATCTTCGTACACTTCCACTAACAGAATTAGTAGATGCATTATCTCCGCTAGGAGAGATAGTCAATCTTCAAAAAGAACTAAGTGAAAAAGATCATAGAATAAGGTATATACCATTTGAAAGCTGGGAAGACACCTTTGCTCTTATAAAAACGTGTGATGTAATTGTAACATGTGACACTAGTATTTCACATGCTGCTGCCAGTCAAGGTAAAGAAACTATAGTATTAATGCATGCAGCAGCATACTTTACTTGGAATCATAATCAAGATTGTAGTAAGAGTTTATGGTATAAAAATGCTTGGTGTATTCATCAAGACAGGCCTTGCAAATGGGAAGAACCTATAATAAAATGTACCAATTTAATAAGAAAGTATAAAAGTGAGTTTTCTTTTTAACACCTATAAATTACAAGTAGAAAATGCCTATATCATACATGTGCCTACTAACGAAGTGTCCCTGGATTTAGCTAATCGTTGTCTTCAAAGTTGTAATAAAATAGCCTATAAGGCTACTCTATATGAAGGATTTGACGGTACTGGCTCAGAGTTAGTAGTCCCACAACATTTGATAAATCAGAGCTGGTATAAATGGTTAAAAGTAACGGATCATTATCAAAGTCTTGCTGAAATAGCATGCAGTCTAAGTCACATATCACTGTGGGTTAAATGCATGGAATTAGATCAGCCTATAGTAATACTAGAACATGATGCCATTATGGTTAAACCATATACTATTCATGAAATTTATAACGGTGTTGTTTATTTAGGATCAGTGGATAATTTACGAACGTCGGAAATTAGTAAAAATTTGATACCAAGACACAGTGCTATAAATAAGAATTGGAATTTTATTAATCGAGCGCATGCATATTCAATTGATCCAGCAGCAGCTAGAAAACTATTTACATGTGTGTTATCAAGAGGTATATACGAAAGTGCCGATGTAATGATTCGCACAGATGACGTAGCTATCATTCAGACTGGATTTTATGCATATGAATTGCCAGGTGAAACTATAATCAAAACTAGGAAAAAATAATCATGACTCCAGAATTAAACAAATTAAACATGGGATGTGGCTTCAAAAAATTAGATGATCACTGGAACGTTGATATAGAACCTAAATGCAATCCTGATCAAGTTTTAGATTTTGAACAATTTCCATGGCCATACGAAGACGACTTTTTTACTAAGATACACTGTGACAATATCTTGGAACATCTAGGCCAAGATCCAAAAGTTTTTACCAAGATAATCAAAGAAATGTATAGGATCAGTCAAGACGGTGCTGAGTGGTATATATGTGTACCACATCATCGCTGCGATTTATTTTGGGATGATTACACTCATGTCAGGCCACTGTCCGCTAAAACATTTCGCATGTTTGATCAAAAGTTCAACTTTGAAAGTATAGAACGAGGATTAAGTGAAAGTACGTATGGCATATATCATAGTGTTGATTTAGACGTTTATGATACCACGTATAACATAATCAATTATTGGAGAGCACAACAAGAAGAAGGTTTAATTGGATTTAAAGAGCTTGATCTTAAGTTAAACACTTTGTCTAACGTATGTGAATCTGTTAATATTTTCATAAAAGTTCATAAGCCAGGACGTTATGAAAAACTGATTACAAATGTTTCATATAAACGATAAAAAAAGTAGAAACATACTAGTTGCATGTGATCATGGACTACTAGTAGTAAATCGTTTTGATACAAATGATAAAAGTGTAGGTCATGGACAAATAATTTTAGATCATGGCAATATTTGTACGCTTGAGGCAAGTAGTTGTTTGCGGGCTATTGCAAATAAAAGTGATCCTGTAATTTTTGATATAGGATCAAACATCGGCGCATTTACTACGTGGTTGGCCAGAGCCCGCTCGGATGGTAAAGTATATGCTTTTGAACCGCAACGTGCTGTTTTCTATTTGTTGTGCGCTAATATGGCAATAAATAATCTGCACAATGTGTATTGTTACAACGTAGCATTAGGAGAGAATAATTCTAAAATAAAGTTCACTGAGCCTAATTACGATTTATCGGCTGATTTTGGAACTTTTAGTTTAGTTAATGATACCATTAATGCCAAGGGTGAATCATTGATAATAGATATGTACAGATTAGATAGTTTTGTAGAGATTTATCAAATTGACAAAATTGATTTAATAAAAGTTGATGTCGAAGGAATGGATCTAACTGTATTAACAGGTGCAAGACAAAGTATTGAAAAATATCGTCCTGTAATATTTGTAGAATACTGCAATGAATATGGATCAGAGTATGAACAAATTAAATCTTTTTTAGATCGTTATAACTATCAATATAGTTTTATTGAACGAAATATACTAGCAATTCCTAATTAATATGACTGAAAAAATTAAAATTCATTACGCAGTACAATCCTGTGATGTAAAAAATTATCAAGCGGATGTACGATTTTGTACTAATAATCGAACGGAACTATCAAAAAAATCAATAACATCGTTTCTACAATCAGTACAATATCTGGCTAACTTAGAACCAAATACAGTTCATTGCATAAGAATTTTTGAAGATAATTGCACTGAAGAATTACAGAATTATTTGAACAAGTTAATTAATAAACACAATGTGAATAATGTACAAATATCTATACAGTCTTTGGGTGGTGTTGGAATAGCAGATAGCATTAAAGCATGTTACGATTGGTTATTAGAAAACGGTAGTAACTTAGTATATCAAATTCAAGATGATTATTTATTTACAGAAAAAGCAGTTCATCTATCAGTTGATATGTTCTATCAAATATATCAACAGTACAAAACACATTCAATAATTTGTCCATATATTGATCCTGACTTTATGCGTAATTATAAAGGTAGATCAATTCCTCGTTTGATAGAGATGGGTAAAGCAGGCTATTGGGTGCAGGTGTATGATACATCATGTAGTTTTTTAACTTCCCATGCTCAATTTGTTAAACATACTGACCTTTATCAAACATTCTATCAATTAGTTAAAACAAAAACAATACGCAATAATCTAATAGATTTGGAAAATAAATCTCTAAATTACATCTTTACACAACGTGGTGTATTAGGAGTTACTCCTATAAATGGGTTAACTTTTCACATGCAAACAGAATCGGAACGTGATCCGTATATAGATTGGCGACCAATTTGGGATAGTATTAACATTGAATAACATAAATTTAAATTTATATTGCAACACACATAGCACAATAGATCCACTGCATACTCAAGCAAATCAGAAAACTTTGGTTAATGGAGCTAGTCTTTTATCAGATGATGATATATCGATGTGTTTGAAAAAAAATTACATACTAGATAATACTTTTCAAAATATATCTAGTATGAATCCTTTATTGGGTGATCTTACTGGTCTTTATTGGGTATGGAAAAATACAACAGATGAATGGGTAGGTGTTAATCAATATTGTAGGTTTTATGACGATGATCAACTGAAAAATATAAACTACGATAGTAAAACGATATATGTCTCACATTTTGTTGATTTTGGAAGAGCCAATATATGGGAACAATATAGTTATTTTCACACTGATTTAGGAATTAAAATACTAGTAAAAGCTATTGAAATGGGTACAGTACCGATTACTATTCCCATGATGGAAAGAATGTTAGAAGTTAGGCAATTATCCACATGTAATTCTTTTTTCGCACATAGGCAACTGTTTAACAAATTGTGTGAAGTCTTATTCAACATAATCTTTGAACTGTATGAAGGTGTTAAATATTGCATTGAATATGTACAATTAGGCTCTCATTCAGGACGAGCACACACTGAAAAAAGACTGCTGGCTTTCATGGCCGAACGAATATTAACATTGATATACTATCATTCATCATATTTTTTAGGATCTAATGTTGTTATATGTCCTGTGGGTTTTTATCATAAATGATACCTAAAAAAGTACATTTGGCTTGGAAAAGCAAAGAGTTATTAGCAGATAGTAATCTACTAGTAGAAAATGGTGTGAAAAAAATAGTTGATTTAAATGCTGATTGGGAAGTAACGATTAGTGATGATCAAGAAATAATTAGATATTTAAAACACTATTTGTCTTCAGATGATTGGCGATTATTAGAAAATACCAGCATGGTTGACAAATGCGATTTATGGAGATTATTTAAAATTTATCATGAGGGTGGACTGTATATAGATATTGATAGATTTTACAATATTCCCATGAAACAGATATTGATGTCAAACACACAATGGTTATTACCAACTAATGGAGACTATGATTTTTCCCATGATATCATGTGTAGCGCACCACTTAACCCAGTATTTCTTGATACCATAAATCTATATTTAAATAGACGTAGACAGGGTTGTGTGAGTACATATTTTCTTGGAGCTCAAACATACATGCATGTTATAACCACACATCTAGTTGGACGTATATTTGATACAAATCCAGGCATTGCTATATTTGACGAGTTACGTGATGTAATTGCCAAGACTAATTTTATAACAACATATCGTGAACAACTGCCATCCGATACGGTAGTTTATCGTGGTACATTAACTAAAAATATGCTAGAACAAATGAAAAAAGAACTGTATCTAAAATATAAGGTAAAACATTGGGATCAATTGGACTAAAATGAACACCATAACTTTACCTAAAATATTACAGCCATTTAAATGTAACTCCTTGATTAGGTTAGGTAAACAAGGTGATGGCGGATATCTTGTAAACGAAATAGATATACTAAAAACCAAGCAATTACTAAGTTTTGGCATTGCAGCAGATCATTCTTTTGAAAGTCAATTTATTGACTTGTCCAAATGTATGTGTGATACGTGGGATGCATCCGTTACTTCTGTTGATGATGCTAGAATTACTCATCATTCAAAAAATGTAGGATATGGTGGATACAATGCGAGTATTAATACGATCCTATTATCTGCACAACAAGACTCGTTTATTAAGTGTGATATTGAAGGTGAAGAATATCTATTGTTAGATAGTATTATCAAAAATTCACATAAATTTACAGGTATTACTATGGAATTTCACGATATAAATAGTCCTTCAAATTGGAATTTGATGACATCATTCATCGCAAAAGTTCAACAAAAATTGATTCATACTCACATTAATAACTATTTTTATTACAAAAAAGATGATTTATTAATACCTGACATACTAGAATTAACATTTACTAGTAGCCAAAACATTATGTACGATGAATCTATTACTTTGCCACATAATTTAGATCAGTCAAATGATCCAACTGGTGTGGATTTTGTAACGGTGTTTTAATCGTATATGAATATTAACTTGTTCGGCCATGGCTTTATAGGCAAACATTATAGTTACACATACCAATGTGTAGTAAATGATCGCAACGATTTAATACCTAAAACTAATCAAATTTTGTACTTCATCAGTACAACCGATAACTATAATGTGCATAATAATCCACATATTGACATTGATACTAATCTAACAGTGCTAATTAGAGTATTGGAAAACTGTAGGAAATTATCAGGACCAGTTACGTTTAATTTTGCTAGTTCGTGGTTCGTTTATGGACATGGTGAAAATGTTGATGAAAATAGCCATTGTGATCCACAAGGATTTTATAGTATCACTAAACGTGCAGCCGAGCAACTGTTGATTAGTTATTGTAAAACGTTCAATATAAACTATAGAATCATGAGATTCGCAAATGTCATAGGTATAGGAGACAAAAATGCATCACTTAAAAAAAATGCATTGACTGGACTACTACAGCGAATAGTAAAGAACGAAGAGGTAAATATCTACAATGGCGGTGAATTTTATCGAGACTACATAGATGTACGAGATTTAGTACGCGCGATTAATCTAGTATGTACCCGTGGTAGTTTAAATGAAATCTACAACATAGGTACAGGTCAATCAACTAAATTTATTGACGCAATAAACTATATTGTTGAACAAACACACTCTATCAGTAGAATTAATTACGTTGATGCAAGTCCATTTCATAAGATCGTTCAAACTAAATCATTTAGTATGAATTGTAACAAGTTAATACAGCTTGGTTTTAAACCAAAATATTCAGTATACGATACTATAGATACCTTAATAGAATATGAACGTGTTAAAACTATATGACCAAAATATTTGTAAATGGTAGTTTTGATATTGTACACTTAGGGCATATTGCTTTACTAAACTATGCTCGATCTTTAGGCGATTATCTATTAGTTGGAATTGATAGTGATCTTAGGATAAAAAGATTAAAGGGTGAATCAAGGCCAATTAACAGTGAAGTTGAGCGTAAAGTTTTATTAGAAAATCTTAAAGCGGTAGATTGTGTACAAATTTTTGATACTGATCATCAACTAATTGATATGATAGCTACTTGCGACATCATGGTAAAAGGATCAGACTATATAAACAAGCCTATAATTGGCGCACACGTTTGCCCACGCATTATATTTTTTGACAGAATCTATGGATATTCAACAACAGAAAAAATACAAGATATTATTACTAGGCGATAATTGTATAGACGAGTATCAGTATGGTTCTGTGGATCGTATAAGTCCAGAAGCGCCTGTACCTATAATTAACTAC
>JACCDW011372809.1_pt1 | contig 19813 bp, 17 predicted proteins | sample 7449781 | NCBI WGS metagenome assembly JACCDW01 (sample SAMN15323449, study PRJNA562643) | freshwater metagenome | isolation source: river surface water | place: USA:Blue River Watershed | collected 2017-08-18
CTGGACCACAAAGTCGCGCATCACGCGCTCGAGTTCGCGCTCCGGCATCTGGCCATGGGCCACGGCGATGCGGGCCTCGGGCAGGATGTCTTCGAGCTTTTGCCGACGGTTCTCGATGGTCTCGACCTCGTTGTGCAAAAAGTAGCACTGGCCGCCACGCTTGAGCTCGCGCAGCACCGCCTCGCGGATCACGCCCGTGCCTTCGTTGCGCACAAAGGTCTTGATGGCCAGGCGCCGCTGCGGCGCGGTCGCGATCACGCTCAGGTCGCGCAGGCCCTCCAGTGCCATACCCATCGTACGGGGGATGGGGGTGGCGGTGAGCGTGAGCACATCGACCTCGGCGCGCAGCTGTTTCATCGCCTCTTTGTGGCGCACGCCAAAGCGGTGTTCCTCGTCGATGATCAAGAGGCCCAGGTTCTTGAAGTGGGTCTTCTCGGACAGCAGTTTGTGCGTGCCGACCACGATGTCCACCGTGCCGTTGGCTATGCCTTTCATGGCGGCGTTGACTTCCTTGGTGGAACGAAAGCGCGAGATCTCGGCCACCTTGACCGGCCATTTGGCAAAGCGGTCCTGGAGCGTCTGGTAGTGCTGCTCGGCCAGCAGCGTGGTCGGGGCCAGCAGGGCGACCTGCTTGCCGCCGGTCACGGCCACAAAGGCGGCGCGCAAAGCGACTTCTGTCTTGCCAAAGCCCACATCGCCGCAGACCAGGCGGTCCATGGGGCGCGGGCTGATCATGTCCTGAATGACGCAGTGGATGGCGGCCTTCTGGTCGGCGGTTTCCTCGAAGCCGAAATCGTTGGCAAAGGTCTCATAGTCCTGCGGGCTGTAGCGGAAGGCGTGGCCTTCGCGCGCGGCGCGGCGCGCGTAGATGTTGAGCAGCTCGGCCGCCGCATCGCGCACCTGTTCGGCCGCCTTGCGTTTGGCCTTTTCCCACTGGCCACTGCCCAGCTTGTGCAGCGGCGCTTCGTCGGCGCTCACCCCCGTGTAGCGGCCAATCAGCTGCAGCTGGCTCACCGGCACATAGAGTGTGGCTTTGTCGGCGTATTCGAGGTGCAAAAATTCCTGCAGCGCGGGTGTGCCGTCGGGGTTCTTCTCGCCGAGGTCCATGTTGACCAGCCCCCGGTAGCGGCCAATGCCGTGCGCGCTGTGCACCACCGGGTCGCCCACATTCAGTTCGCTCAAATCCTTGATCAGCGCTTCGACGTCGCTGACCTGTTCCTGCTTTTTGCGGCGGCGCGTGGTGGCGCCGGCGGCAAACAGCTCGGTCTCGGTCACCAGGTCGATGCTGTGCTCGAACCAGTGAAAACCACTGGCCAGCGCGGCGGTCGCCATGCCGACTTTTTCGTCACTGGCGAGGAATTCTTCGAGGCTGTCGAACACGGGCGGCGTGAGGCCGCTCGAGCGTACGAAGTCCAGCAGGCTTTCACGCCGGCCATCGCTTTCGGCCAGGATCAGCAAGCGATGCGGGCTGCTTTTGAGGTGCGCATGCAGGCGCGAGAGCGGATCGTCGGCGCCGCGCACCACCGTCAGTTCGGGCAGGGGCTGGGCCAGCGCGTTGTCGTGCACGTCTGCCGCGCCCGAGCCAGCGCCGGGCCGCTCCAAGCTGGCGAGCGCCCCCTCGGGGTGCAGCGAACCACGCGCAGCGGGGAGCGTGGGGGCTCCATTTCGCAAAGCGAGTTGCGCGTGCGCATTGGCCATCGTGTAGAACTGCTCGCTGGACAGGAACAGCGCTTCGGGCGGCAGCACCGGCCGCTCGGGGTCGCCATGCACCAGGCGGTGGCGCTCTTTGGTGTCTTGCCAGAAATGCTGGAAGGCCGGCTCCAGATCGCCGTGCAGCACCAGCGTGGCGGCGCTGCCGGCCACGTCCAGGTAGTCGAACACGGTGGCGGTTTCGTCAAAGAACAGCGGCAGGTAGTACTCGATACCGGCGGTGGCCACGCCGTTGCCCATGTCTTTGTAGATGCGGCTCTTGGTCGGGTCGCCTTCGAGCAGTTCGCGCCAGCGGCTGCGAAAGCGCGCGCGCGCGCCTTCGTCCATGGGGAATTCGCGCCCGGGCAGCAGCCGCACCTCGGGCACCGGGTACAGGCTGCGCTGGTTGTCGGGGTCGAAGGTGCGGATGCTGTCGATCTCGTCGTCGAACAGGTCCACCCGGTAGGGCACGGGCGAGCCCATGGGAAACAGGTCAATCAAGCCGCCGCGGACCGCGTATTCACCAGGGCTCACCACCTGGCTCACGTGGTTGTAGCCGGCCAGCGTGAGCTGGGCTTTGAGCTGGGCCTCTTCGAGCTTTTGCTTGACCTTGAACTCGAAGGTGTAGCCCGCCAGAAAGGCCGGCGGTGCGAGGCGGTAGAGGGCGGTGGTGGCGGGCACCAACACCACGTCGGCGGCTTCAGGATGGTTGCGTTGGCGGATGCGCCAGAGCGTGGCCAGGCGCTCGCTGATCAGGTCCTGGTGCGGCGAAAACGTGTCATACGGCAGGGTTTCCCAGTCGGGGAACATCACGCAGCGCAGGCCCGGCGCAAAAAACACCAGCTCGTCCACGAGGCGCTGCGCATCGCTGGCGTCGGCCGTGACGATGGCCGTGATCCGACCTGCTGCCTTCTCGCGTTCGGCCAGCTGGGCCAGCAGCACGGCATCGGCCGAACCGACCGGGCGGGGCAGGGTGTAGCGTTTTCCGACGTGGAGCTGGGGCAGGGACATAGCGTGCAAAAAAGCAGAAACACCCCCCGCCAATAAAGGAGGGGGGTGCAATGAACAGCAGACACCGGCATTGTAAAAGCCCCAGCGCGCCAGGCTGCGGCTCTGGGCCATCGGGGCCGCCTCCTACAATCGCCCCCATGGCCTTGTTTCATGCCCTGATCCCGTGTGCTGGCGCTGGCAGCCGCGCCGGCACGCCACAACCCAAGCAATACCAGTTGCTGGCCGGTCAGCCCATGGTCATGCACACGCTGCAGGCGCTGGCGCAGGTGCCGCAGCTGGCCAGTGGCTGGCTGATCCTGTCCCCCGATGACGATGTCGCCTGGCCCAGCACGGGCTGGCCAGCGCATTTTCAGCGCGTGCGCTGCGGCGGCACCAGCCGCGCCCAGAGCGTGTTCAATGGCTTGAAAGCCATGCTGGCTGCGGGCGTGGACGGCCAGGACTGGGTGCTGGTGCACGACGCCGCGCGCTGCCTGGTGCAGCCCGAGGCGGTGGGCCGTTTGATCGAGACCTGCCAGAGCGACGCTGTGGGCGGCCTCTTAGCCTTGCCCCTGCCCGACACGCTCAAAAACGAAGATGGCGGCCGCGTGAGCGCCACCGTGCCGCGCGAGCACAAATGGCTGGCGCAAACGCCGCAGATGTTCCGCTTGCAGGCGCTGCACGACGCGCTGGCCGATGTGGCCGCCAGCGGCTTTGCCGGCATCACCGACGAGGCCAGCGCCATGGAGCGCCTGGGGCACAGGCCGCGCCTGGTGCAAGGCTCGGCGCAAAATTTCAAAGTGACTTACCCGGCCGACTTTGCCCTGGCCGAAGCTGTCTTGAGGAGCCGGTAGCGCACCGGCCATGTTTGACAATGCCATGCCGGATGTGATCTCGCATGCATGGACCCCGGATCGCGTCCGGGGTGACAAAGGAATGCATCATGAATTTTCGAATCGGTGAAGGCTGGGACGTGCACGCCCTGGTGCCCGGGCGCAAGCTGATCCTGGGCGGCGTCGAGATCGCGCACAGCAAGGGCCTGTTGGGCCACTCGGACGCCGACGTGCTGCTGCACGCCATCACCGATGCGGTGCTGGGCGCGGCCGGTCTGGGCGACATCGGCCGCCATTTCCCGGACACCGATGCGCAGTTCAAAGGCGCCGATTCGAGCGTGTTGCTGGCCGAGGCCATGCGCCGCGTGCGCGCGCAGGGCTGGGCATTGGTCAACGTGGACAGCACCATCGTGGCGCAAGCGCCCAAGCTCGCGCCGCACATGCCGGCCATCCATGCGGGCGTGGCCAAGGCCTTGGACGTGGCGCCCGATCAGGTCAATGTGAAAGCCAAGACGGCCGAGAAAATGGGCCCCGTGGGGCAAGGCCAGAGCATCGAGGCGCGCGCGGTGGCGCTGCTCCAGCGCGCCTGACGCGCGCGCTCAGCGGTCCTGCTGCAGCTCAATCACGGCCATCAGGCCACCGCCCGGGTGGTTGAGCACGCTCAGCACACCGCCCATGCGCTGCACGGCGCGCTCCACGATGGCCAGGCCCAGACCCGAGCCCAGGGCCGCGGTGCGGGCCAGATCGCCGCGGTAAAACGGTTGGGTGATGTGGGCCAGCTGGGCCTCGGGCACGCCCGGGCCCTGGTCGCGCACCCGCAGCAGCACCCGACCGTCCTGCGCCTGCGCGTCGATGTCGACGCGGCTGATGCCGTCGTCCGGGCTTTGGCCGTAGCGGCGCGCGTTTTCCAGCAGGTTTGACACGACACGGCCGAGTTCGATCGGATCGGCCAGCACCGCCAGGTCTTCGGGCACGCGCACCGCGATCTGCATGTGCGTGTGGCCGCGCAGCGGCGTGATGCATTTGCTGAGCACCGGCGCCAGCAGCACCGATTGCAGGTCGGCGTGGTCGGGGCGGGCGTAGCCCAGAAATTGGTCGATGATCTCGTTGAGCTGTTCGATGTCGGCCGTCATCGCGGCCTGGGCCTGCGCATCGGGCACCGAGAGTTCGGTCTCCAGCCGCAGCCGTGCCAGCGGGGTGCGCAGGTCGTGCGAAATGCCGGCCAGCATCAGGGTGCGCTCTTCTTCCACCTTGGCCAGCCGTTCGGCCATGCGGTTGAAGCCGATGTTGACTTCACGGATTTCGCTGGTGCTGGCTTCTTCGTCGAGCGCGGTGTCGCGGTAGCGGCCCTCGCGCACGCGGCTGGCCGCCAAAGACAGTTGCTTGAGCGGGCGGTTGATCAGCCCGGTGATCGCGGCTGCGCCCAGGATCGAGAGCACCGCGGCCAGGGCCAGCCAGACCAGCCAGGCGCTGTTGCTCAGGGGGCGCAGGCGGTTCTCGTCCATCTGCAGCCAGTAGCTCTCGCCCTCGATCTGAAAACCCACCCACAGGCCGGTCTCGCTGTTCACGCTGGAGGCCACCACGGTCTTGGGCCCCAGGCGCTCGATCAGGGCATTGGCCAGCTGGGTCTCCAGGCTGGAGGTGCCAAACGGCTGCACCCGGTCATCGGGCTCGCGGATCACGAGTTTGACGTCTTCCTCGTCGGCCAGCATCTTGAGCAGCGAGACGCGCGCAATCGCATCCGAGTGGCGCAGCGCATTGCGCGTGAGGTTGACCACGGTGGCGATCTGGTGCGCGTTGCGCAGGATGCGCGGCTCGTATTCCTGGGTGCGAAACAGGTGCAGCCAGGCCAGCGTGCTGCACAAGATCAGCAGCCCCAGCAGGATGAAGGTGCGCCAGAACAGGCTCAGGCCCCGGCGCGGGCTGGCCGGCAGACCGGTGCGGCTGTCGGGGCGGGGCTCGCTCATTCGGGCACGAACACGTAGCCCACGCCCCAGACGGTCTGAATGATCTTGGGGCTGGCCGGATCGGCCTCGATCAGCTTGCGCAGGCGCGAGACCTGCACATCGAGGCTGCGGTCAAAGGGCTCGAACTCGCGTCCGCGCGCCAGCTGGGCCAGCTTGTCGCGCGAGAGCGGCTGGCGCGGGTGGCGCGCCAGCACCTTGAGCATGGCGAATTCGCCAGTGGTCAGCGCGATGTCCTGGCCGTTTTTCTTGAGCGCGCGCGCGCCCAGGTCGAACACAAATTCGCCGAAGGTGATCACTTCGTGGTCGTTGCTCGGGGCGCCAGGGGCCTCCTGCACCGGGCGGCGGCGCAGCACCGCGTGGATGCGTGCGAGCAGCTCGCGCGGGTTGAAGGGCTTGCCCAGGTAGTCGTCGGCGCCCAGCTCCAGGCCGGTGATGCGGTCCACGTCCTCGCCCTTGGCGGTGAGCATGATGATCGGCACTTTCTGGCCCTCGGCTCGCAGGCGCCGGCAAATGGCCAGGCCGTCCTCGCCGGGCAGCATCAAGTCAAGCACCAGCAGGTCGATGCTCTCGCGCTGCATGATGCGGGCCAGCGCCCGCGAGTCTTCGGCCAGCAGCACATCAAAACCCTCTTGCGAGAGGAAGCGGCGCAGCAGGTCGCGGATGCGGGCGTCGTCATCGACGATGACGATCTTGTCAAGGCGTCCGGAAGCGGTGTTCATGGCAAACGCTGTTTACTGGGCCACCCAGCCGCCGTCCATGTTCCAGGCCACACCGCGCACATTGTTGGCCGCGGGCGAGCAGAAGAACACGGCCAGCGCGCCCAGCTCTTCGGGGGTGGTGAACTGCATCGAGGGTTCTTTCTCGCCAAGCAGCACTTTCTTGGCCTCTTCGTTGGACACGCCCAGCGCAGCGGCTTTGGCGTCCACCTGCTTTTGCACCAGGGGCGTGAGCACCCAGCCCGGGCAGATGGCGTTGCAGGTCACGCCGGTGCTGGCGTTTTCCAGCGCGGTGACCTTGGTCAGGCCGACCACGCCGTGCTTGGCCGCCACATAGGCCGATTTCTCGGCCGAGGCCACCAGCCCGTGCACCGAGGCGACGTTGATGATGCGGCCCCAGTTGGCTTGCTTCATGGCCGGCAGCGCCAGGCGCGTGGCGTGGAAGGCGCTCGTGAGGTTGATGGCGATGATGGCGTCCCAGCGCTCGACGGGGAAATCCTCGATCTTGGCCACGTGCTGGATGCCGGCGTTGTTGACCAGGATGTCGACCCGCCCAAAGGTGTCGGCGGCGAACTTCATCATGGCTTCGATCTCGCTGGCCTGGCTCATGTCGGCACCGTGGTAAGCCACTTGGACGCCCAGCGCCGCGATCTCGGCCTTGGGGCCTTCCACATCGCCAAACCCATTGAGCACGATGTTGGCGCCTTGCGCGGCCAGGGCCTTGGCGATGCCCAGCCCGATACCGCTGGTGGAACCTGTGACGAGGGCCGTTTTGCCTTTGAGCATGCTGTCTTCTCCGTATCCATTACGATGGTGAAAAATCCATTATCGCCCGAGCGCCGGGGCCCCCCGACGACGCCCCCTGGCCATTGTTTCCATTTGTGATGCCCACCCCAATGCCCCCCCGCCTAGACCATGTGAACTGCCCCCACCCCGAGGGCCAGCACCGCATGGCGTACTGGACCTGGGGCGATGTCCAGGCGCCGCATCTGGTCGTGTGTGTGCACGGCCTCACACGCCAGGGCCGCGACTTTGACCTTTTGGCCCAGGCCCTGGTCGAACGCGCGGGCGGGCAGTTGCGGGTGGTCTGCCCCGATGTGGCCGGGCGGGGCCAAAGCGAGTGGCTGCCCCAGGGCGCGCTCTACCAAATTCCGCAATATGCGGCCGACATGCTGGCCCTGCTGGCCGCGCTGCAGCAGCGCACAGCGATCGCCACGCTCGATTGGGTGGGCACCAGCATGGGGGGGCTGATCGGCCTGGTGCTGGCCGGCCAGCCCGGCTTGCCTCTGCCTGTACCGATCCGTCGCCTGGTGCTCAACGATGTGGGGCCGGCCATCACCTGGTCCTCGGTGCAGCGCATGCAGACCTTTGTGGGCCGCTATGGCCGCTTTGCCGATGTGGCGCAGGCCGCGGCCTACATCCGTGAACACTCGCAAGGCTTTGGCCCGGTGCCCGAAGACGTTTGGCTGGCGCTGAGCACCGCCATGGTGCGCCCGCACCCCGAGGGTGGGCTCACGCTGCATTACGACCCGGCGATTGCCGAACCGATCCGGGCCCTGACGCCCGAGGCTGCACTGGCGGGCGAAGCCGCCATCTGGGGCCTGTACGACCAGATCCAGGCCCGGGTTTTGCTGATCCGGGGGCAAGCGTCGGACTTGCTCACGCCCGAGACCGCGCAGGCCATGACCGAGCGCGGACCGCGCGCACAGCTCGTGCAGTGGCCGGGCATCGGCCATGCGCCGACCCTGACCGCGCCCGAGCAGATCGGTGCCTTGGCCGGTTTCTTGCTGGATCCCGTGGCATGAGCCATCTGAGCACCTTTCCCCTGTCGATGTCGCCCGCGGTCTTGCAGGCCACCGCGCCCGAAAAACCGGCGCAAGACCTGGTGGCGCGCGCCCAGGGCTTTGCGCGAGCGCTGATCGAGACCGAAGAGCTGGACACCGGCGAGAACTTCTGGGCGCACGCGCAGGGGCAGGCGGCCATCCTGGCCGAGATCGGTGGCTCCGAAGAGATGCAGGCCGCCGCCTACCTGGTCTACACCTGTCCGCACCTGAACAAACCCGAAGAGGTCTTGACCAAGGCCTTTGGCCAGAACCTGGCCCAGCTGGCCATGCAGACCAACCAACTGGTGCACCTGCAGCGCCTCTCGCGCGCAGCCGCCGGTGATGGCTTGCGCGCCGAGGACATCAAGCTGCAGACCGAGAACGTGCGCAAGATGCTGCTGGCCTTCTCGCGCGATCTGCGCGTGGTCATGCTGCGTCTGGCCTCGCGCCTGCAGACGCTGCGCCACTTTGCGGCCACCAAGCTGCCGGTGCCCCCCGCGCTGGCGCGCGAGTCGCTGCAGGTGTTTGCACCGCTGGCCAACCGCCTGGGCATCTGGCAGATCAAGTGGGAGATGGAAGACCTGTCCTTCCGCTTTCTGGAGCCCGACACCTACAAGCAGATCGCCCGCCTGCTCGACGAAAAACGCGCCGAGCGCGAGCATTACATGGCGGCCCTGGGCGAGCGCTTGTCGCAGGCCCTGGCCGGGCAGGGCGTTGCGGCCCAGGTCAGTGGCCGGCCCAAGCACATCTACAGCATCGTCAAAAAGATGCGCGGCAAATCGCTGCCCTTTGAGCGCGTGTTCGACATCCGCGCGCTGCGCGTGGTGGTCCCCGAGGTGGCCGATTGCTACCAGGTGCTCGGCTGGGTGCATGCGCATTTCACGCCGATCGCCGAAGAGTTTGACGACTACATCGCGCGGCCCAAGCCCAATGGCTACCAGTCGCTGCACACCGTGGTGCGCGATGCCGATGGCAAGCCCATCGAGATCCAGATCCGCACGCGCCAGATGCACGAACACGCCGAGCACGGCGTGGCCGCGCACTGGGCTTACAAAGAAGCGGGCGCCAAGGGCTACCAGGGCGTGAGCGCCAACAGCGCCTACGACGCCAAGATCGCCGTGCTGCGCCAGCTGCTGGCCTGGGAGCGCGACCTGTCGGGCGCGGTGCAAGACAAGGGCCTGTTTGAGGACCGCATCTATGTGCTCACGCCCGATGCGGCTATCGTCGAGCTGCCGCAAGGCGCCACGCCGCTGGACTTTGCCTACACCATCCACACCAGCCTGGGCCACCGCTGCCGGGGCGCCAAGATCGACGGCGCCATGGTGCCGCTCAACACACCGCTGGCCAACGGGCAGACGGTGGAGATCAGCGCCATCAAGGAAGGCGCGCCTTCGCGCGACTGGCTCAACCCGGAACTGGGCTTTCTGGTCAGCAGCCGTGCGCGCAACAAGGTGCGCTCGTGGTTCAACGCGCAGATCAGCGCCGAGCACATTGCGCGTGGGCGCGAGGCGGTTGAAAAACTGCTGCAGCGCGAGGGCCGCACCGCCATCAAGCTCGACGACCTGGCCGCGCAGCTGGGCTTCAAATCGGCCGACGGCCTGTTTGAAGTGGTGGGCAAAGACGAGTATTCGCTGCGCAACATCGAGGTGCTGCTCAAGCCGCCCGAGCCCGCGCCCACGGCCGACGAAATGGTGCTGCGCCGCTCCACGCGGGGCAGCCGCCACAAAAACGCCTCGGGCGTGCTGGTGGTGGGGGTTGATTCGCTGCTCACCCAGCTCGCGCGCTGCTGCAAACCGGCGCCACCCGATGCGATCAGCGGTTTTGTCACGCGCGGCAAGGGCGTGAGCATCCACCGCCAGGACTGCAGCAATTTCCGTGAACTGGCCACGCGCACCCCCGAGCGCGTGATCGAGGTGCGCTGGGGTGAGCACGGCCGGGGCCAGGAAGCGGCGGTCTACCCGGTGGACATCGCGGTCGAGGCACTGGACCGCCAGGGCCTGCTGCGCGACATTTCCGAGGTGTTTTCCAAGGAAAAGATCAATGTGATCGGCGTGCAAACCCAATCGATCAAAGGCATGGCCTTCATGACCTTCACCGTGGAGACGCCGGATGCAGCCCTGCTGCCGCGCGTGCTGGGCAGCCTCAAGGCCGTCAAGGGCGTGCGCAACGCCAGAAGGCGCTGAAAAGCCTGCTACAATGCCAGGCTTGCAGGCGCGTAGCTCAGCTGGTTAGAGCACCACCTTGACATGGTGGGGGTCGTTGGTTCGAGTCCAATCGCGCCTACCAAATTCAAAGCCCGACACGGAGTGTTTCGTGTCGGGCTTTTTGCTGTCCAAAGCGCAGGCCGGGCTCACAGCGCGTTAAGTTGCTCGATGTTGTGCTGGGCCTGTGCGCGCAACGCTTGCAGCGCTTCGGGCGCCATCTTGCCCAGCTGGTGGTAGACCACGCCCAGGCGCGGGTTGCCCTGAAAGTGCGCGCGGTGGCGATCGAAAAAATCCCAGTACAGCGCGTTGAAGGGGCAGGCCCGCGTGCCGGTTTTGGCCTTGGGGTCGTAGGCGCAGCCTTTGCAATGGTCGCCCATGCGCTGCAGATACGCGGCGCTGCTCACATAAGGCTTGGTGGCCAGGCGCCCGCCATCGGCCCACTGGCTCATGCCCAGGGAGTTGGGCGCTTCCACCCATTCAAAGGCGTCGATGTAGATGCCCAGGTACCAGCGGTGCAACTCGGTGGGATCGAGGCCTGCCAGCAGCGCGAAATTGCCGATCACCATCAGGCGTTGGATGTGGTGCGCGTAAGCGTGTTCGAGCGATTGGCCAATGGCACTGGCAAGGCAGGCCATGCGCGTCTGGCCCGTCCAGAACCAATCGGGCAGCGGGCGGCTGTGGACCAGCGCGTTGGCCTCGGTGTAGCCGGGCATCTGCGCCCAATACACGCCGCGCACGTATTCGCGCCAGCCCAGAATTTGCCGGATGAAGCCCTCGGCCGCATGCAGCGGGGCTTGGCCTTCGCGCCAGGCTTGTTCGGCACGGTCGATGACTTCGCGCGGCTGCAGCATCTTGGTGTTGAGCGCGAACGAGAGCAAGGAATGGAACAGGTGCCAGTTCTGGCGGGAGAGCGCGTCCTGGTAGTCGCCAAAATGCGGCAGGGCCTGCTGGACGAAGTGGTCGAGCTGCTGCAGCGCCTCGCCCCGGTTCAGTGGCCAGCGAAAAGCCTGCGCTTGCGGTGCGCCCATGGTTTGCACACCGGTGGCCTCGATGCTTTGCCAGAGCGCCGTGTGGTCGTGGCAGGGGCGCGCATCCACAGGCGCAGCGGGCGTGCCCGGCCAGGGTTTGCGGTTGTCGGCATCGAAATTCCACTGGCCGCCTTCGGGTTGGCCGTCTGCGGTCATGAGCACGCCGTGCTTTTTGCGCTGCTGGCGGTAAAAGCTTTCCATGAGCCACTGCTTCTTGCCAGCGAACTGTTGGGCGGCGGTGTCCCGCTCGGTCAAAAAGTGTTCGCTGCTGACCATGCGCACCGGCACCGCGCAGGTGCTGGCCCAGGCGCGCAAGGCCTCGTCGAGCCGCCATTCGTCGGGTTCCTGGTACTCCAGCGCGCCCGCGCCGTAGTGCGCGATCAGCGCATCGAGGTTGGCCGTGATGCTTTGGCGGTTGCTGGGGTCGTCGATCGCCACATGGCGCACGCGGTGACCCGCAGCCTTGAGCTGGCGCGCGAACTCGCGCATGGCCGCAAAAATGCCCAGCACCTTTTGCGCGTGGTGACGCACATAGTCGGTCTCACTGCGCACCTCCATGAGCACATAGACCACATCGGCGCGCACCTCGCCAAACCAGCTGTGCAGTGGGTTGAGCTGGTCGCCCAGCACCAGTCGCAGGGTAGGCCCGGCACTCATGCGTTTTTGTCCTGCGGCGTGCCCGTGCGGCGGCAGCGCTCGGAGCAGTACTTGACCTGCTCCCAGTCGCGCGCCCATTTGCGGCGCCAGGCAAAGGGCAGGCCGCAGACGAGGCAGATCTTGTGCGGCAAGTCGGATTTTTGGCGCATCTTCATGCTCAGAAGTCCAGTGAGAGTTGGCTTTTCGGCGGCGTGACTGCCCGGCGCGTCGCCGGGCGTTCTTCGCCACGCGCGTCGCGGCTGGCGCCGGGCATGCCCCGGCGCGAGCCATGGCGTTCGACCACCGCCGCTTTGGCAGCGCGCACCGCCGGCTCGCGCCGCAGCGCATGCACGCGCGCCTTGGCCGTGCGCAGCGCCTGGACCAGTTCAACCGGCGGCACGGCAATGTCGTGGCCCACGCGCAGGCCCAGCCGCTCTTGCAAGTCAGTGCCCATGCGCCAGGGTTCGAACAGCCAAGTGTCGGGCACGCGGCGCAGCGCGGGCAGGTGGCGGCGCACAAACAGGCCCTGGGGGTCGTGGTCAAGTGCCTGTTTGATCGGGTTGTAGACGCGCGTGGTGTTGATGCCCGTCGTCCCGGCCTGCATCTGCATCTGTGGCCAGTGGATGCCCGGCTCGTAGTCGAGGAACTGCCGCGCCAGCCAGTGGCCCACGGGCTGCCAGTGCAGCCACAGCGGGTAGCTGGCCACCGAGACCAGCATGGCCCGCATGCGGAAATTGAGCCAGCCGGTCTCGCGCAGCAAGGCCACGCAGGCGTCGACCATGGGCCAGCCGGTGCGGCCCTGGCTCAGGGCCTCAAAGTGCGCCGCGTTCCAGTCGGGCTCGCGCAGACCGTCGTAGCCCCGGTGCAGGTTGCGCCATTCAAGCTCAGGCTCGCTTTCGAGCTTTTGGATGAAGTGGCAGTGCCAGTACAGCCGGCTCACAAAACCCTGCAGGCCCAGGCGCTGGCGCTGGGCCTGTGGCGGCAGGGCGGCCAGTTGCGCACGCGTGGCCTGCACCACCTCGCGCAGGCTCAGGCAGCCATGCGCCAGGTAGGGCGAGAGGCGTGAACACGCGTCGGGCGCACTCAGCGGCGAGGAGATGCCGCCCCGGTAGCGACCGCTGCGCTCGTGCAAAAAGTCGTGCAGCACCGCCTCGGCGCGCGCGCGTCCACCGCGCTGGCGCTTGGGTGGCTCGAAGGGGTCCAGGCCCAGCTCGGCCGCGCTGGGCAGGGGGCGGCTGCCCCAGGGCCAGACGGTGGCGCCCCTGAGTGCAGGCGTGTGCAAGCGCTCGGGTGTGGGCGCCTGCGCGGCGGCCATGTGCCGCTCCCAGCGTGGCTGCCATTCACGGCGGTCGCGCAGGCGGCGCACCACGCCAAACTGCGGCCACTCTTGCCAGCCCACGCCATGTGCCCGGCACCAGCGGCTCACGGCCAGGTCGCGCGCGAAAGTGTGGGCATTGCCCGTTTCCTCGTGCGCGTGCACAGCTTCAAACGGCGCCTGCGCATGCAGGGCCGCGAGCACGTCCACCACCTCGCCCACGGCCACATGCAGGCGCGCGCCCAGCTGTTGCAGCTGCGCATCGAGCGCGTGGAGTGATTCGCGCACAAAGCCGTAGTGCTGCGCGGCCGCGTCGGGCTGGGCCCAGAGGCTGGGCTCGACGATGTACAGGCACAGCACCGGGCCGCGCTGCGCGGCGTCCCACAGCGGCCAGTGGTCTTGCACGCGCAGATCGCGCTTGAACCAGACGACGCGGTAGCTCATGGGGCAGGGGGTGTTTCAGCTGTTGGCACGGCGCTTGAGCCAGCGCATCAGGCCACCGACCAGGGGCAGTTTTTCGTAAAGCTCTTCGGCCGCATCCCAGTAGTCGCGGTGCAGCGTGACCAGGCCCTGCGCATTGAATTGCAGATGCGTGCCGCCGCGCACCGTTTGCCAGGTTTCGGTGTCAAAGCGTTTGAAGCGGAAACGGAAATCCCAGACCAGAAAGCACTGCTGGCCCTGCACGATGCGCTCGGTCACGATGAAGTGCGGGCCATCGAGCGCTTCGAACATGTGGGCAAAGATGTGCGCGATGGCCTGCAGCCCCTGCACCTCGTTGAAGGGGTCTTTGAAGCGCGCTTCGGCTGCGTAGAGCTCATGCAGGCGCGGCACATCCTGCGGCTTGAGCGTCTCGAAAAACTGCACCAGGCGCTGCACGGCGGCGTCCATGGCTTCTGGGTGGGGGGCGGTCATGGTTCAGAGTCCGGTGATGCGGCGCACCGCCGCGAAATACAGGCGATAGGGCAGCAGGCGCAGCAGCTTCATCGCGCGCGTGAAGCGCTTGGGAAAGTGGATGTCGAAATCGCCGTGCGACCAGCCTTGCACGATGGCCTGGGCGGCCTGTTCGGGCGAGATCAGCGCGGGCATGTGGAACGCGTTTTGCGCCGTCAGCGGTGTTTCGACAAAGCCCGGGTTGATCACGCTCACACCCAGGCCCAGCGGCTGCAGGTCCAGGTACAGGGTTTCGGCCAGGTTGATCAGGGCCGCCTTGGTGGGGCCGTAGGCCAGGCTTTGCGGCAGGCCGCGAAAGCCGGCCACGCTGCTGACCAGGCTGATGTGCCCTTGCCCGCGCGCGAGCATGGCGGGGATGACCGCGTGCAGCAGCTGCAGCGCGCCCACGGTGTTGACCTCGTGGTGGCGCAGCAGGTCGGGCAGGTCGATCGCGGTGGCGCGCATGGCGTGGTAGTGGCCCGCGCAGTAGCACACCAGATCGAGCGGGCCACCGGCCAAGGCGGTCTGGGCGGCGGCGTGCAGGGCGGCGGCATCGGTCACGTCCAGCGGCAGCGCAAGGCTGCCCGGGTGCTGGTCGGCAAAGGCCTGCAGCGCCTGCGCCTGGCGTGCCGAGACGATCACGGTGGCGCCCAGCGCATGCAGCTGCTCGGCCAACGCGCGGCCGATGCCGGTGGAGGCGCCCACCAGCCACACGCGCTGGCCGCGCCAGTTTCGGATCGGCGGGTTCAGGCTCATGGGTTCAGCTTTTGGAAAGACAGCGTGACTTCGCCCAGGCGAAAGCCAAACTTGCTCATGGTGGCGCGGTTGAGCATCACGCGCTCGTCCACCAGGTACATCCAGTCGTCAAACTGCACTTCATAGACTTTGCCGTCCACCGGCAGCCTGAGCGTGTAGGCCCACTGGAAGGCGTTGCCCGAGGTGCGGCCGCTGGCGGTGCCCACCACATCATCGGCACTGCCGGTGTAGCGGCCATCGGCGTGCTTGGTCAGGCGCCAGATGCGGCGGTCTTTTTGGCCGTCCGAATAGGTGAAGTGCTCGTCGAGCACGCCCTCGTTGCCGTCCCAGCGGCCTTCCATGTCGACGGTGAAACGGCGCACCACCTGGCCGCTGCGGTCCTGGAAGATGCCGTGCGCGACGATCTTGCCGTTGAAATACTGCGCCAGGTCCAGCTGCGGCCGCTCGGCCGCGTACTGGGCCACATCGGGGCTGGCGCAGCCGCCCAGCAGGGCCAGGGCGGCCGTGCAGATCAGGAGGGCGCGGCGGGGAAGGTGAAAAAGTGTCATGGGGCCTCCGCAAAAGGGGGTGGGGACGAGGGGCGTGGGGCGCGGCGGATGAAGGCCGCATACAGCGTGGCCGCCGCCAGCAGCTTGAGCACGCAGGGCAGGCCGGCATAGGCCAGCGTGAGCGCTTGCAGGCCGGCCTCGGATGCGGCGCCGGGGCTGTAGCCCAGCGCCTGCAGCAGCGGCAGCGCCAGCCCCGCCGCCAGCGCCAGGTTGAGTTTGCTCGCCAGGTTCCACCAGCCGAAGTAGGCGCCCTCGCGCAGGCCACGGTCGCCGCGCTCGGTGATCATGCCGGCCAGCATGGCGCCGGGCAGGGCCAGGTCGGTGCCCAGGGCCAGGCCCGAGAGCGCGCAGACCCAGGCAAAAGCGGCGGCATCGCCGCGCGCAAGTGTGCCGGCCCAGACGAAGACCGCGACCGACAGCAGCATGCCCGCCAGCCAGCAGCGCGCCAGGCCCCAGCGCGCCACCGCGCGCAGCCACAACGGCATGCTGGCCGCAGCGCAGGCGAAATACAGGGCCAGCATCAGCGGCGATTGCGCGGCCGCGTCCAGCCGGTCCTGGATGAAAAACAGCACCAGCGTGGCGGGCACCGCGCTGGCCATGCCGCTGAGCACAAACACCGCCATCAGGCGCCGAAATGGCGCATGCCGCCAGGGGTGCAGCAGTTCCTCGCGCCAGTGGCCTGCGGCCTGATCGGAAGCGGCCACGACAGCCGGTGGGCGCGGGCCGCGGCTCCAGGCCCAGCAGCCCAGGGCCAGCGCCAGGGCAAACACCGCCAGCCACTGCCCCCAGCCCAGCCAGCTGGGCAGCACCGAGGCCAGCAGCACGCCCACCAGAGCGGCGCCCTCGCGCCAGGCGACGATGCGCGCGCGCTGCGCCTCGTCACCGCCCAGGCGTGCACCCCAGGCCTGGTGCGTGATGGCCAAAAGGCTGAACGCCAGGCAGGTCAGCATGAGCACCGCCAGCAGCGGCGCGGGCGCGCCGGGCTGCGCCCACGGTGGGAAAAACAGCAGCACCATGCCCAGCAGCAGCGCCCCAGCCGCGATGGCGCCAGCGCCCAGCACATGGCCGCCAGAGCGCGCGGCCAGCCTGTCGCCCAGGCGGCCGAGCCAGGGGTCGGTCACCGCGTCGAACACGCGCGCCAGCAAGAGCACCATGCCCAGCGTGGCCAGCGGTGTGCCGAACTGGCTGGCGTAGACATGGGGCAGGTGCACATACAAGGGCAGCGCGACAAAGGCCAGCGGCAGGCCCAGCAGGCCATAGCGCAGGCCAGCACAGGCGCTCCAGGGGGCGGGCGTGTCCATCAGCGCTGGCCTGCAGCGTCCAGGCCGAGCAAGGCCAGGCGCATGTCGGCCTCGGACGTGCTGGGGGCCAGCCAGATGCCGAAAAAGCGCTGCGCGAACTGCGCGTCGGGCACCTCGCCGAGCAGGCGCTCGTTGTGCCAAAAGCGCACGCCCTGGCCCGGCAGGTGCAGGCCAGTCAGGCGGTCACCGGCCTTCACATCGGGAAAGAGCTGTTTCATCTGCGCCAGCCACTGCGTGGCCTGGGTTTCAGCAAAGCCGGGGGCGCGGCGCATTTCCTGCACCGAGCGTTCGGCGATCGCCTGGCCCTTGAGGTCCAGCAGGTAGTGCAGCTCCAAGAGCAGGGGCTGGCTGGCAGCCTCTTGCGGGCGGAACTCGGGCAGCGTCCACAGCCGCGCGCGGTACACGCGCAAGCCCCAGTAGCGCAAGGTCGCTTCGCCTTGCAAGCGGCTGCCGGCCAGCCAGGGGTGGCTGGCAGCCGCCGTTGCTGCCGGGCTGCTGGCCTTGGGCGCTTGCGGCGGGTCGGCCCAGGCGCTGGCCGGGCCACAGGCCCACAGCGCCAGCGAAAGCGCCAGCGCCAGCGCCTCAGCGCGCCAGGGTGTACTGCACCACATCGATGTCTCCCGCATCGAAGCCGGCCTCGCAATAGGCCAGGTAGAACTCCCAGATGCGCATGAAGCGCTCGTCAAAGCCCAGCGCCTGCACCTGCTCGCGCTGCGCCTGGAAGGCGGCTTGCCAGCGGCGGCAGGTTTCGGCGTAGTCGGGGCCAAAGGCGAATTCGTCGACCACCTTCAGGCCAGCGGCCTGGGCCTGCTCGCGCAGCGCGCTCGGGCTGGGCAGGCAACCGCCGGGAAAGATGTACTGCTGTATGAAATCGGTCGAGCGGATGTAGCGCTCAAACAGCCGGTCCTGGATCACGATGGTCTGGATGCAGGCGCGGCCACCGGGTTTGAGCAGGCGGGCGACGCTCTGGAAATAGGTGGGCCAATATTCGCGGCCCACGGCTTCGAGCATCTCGATCGAGCAGATTGCGTCATACGGGCCATCGCCGATGTCGCGGTAGTCCTGCAGGCGCAGATCGGCGCGCTCGGCCAGGCCCAGCGCCGCCAGCCGCTGCTGGGCCCAGGCCAGTTGCTCGGTCGAGAGCGTGACACCGGTGAGCTCGGCGCCGAATTCCTGCGTGGCTTTTTCGGCCAGCGCGCCCCAGCCGCAGCCGATTTCGAGCACGCGGTGCCCGCGCCGCACACCGGCCATGTGCAGCGCGCGGCGCACCTTGGCGTCTTGCGCCGCGGTCATGTCCTGCTGCGGGTCGTCGCGGAACCAGGCCGAGGAGTAGTTCATGCTGCCGTCGAGCCACAGGCGGTAGAAATCGTTGCCCAGGTCGTAGTGCGCGTGGATGTTCTTGCGGCTGTTGGCCTTGGTGTTGCGGTGCAGGAGGTGGCGCAGGCGGTAGACCAGGCGGCCGGCCCAGGAGCCGTGGATCACCTCGTCAAGTGCCTGGCGGTTGGCCAGCAGCAGGCGCAGCAGCGTGGCCAGCTGCGGCGTGCTCCAGTCGCCGGCGATGTAGCTTTCGGCAAAACCGATGTCGCCCGACTTGAGGCAGGCGCCAAACACTTTCCAGTTGTGCAGGTGGATGCTGGCGTGTGGGCCATGGCCATCGCCCACGGTCTGCACGCTGCCATCGGGCAGTTGCAGTGTCAGCGCGCCATGGCGCAGTTGCTGCAGCAGGCGAAACACGGTGCGGGCGGCGGCCGGCGTGCGCTCGGGCAGCTGCAGCACGGGGCGGGCGGTGGCGGTCAATGTGTTCATGGGGATGCTCAACGGGTGACAAATTGGTCGGGAGTTTGAGGCTTGCTGAAAAACCCCACGCGCTTGAGCCAAAGCTGCAGCGCTTGCCAGTGGATGCGCGTCATGACCATGAGCGTCATGGCCGGGTAGTGCCACAGCGCATGGCGCAGCCGCGCCGGCGTGATCGGCGCGAGCGTGCCGCTGACGCTGGTGGCCAGCAGCGGGCCCTGCTCGTCGTCGTGGTCGATGCGCACCACGGTGCGTTCCTCACCGCCGTGCTGCGCGCGCATGAAGCGAAAACGGTAACTGCCCACGACGCGGCAAAACGGCGAGACATGGAAGCACTTGCTGGTCTGCAGCTCGGCGCCGTAGCGCGGCGCATCGAGCAGGTAGCAGTGGCGTTCGCCAAAGGTGTTGTTGACCTCGGCCACGATGGCGCGCAGCTGCCCGTCGGCGCGGTGGCAGTACCAAAAGCTCACCGGCTTGAAGGTGTAACCCAGCATGCGCGGGTAGGTGTGCAGCCAGACCTCGCCATCGGCATCCTGGATGCCCTCGCTGTGCAAGAGCGCTTGCATCCAGGCCAGTGCGCCGCCTTGCTCGGGGCCGCGGCCATCGCCGTGGTCGCGGTCAAAAAAGGAGATGGCGGCGCGGCGGTTGACCGCCAGGCCGCCCATGGCCTGCGCGTTGCCCAGCTGGCGCATCGGCAGCATCAAAAAGAAAGTGTCGTAGGCGAAGGCGTGCCGGCGCGGGCGCAGCCGCGTGTGACGCACCTGGCCAAAACCGATCTGGGCCTGCGCGCTGGCGCTCATGCGGCGGCCTTGCGCGCGGCGGCGGTGTGTTGCAGCCAGTCCTGGGCCACGGCCAGGCCGGATTTGAGCCCGTCCTCGTGGAAACCGTAGCCGGTCCAGGCGCCACAGAACCAGGTGTGTTGCTGGCCTTGCAGCTCGGGCACGCGTTGCTGCGCGCGGATGGCCGCCAGGTCGAACACCGGGTGGCTGTAGTCGAACTCGGCCAGCACCTTGTGGCGGGCGATCGGCCGCACCGGGTTGAGCGATTCGACGATGGTTTGCTCAAAGGGCAGGGGCTGCAGGCGGTTGAGCAGGTAGTGCAGGCAGACCCGGCTGGACTCTTGCGCGTCCTGGCCTGCGCGCTCGTAGTTCCAGGCGGCCCAGGCGGCGGTGCGCTGCGGCAGCACGGCGGCGTCGGTGTGCAGCACGGCTCGGTTGGCCTGGTAGCGGATCGCGCCGAGTAACTCACGCTCGCGCGCGGCCGGCTCGCGCAGCATGGCCAGCGCC
>JACCDW011386047.1_pt1 | contig 19801 bp, 34 predicted proteins | sample 7449781 | NCBI WGS metagenome assembly JACCDW01 (sample SAMN15323449, study PRJNA562643) | freshwater metagenome | isolation source: river surface water | place: USA:Blue River Watershed | collected 2017-08-18
AGAGATAACTTTAACGCTTCCGTTAAAGGTTTCTAGATTGACTTTGTATGACATAGGTTGTCTCCTTCTTTTTCTTTGATAGGACTATCCTATCATGGGGGTACGACATTTATTCAATTTTGGGGGGTATTGCGGATGTGATTTACATCACTCCACTCTAACCGCAACTGTACGATAGGTATCTTTGAAGCCTACCTTTGGGCGTACCCTTACAAGATAGGTTTCGCATCCGTCATACCATACGGCTTGCGGATGTGGTTCTGCATCCATGATTTCACCTTGAACGGAATTGGAATAGTAAAGTTTTCCAACTAGAAGGGATGGGATAGTGTAGACGTTTGCGGACATGAAGTTCTCCTTTCAAGAGACTTACTTTCTTACATAGCAAGTATAGCATTTTGGGATGACAAAATCAAATCCAAAATGGGGTAATTCGGACATTTTTTATGTGATAAATCTCACACGGTACGTAAGAGGTTATCCACAGGAACGACACGCCCGAGCCCGTCGAAAAATTTTTGGATCACTCTGTTAAGTGCAACCAAATGGAATAAATAAATAAACCAAATAAAAAAAAGAATGCAGCGTTACCATTTAAATAAAATTCTTTCACTGTTCACTCTTTTCTGCTAATTGTTCACGAAATGATTTTGCAGTCTCTTCTTGTTGCTCAGGTGTGAGTGTTGCCCACAAGTATCCCAACAAGTAACCAACACCACTTGTCATATCATTATTACGAATCTTCTGAGACATATCTTTTACATCTTGAAGCAATTGCATATCTGTAGTCATCATTAGTTCTCCATTTCCACTAATTCATTCCAACATGAATCGCAAGTAATTACATCATCAATTTCAAAGTGTTCTGAAGTTACAGGTGTAGCGCAGAACTTACAGTTGATAGTTATCATTAAGCACCTACCTTACTGCAACGAATACCATCGTTACCAACATAGCGATTTAAACCATTAACGAAAGTGATTTCTTCATTACAGAAGAAACAATTTCCGTCACGATTAGGAAAGTGTAGGATAGGTGTAAGGCTATCCGCTGGATTTAACATTGAATTTATCATTACTTATATTCTCCTTTCATGATAAGTTCATCTAGCATTTTTGCTAGAGGGTCTACCTGCTCGTCTGCAAGGTAGTTATTTAGTTCTAATTCTTTTACGAAGTTTATCATTTTAGTTATCCTTTCTAAGATACTTTCTTATTTTGATACTAGTATCCTACCACGGGGGTCTGACATTTTGAGGGGTACAAAACGGACATTGTAGACAAAAGGGATTGTGACCTACATCATGTGGATAACTTGAGCGTGAAATAGGGGTGTGATGTGCGTCATGTGGATAACTTTTTTCGACCCGTGTGGTCTAAATCACATCCGACACGCCGTGTTTAGATTTGACTTTTGGGCTTATCTGTGTTATTATTCTCTTATAAGAAATTAACCAAGGTGGTTAAAAGAAAGGTAGTCAAAATGACTAACACTAACGAAAAGAAAATCGCACATTGCGATAAGCATAACCTGGACTTCACAGGTATCTGTGGCTCATGTATCGGAGAATTCGGATACTTTGACTAGGATGTGATGTAAGTCACACTACGCCTACGGCGTGTCGCCTTGACTTTTCAGGGTATGTGTGCTAGTATTACTACATAGAAAATTAAATATGGGCAGAAAAAGTAAATAGGCAAAAGTCCCAGCCAGTAGAATTAAAAAAGAAAGGTGGTCTAACATGACTACATTAAACTATAACCCTTCTCAGATTGTCAGACTAATTGTTGGCAATCCTTCTCCACTTACTATTATTTCTCTAACACCAAGAAAGGTGGTTACTAAATGACTACACTAACACATACACATACACCTCACCTAGAGGCTATCTCTTTTGACAAGATTGCAGAGACACGATTTACTTTCTGCGAATCATGTGAACAAAATATAGAATCATTCTATATAGAGGATGAGGATAGATTATCCTTTTGGTCTGATTGGAGAGTGTCATGCTAGTAGATATTTTTCTATGCGACTCATGCAATACACTTGCTACTGTAAGCGTTATTGCTACCACTATTTACATTGACCCATGCACGTGCACTAAGGAGACACTATAAATTTTTGCAGGTAGTACTATCTAACATTTTGCTGGTAGTACTACTCTAAAAAGATTACGCATGTGTGCTCACTATTTATTTTAGATTTATTTATACAAAACATGTATCGTACATCTTAAAGAAATATTCAGATTTTTGTAAAAGCCAATTTTTATAATTTTTCAGATTTTCTATATATTGTGATATAATCTTAAAATGACAGAAAACATTGTAGTAGGATCTGAAGTAAGATGCTGTGCTGAGTGCACCTGCGAAAGCGCTCATCGCTCAAAGCCAGAAGAAGAATAATTTACTTTCTGGTTTTACATTTTTGACAAACCACCATACCGTGTGGACATTTTGGCAATGGACGATAAATCTCAAACTGGTCAAGATAAAACCTAATAATATCAGGGTGAACCTTAGCAAGGTCTGCTATCCAAGAAACATTACGACCTAAATTAATATATTGATTTCGCAACCACTCTTCATTTTGCCAATCTCTAGGCATCTTTTATGACTTTCCAGAAAATAGGCAGGGTATACCTAAGTCCACCTGTAACTTCTCTAACTCCATGCATATAATACTCATCTCCTGGGAAAGCAATAGCATTTCCTGCAACAGGCCTTAATTCTATGTCATGCTGTGGAAAGTATATCTGACCACCTTCATAGTCGTTATTTAAATATATAATAGAACCTATCTCATGGTCGTCAAAACCAACTTTGTCTGCATGCGGATCTTGAGAGTTTCCAACAAACCATCTGGCTATAGACGGGCTAGGCATTCTAATATTAACATTATAAAAATCAGAAACATTTTTCATAAATCTTTGCTGTATTTCGGCAATTAAGTTAAATGTATCTGGAGCAAGGTTTAAAAGTTTTTCATGATCGCTTACTCTATTTGTCCAAATATAGTTTTGTCTTACAGTGTCCCATATGTCCATATTTTCAGCGGTATTTACAATAAAGTCCAACTCTTCTTTAGAAGCAATCTCATCAACTATAAGTATCTTATCGGGTCCAACACCAAAGAAGCCAGAATCAATCACCATTTGCCTATTGGACACCTAGCATGCTCTAATTGTGTTTTTAACTTCATAAAACATCCACACTTCTTGCATTGGTTTGTACGCTGTCTATAAAACTCACATGATCTGCAGATTTCAAGGCGGTATTCAGAGATTTCCTCTGGAGTTCTTGGCGAACCATTAAATAAATCCCAAGGCTTAACATTATCGCTCATACAACCAACTTCTCTGGATCGCCAATAATACTTAATTCTACAGTAGTCCATAACTGATGACTCATGCTAGATACTATTTTAGCATGCATTCCTGGTATATCCATTACGTATTTATATCCTAGTTCGTTATCGACCTTATTCCAAATACCGCCAGAATAGTCCAATAAGCCACTTTCAAAGACAAAGAGGTAGTAGGTCTTAGGTTCGTCTTTGTTTGGTGCTGGAGACCAGTCCTGATCGTTTTTGGCTAGGCAAATGTAGTAGTCTGCATGGTTGTCTTTGATAGACTTTAGCATTTCCTCTATTCCGACATGTTTTCCTAATCTGCTACCAGAAAATTTTAAAGTAGCGTTTTTAGGATTATATGATCCAGACTTAATGGATACGCTTTGGCCTGTATCTAGCGTAAAATCTTTGGAAGGAGAGTTTGTTCTTTTAGGCTTCCAGTCATTTGTCATACCGTTCTCATTTAGAGTTCCAGAGATAAGTTCTTCTAGATATTCTCCAATTGATGGCATCATATATAGCGTGTGGTGCAATTTTAATTTTTCAAGAAGGTGTACTTTTAAAATATTTTTTATGTTCTCTACCATCTACATATTGTATCGTAAAATGGTTTATCTGTCAATATAACGGAATGTTACCAATATGTGTACATAGGGCATTTCTAATGCAAGGTTTGTACATAGATGGTTTGATATCTCTATTTCGGCGGGACTCAAAATCGGAGAAAAAAATGATATAATGCAAATATGACCCAACACTCTTTAACCACACTTAGCAATACTTCTGCTACTCGCTTGACTCCAATCGGATTGCACTCAGGGCTTGACTTAACGCTAAAAAATGTAAATGCATCAGGTTATATTTATATCGGTGGCAACGACGAGACTTCAAGCACAAACTATGGTTTTAGAATTTTACCAAACCACTCTATATCTTTTGAACTTCCATCTGTAGATGCGCTATATGCAGTTGCGTCTGATCCAGCAATGAAGTTGGCTATGATTCAGACTAGCCTTGAATCTGGTGCATAATGGCACGGTTTACACATCCAGCATTTGGTGATGTTGGTGGGCTTACTACCGAAATTAAAAGTTATTCTCCAGTATGGTCTGGAACTGGACTTGTTTTTACAAATACTCCAACAACTGGATCATACGTAAAGATTGGAAATTTAGTAACTGTGCAAATTGATGTTTTATATACAACGGTTACAAATTTTGGAACAGGTCAATATTCTTTGACATTGCCATTTGCATCTAAATATCATACAGATGTTTATGGTGGATCTGCTCATGACACGCTGCCTTCGCTAAAGCATTATAGTCTTAAAGGTCATTTAATTCCATCAAGTACAACTATAACGTTATGGCAACATGCTGGTTCTGGAGAAGATGAGCCAATGGATTATAATACTCCTTTTAATGCAACAACTGCTGATAAGTTTCACATGTCATTCTCATATATTTGTGAATAATAATCTTAAATAATGATATAATAAACCTTATGACTCCACAAGACTGGGCAGCATTTATTCTTACAGTTCTCACTATAGGTGGAGTATTAACAGGTATTATAAAATTTTTAATTAAGCATTACTTAAGTGAACTTAAACCGAATTCTGGATCATCGCTAAAAGATTCTGTCACAAGACTTGAACAAAAAGTAGACAAACTCTACGATATGATGTTTGAACATTTACAGAATCATAAGTAAACTCTAACTACTATATATATAATATATAAGATATCTTTTAAAAACCTTACTAGTTAGTTATTTCTTTTCTTTATATATTTTAAGTATACACTATCAATACCCTGGCCTATTAAGACAAAATGGACATATTGTACTTTTGTTACTATAACAATTTTGTAACAATTTACTATATAACAAAACTTTATAAAACTTTATGTATTCTGGTTATTTTTGATAATATAATGTTATAATCATACTGGTTGACTCCTAGGTTGCTCTCTACCCACCCCACTGCCCCTAGGAGTCAATCCTATTTATTATGGTATAATCAATGATATGTGCTCTCCTACAGTAGAAAAATTTGGGGCTACCCCAGCAAATATTCAATGGACTGTTGTTCGTGGAGACTCATCGTCCTTTACAGTATCACTTCTTGAAAATGACGAAGTAACTGAATTTGATACAGAAGGTTGGACATTTAGTGCTACAGCCTACGATCCAATATCAGATTTTCTTGATGACCTACCAGTTACAGTTGATGGAAGTGTTGTAACAGTAACAGCGCCTTCATCTGTGACTACAAACTGGGGAACAAAGTATAAGTCAGTAGTTGCAGAACTATCATTTGACTTACAGGCAGTAGTTCCAGACGGATCATCCACAATAACCTGGACTCCAGTTATCGGAACAATATGCGTACTTGGAGATATAACACCTGGAGGCAGTTTATGATAATTAAGATTAATGACACCAACCCTAAACTCCCACCACTTATAAAAATAAATGGGACTATATTTAAAGTAAAGAAGTAAGTTCATGGCAATATCTAAAAGCATGGACTCCCCAATTAAAAAATCTGGTTATGCAGCACAGGTTGAACAATCTCAAGACTCAAGTAGTTTATCTTTTCTTCCAGTTCCTGGTCCCGTTGGCCCACCAGGTCCGCAAGGACCTCAAGGACCGCAAGGACCAAAAGGTGATAAAGGAGAAACTGGTGAAACTGGCAAACCAGGCAAAGATGGTAAAAATGGTTTAGACGGCAAGAGTATTTTATCTCCGTCAGAACAACAAATAGGTTGGGGCTATTATGAAAATACAAGCACTAAGCAAAAAAGAACTGGAATTGATCAAGGAGAAGATGGCTGGGTTAATCTATTCTTGGAGAGTTCAAGTAAAAGTAAAAATGAATTATATCTTCCCAAAGGCGATGTTTCTTTGTGGAATGATCAAACTAAAAAAATAAATTTTAAAACTTTAAATATTGGATCAATTGTAACAATTCGTTATAATGTCCAGTTGACAACTTATAACAATAATACAGAAGTATGGTTTAGAACATTTTTGCCAGATGATGATTTTTGCCCTACAACATATGTTGGTAACTTAAAATATCAGTACGACTATGAGTTTTCTGTAGATCAAATTTTATTTATTAAAGATGCAAAAGTTCAGGCTTACGGCGGGACCCCACAAATTAGAACAGACAATCCGTGCGAAGCCATACTAAGATCTGTATACGTTGCAGTGTCTTAATGGTATAATGAGGTAGGAGGAATAATGGCATTTCCAGGTACATATAATTTTAATTACTATCGTGGTGATACGTCACAGATGGTTATCAGACCAAAGACTTCTACAGGGTCTGCTTTTGACTTAACTGACTACACAGCAGAGTACACTGTAGCAACATCAAGAAATGCTGGAGCAACCCAATATTCCATGACCGCAGTGACTAACGATGTTTCAAATATTGTGACTTGTACAATTCAACCAGATGACGGAAGAAACCTAGTTGCTGGAACATACGTATATGATGTTCAAATAACAAATTCTACAACTAGCCCAGATACAATTTATACAATTTTAACTGGAACAATTACAGTAACTAATGACATTACAGGTGCATAATGGCTGGAGATATTACAACATTATTAACAAATGAAGACATTACAGTTTTAGGACCTCCATCAAACATAGATGTTGTTCTTGATTTTGGTGCAACTGGTCAAAGAGGAAGCAAGTATTTCGTTGGTGTTGGAGATCCAAATACCCATACTTCTGGCGGTCAAATTTTTTCTCAGCAGTTATATTTAAACGATATGTATATTAACACTTCAACTGGTGCAGAATACGGTTATATGTATCAGTATGTTTCTGAGCCTGGAGGAAATACTTGGGTTCCAATACTTGCCGTAAATCCAATTGTTCATTCTTTAAATAATGAAACAGATTTTACTGCAGGAGTTGGGTTAATTCCAGTACCACTTTCTAATATTGTTATGTCAAGTGGAACTACTTTAACATCAGATAATTTTAATATTCAGTACTCAATACAAACAGCAAATCCAACAGCCTCTTCAATATCTGAAGTTGCAATTGTTGGAGATGATCTTAACATAGAGATTAATGCAATAGAGTATAGTGCTGGATCATGGTCTGCTTTTTCAGCAGAAAATATAAAGGTTCATGTGTTTATTACTATGGTAGGAGTATAAGATTATATTATATATGATATAATTCTTGAGAGGTGAAAATATGGCAGCAGAAGATATAGGCGAATTAATACCAACAAAAATTCCAGGGTATGCAGATGCTGCCGATATTCAGGCTGCCCTTAGACTATACCACTATGGTTCTTATACTTTTGACGTTAATGAAACTAATGCTGCAAACCTAATAAACCCATCTCTTGCTTATTCAATATATGATCTTCAAACACAGATTGACAATGTTGATCTTACAGCAGCCATTCAAAAATCAGATTTAAATGCAAAGGGAGATATTCTTTCTGCATCAGCAGACAACACTTTATCTGTTTTGTCTGTTGGAACTAATGGACAGGTACTAACAGCAAATTCAGCAACATCTTCAGGACTTCAGTGGTCTACTCCCGAAGTAACGCTAACCAATACTGCAACATTAACAAATAAAACATTGACTGCTCCAGTAATAAATGTTGCTTTTAATGCACAGGTAGGAACAACATACACAATTGCACTTGCTGATAATGGAAAAGTTGTTGAAGTAACAAACTCTTCACCAATTACAGTTTCTATTCCAACAAACTCAACAGCATTCCCAATTGGTGCACAAATTACAGTAACACAAACAGGAACTGGACAAATTACTTTTGCAGCAGTAACTCCAGGAACAACTACAGTTAACGGTTCACCAGGATTAAAACTAAGAGGACAGTGGTCATCCGCAGTTCTTCTTAAGCGTGATACTGAAAAGTGGATTGTTATCGGAGATACAGTTGCATAATGGTTGGCGTAGGAGTAGGATCGCAACCAGCATCTGCAGGTCGTAAACCAGATGCTCCAACTATAGGAATTGCAACAGCAGGTAACGCTGAAGCAACTGTTGCATTTACCGCTCCTTCATATACTGGTAAACCAAATTCATCATTAACTTATACCGCTACCTCTTCTCCTGGAAATATTACTGGTACTAACTCTGTTTCTCCAATAACTGTTACTGGACTATCTAATGGAACAGCATATACATTTACTGTAAAGTTAAATAATACAGTTATAGATTCAGACTCTTCTGCTGCAAGCAACTCTGTTACCCCAGTTCTTCCAGGCCCATTCTTCCCTCCAACCTTTGGACCATTCTTCCCTCCATTCTTCCCACCTTACTTTGTACCACCTTACTTTGTACCTCCAACGTTTGTACCTCCATACTTTGTACCTCCAACATTTACCCAACCTCCATACTTTGTACCTCCATACTTTACGGACACAAGACTATAGTGCGTAACAATTGTGGTATAATTACTGAAAGTAACTCATTATTGCAGAATTATAAAAATAATGCTGTAAAATGGTTAACAGCAGAGTTTAACAGACTTATTACTAAGAAAGAAGTGGTGCTACAAAATGGTTGATATTCTAGGAGTTACAGGTTCTTCAGATGGACACAAGCCAGGAGCGCCAACAATTGGTTCAGCATCAGCGTCCAACTTTACAAATGTTTCAGTTTCATTTACAGCACCTTCATATCTTGGAAAACCAGAAGGAACAACATATACTGTAACCTCCTCACCTGGATCAATTACAGCAACAGGTTCTTCATCACCAATTATAGTTACTGGATTAACACTTGGAACATCATATACTTTTACCGTAACTCTAGGAAATGGCGTTGCAACATCTGATGCATCTGCTGCTTCTAATGCTATTACACCAATTGCTGCACCATTCTTCCCCCCATTCTTCCCATCGTTTGGACCATTCTTCCCACCGTTCTTCCCGTTCTTCCCTCCATTCTTCCCGTTCTTCCCACCGTTCTTCCCTCCTTACTTCCCATTCTTCCCGTTCTTCCCACCGTTCTTCCCACCATACTTTGTACCTCCGTACTTTGTACCTCCGTTCTTCCCAGCGTTCGGACCTTACTTCGTACCACCGTACTTCTCAAATACAAGATGATAGTATGACTCAAATGGGGGGCCTCATCAAAGTTGTAAATAATTTTATAACTAAAGATGAGGCTTCACATATAATATCTTTTATTGATAACAATATGGATTTATTTCATTCAAAACAAGAGAATACAAGACATACATTAATGTTTGGGAAAGATTTTTTGTTTCCAGAATCTTCGGAAGATTTTAGTAAAAATAATCCTTTGTGTGACTATTTTAAAGATAAAATTTTTCCACCAGTAATTAAACTACTAGAAGATACATATCATGACCTAGATATTGCAGTGTCAAATCTTTGGTTTTCTAGACACGATCCTGGGTCAAAATTGCCACTGCATGAAGACATAGATAATGGGGCTAATCTACAATTTAAATATAGTGCAATCTTGTATCTAAACTCATTAGAAAATACGGGAATTTTAAAGTTTCCATTTGCTAATTTTGAATATAGTCCAAGTATGGGGGATCTTGTATTTTTTCCTTCTAAAGGAAAAACATTTGCACATCAAATAGATACTATTACAGAAAAAAGATATTGTGTACCAATGTGGATTTCTTCTAAAAAATATTCTTTTTAGTCTGCATAAAATTCATTAAAGTCAAGATTAACTATTTTTTCAAATTCTTTTAATTTTTCTATGTTTGGTGCACCCCAATAACCTAAAATTTTTCCAGTTAAAATATCTTTTATTCTTTTTAAACTAGTTTCGCTTCTTTGACCATGAAGATAGTATTCTTTTCCTCTAACTTCTGAATCCATTAAACGATCTTTATAGTATAAATCTCCATCAAATTTATTTAGATGCCATACAATAGGGTTTTTAATAATAAAAATTTTATAACCTCTTGTCCATAGTCTTAACGCTAAGGTTATCTCATCCCCACCAAAAATTATTTGTGGGTCTGGAGAAACATCATTAATAATAGATGGCTCAGAAAATAAAAAATGACCACTGATAAGGAAATGTTCTTTATATTTTTCTTCTTTCCATTCAAAAGGAATTGTTGCAGTTTTAGGATAGCCTTCAGCATTTCCACGTTCTTTATCTATAATCATTGGATAGCAAGTAGCACCAGACTCATTAGAGTAATTATTAATTATTCCATTTGACATAGACCACCAAGGGACATATGTTGATATAATTGGTTTTTCATGGTCCTTCTTAATTATTTCAAATGCTTCAATTAATTTTGTATCCCAGTTTTTTTCAAAAAGCATGTGAGCATCAAGTTGAAGGCAATAGTCTTCTCCATTATAAAAAGATAAAGAGTTTAATCTTGATATGCAAAGTCCAAGAAGTGCTGGATAGTCCGTAAAAGAATGTGTAACATTTTTATATTTATCAAGATTAGGCCTTGTATTATCGTTATAGTGACATGAGATTCCAAAGTGAACCCGATCTGGATATTCTGCATTTTCTAAACAGTTTGAGAGCATAAGGTCAAGGTGTGGCTCATTATATGCTGCTATTGATACATAGATTGTCTTCATATAAAGATTATACAGCACCCCAAAGAATATGGTATACTTTTGAATAAGGGGGAAATATGAACATTTTAGAATCAAACGGTATATCCGTAAAAGATCTTGGTAACGGAATTTATGTATACAGCAACGTTTTGCCAAGAGATTTAAATATTCCAGAAAGAATGGAAGCAAGTTTAAAAAATAATCCTACATTTCAGTGGCAACCAGCATATGTTGGATATCAACAATTAATGCCAGAATATAGAGATTGTGTAGACTTTAAGTTTAAGAAGAATGACCTATACGACGATAAGTCAGAAGAGTACAAAGAACTTTGTGCCGTATGGGATGTTTGCTATGAAAAACAAAAGATCGCTGTTGATCATTATGCTGCTTCTTTTTCTGTTCATGAGTTAAGATATTGGGAAGCATTTAACTTTATTAGATATAACGAAGGACAGCACTTCCAGTACCATCATGATCATGGATTTTCTTATAACTGTACAGTATCTTTGGTTGCTTACCTAAATGATGACTATGAAGGCGGAGGATTGCATTTTAAACAACAGGATATTATGTATACTCCAGTTGCTGGAGATGTTGTAATATTTCCTTCAAACTATATGTATCCACATAGAGCAATGCCAGTAGAAAAGGGAACAAAGTATTCTTTGGTAACTATGCTTGACTATAGCGATAAGTATCATAAACCAGAAATGTACGTAGAAACAGGCTCATGAAAAATTTGATTAAGTTTGTTTCTAACAGACCTTGGCTAACACAAGAAAGCAAGTCTGCCCCAGGACCAATTCTTAAAACAATTCCAGATTGGTACAGAAAAGCAGATCGTTTTGCTAAAAAGTTAGATGGAGAATTTTGGCAAGGACCAGACGGAGGAAAAATTCCTACGTGGAAAGCCTGTCCAGCAATATTTGACATTATGGGTACTGGTTATACATTAAAAACTCCTTGTGACATAGAGTTTAAAATGAAAGATGAAAACACAGTTTCTGTAACTATTGCCGATGGAAGGTATAAAGATTTTTGTACCCCAAGAGGAGAGATGCCTCAGTTTGAACATCCTCAAGGATATTACAAGAATCATTTTGCATGGTTTCCAGATTGGGCAGTAGAAACTCCAAAAGGCTATAGTGTTTTATACTCTCAGCCTTTTAATCGGTTTGAGTTGCCATTCCTAACTACGTCTGGAATTATTGATAATGATAAGGTTAATTTGCCAGGGTCAATGCCATTTTTCTTGATTAAAGGCTTTGAGGGAATGCTTCCAGCAGGAACACCCTTTGCTCAACTTTTGCCTTTTAAGAGAGAAGATTGGCAGTCAGAGTTAAAGATTGAAAATGGAATGATCATGCATAAAAAAAATATGGATAACTCGTCTAGATATCGTGTTCCAGATGGCGGTATTTATAAGAATGAAGTATGGGAACCAAGGAGATATGAATGATAACTGATTGGACAGACCTTCCAAGAGAAGAAAAATCAAGTAAAAGATTAGAGCCTACGATAATTCATGGTGACATTGAAGTTATTAATCTTGACTATGGAATTCATCTATATAAAAATGCTATTAAAAAAGATGAATGTGAAAGAATTATTAACACTCTTGAAGGAGAAATTGCTCTCGGAATACCTGGAATTGAATGGCGTGGAGCACAGGTAAATGCAAAAGAAGATCATAGTTATGTAAGAAACTGTGTAGATCTTAAGTATAAAAGAACAAATCTGGGAAAGCACATGCCATTTAACCAAAATCTTTTTGACATTCATGAAAGCGTAGATAATAGTTTAGATAAATGTTTAAACCACTACGAAAACCTGTGGAATCTAAAAATGTATTACAAAGAAGCATTTAACTTTATTAAGTATTTACCTGGTAAGTACTTTAAGGTTCACGGAGATCATGGTCCATACTACTCTTGCACTATTTCTGCTGTTATTTATTTAAATGATAACTATGATGGTGGAGAATTAGAATTTACAAGACAAGAACTAAAAATTAAACCAGAGGCTGGAGATATTGTTATGTTTCCTTCTAACTATGTTTATGAGCACTCCTCACTTGAAGTTTTTTCTGGAACAAAATATTCAGTTGTAGTTATGACAGACTATAATGATCTTCATCATAAGGAGGAAATGTGAGCAAGGTAGAAGTTTACAAGCACATGGATTTTCCAGTAAAAATTGAACAAACTCCAATTCAAAGAAACTGGATGGATAATACTGACGATAAGCATGCCTATAAGTGTTTTCCTGTTTCTCTTGTAAATACAATTGGTTGGTCTGTTTCTTTTCTAGAAGATATTGAGTTTATATGGGATGGCATATCTGATACAGCAGAGCACCATGTAAAGGTATTAAAAGCGCCAGAAGGAGTTTGCAATACACAAAGAGGAAATGCAACCATAAGTTTTTACACTGGTCTACACTTTAAAACAGAAGAAAATATGTCAATCCTTTCAATTGTTCCGCCAAATTATTTTATAGATGGAGCAATGCCATTTACTTCAATAATTTCAACTTCTTTCTTTGAAGATGCTTATCCAGTTGCCTGGAGAGTTACAAGACCAAATGAAAAAATTACAATTCCTGCTGGAACCCCAGTTGCAACACTTATTCCTATTTCAATTGCTGGATTAGCCGAAGTAGAGTTAGACATATATGACAAAATTTTTGATCCAGAACATCAGATAAAAAAGGATAAAAGGTTAGTGGTTTGGCAACAATTGCAAAAAGAGGGTAAGTTTACAAACTTTTATAGGAATGCAATTGACTATGATGGATCAGTAATGGGAAAACATGAAAAAAAGTCTCTTCATCTAAAAATTAATGATTTCTCTACTGACCGAAAGGTGCTATAATAATAAAATGGAAATAAGAAATATACCAACAAATCATCCAGTTTCAATAACCCCGTCTGGGTTTTTTGGCAATAGTAAAGATATGATTGTTGAATTAGAAAATTTTATGACTGAAGAAGAAATTATTTTTCTTGAGAATGCAGCAAAAAATATTACAATTTGGGATATTACAGAAACTCATGAAAATGAAAACGGTACAGTAATTTATGATGCAAACTATTGGAAAGATAGAGTAGCAACAAGGCCATCATTAGATAAAAATGACCCAACCATTGGTCCAATACTAGAAAGACTGTTTCAAAGATTACAACCGATTATAGAAGATTTTTTTAGCGTTAGAGTACAACCAACAGGACAAACAATTGTTAGATGGCTTCCAGGACAGTTTCAAAACCCTCATGCAGATAAAGAGTTACATGATGGTCCAGATGCTGGTTTGCCAAATGATTTTCCTTGGTATGATCTATCAAGTTTGTTTTATTTAAACGATGACTACGAAGGTGGAGAATTGTATTTTCCTCTTCAAGATGTTAAGTTTAAACCAAAAAGAGGAGCAGCATATTTTTTCCCAGGTGATAAAAACTTTATTCACGGTGTAACTGAAATTAAAAATGCAATTAGATATACCTGTCCATTTTTTTGGACAATTTTAGAACATACTGGAGATAAAAAGCCATGAGCATGATAAGACATACAGAAGATATTGTTGTTTATGAAAACTTTTTAACAGAAGAAGAGTCTCTAAAAGTAATTCAGGTTTTAGAAAAACAAGCAGAAAATGGCAAACTTTCTTGGACTCCAATTTCTTTTTATGAATCATATTCTTCCGTGCTTCCGCAAGATGAAGATCCAGAACTTGAAGAGTTTGGTTTACCATCAACATTTTTTTCTGACCTTCAAAAAAAGATTATAGATGCTGTTGCTTCAGTTAATAATCTTGACCCATCAGTAATTTCAAAAATTGGATATCATGCACAAAAGTGGGAACCAGGTGCATATGCAACAGTCCACTCAGATAACACTGATATGGAAGGAAACACTGGGCCTTTTGAAAGAAGTAGATTTGCTGCTTTCATGTATTTAAATGAAGATTTTGAAGGCGGTCTTTTAAACTTTCCAAAACAAGATTTAACCATTTCTCCTAAAACAGGTATGCTTGCTGCTTTTGCTGGGGGATTTAAAAATGTTCATGAAGTAACTCTAATTACTAAAGGTGTACGCTATACACTTGGCTCATTTTGGGATGATAGAGATGAATCTGCCTACCCAGAAGAAGTACGTGAACGTTGGAAAGAAGAAATGAAAAAGATCAGAGAAGATCAAGAGTTAGAAAAAGCACAATGGCAAGAACTGATTAAAAATGGTTATAAAATTGACCAAGATGGTAAAAAATACAAAATAGAGGAGTTGGGCTAATATGCAACTAGAACAAAAGTTACATGAGAATGTATACTACTACACTGACGTTTTTGCAGATCCGCAAAAGGTTATTGATCTTATAGAAAAGTTAGACGAAGACGAAAGAACTTATTCAGTAATTCCAAAGTGGAACAACTGGAATTCTAGCAGCAAAGATGGAAATATTTTTGGAAAGAAAAAAGATTTTAATCTTGCAAACGTAGATTCTTTGCCTATAGAACTTAAGGTTCAAGCAGATTTTATTATTACAGAAATTAGAACAGCAATTCAAAATGTTGCTAACTCTTTTGTCAAGGATCGTGAATTACCTGGACAACCAAACATCTCTCCATTTGTTGGTATCTCTAAGTATATTGAAGGTTGCGCTATGGGCGCCCACTTTGATAGACAAGCAGGAGATAACAGCCTAGAATACTCAATTATTCTTTACTGGAACGATGACTATGAAGGTGGAGAACTTTCATTTATCATTAGAGATGAAGATCTAAGACTTCCTCAGAATGGTGAACTAAGACCACCTGATGATGCAGAAGATCCAAGAGTAAAAGACTTGGCAACATTTACAATCAAGCCAAAAGCAAACAGTGCCTTGATTTTTCCATCAACAGATCCTTACAAGCATCAAGTTCACCTAATGAAGAGTGGTCAAAAGTATATTACTCCAGGCTTTATCTTTGTTGATGGATATGTTGTTGGTGGCCCAGGTGGTCCAACTGAAGAATACATGAAGGCATACCACGAGCAACTTGGAATGTAATTAATGTCTACTTTTTTAAAAAAAGAACTAGAAGAAAGTGGATTTAGTGTTAATGAAATTGTTCCTGGTCTTTTAGTTGTAGAGGATTTTCTTTCTCAGTCAGAGATAGATGATTTTTGGCACATCATTAATAATACCCCAGAAGAAGATTGGTCATTTCTCTATACAGAAGGATTAAAAACTTTTTGTATGGAGAAATTTGGCCGTGATGATGTTTATGCTCTTGTTGAAGAAGGTAAGTTTGAAATTACGCAGGGATGGGAAGATAAAAACTTAGAGATAACAAACTATAATATTTCACGTACAGTCCACGAAAGACTGAGTGATTTAATTAAAGAGTCTGATCCTAGACTAACATTAAATAACTTTAGTTTTCAAAGAATGCAGTCTGGCGTACAGTTAAAGTCTCATACAGATCAACATACAGACCCATCAATTCAATATGCTACTGTTATATATATTAATGATGATTACGCTGGCGGAGAAGTTTTTTTTGAAAATAAAAATTTAGAATTAAGACCAAAGCCAGGATCACTTTTAATTTTTCCAGGCAATGAAGAGTTTGAGCATGGAGTAAGACATGTAAAGGATGGACCAATAAGATATGTTGTTCCTGGTTTTATAAAGATTAAAAACTTTTACGAAGAAAATAAGTATTAAAATGCAAGAACAGTTAAAAGAGGGACATGTTGATATGGTCTCAGATTATTTACTTGAGGTTAAAAACAAAACAGCAACAGCCTATATGTTAACAATTGCCAGAGATGGTGAAAGCCCAGTTAGAACAATTATATTCTACGATAATGCAATTGATGCAGCAGAAGCGTATAATAAATATATAGACTGGGGTTTTGCAAGAAACTATCTTACAGTTCACCTTTACGAGCCCTCTGGAAGAATTAATAAAAAGGTTTTAACAAGAAACCAAGCAGGAGAGTGTACTTTTGTAAGACAAGATTATATTGATATGGAAAATGTATTATTGCCACTTAAAGATAAAATTGATTTAGAAATTTATAATGATCTTGTTTTTGAAATAATGACAATTTTTGCTAAAGATAGTTGGAGATTTAATCCAGAAAGATTTTTGTCTGTTCTTGGCGTAGAAAAAAAGATTGAGTCTTAAGGAGCATATATGATAAAGTATGAAAAACTAGAAGACAATATTGTATACTTTGAGTCTTTTATATCTGATTATCAAAACCTTATTGATCTTTTTGAAAGTACTAGTAACAGCGCAGTAACAGGATGGACTCCTTGGTATGCTTATGGAGAAGATCCAAAAATTCAATATGGTGATATTAAAAGACTAAAAAGAGGAAATCTTCAAAATGTTTTAGAGAAAGAAGAAAAGGAAAAGTCTTTATTTATTATTGATAAACTTGTAAATAGCATGAGCGATTGTGCAAAACAATATGCAGAAATTTTTAATATTAAAGATGATAAAACACAGTATGCTATAAATATACTAAAAGAAAATGAAACAGAAATTGGTATATACAAGTATTTTGAAGGACAAACAATGGGTCCACACGTAGACTACAATGAAGACAATGACTATCTTGAGTATACAATAGTTGTTTACTTAAATGATGATTATGAAGGCGGAGAGTTATACTTCAATAAGTTTGATATTAAATTAAAACCAAAAGCAGGAAGCATTGTGATGTATCCCTCAAAATTTCCATATATACATGAGTCTCTTGAAGTGCTAAAAGGCAGAAAATGCCTTATTACGCATCACTGGAGAAACCAGATTTAAGATGGAAACTTCTGCATCCATTCTTTAGTTCTTGATGTAATACCCTTCCAAGCAGACCAGTTCTTGCCACCATTGCTCATGTGATATGCAATTTGTGCATTAGTAACTGGATTAAGAAGTTCAAAATTATTTTCTAGGTTAAACTTCTTGCGCCTTTCTGGACCCAAATCCCTAATCATGTTAATCTGAAATAATCCATATGAACTATCGCCAGTGCTGGTATTTCCATTAAACCTAATTGGCTGACCATTGGATTCTTTCTTTGCTACTGCCCAGGCTTCTTTTAGATCCTGACCTTTAAACCCTACAGCCTTAAGAATTACAACCAAATCCTTGTCTGACAGGATTGGTTTATTTTCATATTTTTCTAATATTTCTGCCCTAGAAACTAAAAAAACCGCTTTATGGGCGGTAGGCTTCACGGACGCTGACTGACTTAGTAAATTGTTTTTAGTGGTACTATCAACTGCATTTGCATTATTAGCAAAAATACAAGAAGACACCACCAATAACATTACCCCAAACCACGCTTTTGTTTCTCTCATAGTTTTTACCTCCTAAGAAACGAATGAGACCAATTTGGCCTCATAATCTAGTATAGCATAATCTACTAGTAAGTAAAGTTTTATGTCCGTTTTGTCTTATATTCTTTATAACTTTTTGATAACATTGTAAGTTAGATTTTTGAGGTGGTATAATAGAAATACTATGAGTTCAGGCACAACAGGTACATATTCCCTTCCATATCCATTGTTAACAGATGAGGTTAACGTTCATCAGGATATTCAATCTCTTGCTTTGCAAACAGAAGATGTTTTATTGGACAAAGCAAATTTACAGGGTGGAAACTCATTTGTTGGAGATAATTCAATAAACGGTCACCTTAACTTATCAACTGGAAAATCTTATAAAATAAATAACGTTGCAATTTCAACAACTCTTCCAGGACTTACCTGGGGAGAAGTAAAAAATGGCAAAAACGGTTTGGCAATTTCGTAAAGGATAATTATGGCAACCTATAGAGGACAAGAAGTAACGAATGCTTATGATGTTGGCTTAAGACCACCGTTGGTAACTTGGACGGTAGTTAGAGGGGACACAGCAGCATTTAGAGTTTACACAACAGACGACAATAAAGATCCTCTTATCATTGAAGACTGGAATATCCTTTGTGAGTTTAGAAGACCAGACATTGCAGATAATATTGATCAAGACTCTGCTGGAACTATTTTTACAATTACTCCAGGACCTACACCAAATGATGAAATAGGTGAGTTTACTGTTGCTCTTACATCTGCTCAAACTTTACAACTTCAAACTGGCGATGTTTTTGATGTTGAGTTAAGCGATGCTGATAGAGTCTGGACAGTTTGCCAAGGCAGAATGATTGTAATTGAGGACGTAACTGACTAATGGCTACTGCTGTAATTATTGATGATTACAGGAACAGGGTTGCTATCCCTGAAACAGTAAGTTATCCATTATCAAAGATTGAGTCCATATTACCTTTTAGAGTTAGATTTTCTACAATTATTATTGAAGGTTACTCTTCTTCAAATCCCCCAGGAATTGGCATCCAAATTATTGGTTTTTCCAACTGGATCATTTAATATTTATAATTAAATATGCTATAATACATACATGGCCCAAATATCAATCCCGAATGTAAAGACCAAGTTTGAGACTGGAGATCGTCCAAGTCAACAAGACTATGTAGATTTAATTGACACTACCGCAGGTCAAGCGACAAACCTTGGCTCTTTTGGTAACAACGACAATACCATTAGCGGTATTGAGAATGTTACAGTATTTGATAATTTTGATGCAACACAATGGAGAATGGTAAAGTACATTATCTCCATAGCAAAGACTTCTGCTGGCGATAACAAGTTTTACGCCACAGAGATGACCATCCTAGTTGACGGAGAAGATGTCAATGTTAGCGAGTATGGAACTATAGACACCGATGGGAATATTGGCACCATTAGCGTCTCCAGGGTTAGTAACACGGTTGCCCTCACTGTTACACCAGCCCAAGGAATAA
>JACCDW010004509.1_pt1 | contig 19794 bp, 21 predicted proteins | sample 7449781 | NCBI WGS metagenome assembly JACCDW01 (sample SAMN15323449, study PRJNA562643) | freshwater metagenome | isolation source: river surface water | place: USA:Blue River Watershed | collected 2017-08-18
AGAAGAACGAAGAAATGGTTTTTACCGAAGAAATATTTTAAGGGATTAAGTAAATCGGCCCGGACCAGGCGTGTGCGAGAGATCAAGAAGTTCGGATCTCTTCACTGGAAGAATCCTGCAGCCTACCGAGGCTTTGAAACCGATAAACTTGCACGGACGCGTCCATCAAATTATACGAAAGAATGGAACCGGCTTTTCCCCGATGCAAAGAGTTTGGAAGAAAAAGCGAAAGCGACGGGAGTACCTGTAAAATATATTAAGGAGTCCTATGCGAGAGGTTCCGCGGCTTGGCGCACGGGGCACCGTCCTGGAGCCACTGAACAGCAATGGGGTTATGCCCGTGTGCATTCATTCCTGCTTTGTGGAAAAACATATTATACAACTGATTCTGATCTTGCAAGAGAAGCAAAAAAAGCATCCTTGAAAGCTAGAAAATGGTTCAGTCGTTGTCCCACAGTAAATCCTTTTTAATTCTCTTCCAACTCCATTTGAGCATTTCTCAGGCGATTAATAAATGTCTGAGTGACAGAGGCCCAAGTATATTTCTTCACTGCAGCCATACCCGCCGCTCCATGCTTTTCTCTCAAATATGAATCATTGATATATGTTTCAATACCCATGCAAATGTCATGAGGATCGCATGCAAATCCTTCACCTCCCACAGGACAGAACACTGATGGCAAATAGTAACGGAACTTTGGCGTCACAATAACAGAGTTATCAGGCCGACAGAACTCCTTGAATCCGCCAACATCAGGAACAACCTGTGGTACACCAACACCCATTGACTCAAATGTACAGAGACCGAAACCCTCACCGTCTGCAGTCGCCACACACATATCAGCTGCATTGTAGAACATATTGATATCCTCATCACGGAACTCCATGTCTTTGGATGAGATCATGAGACGATTACCGAATTGCTGAATAGGTAGCTTGCGAAGTTTGAGCTCACGAGCGAAGATTTCAAAGAGATTCCAACCACCTTTCTCACCCTTATCACATACACAGAGAAGAACAATCTGCTTGGAAGGATACTTAGCAATCAGTTCCACGAAGGCCATAATAAGGAGATCATAGCGCTTCCTAGGCTGATTGCGATTAATTGATAGAAGCAGTGTTACATTTTCAGGAAGATTGAGAGCCTTACGAGCATAGGACTTCGGTATAGGCTTGAAGACATTATCATCAAATCCATGTGCAATGACATCAATTGGTCTATGCACCCCTTGTTCCTTCAAGCAGTCACGCCAGAAATTCGTGAAGGCGAAGACACGATCAGCTTCACGATTAATAATTTCAATGAATCCTTGGAGCTGACAAGTATAGACCTGATCAACATAGAGCCATGTACGGAAGTCACGCTGGATACCAGATTTCTTAATGGCCTCCATGAAATTTGCAATAACTGCCATATCATTATATACCATCACAATATGAGGCTTGATACGCTGAATCTGCTCTGGAAGAGCGGTGTAGCCGAAACCTTGTTGTGGCTGCTTTTCCAAAGCCGCTGCATCAATTACCTCAACATTTGATGGATATGCACGTCCCTCTTCTGCTGCCTTGGCCCCAAGACGCTGGAAACCGAAGTGAGTGACTTGGAGCCAGGGGAGCTGTGATAGCTGTTTAATAAGATTATAAGATACTTTGCTATAACCAGTTACCTGATGGCAATGTGTGGAGACAAGAAGTAGTTTGAGTTTATTTTTTACTGGAACAGATGCTTCAGGTTTGCTTACTGACACAGGAGGAATAATTGTATTAGATTTCGGCTGCTGCTGTTGCTGTTGTTGCAAGAGTGATTGAAGATTTGCAATATAATTTTGATTAGGATTTGGAGATGGAATTGTTACAACAGGAACAGGTTCTGCCTTGGGAACAGGTTCTACCTTAGGGGCTTCCACTGGTGTAACTTTCTTAATCATTTCTTCCAACTCTTTTATATAATTATTGAAATCAGTTGCATTACCAGCCATTTTCTATAATTATAATTACACAATATCTTTAGATAATTGTATTAATTAGTACCTGATATTTTTTCTTCATTTCAGTATATTTAGCAATAAGACCATCACGATATTTAACCAAATGTTCAGGATTTGCAAGAAGGAATTGCATAGCTGTTGCTGCAGCAGACCATGATTTTATCTCTAGCATTGGAATATTGTCCTGCAACCATTTCCAGAAACTATCATCGCCTTGCTCACGAACATAGATTGGAATTGCACCAGCTTCCAGGGCCTCATAGAAACGGAAAGTGTCTGCATTATTTCCCATAGGAATAGGAACAAAAGTTGATTTTGTTAGTATCTTAAAGTATTCAGATCGTGAAATTAGATCAGGATGATTCCATTTATTAAAGATTTTGACATTATTCGGCCCAATCTTAGATAGTGCAGATAGTTTAGCGGCACGATCAAACCATCCAGTTCCATAGAATGACCATTTATATTCACGGTTAAGATCAGCAGTATGCGTCTTAGTCCCAATATTATTTGCATAACCAAGAGGAATAGTAGTTACATGAGCTTGAGTTACATCAGTTCTAGGATAGAAACGAATAACACCCTTGCACATTGGTGAATTATACCATGAAATATCATCTTTGCACATTTCATCACTGATATGAAGAGCCTTAAATGGACGCTTTTCCATTTCAAAAATCTTAATAATTTTGAGCCACATATGCAAATCTTGCTTACTTACAATAATCCATATCATCTCACCGGGCTTAAATTCAGAAGATGTATTAGGCATTTTTTTAATATTAATTTGACGATCAAAAATTTCCTCAAGCCAATCCGATTCCATAATACTTGTCTTAGCATTAGAGTCAGCATTAATCATATATATTGACATAGGTTGTTTTATTTGAATTGTAACAGGAACTTGTTTATTTAAAATAATTGGAGGTCCATTCACACTGACTGATGCAATACTTGTGGTTTTTACGGGTTCTGATACGGGTTCTGATACCGGTTTCACGGTTACATCTGTAGTTTCAGATGCTTTTACAAGATCTTGCAATACAGCTGCGATATCAAGTTTTCCTCCAGAGTTGGCAAGTGCAGCTTCGCGCTCTTCAACAGTCCAGCGCTCATCATTATTCCATAAATCACTATCAAATGAATCTTTGCGACTGAAATCATTAAATGCGGATCCAGCATATACAGGATCATTTTCCTGTGTACATGTAGCCATTAATGGGTCAGAGAAATAGATATTGAGAGTTTGATGATTATTAACAATCATATGATCACCGCTTGTATAGAATCCATCACGCCCATCAATAATATTCATAATCTTCTGTGCACCACGGCGACTCAGTACATATGCATAATTGCAGAAATGGAAGTAACGTGTAGGATATGGCTGATTAAAAATCTTATTAGGAGCGACGCGACACCAATGATCATTAACTCGCTCCTTTATACCTTCAAGTCCAGGCTTATTTGGCGGCAAAACACCACCAAGATATAAAACATCCCAGTCTTCAGGAATTGTATGTGCAGCCATGCGCCACTGGCTCTGCCAGTTATCGGCCATCTTCACATCATCTTCCATAATTAAATATGCATTTGCTTCCGCAGATTCGTTTGCTAACTGATTCCAAATCTGTAAATGCGATAGTGCGCAACCAGCAACAGACTTCTTCCAGAAGAAATCATTTGGTCTCAGAAGACGGGCAATAGCTGGTGTTAGCTTGAGCTGACGCCCATCAATTGCAGGTACACGACGAACCTTCTTGGCAAAGTCGCCATGATTTGCAACAAATGCATCATAGCGATCACGACGACGATTCAAATTAATAACATATGCGTCAGTGATCTTTGGTAGAATTTCACTTGCAATCTTAAATTGACCTCTATGATGATAAAATGCCTTATTTGTAATACGTGCAGTTCTCATTGAATCGGCAGTTTGAATATCGCCAATCATAACTGTTGGTGCTGAATAACGTAGCCGCAAAATACTTAGAATAGATTGATCATGACGATGACCAAAAGGTTGACCGGTTGGCATTAGACCCTCCCATTTAGGACCTACAATTACTTGCCGATTTAATGAGAGTGTATAAGCATCATTAAAGAATTTCTTTACAGATGGAGAATTCATTTTAAATGTAATCATTGCAGCAACAAGTTGATTTGCCTCCAGTTCTTCATCTGTTGTCTTCATAATATTACAGAAATTCTCAGAACACCAGAACTTATTTTTCTGTGTATTGTCTTCAACAAAACAGAGACCAACTTCGCCAATTGTCTTCGCCTCGGTATCACCGAGTCGTAGAGAGTTGGCTTCGCCAACTGTCTTCTTAATCATTTCATATGGCATTCTTGTCGTCATTACCCCTGCATCTGAATAAAGAACAATTGTAGGTACAGAAACAGATTCATTTGCCAATTGCTGACAAATCCATAACTTCCATGCATAATGCTCAGGTGCCCAATAATCACCAAATGCACCCTGAGGAACTTGTTTAGGAATCTGAACAAATTCAACATTCATAAATGATGATTTGAGCGAACTAATCATTGAATCATCAATATCATGTCCTAAATACACACGAATAGATGCTTTTTTCCCCAGAAAATCTCCATGCATACATGTTGATCTTAGCCAAATATTAAGAGATGGCATAAAACGCCTTGTTGCAAATGTTACAAATTTATAATTATAATCCTCTATTTTAGTAGGATCTTCCATAGATTGCTGTGGCTGTGACAATGACATCTTTTCTAGATGTTACAGTTTGTGTCGGCTTTATGTCAGATATTCCAATTATTGCTGCAGCTATATTCATTAAATGAGACCGAATCTCTGTTGCCTTTGATTCACTAAATAATGGTATTTTCGCCATATGATCACGTTCTTCATGTCCTTCTGGTGATTCAAGGAATCGCAAACGCCCAAGGAGTTCCTCATCACTCAAACCACGTGCATCAATAAAACCGAGTGAATTGAAGTCTCGCGAAACCCATTCACTGTCACCCCAATAAATTGGAATAGCACCTGCAACTTTTGCATGGAATAGTTTCTCTGTGACATATCCTGGCCCATAACCATTTTCATATGTTATATTAAATCTGAAATCCTCTAGGAACTTCACCTTACGTAATTCGCCACCACCACCCCCAAGTCCTGCAAACAATGAATCACCATAATTATTTAAATGACGACCAGCGCTTACAACATGACCAATCTGGCTAATCTTTGCAAATGCCTCATTGCGAACTGGATTATTTGGGTTACTTACAATAAATGCACAGAAATTTTGACGCTCTCCCATAGGACGTTCATGGCTCTTAATACATTTATCCAGACTAACTACCTTTGGATTAACAAGTCTATCATTGTCTGCACCGAACCAATCAATATATAACATCCATAATGGTAGGCGTATATAATCACTCCCTGTAGTTGCACCATTAGGATTAAATCCAAGTTGTAATTTAATATTATTTTTCTCACATTCAAGATCGCTCAAAGGGTCAATATTTTCTCCAGTGAAAAATACAGTTGGTATATTTGGAGCAATTGGATCCTTGCATCCAAAAGGACCCATTATACGAATTTTTATATCTGCACCCTTATATTCTGAACCACATCCTATTACCTTCAAGTGTGGCGCCTTTTCTGCCATATATTTTTCCATTAAAAGTGTGAAGAAATTGTATGATGGCTGGAATTGATCCCACATACCAATAAACTGTATCCTAAAAGTATTTTCATTTGTCGGCACATCCGTGATGTCTTGAGAATATTTAATTTCATTTTCTGATTCTACAGGTACAAGTATAGGTGCAGGCTTTATTTCATAAACAGGTGCCACATTACTTCCAACACCAGTTATTGTATTGGACCAAATATCAATAACTTTTTCACGACGAATTGATAATCCATTACTTATTATATGACGAGTTCTTTGTAGAGAGGTCTCAGTAAAATAAGTATTTCCTTGCATTGCATCATAACAACGTTTCATAGCTGCAGCAGCACCAGTTACAGAATTATTTTCATAATAAAAGTCGCCCAATTCAGCTCCTAATTGTTTCAAAAATACAGAATTATGAATTATTGGAACTCCCATCCAAGCTAGATCAAAATGCATAAATCGTGTAGTTGTAAAACGATTATGACAAAGAACAATATTGCTTGGATTCATAGACCATTCAATTGCACGACTACGTCCTTCAAATAATGGTGTTACCCCAGTATCAATATGTTTTAATATATTATCTTTGAAAAAGGCACGATCCTTGATAGTTTGTCCATTACTTATTTTTATTTCTTTTAGAAGACCAGGATAGTCCTTATCAAATTGTCTACAAATAACAAGTGGTAATGTACAATTGCTGCGAATATTACTATTATTTTCTGCAATACGAACTTTGATGCCATCGGCAGATGAACCAGCAGATTGTTTAACCCAGAACCAAGGACTAATCTTTGCTTCTTGGCAAAAGATAGTAGCGATCTTTGGACTCCAAAAAAATGGAAGTACTTTTATAGGGCATTGGGCTAACATTTTTAATACTACATAATCATTTCTACTATAAAAATCATAAGTCCAGACTTCATTTATATTATCATAGAAACGTTTTAGTACAAGACCTGGATAAATACATGATTCAATTTCATTAATTATAGTAGGATGACGCAAAAAAAGTACATTTTTATCTGCAATATGTGCCCGATCAGATCCAGGTATGCATCCAAGAACATCAATTAGGAGATCTGCACGTTGACCTGATGGTACTAATCCAGAAAAGGCGGTCTTTTGCACAACTGGAATTTCTTCTTTTAAGGTGATACAATCTTCAAACCATTGATTCCCATTATCAAGAATATTCAGTAAAGCAACATTGTGTCCTAGTTCTTTTAAACCCAGTGCAAGTTGCAAACTTGTCATATTTGAGCCCCCGCTAAAAACAGAGTACTGCACATTTGCTGAAATATAAATCAACATATCTGCATTTTTGATGGAAATAGGCTCTAAACTCTTATTTGAGAAGTGTTATCCATGCCTCTTGTACCTTGGGGTTATAAATACTATATCTATACATTATAGTTTTAGCTTGTCCTATATAAATATCCTGATTATCTTCATGTTTTTGAATTGCTTGTGCAAGTGCTGTTAGACCTTCTTCAATAGAATCTTCATTATAATAATAACCAGCCTGTTGCCAGGAAGGACTATTATGGATAAGTGGATAACCAGCATACATAAATTCAAACTGCATATAGTTATATTCATTATTGTAATTATGACAGATAGGGAATGCAGAAGGATATTTTGCCATAGCAGTTCGCATATCAGTTCGTTCAATTAGTTCAACACAATTCTCACGGAAAATTTTTAGCCGTGGTAAAAAGCATTCATATGCATACCCGATATTTTGAAGACGTTGTCCATTAATAACTTTGATTTCAAGTTTAAGGGAAGGATTTGCTTGAGCAAGTGCTTCACATATTAGAAGAGGAATAATAGATGCTTTTTGGAAACTAATATTTGGTTCCATAATCAGAATTTGTACAGGATCATCTGGACCTCTTGGTATCCATTTTGGAGCTTGTGTGCCGAACTTTGTAATAAACATTGGATCCCATACATATGCTGCAATCTTATTAGTTGCAGGATCAGGGCTAACATGATTTAGAACAGCAGCATATTCACGGTGCATCTCATAGTGAGGTGATACCCAGATCTCATCTGTTTCACCAACAACATGATGAGCGAAGTTTTGATTAATATAATATATGGGAGTTTCAATATCAATGTTGAGAATATTACCTAAATAGAGTTTAATTACACGTGCACCAAGAGTTTTAAGATATTTCTTCATTGCGGGATCAATACTCATACCGATTTCAATGTATTTATATATAGGAATGGGGACTTTTATAAGGTCAGCAATAGTGACAGTGCGAATTGTCTTCATGAAGTCTGGAAGAGATTCAGGTGGATCACGATCATTGAAAAGCAAGAATGGTGTGTAGCCAATTATTTCTGCGAGTTTGTACAAGAAGTAGATATTCTGGAAGAGTCCATTAGTAAATATAGACTTTTCAGTGATTTTACTTGTAGCGAAGACAACAACCTTCCTGTCAGTACGAGATGGAAGATCTTGTAGTTTTACTATTGGCTGAATAGGATCTGGATCACCCTTCGTAATTGTTCTTCCAGCGGCTGTAAACATATTAAGTCTCTAATGTGATATGTATGGATATCATTTAGATACTTGCATTGCGGGCTGTTTTAGTATAAGTTTCACTTACGGAAATTCTTGTTAGCAGAGCTAACTCGCATTAGCCGCAAGCTTACTTGCGGAACGTCTTCTTCGCGGCCTTCATGGCATCACCGAGGCGGGTATTAGGATTACGAGCCTTCATCTCACGGTAAGTCTTCATCATATGGTCCTGCCATGCACGGGCGCCGGAGCTGAGCTTACGACTCTTACGACCACCCTTGCGACGCTTTCCACCAACCATCATGGGATCAACAGAGGCATTGTTTTCACGGTTCTTGCGAGTATTACGATTCTTGCGGGCCATTTCTGTTTTAACGCAACATTTAAAAAAAGTTGAATTTTTCGGCCCAGGAATCTTCCTCCCAGGTAATCAGCGGCGACAATGTGTTCAAATTGTGAAAATATTCTTCATGAATATCCTTTTGCTCACAATGGAGAGCATTGTCCGTTGGCTGCAGCTTCATACTGCGGTCTATGTTGCAAATTCGGTCATTTAGACTATGTTTGTGTTAATAGGCCGGCCAAGAATACTGAACGTAGGCCTCTTGGTCCTAAAACACAGCAACTTCCAGCCTTTCAAAGAACTAATAAAAATTATTTTGAAATTACTAAAAATGATCAAGTAATGGAACGTTTCCTATTCTCACAAAAAGAGAGTATTGCTGGAAAAACACAAGAACTATGTAAGAAGATTGAAACATGGGCAAAAAAGATGAATTATGATGGTGTCAGATTCTTGTAAATAGCTCCTTTAGGAGCATCCAAATAAATATTTTTTATTAGTAGAATGGCTAAAAGTAGAAAGAGATCTTTGAGACGTCGCAGCCGTCGCACCAAAAAAAGTCATAGAAGCCGTCGTCTAAAAGGTGGCGACTACGAGCGTACAACCTATGATTGCGGTGGAGGTATTACATGTGCATACGGTGAAGACACAATAGTGACTTATAGAGATCCGACAGATAAATACTCTGTTCCTGCATTTGTAAGCAAGATGCAGCGAGACTCAATGGATATCCAAGATTCATATCCTTATTAAACCTAAATAATTGGATCATAGAAGAATAGAAAATGCCAAAGAACGTTAAGAAGGGGAAGAATAGTTCCACTACTTTGGAGCAAGAGACTATTGATATTGAATACGGACAACAATATGCCCGTGTTATTCGTGGTGATGGTGATGGGCGTTTTATTGTAATTACAAATGATGGGCAGAATGTAAGTGCATTAGTTTGTGGTCGTATGTGGAAGCGTGTATGGATCAATAAGGATGATATTGTGGTTATTTCATTACGTGAGGGAATGGATCAGGCGAACAATAAGACATACGGCGAGATGATGAAGGGTGATATTGTTTCAAAGATCAGCCCAACAGTTTATGGAAAGCTGAAGCGCCTTGAAGGTTTTGTTTTATTGAATGCAGGAGCATTGAAGGAAGATTCTGGAAAGGTAACATTGAATGTTATTGAAAATGCAGAGACCACTACAGAGGTCAATACAACTGCAGCATTTGAATGGGAATATGCGGGTGATGAAGAAGATGATGGTAATGAATCAGATTCTTCAGCGGCTTCACATGATAGTAAAAAGAAGGAGAAGCGCAAGAAGGCAGGACAAGCCAAAAAGGAATTAACTAATGCTGATATTGATAGAATTTAATCTGCTTTTTCTGTTACTATTACATTTCCTGTATGTTTAAACATCAAGATTTTTAAAGCATTTGCACGTTCCTCATCTAGACCAGTTACTTCAATAATACGATTCAATAGCTTTTCAGTCATAATTACATACAGTGATCCGACAATTCTTAAACATTCTTCTTTAGAAGTTGGTTTAAGTAATTTATTTTGATTCATCTTTGTTCTTGCATATATTGCGACTAAAGCCTCAAATTTTTGTTTTTTTAGTTCTTATGAGCTTTAGCTCAAGTCTTAGTGCTACGCTTGCGCTTAAAACTTAATAAGAAAATAAGAGCAGGTTACAAATATGAATACTGCCACGCAGAATACAATTATTAATTCAAATGGTCAAATTGTCCCGATGGGTATGCCACCAACAGGTCTAAATCCTATGCAGGTCTCACAGCCCGAGAACGATACTGCATCACTGCCAACTGCAATTAAGGAATGGTGTCGCATCCAGGATGAGATTGTGCAATATAAGTTGCAGATCAGAGAGCGCACTAGACGTATGAAGGCCCTGGAGAATTTCATCATGGAGATCATGAAGCGGAATAATATTGGTGCGCTAGATCTGAAATCAAGCGGTGGTCGTATTTTATATAAGAAATCTAAACGTACATCTGGTCTTAATACCGATACGCTCAATAAACTTCTTGCAGAGTATCTGAAATCAGATGAAAAGGCACAAGAGGTGATTAAGTTTATCTCCGAACGCCGTGCAACGAAGGTTTCAGAACGACTTTCTTACGAGCCTCTTGATTTTGATGATGGACAGTAGAATATGTTATCAAAAGTGCTTGCATGGGTTTTATGGCTAATATGTCTATGGTTATCAATAATCATAGTATATTATGTTATTGTTAAACCAATAATGTATACAAAGGAAAAAATCACCGCACACAATAAATGATCACAAGTTGTTCTCGCGCACTCGTTGAAGGTTTAACTATGGGTGCTTCAAGTGAATACCGGCGCGAAGCATATTCTGAGGTTGCAGCTGCTATTATTGCTCTTATTGTCAGTATCACATTGCTAGCTTTTGCTGGTCAATGGTTATGGAATAATGTTATGTGTGAATTATTTACATTTGCAAAGCCTTCGCGTTCAATTTGGCTCCTAGTCGGTCTCAAGTTCTTCATACTTCTTATGGCCCCTTAAGACTGTAGTAATAATCAAAAGCCATTTTAGAAAATGTCTCGTGTTTTAGTATTTCTTTCAGTTATTTTATTTCTTCTTGTAGCTGCACTCTTCTATATGCAGATGCAGAGCCCACCAGTAATTGTTCAGCAAATACCTGGACCTGAGGTTTATATTAAGAGGGAGCCAGAAGTCTATGTTGTTGGTACTGATTATTGGCCATCATCTTATTGGAATTGGTGGGGTGGTTATCATCCAGGATATTCAGGTCCTACACCTTACTGGGGGCTAAGAACTAGACCTTGGAGGAGTGGTCCTAGACCTGGTCCTAGATCAGGTGGTCATGGAGGTCCTAGAAGACGCTAAAACATTTTTATAGCAATTATATATCTAATAGTATTTGAAATACTGATAGATAAATATTATATATTATATCATAATGTATTAAATATATTAAATTTACACTTTAATAATATCCAGAATACATGCCATGTTCAGTGATTTCATCTGGTGTATAAGGCTGGGCATCACGAGGATTCATTTTGCCAGCGGGCACAGATCCAAGGCACTCTGATTTTGCGATCTCATATACATCGCGAAGAGATGCAAGCAGCTTACCTTCTAGCTTAGCAGCTTCAGCCTGACTAATAGATGCACCAGCAGCTAGTCGCCGGAAGAGGTATTTAGCACGTTTATTCCATGTATCAAATGTAATATCAAGGTCACGTGCAGGGATAGTCTTTGCATTGCATTGACCGGCGATGTCCGGTACAGGGATGCGATCATGAAGAGTGGAATATGGAAGACTGCGAGTGGCAATAACGATTCCAGAAGGTGACATAATATCCTTCTTCAAGCAGGCCCATTTACTGATTAGAAGACGAAGTTCGGCAAGATCTTTTTGTGCCTGCTCATAACCACCACAGCGCATGGCAAGTTCATCATAAACTGCAGAGGCATCTGTCAATGTACGAAGACATGAAGGCTCCCCAGCACCATTTGCAGCGCCCCCATAAAAACCCTCAGCCTGCTTCATAGTAACCTCGGGCATCTTGACAATGGGCATTGTATGACCTTTCCAGACGAAGAAAGAGGCCATTGCAATAGCGGAAGCAATAACCATAATTACTAAACCAAATATAATAACCGTTGTGGGATCCGATTCTTCAAACATCTAATATTTCAAAACATTTATTCTAGAATCTAAATGTTCTGCGATATAACAGGTAAATATGGCGACTTCTTCCAGAGACTTCGTACGTCCTCGTGGTGATGTGACAACAGTGATAGATTACACTGACAGAGACCTTCAAGATGAAGAACTCTTTCCAAATCCAGGAGCATTAGTAGCAGATATTAGTTGGTTTGCTCCCGATAATGAACGTCGGACAATTCACTTCAGTCCTCAGATTCAGACCTTCGTGCATCGTGGTCCTGCACAATTTGGTGGCCGTTTTACATTTGAAATTGATAAAGTAAGCGCCGGTGATCTTATACATATGGTAGCCCTTCAGGTTAATCTTGGTCACTGGCTTCCACAAGATATTCAGCAAAAACTTCTTAATGGGCAGCTAAAGTATGTTGATCCAAATGATGCATGGACATATGTTAATGGTATTGGTCGTTCGCTTATTGAATCAGCAGAATTCCAAGTAGATGATACAACTATAGAAACGATTGATACTGTTGCAGCTGATTGTATTTTGAAGCTATTTCCTGACATAAATACTACCTTTGGCTTTGGTCGTGATGGTTCAGGAACAACCAATTTAACAGAACAAATTGAAGCACCCACAACATCTCTTACAGAAGAACCTAATGGAATGTTTGATCCTCGCCGCCCATTTACTGTAGATCGGGGGCAGATTTACGCGCTTGTTCCATTCTTCTTCACACGCCAACCATATAGAGGTTCTTTTCCTTTACTCGCAGTGAATAATAATGGTCGTGTTCGCTTCAACTTCAATCTTCGCCCATTTGAGCAATTAGTTCGTAAATGCGACGGTCAGCGTGCCTCTTGCACAGACTCGCCACTTAATAAAACCTTCCACTTCATTAATGACCTTGTTAGACCACCAATTAATCAGAGTTTTACTGTTGGTACAGAACCACCTCCATTCAAAGATATAAAAATGATTGTATATTCGTCAATTGTTGGAGACGAAGTACGACAAAATTATATTAGAAATGAATATGAAATTATATATCGTTCAATACAGCCATTTCCTTTCTCGGAACCATTGAAGTATGCTGTAGTTGCAACAAATTCTGATATAGATTCAGTTAGAGTACAATTACCTTTAGAGTTTAATCATCCTATTGAAGAACTGTTTTGGGTTATTAGAAGAAAAGCAATTAATGTGAATAATGATTGGTTAAATTTTACATCCTATACTGAGAAGCAGCTAAAGGACAATGGTTTAATTGTGCGATCCGACCCTCTTATTGAAGGCACTGTATATATAAATAGCATTCCTGTGGCTCAAAAGTTAGGACAAGGATTTAGACAGCATATTGCATCAAGACATTTGGGCGGTATTATTCCATATTCATCATTTATTTATGGTTATAGTTTTGCAAAGATTCCTGGCGCTTTGACGCCCACAGGAACTATTAATGCATCGCGTACATCATCTATTCGCCTGGATCTAACGGTTCGTGTTCCACAGGCTGCACCAGGAGCATTTACAGAGGCGGATGAACAGACTTGGGAGATACTAGTTTATGGTTTGGGGATTAACTGGTTGCGATTCCAGAATGGAATGTGTGCGCGTATTTATGCCAACTAAGCCTAAGAATTTTTGATTAGATTTAATAGGTATGCTTTCATCATTGCTCCGACCCCTTAATTCTGGGTTTCAAGATGAACGTCTTCAATATGATATAAATCCGAAACGGATTCGTTTTAGTCAATTTACAAAGATATTTTTACGTGCAGGACGAATGACGACACAATGGGTTCGTCTAGATTTTAATCAGCTCCCTGATTTTGGTCGTCAAGCTACTCTGGATCTTGTTCGTAAAGGGCATTTTATTAGCAGATTATTCTTAGTAAGTACATTACCAGATATTGCCACACCACAAGCTGCCGCCGCAGCTACAGCAGCAGTGGATCCAGCGTTTATATATCCTAAATTTGGTTGGACTAATTCGGTTGGCCATGCACTTATAGCAAATGCACAGCTTACAATTGCAGGTGATGTTGTTGATCAGATAGATAGTCGTTTATTTGAGATTCTGGATGAATTCTATACACCTTTAGAGAAGGTGCCGGCTGTCAATGAGTTAGTTGCGCGTAATGATACTAATTTTGGACAAACAACATTTGGTTATACTGGTGGGCAAAAGACGATTTATACACCATTGCCGTTCTGGTTCTGTCGTGGTGATTCTGCAGCAGCATTTCCAATAGATGCCATTTCAGCTGATCAAATACAGGTTAGAATTAACTTTCGGGCCGCCACCGGATGTTATTACACTGATAGTCGTTTTCAAGGGACGTTTGATCCACAAGTAGACGGGGCAGCGCTGTGGCCTCTTGCCAACTCACAATTTTATAAGACTGCCACAAAGTTTGATCCAGGTGCTGCACCAGTTCCAGGTCTTATTCCAAATAATCCAAATCAGTATTTTTTGCCAATTGAAGGTGCAAAAATGCCTTCATCATCAGCACTTCATCTTGGAGAAACATATATTCTGGCAGAATATATTTATGTAGATAAGCCAGAGGCTAATCGTTTCCGTGTTGCAGATCTTAGAGTTCCAATTGTACAACATTATGCACTAGAGCCACAAGACAATAAGTCACAGGCCTTTATGAATATTCCTATTCGTGTGCCAAATCCAGCACGTGCTCTCTATTTTATTACACAACGATATGAAGTTCCATCATATAATGCACATTTTTTAATGACCCGTGATCTAAAAGCGGCAACTTCAGATGCTCAGATTCCATGGTGGCCTAATAGTCGGGGATTACAATCAGTAGCTGCACCATTAAGATTTATTCCTGCCTTCGCTCTTCGTGATTCTGAACCGCTTTCAGCACTCACATATATTTATGAAGGTAATATGGCCCGTTATGCAACAACGGATCCTTCGCTCTTCAGATCGGTGATGACAGGAACTATATTCAAAAAGAGTCCTTGGGTCAATAGGTATATTTATGCACTTCCCTTCGGTCTATTCCCAGGATCAAAACCTCTTACAGTTCCTTTTGGACAAGCTAATCTAGATAAGTTGAAGCGCACTGAACTTCGTCTTCAGATAGCCCCTTCAAGAGGCTGTACAAATCCAATGGAAGTTGATAGATTTATTGCACGTGTTTATGTTGAGACCTATAATATTCTTCGGATCTATGGTGGACGTGCATCTCTCCTCTTTAGTTACTAAAGACTTTGCTGCACAATATAAAAAAATTTGAAATACATATCTATTATAAAAGAAATGTATTGACAAATGACAGAAGTTATCGCTTACACAATTGAGATTGCGTGTCCTGCACGGACCCAAACCTTTATGGTATTTTATCGGAAGTGGGAGGATGTTATTAAAGCAACAAGAAATATTGTAAATAAATATGCCCATCGTTTTGGGCCTCTGGTAGCTTATGAAAATTACAACAATGAAATGCAATGCAATGTGGAAGGAGTTGTGACAGTTTTCAAGGCTGATCAACTTCACGTAAAGATCCATGCGATCATTAAAAATAATCCAGGTATTGAATTTGATATTTATTAGGTCATGATCCAGAAAACTTGGACATGCCAAAAGTCAATAACAGTTGGCTTTGGATTCTTATACCAGACAAAATCATAATTATTGTGTTGCAGCTGATTTTTTAGTTGCATATTAATTTGATTATTAATCTCTTCATCAGTGTATGAATGGTAATAATTTTTCTGTGAGGACCATAGTACATAATGATTACTATGATTTGGCAAATTATATCTAAATGTAGAAGGTTTGAAGAACCATTGTCCGGTAGTATCATTACAGAACACTGAATGTTGAATAAATGCTTTTACAGTCGGCCATGTATGACTAATGTCGTCCATGGCTGCATGTTTTGCGGCTAGATCTGCTGCAGTGGGCCTAATAGTATGTTCATTAGGAATCCAATCATAGATCGCAGATAAGCGATTTAGATCTTCAAGATCTGAGCTGATACGATCTCTAAGCATTTTGATTTATATTACATATCAAATAAGACTATTAATTCAAATTTTTGTTACATATTTTATATAGGAGTTCGTAATTCAACAACATCATCATATGCAACTTCTAGAACCTCTGGGTCATCTGTTTTAAGCATCTGACGGGTCGTTGCATCAGCAGCAACAGCAGCAGCATCTGTAACAGCTTTATAAACAGGTTCTTTATAGTCATTATAAGTCGCTTTTGCAAGTTCATATAATTTGATGGTGCCATGTGCTAGTCCTGCAGTGGCGAGCCCAGCAACAGTTCCAGCAACAATGGATGCACCAAATGCAACAGTTTTGCTAGTGGCTTTTATAGTGGGGCTGACAACAGTTGCTCCTGCATCAGCTGTTGCCCTTAAAGTAGTTGCAATATGATTTCGTCCTAGCAAATCTGCACCATATCCAAGACCAATCCCAAGTAATGAAATACTTTTACTAGTAGCAGCAGCACTTACATCACCTGCAGTAATAATACCATTATAAACTGCTGAACTGACAGTAGATCCTATTACAGTTGCTATTGTTGGAATAACACTGCTCATTCTAATATAAAATACAAGCTAATCTTTATTTACGTGTGCGACGATTTTTTCTAGAACTCAAGGGTAGATAGCGTATGGGTTTTCTCACATGTGAAAGTGATGCACGTTTACGAGAATTATTTAATCGCGAATTATAACTTCCGATAGAACCACGAGTTTTTGCATTAATATTAGAATGATGTAGTGCCTGCACAGGGCCATTCATTGACATATTTAATTGTAGAGGAGTCGCAACATTCATGGGCATAATTTCCACATTCGCCGTAGCTAATCCTAGATAGCGATTACCTCTATTACGTTGTAGTTTGGCTGCAGCGCCGCCGCGAATTCTTCGTGTTCTTGAAGGCATTATATTTATTATGGATATTATTGTCCCAAGGCAGCTTCAGGAACAAGTTTTAAAACAAAAGTAGGTTCAACACCAGCAACGGCAGGTAAAATCAAATTCGCGTAGCGATCAAATGGATAGAAGTTTATCTTTTTAATTTCTACAGCAAGACCATCATTGACCCAACGACTAATTGCATTCTTCACTTCTTCAAATCCACAATTATCCTGAGGTACTCCAAGTTCTTTCAGCTTCATTAAGATCTTCATGCCTTCTTTCAGGCGTTCTTCCTTTGTCTTCATGGCACGAGGTGGCATTTATGCTTCTATCATACATTTATCTGAGTCATTAAATGTCTTCTCTAAATGTCCGATATACTTCGTAAAATCGTTTTGAACAGGATCTCCATGTAAAACATATGTCTTCAAATAGGGTTCCAATAGATCTATAAGAAGATTTTGTTCAATAGCATCGCTAATTGTAATAGCCCATTGAAGATCTTGTTTTATGGCAGATGTTTTAATTTTATAAATACTGCATGCATTTTCAATTGTTATGCGGCACATTTTAAGGAATAGTCCGCAATTAAATGGTATTCTATAATCAGGTATTTTGATATGTCCATTTTCTGATCCAAATATATCATCTGTTTGTGGACAATGTTCAATTAGATCATCAAAGAAAAGTGTTTTAGTTGCATTCCATTGTTCTTTTGGAATATTGAGAGCATCAAAGACACGGGAGAAAGATTTAGTGGTTGTGCCAGATAAAGGGCGATTTAGACGGAGATCAATAAGTGAATCACCGACCAGTGCATTATAGATAATTTCTAGAAGTTGTGGAATAGTAATTTGCAGACCAGATTTATCATAAATATTTGTCGCTGAATTACATTGATTTGTATAGACTACAACATGATCAATCTTTTTATTACGTTTCAACTGTAATAGCCGCTGTAAAAACTGTTTGAGACCAGGGCGAAACACATTAGATTGTTGGAATAGATCAATAAATTTAACTAGAGTTGGTGCAATATTTAGATATTTTTTAACATGAGTCTTCTCAAGCCAATATAACCATTTGAAAAATACATCATAATCGCCTGTTGTTTGGTCATTATCTAAAATAACAATCCGCGGATAGGTGCCTGATGCCATTTAGTTCTTACTTGTTTCAAAGATTTTTATAAAATCCGGACAGGTTCATAATGCCCACCAGTCCAGTATAAAACTAGAGTTTTTTGAGGTTCAACGCTAATCGGTATAAATTCAATATTACCGCGACGATCACGACGATTTTCAACTATAATGCGACATTTCCATATATTACATGCAGCACCAATCTCTATTGCACCTCCCCATGTGCTTGTTTGCCTCATAAGTCTTATATATTTATTAACAGATCCTTGTTCCATTTTAAGTATATCAGAGGTTTGGAGACCATCAATAATTGGCTTATCTTGTTCTAAATAATCACAAATTGTTTGACGAATAGTATTTGAGTTAATACTAATTAGCCGACTAATACTATTAAAAAGACAGCTCATTCTAGTTTCTATAAATAAATGCGATAAATAAGGGTCTAAGAAACCCGGCTTACCATCTAGATAGATATGTGTGGTATATGGGCACTTATTCGTGATATTGGTGCTACATTTTCAGTTTCAGAGGCTGAAGCTGAGCAGATGATGATGAATACTTTGAATAATCGTGGTCCTGAAGGAGGGCGTGTTATAACACTAATTGACCAGATCATAATGGGTTTTACACGTCTTGCAATTAATGGTTTAACATCTGATGGAATGCAGCCGTTCCATCATAATGGAATCTGGACAGTATGTAATGGTGAAATTTACAATTATAATGCAATTGCAGAAAAGCATGGATTTGATTTAACAACAGGATCTGATTGTGAAGTGCTACCATATCTTTATGAAAAATTTGCTAATAATCCAAGTGATTTATGGAATTCATTAGATGGTGTATTTGCGGCTATAATTGTAGATACTAATAGGAAACGTATTTTAATAGGTCGTGATCCTTATGGAGTCAGACCACTTTTTGTGGGAACATTTAATTCTGGAAGTCGTTACAATGTGTATGAACAGCTTGCATTTGGATCAGAGATGAAGTCAATTATTGAATTGAAGCCTGATAATATTAGTCAATTTCCTCCTGGGCATTATATTGATTATAATGTATCATTAATGGATAAATTAAAATATATTAAATATCATAATTATCCAAATGATGATTCTGTTGGTATTCCGATAGAAAATTTGGAGGAAGCTAAAAATTTGGTGCGGATAAAGTTGGAGGAGGCAGTTAAGAAGCGAATGTTAACAGAGCGCCCTGTAGCTGCGCTTCTTTCAGGAGGAATTGATAGTTCATTAATTGCGGCGCTAGTTGCAAAAGAACTGCGTGCAGCGGGTGCCCCACTCCTGAAGACATTTAGTATTGGCTTTGAAGGATCTGAAGATCTGAAGTATGCACGTATGGTGGCAGCGCATATAGGCTCTGATCACAATGAGATTGTAATGACACCAGATGATTTCTTTGCAGCAATTCCAGATGTTATTAAGGATATTGAGTCATTTGATACTACTTCAGTACGTGCATCTGTAGGCAACTGGCTAGTAGCCAGAGAGATTCG
>JACCDW011266286.1_pt1 | contig 19785 bp, 28 predicted proteins | sample 7449781 | NCBI WGS metagenome assembly JACCDW01 (sample SAMN15323449, study PRJNA562643) | freshwater metagenome | isolation source: river surface water | place: USA:Blue River Watershed | collected 2017-08-18
AATTTCATAAATAGAAATAGAAAAAAGTAAAGTAAAAAGTTTTCTCATGAAAAAGCATATTGCTGAAGATTTACCTGCAAGAAAATTCCCACAGGCGTCTTTATCAAAAGGTGGTGGTGATAGAGACTCACAAGGTGGTGATAGAGACTCACAAGGTGGTGAATCTAAAACTCCAGAAAAAAGAGTTAGACAAGCGGTTTATGATATTAAGTACCGTGCAAGAAGAGAAAATATTCCTTTAAGATCCGCATACACTCAATATATGCAGAACAGCTCTATGTCAGAGCAAGAAAAGTCTATGGTAAGAGAGAAACTTTTTGGAAAGGGTGGAATTGTAAAAGAATCATATTTGGAAGGAGTTTCTGATTTAGCATCTTTTTCTGTTGCAAAAGCATTATATAATGTTTTTGTAGAAAAGAAAAATGATGTTATTAATTATGATCAACTTAAAGATGAATTAGAAGAAGCATCACAGGGCAACAAATATAATTCTGGTGATAAGAAGTATAAAGTGAGAGTCACTGATAAAAATGGAACATCTTATGTTAGATTTGCAACTCGTGAAAAGATTAATTCATTAAGGGCAAATCCAAATATTGAATCTGTTGAAATGACTGGATATGGTCAACCTTATGAAGGTGAAAGAACTAAAGGTGAAATGACTGCATCAGCAACAGCAGGTAAGGATTATGATGGCGATGGTAAAAAAGAAAGCCCTGCAAAAGAATATCGTGGTGCAGTTCACAATGCAATCCAGCGCAAAAAAGGTGGTGTACCCGATGGTAAAGATACTTCAAGTGTGAAAGAAGAATTTCTTGGGGAAGTAAAAAAAAATAATAATTCCGAAAAAAAAGTTTATGATGTAATGAAAGGTAAAAATAATGTTGTAATTTCTCCTAGTGATGGTGTAAATGAGAGTTCTTATTCTAAATTTCTTGGTTTATTAAATGAAAGAGAAATGACTAAAAGTGAGGTTACTAAAGAAAAAAAATTGAAAAAAAAGTATGATAAATCTGGAATGAAAGCATCTATGAAGAAGCAATATGGTGAAAAGGGTGAAGATGTATATTTTGCAACTATTCGTAAGCAGGCAATGAAAGAAGAGTCTTGTGGAACTGATAAAAAAACTGAGGATGATTCAAGATCAATGCCAACTAAAGTTTCTAACTTTAAAAATAAATTGAGAGCGATGGGTCTCAAGATGTCTTATGAACCAGAAGGTGAGGTTCTTGATGAAAGAAGAAGAGAAGATGCGGGTAAGCCAAGACCTAAAAGAAATCCTGCTATAGAAGCAATAAAAAAATCTCCAGAAGGTAAGGGATTAATGACTAAAGGTGGTAGAATTCGTGCTAAGCATGAAGCAGAAAGAGGAGTACCTGAAAGAGATCGTCCTTCAGAAAGAGAAGAAACAACAGCAGATAGAGTTGCTACAAAGAGACAAAGAAGATCTGCAGAATTATCAAGGAGAGAAAGAGGAGAAAGAGAAGAAGAAAGAAGACGTAGACTTGCTTGATCCTAAATAGGACAGGATACTCTTCACACGGAGGACATTATGGACGCAGTTGTAGTAGTGGTAAAACCACTTCTCCTTAAAATTGCAACACATCCTGCAGTTAAAAATCTTGTGATTGAACTTCTTGAAAAGTATGTAAATACAACTGATAATAGTATAGATAATATGATTCTTTCTACAGTTAAAGAATTACTCTTTAAACCACAAGAATGATTACTTGTTTTGTAACTAACTGGGGAGTAACCATTGTTCTTGGTCTATTACTAACTACTTCTGAGTGGTTGGCAAAAACAAAAAGATTTGAAGAAAATGGATTACTTGATTTAACAGCAAACTTTTTAAGGATAATTTTGCATAAAGGAGACAAAAAGTAAAGGTCTCCTTTTTTTATAAATATCAATATAAAGAAATTATAGGGTAAGAAACATGGCTCTTTGGGGCAATAGAGATTCTTTAAGCAATCTGACTGGAACTATAACAATCAATCTTGATACGAAAACGGTAACCGGTAGTGGTACAACTTTTGTAACTGCTGGTATTTCTGCCGGAGATATTCTTGTAATTGGTATTGGAGCTACTTACGGTCAAGCAGTAATTAGTGGAATAACTTCTGCTACTATATTATCAATTGGTTCAACCCAATTCATCACTGGAATAGGAACCGCTGGGTTTGGAGCAACTGTTGGAGTTGCTTACACTGTAACTGAAAAACCAAAATATACTTTAGAAGATGGTCAGTATTTTGCACCAGATGTAAAATCAAATAGATTTTCTGCTGTATTTGGTGTAGATACTACTGAGCAAACAGTTGCAAATGCTGCTACTGGCAATGCTCGTAAGTATGCACCTGCTCACGCTGGATGGGTAGGAGTTACTACTTACACTGATATGCACGGAAATCTAAGAGTTAAAACGGAAACTCTTGTTGCTATGGGTAAAGATTCTAGTAATAGTGGTGGTATTATTAATGACGCTGCCGATGATATTAGATATCCAGATGCTTGATAATATGGTATGAGATTTGAAGAACTGAATAAAGATAATTATTTAATATTTGCTATAAAATATTATGATAATCCTCAATCTGTGACAAAAGAAGATTTTGATAACGATTTGAAAAGATTTAAATACGTAAAGAGACTTTTAAATCGATATAAAAATACAAAAAATAATGATGATTTAAAAGTTCATTTGATATTAAATCATCTTATAGTATTGTTTAATGTTTTTAATGATGCAACTGTTCCACTGTTATTTTATAATTTAGAACAATCACATTGGTCAATAATCAAAAGTTTTTTAATTTTTTTGAATCGTATACCAGAATATCCAAAAACTTTTATTGATACAATTCAAGAAGATCAAGACTGTCTCGCATTATTGCAGGTAATTTAATGGACAAAATAGACAAACTTATTTCTATTGTTAGAGATATACGTGAAGAAATGACTATGACAACTGCAAGCACTTCCGGTAAAGCTGGATTTGGTGGAAGTGCTCAAGGATTTGATCCTGGACCAACTGCTGGTTATGATAAACCTTTATTTGATGGAAGAAGTAAGATTGCTAGAAGACTTCCTCCACCTTATAAGAATGCATTAATAAATTCTAAGAAAAAGAAAAAAGGAAAGTAAAATGTTTTCACAAGAATCAAAACTAGCGGTTCTTGAATCAAAACTCGGTATTTATGAGGATCTCTCCCGCGAGATGTTATCAAAATTAGAAGCAGCAGTTGATAAGATTTCCGAAGGTAATTCGCGTATTGCTACAATTCTTGCAAAGCATGATGAAAGAATAGAACAAAGTATGAAAAATGATGCTCTTCTTGTTAAGATGATAGATGAGATGAAAGAAGATAATGATAAAGAACATAAAGGAATAGAAGAAAGATTTAATAAAATTGATGAAAAAATAGAAGATCTTAAGAAATTTAGATGGCAAACTGGTGGTGTTCTTGCTTTTGTAATCGTGCTTATTGGGGTTATTAATGCATTTGTCCCCAAGTTCTTGACAGCACAACCCCAGCAGGTTATAATAGAGCGCACGAACTGATACCCTTTTATAATGGATTTGATTGATACCAAGTACATTGGATTAGTTTCATCAAGATTGCAAAAATTCAAGAGAGTCAAGGCAGATCTCTACAACTTTCGCTGCCCTCTTTGTGGCGATTCGCAGAAGAATAAAAATAAAACAAGGGGGTATATTTATCCAGTCAAGAACAATACAAACTTTAAGTGCCATAATTGCGGTGCAAGTTTATCCTTTAATAACTTTCTTAAAGAGTTAGATCCCACTCTTCATAAGCAATACATTCTAGAAAAATTTAAAGAAGGTCATACTAGAGGAGTTGGAAAAGAAAACTCTTTTGTTGTGGACAAACCAAAATTTGAATTTAAAAAACCAGTCTTTAAAAAATCTTTGGATTTACCTAAGGCATCTGAAAATCCTATTGCTAGAGAATATCTAGAGAAGAGAAAATTAAATCCAGAAAAGTTTTATTATGCTGACAAATTTAAACAATGGACGAATACCCAAAAACATACATTTGATATCATTGGTAGAGATGAATGTCGCATTATTATACCAATGTATGATACTGATAACAATCTGATTGGATTTCAAGGAAGATCACTCATCCCAAACTCTGTTAAATATATCACTGTGATGCTTAATGAGGAGTCACCTAAAATTTATGGGTTGGACAAAATTGATACTTCGAAATCCATTTACATTGTTGAAGGACCCTTCGATTCCACGTTTGTACAAAATGCTGTTGCTATGTGTGGGTCCGACATTGATATTAGGTCGTTTGGTTGGTGCGATTATATTTACGTTTTTGATAACGAACCACGTAATCGAGAAATCGTCAACCGAATATCAAAAACCATCAACAGAGGTGACAAAGTAATTATTTGGCCAGCAACCATTCATCAAAAAGATATTAATGATATGGTGCTCGCTGGACTTAACGTTACAGATGTGTTAAAATCAAATATCTACTCTGGTCTAGAAGCAAAAATCAAGTTTAACAATTGGAAGAAAGTATGAGCAACGGAACAAAAGTTATTAAAAGAAACGGTAAAACAGAACCTCTAGATCTCAACAAACTTCATGTAATGGTTGAGGAATCTTGTAAAGATTTGGCAGGAGTATCAGCATCTCAGGTTGAAATGAAGTCTGGTATTCAATTTTATGATGGTATTACAACTGCTGAAGTTCAAGAAATTTTAATTAGATCTGCATCCGATTTAATTGATTTGGATCATCCTAATTATCAGTTTGTTGCTGCTCGTCTTCTTTTATTTGCAATTCGAAAACAAATTTTTGGACGTATGCATGAATGTCCTACCGTCAAAGAACATATTGTAAATTGTATAGATAAGGGTGTATATGATACGGATATTTTAAATTTTTATAGTGATGAAGAATTTGATAAACTTGAGATGTTTATAGATCATAGTCGTGATTACTTGTTCACTTATGCAGGTTTACGACAAGTTGTTGATAAGTACCTTGTGCAAGATAGAAGCACGGGGGCACTCTATGAAACTCCGCAATTTATGTACCTTTTGATTGCGGCGACTATTTTTTCTAAGTATCCTAAAGAAACCCGTTTAGATTACGTTAAGAGATACTATGATGCAATCAGCAAGCACAAAATCAACATCCCAACACCAATCATGGCGGGAGTGCGAACGCCACTTAGACAATACGCTAGTTGTGTTCTTGTTGATGTTGATGACACCCTCGATAGTATCTTTACTAGCGATATGGCTATTGGCAGATATGTTGCACAAAGGGCGGGAATCGGTATCAACGCAGGTCGAATCCGTGGCATCAACAGTAAAATTAGAGGTGGTGAAGTCCAGCACACTGGCGTTGTACCATTTCTCAAAAAGTTTGAAGCGACTGTCCGTTGCTGTACGCAAAATGGCATACGAGGTGGATCCGCGACGGTCCACTTCCCCATCTGGCACCAAGAAATAGAGGATATCTTAGTATTAAAAAATAACAAAGGAACTGAAGATAATCGTGTTCGTAAGTTAGACTACAGTATTCAAATCTCTAAACTGTTCTATGAACGATTTATCAAGAACGAAGAAGTTTCACTATTCTCCCCACACTCAGTTCCTGGTCTGTATGATGCTTTTGGAACTGATGCTTTTGACGAGTTATATGTACGTTACGAACGAGATGAGTCTATTCCTAGAAAGACTATCGGATCTCAAGAACTCTTTCTGGACCTTCTGAAAGAACGTGCGGAAACTGGTCGTATTTACATTATGAATATTGACCACTGCAATTCTCACTCTTCTTTTATTGATAAAGTAGAGATGAGCAATCTGTGTCAAGAAATTACTCTTCCAACTAAACCTCTTCAACATATTGATGATACTGATGGTGAAATCGCTCTGTGCATCCTTAGTGCAATTAATGTCGGAAAACTCAGAGACCTTGAAGATCTTGAAGTTCTCTGCGATCTTTCTGTTCGCTCTCTTGATGAACTTATTGATTTTCAGGGATACCCAGTTAAAGCAGCAGAAATTGCCACCAGAGCACGTCGTTCACTTGGTATAGGTTATATTGGTCTTGCACACTACCTTGCTAAGCATGGTGAGCATTATGATGATCCTGGTGCTTGGAAACTAGTTCACGATCTTACTGAGGCATTTCAATACTATCTGATTCAGGCAACGGTTAACCTTGCAAAAGAAAAGGGTGCTTGTGAATATTCTCATCGTACTAAGTATGGACAAGGTATTCTTCCTATTGATACTTACAAAAAAGATGTTGATGAAATTGTACCCAATGAGTTAAAATATGATTGGGAAGGTCTTAGGGAGCAGGTTAAGCAGTACGGTGTACGGAACTCAACATTGTCCGCACAGATGCCTTCGGAGAGCAGTTCCGTTGTGTCAAACGCAACAAATGGAATCGAACCACCTAGAGGATACCTGTCCATTAAGAAATCGAAGAAAGGACCACTTAAGCAGATTGTTCCCCAGTATCAAACACTTAAGAATAATTATACGCTTCTTTGGGATATGCCTAGCAATCGCGGTTACATTCATATTGTTGCTGTTATGCAAAAGTTCTTCGATCAAGCGATTTCTGGAAACTGGTCCTATAATCCAGAAAATTATCCCGATAATGAAGTTCCAACCTCAGTTATGGCACAAGATCTATTGACTACATATAAGTACGGCTGGAAAACCAGTTACTATCAAAATACCCATGACATGAAGAATGATGAGGTTGAAGAAACCCGTCAGTCTCTTGAAGATTTAATTTCTCAACTAGAAAACGCAGAGGAGGAAGATTGTGAGTCTTGTAAGATTTAAAACAGGTTTGGAGGAAAAACCCATGGTCGATTCCATGACAGTTTTTAACTCAAACGAAGTAGACACCAAAAAGCAACCTATGTTTTTTGGTCAACCACTAGGAATTCAAAGATACGATTCTTACAAATATCCAATCTTCGATAAACTAACAACACAGCAATTAGGTTACTTCTGGAGACCTGAAGAGGTTTCTCTTCAAAAAGATCGTAGTGATTATCATATGCTACGTCCAGAGCAAAAACATATCTTCACCAGCAACCTAAAGTATCAGGTTATGTTGGATTCTGTTCAGGGAAGAGGACCTGGTATGGCGTTCGCGCCTTACTGCTCTCTTCCTGAACTAGAAGCATGTATGAAAGTTTGGGAATTTATGGAGATGATCCATTCCCGTTCATATACTTATATCATCAAGAATGTTTATTCAGACCCCTCCGAGGTCTTTGATACGATTCTAAAAGAAGATCGTATTATGGAACGTGCTGTAAGTGTTACACAAGCATATAATGACTTTATCAATGCAGCACATCGTTATGATAATTCTGATGAATGGCAACATGCATTAGAACAAGTTCCATACGCACAAGAGGCAAGGTATGAACTCAAGCGCAAATTATTCAGAGCAGTTGCAAACGTTAATATTCTTGAAGGTATTCGTTTTTATGTCAGTTTTGCTTGCAGTTTTGCATTTGGCGAACTCAAACTTATGGAAGGAAGTGCCAAAATCATCTCACTAATTGCTAGAGATGAGAATCAACATCTTGTCATCACTCAAAATATTCTGAATAAGTGGAAAGAGGGTGATGATCCTGATATGGTACGTATTGCTAAGGAGGAAGATCAGTGGTTTTACAGAACCTTTGAGAATGCAGTAAATCAAGAAAAACTTTGGGCAGAATATCTGTTCAAGGATGGATCTATGATTGGTCTAAATGACAAACTTTTGCAGCAGTATGTTGAATGGATTGCAAATCGTAGAATGAAAGCAATTGGATTGAAACCTCTTTATGATGTTCCAGCAAAAAATAATCCACTTCCTTGGACTGAACATTGGATTTCCTCTAAAGGACTTCAAGTTGCTCCACAGGAAACGGAAGTAGAATCCTACATAGTAGGTGGGATTAAGCAAGATGTTACCAAAGATACTTTCTCAGGATTCCAATTATGATGAATGGTGCGAACAGGAAATCCTGAACGCATACAGAGAAGCAGCAGAAAGTGATGAATTTCTGTTTGGTGATTACGATTATAAGAAAGAATGGTTAGAGGGTCATTAAGACCCTCTTTTTTTATAAATAAAATTATAAAAATATAAAGAAACAATGTCTAGAATTACGGGAACTGATGCTTTCAATATGATGGAAGCATACAATGCGGTTTATGCTCCACAACAGATCACAGAAGAGCAAGTTTGGGAAGAAGTTGAAGCATGGGTAAATTCACTCGTAGAAGAAGGTTATGACCTGAGTGAGTATACTTGGGAAGATATGTACGAAGAGTATCTGAATGAAATGGGTCAGAGAGCAACCACTGGACAAATGACTGCACCTCGCAATGCTCCCACACAAGCAGCAGCAAAACCTACACCATCACCAGCATATAGACCTGCAGGAGGTGGAATGAATGGTATGAGAGGTTCTGGAAGAGATAGAACTTCTTATCAAACTAGTTCTTCACCTGGAGCACTTAGAGTAACCCCAACTCCAGGCTCATATCAATCACCTTTTGCAGGTGCTCGTGATGCTGCTTTTGCCAGAGCAAGACAAATTCAAGGTTCTCCTGTAGTTGGTCCAAGAGTTGCAGCACCTGCATCAGCGCCAGCAAGACCTGCAGCAACTGCTCCAGCAAGACCAGCTTCTGCTCCCACAGGAGGAGTAGCAAAACCAACCACTACAGCACCTACAACCGCTCCAGCAACCACTCCTGCTGCTCCTGCAAGATCTTTTAATCCTTTAATGCAGAGAACCTTTGGTTATCAAACTGGATATGCTCCAAGTCAGATTAAGCAAGATCCTAAAAAAATGGCACAAACGGGATCACTGAAAAGTATTAGTTCTTCATTTGACCCATTTGATATTGTTCAAGGTTATCTTATTGATGAAGGTTATGCTGAAACTGAAGAGGCAGCAGCAGTAATCATGGCAAATATGAGTGAAGAGTGGAAAACTCAAATTCTTGAGTCTGGATACTTTCCAACTAAGGAATCTCAGAAGGAAGATGAAGCAAAATATAAAAAAGGTAGTTCAGAAGTAAAACATAGAACTGTTCAGACTCAGGCAAAACCAACACCATCAAATTTAAAATAAATTTATTTTAAATTTAATAATGATAGAGGGTCTCAGTACCCTCTTTTTTTATAAATAACTAAAAAAGTAAGAAAGAGAGATGAAGGATTTTAGCCAATTTTTGCAAGAATCATATTTAAATGAAGGTGTGGCACCTAGTGAAAGAAGACCTGCAAGAAAAAGAAGAAGTGGTGGTTCTTCATATGAAGAAGAAAAGGCAAAAATTGATGCTCGTGAAGCAGAAAAAGAACAAAGAAGAGCGCAAAGAAAACCTTCTGGAGCAGCAGCAAGACCAGATCTTCAATTTAAAAAAAGTACAGTACAAAGTCCAGCAACTCCAAAAAAAGCTTCTGGTGCTGCTAGAGATCCTTGGAATCAATTTCCCAAAAAACCTCAAAAGCAATTGGGAATTCCTAAAGAAGGTCCATCAAGTCAACTTCCAGGAAGAATATTAGAACCTGCTAGAGGTACAACTCCTAGAGCAGCACTTCCAGCAAAAGGACAAACTCAAAGAGCGGGTGCATTGGCAACAAGATCAACATCTACACCATCAGCACCAGTAGGGACACCATCAAATCCTGAAAGAATTTATCCTACACCTGTAAAAAATTCTTCTTCAACAAGTCCAAAGGGATTATTGCCAGCAAAAGGACAAACTAGTGGTTCAAAATCATCTGGTTTATCTACAAAACCTATCCAACAAATTAAAACGGATTTAAATGTACCCACTCCAAAAGAATTTGGTGGATCGAAAAAGCAATTAGCACTTCCTGCTGCTAGACAAACTGGTGGTTCAAAATCATCAGCACTTTCTGGTAGTGGAAAACCCCCCACTGGAACAAAACCAACTGGTAAATTTGGTAAAGCACTTAAGGTACTTGGACCAGCATCCGCAGCACTTGATACTGCATTATCTACTGCAGATGAAAGATCAAAGGGATCTGGATGGGCAAGATCACTTGCTAAAGGTGCTACAGTTGCTGCTGGAGGACTCGCAGGAGGCGCTCTGGGTGCTCTTGGAGGTGGTGGTATTGGTAGTGCTGCTCTTGGTACTGCTGGTGCTATTGGAGGCGCAGAACTTGCAGGAAGAGCATTCGATACTGCTGCTGGGGCGAATGCAAAAGAAAGATCGGCAATGGCAAAGGCAAATCGTCAACGTCAAGCAGGAACTGCTATCAAAGGTATTGGTGGTAAAACAACCTTCGATACTAAAAAGAATACAATAACTACGGGAACTGGATCACAAAGAAAAACAGTTGGTCTTGCCAAAACTGGTGTAGTTCAAAGAGGTGGTCAATCAGTTGCGGGTCATCTTGCATATAAGGGTGGTAAAGCAGTTTATAAAGCAGGCCCAAGTGCTCAATCACTTGCCAAAACTTCCTCAAATCCATTAGAAAGAATTGGTAGATCTTTATTTGCTGGTGCATATAAAAAATCTGATGCTGCAAATGCTGCTAAGAAACTTGCTACGGCAAGACAAAATGATGCTGCTCGTAATAAGGCACTTGGAGTAAAAGCACTTCCTGGTAAGTGATTTTTATAAATACCTTTATAAAAAGGTATTTAATTTATAACTATGTCTAGAATTTCGCAAGACTTTATTAACGATCTTGGTTTTTTATATGAACATATTCATGTAAAAGACCAAGATTTTTTAAATGAAGAATCTGAGTATTATGAAGAAGAAACTGCAGAACTGACGGAAGATATTATTCTTTCTTTAGCTTTGGAGATGTTTTCTGAAGGTTATACTGCAGAAACTTTTGTTAAATTCTTAGCGAGTTCTGATGAAGAAGTTATTTTAGAAAAATATTTAAATATTGATGTAAATTTTATTTCTGAAGAAGTAATTTATAATGATTTTGTTGAAGAGCAGTTTGAACTTCTTGAGGTTGCTGGATTAATAAAACTTTTAGGAAGAGGTGCCAAAGCTGCTGCTAGTGGAATTAAAGCAGGAGCAAAAGCAACTAAAGGTGCTGTTAAAACAGGAGTTGCAAAAGTAGCAACTGCTGGGGTTGAAAAAAGAGTTGGTAAACAATTCGCAAAAAGTACAGATCCAACAAGAACTGCTGCTGCTGTTGAAAAAATTGCAAAATCAAAAGCATCTAAATCTGGAATAAGTGTTCCACAAGGGACACTATCACCTAAACAATCGACTGAGTTATTAAAACAAGTAAGAACTGCAAAAGCAATTCAAGGTCTAAAGACTGCTGCAAAGGGTGCTTTAATAGGAGGTACTGGTGTTCTTGCTGGATATATGGGAGCAAAACTTGGAGGTGCAGGCGGAGATGGTAAGGTAGGTCCTGCAATTGTAGGACCAAAGATTGTAGGACCAAAGATTGTAGGACCAAAATCTTCATCGTCTTCAGGTGGTGGTGGATCTAATTCTTCAGGTGGTGGGGATGGGTCTTCTACATCTACTTCAGGATTTGCAAAACCAGTACCATCATCAGCAGCAGCACCTAAAAAATCAGAAAGTGGAACTGCGATGCAGCAATGGGCGAAAAAATATCCAGAACTCGCTGCTAAGGTAAAACCTGGTCAGTCTGGATATGAAGAAATTTCTGCAATGAGAGATAAACTAGGTTCTAATGAAAAACAGGATCAAACTCCAACAACTGGAAAACCAGAAGCACAAATTGATAAATCATCTGTTGAGGCGGATATTGAGAAAGAACAAGAAAGATTAAAGAAAAAAACAGAGAAAACTACAACTAAAGAATCGTATGATGCTTATGATGTTATTCTCGAATATTTAATTGATACTGAGCAAGTTGAAACTCTTGAAGAGGCACATTATGTAATGTTAGAAATGGATGCTGAAACTATTGGATCTATTGTTGAAAACTATGAAGATTGTTTACTTGCAGAAGAAGTTTCTGAATGGGTAGATGGTCTTGTAGAAGAAGGATATGATCTTTCAGAGTATACATGGGATGACATCATTGAGTATTATGTAACTGAAACAAATAGAGAATGATCTGAATACAAATATTATAACACATTCAAAGGGGGCTTGACAAGTCCCCTTTTTTTGTCTAGACTACCTTTGTCCCGGTTGAAGATGAGGCTTTAGCTAATCTTAGAAGACTTAATGACCACACCATAAATCCTTTCAGATTCACTCATATAAAAGGTACCACCAATATTTGTATTATAATATTCTTCACTCATTAATACATTACGATTAAATTGTTCATAAGTTTCATAATAACTCATAGATTTCTTATGAGGACATAGGTAAAGTATTTCTCTAAGGAAATGTTCTTTACCTATTTTTTTTACATCTTCATTTAATTCATCACAAGAACCAAAGTAATTTTTCCAATCAGATTCTTCTGTTTTTCTTCTTCCTGTCTTTTTATTCTTTTGTCTTGTCCAAAAGTGTTTTTTACCAATATATTTTTTATTGTTTGTTAAGTTGGTAATGATATAAACAAATCCTTCCATTCCTTTGGGAACATCGGTAAAGACTTCTCCGTTGTACTTCCAACTCATAAAATTATCTTATAGTGTTGGTATTTAGACTTGCATTGTTGGTTGAGAGTGCTATACTGGTCTTCTAAACAAACCTAATGACTATGACCATTCTTGAACTGACTCTTCGCAATTCACATGATTGGGCAATTGATCGAATTCATTTTTTATGTGAACTGCAAGAAGATGAAAATGCTTATGCAATTCAATCAGAGTTTAGTGAATGGATGAATCCTGATATTTTCGAACATGATGTATTATCTTTGGAGTTTATTGGAGAATAGAATGACTTGACAAATCCTAAATACACCCTGTATTATGGAAAATCCCATAACAGGGATTATATCATGAGATTTTGATGTGACATTAGAGCCGTGGAGATTGCCTTTTGAGAAAAAGGTGTACCCCTTTCTCTATACGGATGTAGAGTTCAATTAAATTTAGTGCAAAACTTCTTTACTGTAGCCCTGCCCCTTTTGGCAACGGTTACAACCAGTACGGCAACACTGCCATCATCTGCTAGTGCTCCTTCATATTCCATTATTAAGGAGTTTGAATCAGAGAAGACAGCGATCCTAGAGGTTGCTCCCGAAAAGCCAAAAGAGAAAAGGCTAATTTGTAAAGGGTGTTCAGAATATGAAAACCTTGCTATTGAATATTTTCAAGAACAAGGAATTAGAGACAGAAACGCCCTTGCTACTATCCTGGGCAATATTAAGCAGGAATCTATGTTTGTGCCTAATATTTGTGAAGGTGGTAGCAGGACCAGTTATCGTGGCTGCTGGCGCGGTTACGGTCTGATCCAATGGACATCTGCCGATCGTTATTATGGATTGGGTGATTTTGCTAAAAAGTATGGTGGAGATCCATCATCACTTCAAACGCAACTTCGTTATCTAACAAATGAGGTTCAGTGGCAACGAATCGTAGACCGCATGAAAACTCCTGGTAAGTCTATTGATCGTTACATGAACTATGCGTATAGTTGGATTGGTTGGGGCATTCATGGTGCCCGCACTTCGTATGCTCATGAGTATGCTAACCGACTGATCACGGTAGAAGTTTGATACAATAGAATAATAAGGGAGAATTGTGTTTCTCCCTTTCTCGTATACATATAAAAGTAAAATTTACTGAAAAACATTATGTCTAATACAGTACAACAAATCACCGATGCAGTAACTGCTTGGCAAACTGAAGATGAAAAGTTTGTGAGTGGAAATAGTGCAGCAGGTACAAGAGCTCGTAAAGCACTTCAGGAACTTTCTAAACTCGTCAAGACTCGTAGAACAGAAATTACTGAAGAGAAGAACGCTCGTAAGGCAGCAAAGGCTTGACGGATAGGGTCTAGTACCTTATAATACTCTCATGGGCAGGCGAGGTTCCAACCCTTCCATAAGACCCGCCCCCTCCATGCCTCTCAACGATGCACAAACAGGAGGGTTTCTGGGACTGTCGCCTATTGGTTAAGGCCCACTGCTTATAACGGTGTGAAGAGGGTTCAATTCCCTCCAGTCCTACTTGATAATCTGATGATTATCATGTGAGCAAAGTCTCTTTTGGGCATATAGTGAAGTGGACTATCACACGGCTCTTCTAAAGCCTTATCCTTGGTTCGAATCCAAGTATGCCTGTTTTAACTAACATATGTGTAAGTTGTTGCTCTTATAAATAATAATAAGATATTTTGATTATATGAGAGAACATCACACTAAAAATAAAGGAGATTTGGGTGTATTAAAAGCGCAACTTGATTTGTATGAGAAGGGATATTTAATCCTCACTCCACATACGGAACATTTTCCATTTGACCTTGTTGGATATAAAAATGGAAAATTTTTAAGAATACAAGTTAAATATAGAACGGCAAAAAATGATAAGATAGAAGTTCCCTTTAGAACTTGTTGGGCAGATAAAAATGGAACCCATACTCAAGATTATGATAAAAATGAAATTGATATGATGTGTGTATATTGTCCAGATACTGATAAGTGTTATTATGTAAATCCACAGGAATGTAATAAAACATTTAATTTGAGGTTATCTACTCCCAAAAATAATCAAAAAAATGGTATTCATTTAGCAGAAGATTATACAGAAATACCTCTTGACATCACACAAGAATTGGTGTAATATATAATATTGATAGAGGGTAAGTCACTGTTATATCCTTATGAGGTATATCACACTTACTCCATCAAATGTAGGAAGTGCAACACCTCTCGCTGGTTTAGACTGGATGATGTGAAAGGTGATTCTGTCCGCACATAGAAATCCCTCCTACCACCATTCCACAATAGCTCAGCGGTAGAGTCGCGGTCTGTTAAACCGTTTGTCCCTGGTTCGAATCCAGGTTGTGGAGTTGGAAGGTCTGGAAATATCTGGGTCTTTCATAAGAGTCGGGATCATCATATCCGACTCACTAAATCCTAAGTTTTCTTAGGTCGGGGACTTGATCACCCCCGCTCGTTGCCCTTGTAGCTCAGTGGTAGAGCGCGGCTTTTGTAAAGCCGATGTCGCAAGTTCAAATCTTGTCGGGGGATTGACATAATACTCATTATGTCTTATACTTTTCCTATCCGTGTGAAGGGAATGTGCGTGGGGTTCCGTGCCTATGAAGAGGAAACTCTGAGGCTGGGTAATTCTCCACCAAACTTGGATATAGTAATATAAATAGTATTACTATATCCATATCAATATGCCTCACGCAAATAAAGAAGATCTAAAACGTTATCAAGCTACTTATAAAAAAGAGTATCAAAAACGTCCAGATGTCAAGGAAAAACGTAAAGCATTACGCGAACACCGTGTGGAAAGAAACAAACAATTTGTTTTGGAACATATGACTCCTTGTATTAATTGTGGTGAAGCAGACCCTGTTGTAATAGATTTTCATCATCTTGATGCAGCAGAAAAAGAAGATGGTATATCCAGATTAATTTGGAATAACTCATCTTTAAAAAAAATTAAAACAGAGATTGATAAATGTGTCTGTCTATGTTCTAATTGCCATCGTAGAGTTCACGCTGGAACTCTACAACTGCGGGAGTAACTCAACGGTAGAGTGCCATCCTTCCAAGTTGGAAGTTGCGGGTTCGAATCCCGTTTCCCGCTTATAAAGATCGTAAAAACCGAAAAGGCTTGACTGATCCCAAAGGAACTGTTAAGATAAATACCGTGAAGTGATAGTGCCTCAACTACTCGCATAGTCACACATTATGTCCTATAGAACAAAAACAAATTTTTATGAAACTCAAACAACTGATGCTTGCACCTGTTGCTCTGGGAATGGTTGCTCCTGTTGCTGCGAATGCCGCAGACCTCAATATGGCAGCAGTCAACCAATATGCTTCCTCTGAGCAGGTCACAAGCATCAATCAACTTTCTGATGTGCAACCCACTGATTGGGCATATCAGGCACTTAACAACCTTGTTCAGCGTTATGGTTGCGTTGCTGGTTATCCTAATGGCACTTATGGTGGTGGTAAGGCAATGACCCGATATGAGGCAGCAGCACTTCTCAATGCTTGCCTTGACCGTGTGACTGAAGTTACTGATGAACTTCAACGTCTTGCTAACGAGTTCCGTGATGAACTTACTGTTATTCAAGGTCGTGTTACCAAACTGGAAACAAAGGTTGGTGCTCTGGAAGCAACTCAATTCTCCACTACTACCAAACTTCGTGGTGAAGCATCCTTCATTCTTGGTGGTGTTCCTGGTTATGATACTAAAGGTGGTGATAGCACTCGCACTGCATTTAACTACGATCTGCGTCTGAATCTGGATACTTCATTCACTGGTAAGGATCTTCTCAAGACCCGTCTGCGTTCTGCTAACTTCAGCAGTGATCCTTTTGGTTCCAGTTCTTCTCTGTTCAAACTGGACAAAGCAGATAATACTTCCAGTGAAGTTGGTAACAACGTAGTTATCGACCGTCTGTACTATCAGTTCCCTGCTTTCAATAACAAAGCAACTTTGACTGCTGGTGCTGCAGTTCGTAACACTGAAATTGCTTGGATGCCCTCTGCATATAAGTCTGGTATTCTTGACTTCTTTGCTGTTGCTGGTACTCCTGGTGTTTATAACAAGGCAACTGGTGCAGGTTTCGGTATTCAGTATGGTAAGAAGGGTCTTGTTGCCGGTGTAAACTATGTTGCCCAAGCAGGTCAAGATAGTTCTAAGGGTGAGTTTGATGAGACTGGTGCTCTGAACACTCTCGCACAAATCGGTTATCGTGGTACTAACTGGGGTGCTGCTTTCGGTTATCGTTATGGTACTGAAGGCACCCGTGTTCGTACCTACAACGGTCTTGATGGTTCTTCTGGTACTCTGGTTCCTGGTCAAACCTCTAACGGTTATGCTCTTAACGCATACTGGCAACCTAAGAAGTCTGGTATTGTTCCTTCTGTCTCTGCAGGTTATGGTTGGAACACTGTGAGTGGTACTACTAGTGCTGCTACCGACAGTCAGTCTTGGTTTGCTGGTTTGACTTGGGATGATGTGTTTGTTGATGGTAACTCTGCCGGTGTTGCTATCGGTCAGGCACCTACTGGTGAAGATCTGGAAAAGGCAACAATGCTTGAGATCTTTTACAAGTATCAAGTATCTGACAACATCAGCGTTACTCCCGCTATCTTCTATGCTAGCGACAACCAGCGTCTTGCTGATAACTCCTCTAACTGGGGTGGTGTAATTCAGACGACTTTCCGTTTCTGATAGATTAATGGGGGGTTGACAAAACCCCCTTTTTATTGTATTATAGTTTACGAGTTAGGAGTTTTATGTCGCTCATTTCCCAACGTGATAGAGAAGTTGCTATTGAAGCACTTGATTTTTATCTTTTCAATAAAAAGTTTGATCTTAATGAAGAGAAAACAATGGAAATTAATGCTCTTATCAATTGGATCAAACTAGAATACACAAAGCATGAAAATTAATCTATGGTTTTGTAAGGATATGAATCAGTGGCGATGGACTCTTGTTGATGGTCATCGCCCAATCGTTAAACAAGAGTCTGGGCAAAGAGAAAATCTTCGTGATGCTATGAATGATGTGGCAAATACTGTAGAATACATAATGAGTCAATCATGACTTTTTAGGGCGCATAACTCAGTTGGTAGAGTTTCTGACTTACATTCAGACAGCCGGCGGTTCGAGTCCGTCTGTGCCCACTTTATAAATACTTGAAAAAGTATTTGGTTACATGGAAGGTTTATATAAGTTACTGAGTGATATTCATTCAAATCTTTTTGTATTATTTCATAAGACTTGGGTTTTTCATTGGAATGTAGTCGGTTCTGATTTTCAACAACTTCATACATTATTTGGTGAACAATATGAAGCAATGTTTGAAGAGATTGATCGTCTTGCCGAACATATGAGATTTTTGAATGTTCGACCAGTTGGAACTCTCACAAGAATTGTGGAAGTTTCTACTGTTGGACAAGGTTCTGATATTGTTCAAGTTGATGAACTTGGACAAAGACAAATTCTTCCAGGTAAACCAATCACCAAATCTGATGATATGGTTAAAAGACTTCTAGCAGATAATCTTATCTTTTTAGAACTATTAACAGAAGCATCAGAGGTTGCTGGATCCCAAAGATCTTATGCATCTGAAAACCTTCTTCAAGATTTGATGGAATCACATGGTAAGTTTGTGTGGATGCTGAGATCTGTCACAGAAAAAAATCAAAAAATGGCAATAGAGGATGTTGCTATAGAACAACCTCAGGAACAAATTCCGCAACAAGCACCACTTCAATAATATATAATAAATTGATAAATTAACTATGGAAAATTTAAGAATTAGATGCCGCTCCTGTGGTAAGGAGTTAGAGGGTCATCACATTAGAACTGTATCTTGTGGTTGTCAAAATATGGCAACTATACGTGGAGATAAAATATCAGCACTTGACTTATCTCAGATTGTTATGCTAAACTCTTATCATAACAAAGCAAAGTCTGGAGTTCTTACAAATGAAGACATTATGTGGCAAGAGTCACGTCGTCAACGTAAAGTAAGAAAACTTGATTTTGAAGTCCGTTGAGGACTTTATTGGAGGAACAATCCGATTGGTGACGGAACCGCTCTTGAAAAGCGTTGAGGTGTTAAAGCCCTTAGGCGTTCGACTCGCCTTTCCTCCGTTTAGAAATATTACCAAATTTAAGATTCTCTTAAGCATTTTCTTGAAATCAACACAAACTTGACATAGTAAAAGTACTTACTAGAATAACTAGTAGTATTCAACTTAAAACCCTATGGATCAGCACACCTATGACAATTGGGTGAAGATCAAGGAGACTTTTGAATCTTCTGGGAACACAGATAATATGTTCTATAAAAGAGCAGTAGAAATCGTTAAAACCAGAAGAGATCCTCTGGCAAAGTTTCTTGGAGATGAAAAATGATGGAACCATTTGACGATGATTATGTAACTCGCACAGAAGTGCAGGAGATGATTGATGCAGCAATACGACGACACAACCGTAATGCTTCTATCATTAGTATGTGCGTCGGTTGGGTGGTTCTTGCTTTATTTGCTGAGGGACTTTTAAGGTTGATTGGGGTTATTCCCCCGTTACTTCCATTTCTTAAAATTACTTTAAACTGATGGGGATAATTACAGAAAAAGATTTACAAGAACTCCAAAGGAGAGTTTTGCAGCAGAAGATAGACGAACTATTTGAAGAACCTTCAACTTATGAGGATGAGGACGATGAGTAATCTTTTTATATCTTCATTTTTACTTTTTGGTTCTATTATATTATTCATTTATTGGGGACTTACACACGCATATCCAGGAGTTGTATGAAAGTAGGATTAATTGGTCTTGGAAGAATGGGCGAGGGAATGTCTCGCCGTATGATGAAAGCTGGTATTGAAGTATGGGGTTATCGGAGGAATTATGCAAAAGCAAACGAAGCATTTGAAAAGGGATATGTGGATGGAATTGCAACTACTATTGAAAATCTTGTTAAAGTAGTTAAGCAAAATAAAAATGGTAGGAAGCAACCAGGAATTTTTCAAATGGTTGTGCCAGCAGAAACAGTAGAGGAGACAATCAATGAGTTACTACGATATTGTGGTGAAGGAGATATTATTATTGATCATGGCAATAGCAATTTTAAAGACAGTCGGAAAAGAGCAGAACGCCTGGCAAAGTTG
>JACCDW011209781.1_pt1 | contig 19779 bp, 16 predicted proteins | sample 7449781 | NCBI WGS metagenome assembly JACCDW01 (sample SAMN15323449, study PRJNA562643) | freshwater metagenome | isolation source: river surface water | place: USA:Blue River Watershed | collected 2017-08-18
AGCGGCTGATATGGGTGGAGCGGGTTATATATTCACCGGGGAACACGACGCAGACGTTATGCATAATTCCGCTAGTATTAATTTGAACGTTGCTTCAATTGCTGCTAAAAAGAAAATCGGCATGGTTTTCTACTCTTCCTCGGCCTGTATCTACCCTAAGCACAATCAAGAAGACCCCAATAATCCCAACTGCACCGAGGAGTCAGCTTACCCAGCCAATCCCGACAGCGAGTATGGTTGGGAAAAACTCTTCAGTGAACGAATGTATCTATCGTACCAGCGCAACTATGGACTAAATGTCCGTATTGCCCGCTTCCATAACATCTTTGGACCAGAAGGACCTTGGAAGGGCGGTAAAGAAAAAGCTCCAGCCGCTATCTGTCGCAAAGTCGCCGAAGCCGAAAACGGTGGTTTTATTGAAATTTGGGGAGACGGAAAACAAACCCGTTCTTTTTTGTACATCGATGAATGTGTCGAAGGAATTCGTCGACTAGTACAATCGAACTTTACTGGTCCGGTTAATATCGGTTCCGATGAGATGGTCACCATAAACCAGCTAGCGCAAATGGCGGCTTCGATCGCTGGTAAAGAGATAGCCTTGAAACATATTGATGGACCAGTAGGAGTCCGGGGGCGAAACTCCGATAACCGACTTATCAGCAGAGAACTTGGTTGGCACCCTAACCTTCCTTTACACAAAGGAGTCGAAAAGACCTACCACTGGGTAGCGGAACAATTAAGCAAGGGTTCGCAGACTTAACAACAGGAAGAACCAAGGCCTCTCATGATCAATTCTAAACAACATACGCTAAATGTAATCTACGACTTTAATAGTCTAACTCTAGATAATTCCATAAAGGCTCTTTTTCTAGACCTAGATAACACTTGCTATGAGTACGAGCCTTGTCACAGGATAGCGATCGAAGCGGCAAAAGAAAAGCTTTTTGACATTACTGGACCTATTTCTGACTTTCCAATAATTTATAAGAAGGCCCAAACCAAAATCAAAAAACTCATCCCTACCCAAGCAGCCAGTCACAGTCGGATCTTATACTTTCTAGCCATATTTGAAATTCTTGGTCGAAGAGATGGACATCTTCATGCTACCTATCTGGAAGACCACTATTGGACAGTGTTTATTTCGCAAATGAAGATAGCACCCGGATTACTTCCCTTCTTACAAAAGCACAAAGAACGTGGAATCAGCGTCGCTATCGTATCGGATCTGACACTTAGTATACAACTGAAGAAACTTACCACTTTAGGTTTATCTCAATATGTAGATTTTGTGGTCACCTCAGAGGAAGCTGGAGAAGAGAAACCCGGAGCCTCACCCTTCCTTCTTGCTCTACAAAAAACCCAGACCACAACACAATCTGTCGTCATGATCGGTGATAGTCGAGAAAAAGATATTGCCGGCGCCGAAGCTCTTGGCATAAAAACGATACTTTTCAGTTATGATAGAAATAATCCGATCTAAGCTCTACGACATAAACGGTGTTTTCAAGTTATCAATTTTAACTTCGCCTCTATTTATTTTTGGTTTGCTTTTTAAATTATTTGCCGCCACCATTTTTGCCGCCAGCAACTTTACCAACCTATTTATCCCCTTTGTTAAATACTTTTCTTTAAGTAACTTTGCCGATCCTTACTATTATTTCTTTAACTTAGGGATCCTTGAAGTCTTTCCCTATCCGAAATTAATGCTCTACATAATGGCCGCTCCTGGCCTAATACTAGAACCACTCCTTACAAACAGCATTACTACCATTACCCGAGCTGATCTACTTACCTACCACTTACCAATACTGTTAGCTGATGTAACAATACTACTAATTCTTTCCCGATGGATAAAGAACAAACCTCGGGAACTCCTAATTTTTTACTGGCTATCACCCATCCTAATCTATATTAACTACATTCATAGCCAACTCGACGCTATCCCGATGGCTTTGGTCTTTGTTTGGTTGTACTTCTTGTTCAAGGAACGCTGGACATTATCATTCCTTTTTTTGGGTGCCGCGATTGCTACCAAATTCCATATCATAATTTTGTTACCATTCGTCCTGCTCTATGTCTGGCGCCAATGTCAGCAAATATCTGTCCTAGCAAAAGGTATCATATCGGTTCTGGGAGTTTTCGTCTTGGTAAATTTACCAAACCTCTTCACTAATGCCTTTCAAAAAATCGTCTTTCACAACCGTGAGCAAGGGAAAATTTTCGACTTCCAACTTCCTTTTGGTGACGACAGTTTGCTTTACATAATACCAATGGCTTTTGTGGTCTTGTTCCTACACAGTCTAACTTATAAACACTTCAACCGCGATACTTTTGTAATGTTCTTGGGGTTTGCCTTTGGTATTCTCGTACTCTTTATTACCCCAATGCCCGGTTGGTATTTTTGGGTCTTACCTTTCCTGATCTACTTTTATGTAAAATACGGAAAATACGCAAAAATACAACTGACCATCTTGACCGTATCCTATTTTTCCTATTTTGCTTTTTCTCCCAACACTGACTTCCTAGCTATTTTCCAGCTAATCTCCCCCAGCATTGCATCGATGCCTACTCCCTATGAAGTACTAATTACTCTTGGTTATGACGCCAGATTCGTTAGTAATGTATTCTTAAGCATTCTGCAAGCTACTTTATTAGTTAACGTAATTTGGCTGTACCGAAGAGGTGTCGAAGTAAGTCACAAAAACAAATTATATAATCTCCCCTACTTAATTGGAGTAGCCGGAGATTCTGGTAGTGGGAAAAGTACATTAGCTCAACTCATTACTGGTATTTTTAGTAAATCAAAAGTCGCACTAGTTGAAGGAGACGCTATGCACAAATGGGAGAGAGGTGACGAAATGTGGAAAAAATTTACCCACCTTAACCCTCAAGCCAATGCCTTGCATGCTGACTTAGAAAACGCACTTTCGTTGAGCCAAGGTAATACCATATACCGCAGACACTATGATCATCACACCGGCAAATTCACCGCTCCAGAAAAGCTCACTTCCAAAAAACTAATCATCTTCGAAGGACTACACTCTTTCTATCTATCACACATGCAAAGAGCTTTGGATCTAAAGATCTTCATCCAACCGGAAGAACAACTTCGAATACACTGGAAATTATGTCGGGACATGAATGAGCGAGGTTATACAAAAGATAATGTACTGGCTCAACTACAAAAACGCCAGTCTGATTCAGAGAAATACATATCAATCCAAGAAAAGTACGCTGATATTACAATCTCACTTAAAGCTAAAGAGGACTTACGTGAGAGCGTTGGTTTAGAAATGGACCTTGATCTTTATCTAGAAATTCGTTGCGACAATACCATCAATATCGAACCTCTACTAAACGAGCTCTCCAGGCACACCAATATCGAAAACTACTTCTCGGAAAATTCCCACTACACAAGAATCCACGGAAAAATTGATCAGAGTGAAGTTGAGAAAATTTCCTATTTACTCATTCCGGAATTATATGACATAATTACTGATGAACCTGACTGGGAGTCGGACTACAGTGGTGTGATACAACTGTTCGTTTGTTACTACATCTTTCAGTCACTCAAGCTAAATCGACATGACTAGTGAAGTAATTAACATTGCCAAAAAAATCGGTGCTCGTCCTGATTATGTTCAAGGCGGAGGTGGTAATGTGTCAATAAAATTGGATGAGAAGAAAATGGCTGTTAAAGCCTCTGGATTACTCCTCGAAGAACTGTCTCATGACCGAGGTTTGGTTGACGTTGATTTTCATCAACTGCGAAACTACTACCAAGCCGGCCCTGTAAGTCAAAACCTAAGTGACTTGATTACCCATAATGACGAAACAGTACTTAGCTGTCTATTGCCCCAGGCTGGCACAACCACTCTACGTCCCTCAATTGAAACCGGTTTTCACGCCATTTTAGACGAAGTCGTTATCCATACCCACTCCGTCTACACCAATATATTAAACTGTACTGAGGAAGGTGAAGATATCATTCTCGAGCTATTCCCCGAAGCGATCTTTGTTCCCTACCATACTCCTGGGGTAACCCTTACCTACGCAATAAAAGAACGTCTAAAAGATCGTACCGACGCTGTTATCTTTTTAGAAAACCACGGAGTTATCGTCGCCGACAAATCACCCGACTTAGCCTACCATCGACACGAAGCGGTAAACGAAAAGATTAAGACTTTTTTTAAACTAACTGATCCCTACCCCAACCTACAGATCACAGAGCGCGACGGCACTCACTCAGCCAGTTCATCCTACCTAGAAGAAGTGGCCAAGAACGATCCAGATCTAATACTAGCTTTCGTTGACAAAATCCTCTTCCCAGACCAAGCGGTATATGGCGAAAGCGTTAAGTATGGCAAAGACCAGGAGTCAGCCACTAAAATTGATTTAGACTCCGCTACCATTCTTTGTGACTTAGGTTTAAACACCACACGCGCCACCGCCGAAACTTTATTGGCTTGGCTATACTTAATTCAAGAATCCAATCAACTTGGCCTAACTACTAAATTTTTATCGATCAAAGAGAAAAACACCATAACCAACCTCGATAGCGAAAAGTACCGCCGAAACATAATCTAACTAAATCCAAATTGCTTTTTTTTTGACGGGTTATATACTAACGCCATGAAACTCATAATCCCAATGTCTGGCAAAGGTAGTCGCTTTGTTTCGGCTGGTTACCCTGTTCCAAAACCACTTATTGTCGTTGATGGTAAACCTGTTATCGCTCACGTATTAGATATATTTCCCGGCGAAACAAATATCATCTTTCTTTGCTCTAATTCACATCTGGCCGATACCAATATGCGAGAAATTCTAACAACCCTACGACCAGAAGCGGTTATTGTTGGTATCGATACCGAAGGCTCTCCTAAAGGACCCATTCCACCAATGACTCAATCCTACCATTTGATTAACGACGATGAGGAAGTAATTGTTAGTTACTGTGACTACGGTCAAGTATGGGACTACGAAGCTTTCAAATCTGAAGTCAATAAACGACAAGTGGCCGGCGCTCTTCCTAGTTATACAGGTTTTCATCCTCACTTGTTGCACCGGAATCTTTACGGCGGAATATTAGCCGATAACGAGAACCTCGTCCTCGACTATCGTGAGAAGCACAGCTTTACCGATAACCCTGAAGATTCCTATCACTCAGTCGGATGTTATTACTTCCGTAACGGAGCTATGATGAAGCGATACTGTGATGAAGTGATCTCTACAGATTTAAACGTTAATGGCGAATACTACACTAGCCTACCCTACTACTACATGAAAAGAGATGGACTTCCCATCTATGTAGCACCAGTAGAAAAATTTATGCAATGGGGTACGCCGGAAGATCTTGAGGAATACGAAGCCTGGTCACGACTAGTGCACGAGCGGGAAGGACTCACAAAGGCCTATACTGATATCCCGCCACACCGCGAAGAGTTTGTGAAAATACCCTATCCGGAAGATTCCGAGAAATTCAAAATGTGTTACCAATACTGGAAAGAGTACTTTTGTAGCAAAAAATAAAAGTGAGCTTGGGCCGACGCTATGCGTCGGACCTTAACTTGCAACCAACCTTAATTTAAAATACTATAATCTGCATGATTACAATTATACCAATGGCTGGGCTAGGTTCCCGCTTTAGCAATGACGGATATTTACTACCAAAACCACTAATACCAGTTTCTGGTAAACCAATGATCACTCGAGTGATCGAAGATTTACCAAAATCCGAGGCTTCTACTTTTATTGTTAGAGCTGAACATGTAGAGAACTTTTCTGTTGACCAAACTATCAAAAAAACCACCCCAGACGCCAAGATTATCTCTCTATCCGAAACCACTGAGGGACAGGCCTCTACTTGCCTTCTAGGCTTAGATGGAGTTGCGGACGACGAGGAAGTTTTTATCAGTGCTTGTGATAACTCCTTCTTATTTAACGAAGTTAAATTTAATGAATTAAAAAACCGCCCTGACGTAGATTGTATTGTCTGGACCTTTACTAAAGATGAACTCCTTACCGCCAAGCCAGAAGCCTGGGGTTGGATCAAACTAAATCCAGACGGCGAAACAGTCGATAACATGTCTGTAAAAGTCCCCGTTTCAGATGATCCTTTTAACGACCACGCCGTGGTTGCTACTTTTTGGTTTCGACGGGCGGGCGACTTCAAAGCCGCTTACGCCAAGATGGTTGAAGAAAATTACCGCATCAATGGCGAATTCTACGTCGACTCAATGCCGATCTTTATGCAAAAACTCGGTAAGAAGAGCGTCATCTTCCCAGTAGATCTCTATGTTGGCTGGGGTAAACCAGCTGACCTACATCTCTACGATCTACGAGAATACCAATTCAACAATAAAAAAGGTGAAGGATACGAGAACCAAAATTGGAACAGTTTCTTCTCAAGGCATTCTGCTAACTAATTCGGACAACTGTTGGATACCTGTCTAGAGGAACAGGGGAAAATTTTGGCCTCTGCAGAATCATGATATCTATCTGGTTCATAACTTTCTCCAATTAAATAATGTCTTTCAAACTATCATTTTATACAGGACAAGATACAAAAAACAAGCCCTACCGCGAGGTAGGGCTTGGCTTCAAGTTCGGTTGGTACAACCTTACCGTCTTATCACCTCGACCAGTTTGAGGTAAAAGAACTTGAACATACAATAGAGCGGGAAAGAAAACCAGAGTGTACATAACAACAAAAGATAACCAAGGTCCTTTACCCTTTTATAAGGATCATACGGGGTGGGTTCGAACCTATGAGATACCTCATCATAGTTCCAATCTGTATCACTTGACGATACTGGAACAACCATAACTCCATTGTAGAAGATCCCGTTATGTACCCATTCACAATAGATCCTCGGGTGTGAACCACTGATTACATCGCACTTAGTTGCCTCTAGCGGTAGTTCTTTTGGAACTTCTTCCATTGTGACCTGAGGAAGATCGCCCCCATCCAATCTATCAACTGAATTATCCAAGTACTTCACGTCAAAAAATGATTCAACTTTAATTGGTGATGGGGTTGTTTTTTGCTCCACCGAAAAGTAAGCCTGCAAGAAACCTACCAGTATAAATACCCATATTAATAGAAAAAACACCCAATAAGGTATAAAAGCACCATGTGTCACTTCATCCCAAGTCACACCTTCTCTAGTCATCTCTGACTCCTAAGTTTATCCTCCCCTCTTATACACCAAAAGTACAAAAAAACAAGCCCTACCGCGAGGTAGGGCTTGGCTTCAAGTTCTGGGGAGGACCAATTAGTTACCGGCCACGCACCGAGAGAAGATCTCCACGAGAAGATTGGACGTCTCAACATTGTTGGCCACTACCATGAAATTTGCGTCCATGACTGCCAAAGGTGGAACCTCACGCAGAGTACCATCACGGTTACTGAAGGAACGTACTACTCCCCCAGCTTCAGATACCAAGAGTCCAGGGGTTATGTCGTGAGGACCACCACGACAAGTAGTTATCGAAGCAACTACACTGTTGCGACCCAAAGCCACATAGGCCAAGTGCCCGCAATTGGTACCCATCGCATAGGTAATCCCGATATTGTTGAGCTCGGTCATCAGCCGTCCCCAATTTTCATTTGGAGTTACCGGGTGATCTTTCAACTGGAAGCCGTGGTAGCAGTCAACCATGACTACTGACCCTGCTCCCAAGGGTCCAGTCCAGACTGACGTCTTTACCGTGTTCGCCAAGTTGCTTGGAGTCATGTCGCTGTAGAAAACTCGGGTACCAAAACCCTCTTCGGCCAACATGATTCTTCCGGTCGCTGGTTCACCAACCACACATGACACCACGGTCTGTCGGCCAAGGTCGTACAAAGCAACACTCAGGGTAGATGTCGGTGCCCCAATCGCAAAAGGTTTAGACCCATCAAGCGGATCAACTAGGAAGATAAGATTTTTCCCACCTTTAGCATTTGGGACAAATCCAATCTCTTCGGACCGTACATGATATGGTGCCTCCTTCAGCACCTCAAGCGTGGCTGCCTCACTCAATTTATCCCATTTGGTAACAACGGTATTCTGGCCATCACCTTGCTTCGTGACTACCGCACCCACGTCACCACGCTGCCCCCTCTTGATTACTGTCATTCCGGCCTGTATGGCCCTGACCATAATCGGCATTACTTCTGACACTGCTTGCTGCATAACAACCTCCCGGTTGTTTGTTGAAAAACGATATATCCAAGACCTAAATTAGCAAAAAAACCTAGTTTTCCTACTTGTAATCATCAATTTTTATGTTTTAAAAATCCGGGTTCATATGAACCCGGATTTCCCCCTGCTAACCCAAATCTACCGAGCTAGAGCCCAGAATTCTCCCACTGGTGCGCTTCTTCGATTGAAGTCATTACTGCGGTTGGGGTGAAGTTGAGCTCTTTCATCTTCGCTGCATAGGCGGCAATATCTTGTGGACGTCCCCAGCGTTCCGGACAGACCAAGGCGGTCTTGAATGGCTTCAGCCGCTCCACGATATCGGCATCAAGTGGCAACATCGTGTTGGTGTCGATCCAAACCCAGTCCAAAAGTGGCTTGCCGTCCACCATCTGAGCTTCCACTGCTTCGATCGGCTCTGCTTCTGAGTAGCGTACAGCAATTTCACGAACACCATTTTTGCGGGTGGCCGCATAGAGGTAAGGGAATTCAACATCAAGCAGGAAATAATCCTTGATTCCGTACTGAACGGCCAAATCAAGAATCCTCTTCTCGTAACCAGCTTCTTTGGTATTGAAGATGATGCCACCAGTGATTCCCAGACGATTGTATTCCTTGAGAAAGTCCTCCAGCTCGACATACTCCACTCCATCCTGGAGAGGATCGTGATTCAGCAACATTTTGTTGCCAAGTCCACGAATGTCGATTTCCACTCCGAACTCCGGCTTGACGCGAGCCAGCTTCTCGAAAGTATTCACCCTATGTGCGTAGATTTTCATATTTATCCTAGTTGATTATGGATATATGGTACAAGACCAAAAATAGTAAAGCATATTTTTTTTAAAAAAAAACTTGAATAACTATAATATAATGTTGTAGAAACAAACATCGAAACTAACAAAAGACAAACAAGTAAAGCGCGAGTACCTGACTCGCGCTTGTTATGTACAAAAGCAGTCTCCTACTGCTCCAATGTGTCGTAAATAGTACCAAGGAAAACCTCAGATACAGGTAGAGTGACAGGGTGATTCTGCAAAAACTCGTCTACTTCTTCCACGAAAGCAATCAGCTTTTGACTCTCTTGCACAAAGACTTCTCGTTCAAGAGTAGCTATCGTAACAAAACGACAGATTGCTGAATGCAGAATATCAATCGGGACCGGTTCGATTCCTGACCCAACAATGTACTCATCCAACTCCCTTCTGGCTTTCTCCAATAACTGAGGTATACATGTTGAAGTCAACAAAATATTACCGGCCGGATCGAAAATCAGTCGGTCAAAAGTCAGTGAATTTGGTATTTGCACCGCAGACATCATAAAAAGTGCTTTATGATCAAACTCTCCTTCCTTTGCAACTTTAATCGTAGCATGGGGAATAAAGTCACGAATCGCTAAAAAGGAGTCCTCGTAGATCCTCATCCTACCCAAAATAATTCGCAGCTGTCGTAGAAACGGGTGAGGACCAAACCTAGCTACCAAATTAGTCTGGAGGTGCATTTTTCCTTGCAAACCACCCCACAGAACTGGGGGACCAGGATCGCGCTCCAAAATCCGCTTCTTTCCTTTTAAGTGGAAATCATCATAACGAACTTTCAATTCTTCCGCCGTAGCCATTTAAGGCCTCCTCGGTTGTGTGTTTACCTAGAGAGTCTGTGCACACGCACTCTTAAACTCCTCCCCCCTTTTACCATACATCTAAATAAACACAAGTCTCCTTACCTACTTTTAAAGGCTTTATATGGTGGCTGAGAAATTGGTCTACCAATAAATTCTAAACGCTACTTTTGTAAGAAAAATCTAGTATAATCAGAATATGGGTTCTATATATTACCTAGTCCAAAACTTGATAAAAAATTTCTTTACCAAAAGCTTTTTTATTTTCTTCGGAATCGGCCTATTAGCGGCTTCACTTGATTACTTCTTGTACATTCAATTCCTTGAACATGGCCTTCCCATGATGGTAGCCAAACTGTCCTCTTCGGCATTAGCTGTAATATTAAACTACCTGCTTAATTCACAATTTAACTTTGGCGGTAAACACAAAATCGATCTTGAGCACATGATTGTCTATGGTATGCTATACAGCGTATTAATATTTATTCATGCTCTTTTTAATCAAGGGTTTTATTTATTGCTACAAAACATACATTTAGCAGTTTTAGGAGCCTTAGGAATATCGACAATCATAAACTTCCTTACCGTTAAAAAATTCTTTTCTTACTACAATAATAACTAAATACTGTATGCTATTTGAAATTGCGAAAAATATCGGTTTTATCCAGAGGTTAGCGATCAAACTTCAAACCGTCCTACACCCTTCTATAGTTCATAACCTAGCTAAGATTGAAATAATCAAAAAAGCCCTTTGGAATTGTGAGCTTGAAGAGATAACTGGTGGTTATTTTGAGTTTGGAATTTACGAAGGAACCGCTCTATATGCCTCAGTCTCCGCTCACAAAAGTATCAATTCAAAAATTCCTAGGAAATTTTATGGCTTTGATTCTTTTGACCAAGGTTTCAAATATTTCGATGCCAGAGATAAGCACCCATACTTTAAAGAAGGAGATTTTGTTAGTTCTTATGAGAAGGTTAAAAAACGCTTTAAATCAAAACCCGAAGTTCACTTAGTAAAAGGTTATTTTGAAGAAACAATTGCAAACGGGCGAGGAAAAGAAATCTATGGTGATGATAAATGTGCTATCGCCTTCATTGATTGTGATCTAATGCATCCAACCTTAGTTGCACTTGAGTACATTTACCCAATCCTTCAGACCGGTAGCATAATAATCCTAGACGATTACTATGCCTATAAAGGAGCTGAGGATCTGGGTACCTGTGGAGCTATGAATAAATTTTTGTCTACCCATCCAAACATATCTGTACGCCGCTTCATAGACTATGGTTATGGGGGTGTCTCTTTCATTGTTACAAAAATATAATATTAATATCAAGTTGGCACCATGATCACCCTCATAATCATTCTTGCCTTCACAACAATCTGGTACCTCTTGGGTAAATCTTTGAGTGAGTACTTATGGTCTAAAGCTCAATTTAACTACCACAACTACTTTCTTGTCGGATCAAATTTTATTGTTGGTGCTTTATTATTTTTAGCCAGTTGGTTGATACTTTCGCACCTCACTGGAGAGGCAAAATTTAGTTTAGGTTTGCTGACTTTTTTGTCAATAATTTATTGTGTCTACACCGACAGGTTAAATCTAAAATTATCCATATTGAATCGTCGAGGACTGTGGTTATTGTTGGCGATTAGCCTCTTTTCTTTGTTGTTTATACTCAAAGCATTACTTCCCATGCCACAATACTTCGTAACCAATCCACAGCTAACCAGTCCTTTTTTTGGCTTTGGTGCAGTCGGTCACAGCTTTCGAGCCGGAAACTTAACCCAGTATATAGTTGATGAAAACCAATTTCCAAATATTAATCAACACTCTGGTCAAGCAATAATAGCTAGTATCCCGCTATTTCTTGGACAAACCTCACCACAACTCTCCCTAACTCTATGGTTGGCCCTATTCATATTTATCTTTAGCTTAACAGTTTATGGCCTGGCTCGAACTTTTATTAAAAATCGCTTGATTGCAATAATTCCCGTAGCAACGGTTTTTCTTGGTAATACTGTGTTATCACCGTTTTATTCTAGTGTCACTGATACGGACAGTGCCCTTTTAATGAGTAGCAATACAGAGAGTATATTTGGAATTTTTTCTTTTACAGTCGTTTCATTGCTTATTTACGAAAATAAATCCAAAAATATTGTTACTTTAGCTTTAGGGACTATCTTATTTTTTTGTGGTGTGCTCTGGAATGTCACGAGTGGACAAATGATAATCTTACTATCTGCCTTATTGGCTCTTGGAAGCTTAGTTGAAACAATCAGAAAAAACAATCCTGCCTTCTACATTAAGTGTCTTCTTGCCTTAACCATCGGAGCTGCCCTTGGCGCCTTTACTCTGGGAGGGATGCTCTTTGCCAGAGAGGTAAACACTTCTCTCCCCGGTCTCATGTCTGTAAAGAATAATGACTATGCTCCTATAGAACTGCGTTTTCCGAGAACCGGCGAAGGTAATCCCAATACATTACATAATCTAAAACTTATTAAAAGTGAACTCTCCCGCGAAACTAAGGCAATCTCAAAAAGCACTGAAATCTCCGAAACAGACAAAGAACTAAAAGCAACTATCAAAAGCGACCCTATCCTCCTAATGATTGCCAAACTTACACGCTCGGTTCAGCTGGTCTTTTTCCCGTTACTAGCTATCATTGGTTCCTATTTTCTATATCGAAGAAAAATTCTTTTTTCTGACAACCACAGTTACCGAACCTTATGGGGTGCCATCACTATTTTATTTTTGATTGGCTGGGTGATCTCATCATCACTAACTATTTATGGTTATTACTGGGAATTATCAAAATTCTTCTTCATGGGAATCTTTTCTAGTATGTTCCTTCTAGGTCTCGTTATGGCTAAACTGATCGAAAATGGTAAACTAAAAACCAAGATTATAGTAGGTTTATTATTCGTCTTTGTGATCTTTGGACCTAGTCTAGAATTTTTTGGAGTAAAGTTGTTTGGTAATTTTTATCTAACACCCCAAGAATGGACCTTTGTCGCAGACAAACTACCGACCGAGGAGTTTAGACCCTTAACCTTGTCCGAGCGCCTGACCTTTCTATTTAACAGTCGCGGTTACTACGGAACTGATTTATGATAAAGATAATTAAGGAAAACAAAAATGCTTTTATCCTGACTAGTTTACTCACTTCTAGTTTGGGTGGATTGATACTTGTAGCTGAAGTCTTTCAAAAATATAACTTAACCGGCCAGATTTCCCTTTCGCTCAGCAGCTTCGCCTTTGTATTATCCGCAGTAATTTTTGTGACTATTTTATTAACCTTTCATTTTGATAAAAATCGTCGACACCTAATCGCCAAAAAACCAGAAAATCTCACGACCGCTACATATCTTGATCGAATTAGGTTACCCAAAAACCTGCTGTTGTTTATCTGTTTTTCCGTGATCACAGTCAGTGTCGTTTCATTCGGAACTTTTTTAAACCGATCAGCAACTGCCTTTGAATGGCCTGGTATTGATATGGGACCATTTTTTGAAAGAACATTAGACCCTAACTTTGCCCCAAATGATTTTTTTACAAATGCCAGCCTCCTCTCCAGTCCAAGACATGTTTTTGGCTACAGTGTTTTAGGAATAGGCAAAATATTTAACCTGAGTTGGTATGAAGTATTTTTTTTGCTAAAGATTACTTTGGTTATCGCCCTACCGTTATTGTTCTTATTCACGATACTCAAAGTAATTAGAAAGCAGATTGAGAGTGATGCTCGTTTTATTGCCGCAATCATTTTTGTCACCTTAGGTATCGGAGCAATATTTATTGATCGTATCAGCGGAATCTTCTCTATTGGTTGGTGGATACCAATTGATACTGTTGTGCGCCCACAAACAATCTCCTTATTATTTGGACTCACTTTTTCACTCTTATCACTCTACAAACACAAACACACCGCCACCGGAGCCCTATTACTTAGCACCCTTATCCATCCAACAATTGGCTTATTCAGCTGGTTGTTTTACATTGTCATAAATCCTAGCCGACAAACCATCTATCAGAATATAAGCACTTTCATTATTGGCGTCATTTTCCCATTAGCCTTGGTTACAATAATCTTTAAGTCAGATACCAACTTCCCAGCCGATGAATTCATTTATCACTATCTAGTAGAAAATCACGCCTTCCATTACTTACCATCCTCACTCGGGAGCTTGACTTCTTTACCTTGGTTTTTTAGTTTTGGGTTAATCATATTAGCTTTAAGTATTGTTTTTCTCTTTAGCTTGTTTACTAGAGACCGGTACCTAAGGGATTTATCACTGCTTAGTTTACTAACTTACATTGGTTGTGTAGTGATAGAGTATATTTTTATAGAAATTTACCCAATAAAACTAATCGCCTCACTTGGTCCGATAAGATTTTCTATGTTTGGTTACTGGTTTATTCTTTTAACCTACTCCTATACCCTCGCAAAATACCTACCCTACTATCTAATTCCCGTAGTCAAAGAAGTAAAGAGTCAGTACAACCGCACCCTTCTCATAGGCCTAATAATAACCCTAGTATTTATTATGGCGATAGTCGGATTAAGACACAAAGACTCTCCCGACCAAGTTTTCAAGAACCAACACACTGAACTAATCAATTGGATTAATACAAACACCAAACTAGAAGATGTATTTGCTGTACCACCAACCTTCCCTCCATCACATGTTCCTTTATTCTTAAAGCGTGGTGTGTTTACTGGTAACGGATTCCCCTTCAGTGAGGATGGTTTCATTGAGCATAACGAGAGAAAAAATTTAATTTACGGATCAGAAAAAATTAAGAAAAATACTTACAATGGACAGCCGTGGGAAAATACCTTACTCTACTATCGAGATCTGGAGATAAAAGCTATATTAAACGCGTCTCAAAAGTACCGTTTGGACTATATATTTATAGAAGTCGGATACGAAAAAAAGTTTATCCCTTTTACCCCAATTTTTGAAGACAAAAATTACAAAATTTACGCTATAAAAGATCTGTATGCTGAATAAAATCATATCTGAAATAAAAAGTTTGGTGTGCGAATGGAAAACTTTTTCCTGGATCGTATTTCCTGTTGGTATAATCTTGATCTATCTTGATCTACAGGATATAAAAGTTGGCTTTTTGCAATTACATTCACTTAACGAGTACTCTTTTCTTGGCAGCTTGTACTATATGTATGAAAGTCTAATGAATGGTAAGCTTTCCGGGCTTTTTGGTTACGGTACTTATCAGTATGGCTTTGTTTATTTCTTTCTTAATTTTTTGATAGCCTTACCGGGACTCGCCACCGACCACTATAGCTGGGCAATATTTGCTCCCCGCTTCTTAACAACCATATTTGCTCTCGGGCTTCTCATTTTTATTTATAACCTATCGAGGTTGTACTTAGAAAAATCCCCCGCCCTTTTATTTACTAGTATGTTTGCTACTTTTCCTGCCTTTCTCTTTGGTTCCTCCTGGTTTCACCCCGACGTACCTTTAACCTTTTTTCTGGTCGGCAGTGCTTTTTACTTTGCAAAAGATAACTGGCAGTACAAAGAATACTATCTTGTTGCATTAGGTTTTTTTAGTTTGGCTATCGCTTTTAAGTATCAAGCGATAACTGCGATGCCTCTTTTAATCCTATATATTTTCTATGACCAAGTTCGTCTAACTAATCTGAGTGTCTTGTTAGAAAAATTCCGTCTATTTCTTTATTCTTTATTAACTATAGTCATAGTTTTTATCCTAACAAATCCTTACATTCTCCATCCTATGGGTTGGAATGCTTTCTACACATCTCTCAACTCCAACGTAAAGCACGTCACCAAAGGAACCGAAGTTATTATCAGTCTCCAGACTAAAATCAGTTATGCTCTTGCCGATTATTACACCAACGTGATCTTTCTCTTTATTGCCTTCCTTGGAATGATTTGGCTTGCGTTTAAATACTTGACCGTAACGAAGAAAAACATTTTAACCATCTTAGCTATTACCGGATTAGTAAACGTTTTGTACATATTCATTTTTCTTAATTCAAGCTGGCAGATGTATTACTTCCCAACGTTTCTACTTGGCTTATTATCTTTACTTTATTTTGCAAAGTATCTCACCACAAAACAGCAAATAAGCATATTGATCTGTGTTGCCTTAATACAGCTATTTACCTATGGCAGTAGCTATAGCAAAATCCTCCTTGAAACACCAGATACCGTCCATCCTGACTACACTACATACACCGATGAAGAGAATATTCTATTGGATGATTTTGTAACTAATCACCTACAAGACCAGCTGACTGGTGATGAAAACATACTAATCTCTCCATATATGCCTTTCTCCTTTGAAAAACTTAACTTAACTTTTTCTCAAGTCAAAGTTTTCTATGGGGCTTTAACCAGAGACGGTTTTGATCGTGAAAAATACCTAGCAGGACAAAAACTATACTGGAGGGAACTAAAATCAGACGATGAGTTGCTGGCAAGCTTCGATCTGATTGATATCATCATACTTCGAAAAAACCTTCCCTTTATCGAAACCGACTTAATAAAAAATATGGCCAACCCTCAAGATTACTGGCAATCTAAGATAATTGTTGATGATTTGTATAACGGTAAACTAGGTTACAATGTCTTGGCAGAGAATGATTTGGTAGTCATATTTAAAATGGAAAATGATTACGAAATTCATTAACCCTTACATAACAGTAACAAGCAGAAAAATTAAGCTTTTAGCTTCAATCGGAACGATCATTTTCCTGCTTGCGGATATCGGCCTTTCTCTGAACGATCTCCATGAGGGTGAATCTATATCCTTGCCCGTAACAGTAAAAATTGACGCCCCAGCTGACACGATTAGTAATGTCACCATAAACAGCCTAAGTCGTAGTCAAGCCAAGTTTCCATTTGAACAGCAAGACACCCACACCTGGAAGACCGACCGATGGATTACTGGCATTGAAATAAACAGTGAGAAAAACCACCTGATAAATCCCAAAGGAATCGAAGTATGGGTAGGAGATCAGGTCCATAGGTATTCTAATCTGGAAGTATCAAATAAAGAACAAAGCTCACTCATTCTGAAGTTAGATTCCATAAATCTACAACCCTCGAATGAATCACGGTTAAGCTTTTTTTCAAAGATCATAAACTGGCCAGGTGATTTTTCGTTAGTATTTTTGTTGATTGCACAAAATTTCTTTATTTCTCTTGGGATTAGCCTCATATGTACATTCATTTTCTCTCTAGTACTCGCATATTTGAAACATCTTCCGCAAAGACCCGTCAGTAATGCTGAACAAAGTCGATTCAACCAAGTTATGATTCTATTTTTTTGCCTTGCCCTCTCTCTTTCCTCTATCTTATTTTTTGTACTATCGGAACCAACCGCTTTTGACTGGCCAGCCATGGACATGGGTCCTTTCTTTGAATACCACCTAAACAGTGAATTTTTAAAAAATGATTTATTTACTCAATCCAGTGCTGAACCGAACCCAAGATTTGTCTTCGGTTTTTTAATACTAAGCCTGGTCAAACTATTTAACACTGATTGGTACACCATTATATTCTCTTTTAAAGTTATCGTCATCGCCTTCACTCCCCCGTTACTATTTTTGGCTATAAAACACATATTTGACTTTGTATCAAACCCTAAACAACGCATGGTTATTTATTTCTTCTCTTTTCTATTTATTCTTGCTAGTTTGTTTAAAGTTATAACTGGCTTTTTTTCTATCGCTCTTTGGGGACCGCATATGCTGATGGCGAATGCTCACGGACTATCCTTTGCTGTCGCTCTACTAGCCATAGTCATTGACCAGCCAAAATCAAGAAAAATTTCTTACCTCTTATGGTTCACCGCCTCCCTAATTCATCCCGCTATTGGAGGATGTATACTTATTTTTTATTTAATTAGTCGAGCACACAGACTCAACACGAAACATTTTTTTTGGCTTGTGCTTTCTGGCATAGTAACGCCATTCCTTACACTACTTCTTTTATTCTATTCGCCCGAGAAAGGCTTATCCGCAAGTGATTTTGTTTACCACTACATAACCCTTAACCACGCCTTCCACTACTTGCCATCATACTTTATCCGAGCCGGCGAATCCTTCCTGCCTTGGCAGGTAAACTTTGCCCTTATATGCAGTATTTTGTCACTAGGCACAGTGTTAGGAAAAAGAAGGAAAGACCAATTCCTATTTCTTACCTCATTACTAGGTTTACTATTCTATGCCGGATCAATACTAATTAGTTACTTATTTATTGAACTTTACCCCATCAAGATGGTAGCTATTTTTGGACCGAGCCGATTTACGATGATGGGTTATTGGCTAGTGACTTTACTTGTCAGTTATTGGTTAAGTGCTCATACCTACAAACATTTTCGTTCCTACGTTATAGATCCTAAAATTGATATTCATAAATGGACAAAAGTAACTATATCTATAGCCGCCACAATACTAATCTTACTTACACCCTTACTTATTGATAACCCCAAACAAACCTGGGAACAAGAGAATCCCGAACTAACAAACTGGATTAAAAAATCAACACCGACTGAGTCAGTGTTTGTAAGTAATGTTTTTGAGTTGAATATCAAAATACCGTTATTTTCAGAACGTGCTATTTATACCGGCAACGGTTTTCCCTTTCACGAGAAAAGTTTTGAATCTTATAATGCAAAGCGCTCCTTACTATTTGGAAACCCCGATGACTGGAAAATCTCCGGCACCAAACACCAAGGCATAGGTATGAGCAATGTATACCGATCAAAAACACCAAACGATTTTTATCAAGCGAGTCTGGTCTACCGACTTGACTACGCGATAATAGAGAACGACTTTAGCGCTAGTTTTAATTCATTTACGCCTCGATTTAAAGATGATAAAGTATCAATATACGCCGTTACTGATTTTAAAGATAAGTAGTTATATCTAAATATGAAAAAATTATCGATAGTTGTCCCTTGTTACAACGAAGCGGAAAATATTCCGTCTCTCTTGGAAGCCTATCAAGAGACCTTAAAAAACTACGAAATTGAAGTCGTCTTAGTTAACAATGGCTCTACCGATAATACCGCTGATGTACTAGTGGAAATTTCTTCTAAATTTTCTGATTTTCTAAAGGTGGTTAATGTCCCAGTCAACCAAGGCTACGGATACGGAATCCTAGAAGGTTTAAGAAACTCTAGTACTGAGTTTATAGGCTGGACCCATGGTGACCTCCAGACACCGCCAAAGGATGTAGTAAAAGCTTTTGACATCTTAGAGAAATCTAACTTCAACAAAAATTTATATGTTAAAGGTTCTCGAACCGGTCGACCGATCTTCGATCAGTTTTTTTCTGTCGGTATGGGTATTTTCGAAAGTCTTTATCTCGGAACCAAGCTCTCGGAGGTAAACGCCCAACCAAACATTTTTCATCGAAGTTTTTATGAAAATTGGAAAAACCCACCCCACGATTTTGCTCTTGACCTATACGCTTTATACCAAGCCCGCAAAAGTAACCTTAGACTTATCCGATTCCCTGTTCCTTTCCTCAAGCGTCAACACGGTGTTTCGAAGTGGAATACAGGTATACTGGCCAAATGGAAGTTTATAAAACGAACCATAATTTTTAGTATCGAACTCAAAAAATCCCTGAAGGACAGATAAATGTTACCCGCTCTTAAAAAAACTTTTACATTCTTAATTCCTGACTGGATTTACCAGAGACTAATTGGTGACTGGAGTATACATGGTTTTAAGAAATACTTTTTTAACACCGGCTGGATGGCCATCACCAAAATAGTATCTTTGGTATCATCTTTTTTAATTTTAGTTCTGGTTGCCCGTTACTTAGGTCCAGAGAATTATGGCAAATTGAGTTATGCTCAGAGTTTTGTGTCGATCTTTTCTGTATTCGCAGTCCTGGGTATCGATCAAATACTATACCGGAATTTAGTATCACACCCTGAAAAAGAAAACGACTTACTTGGTACGGCCTTCTTAACC
>JACCDW010263474.1_pt1 | contig 19749 bp, 19 predicted proteins | sample 7449781 | NCBI WGS metagenome assembly JACCDW01 (sample SAMN15323449, study PRJNA562643) | freshwater metagenome | isolation source: river surface water | place: USA:Blue River Watershed | collected 2017-08-18
ACCATTGATGAGCTTTCTTATCATTATGACCAATCATCTTAGCCATCATACCAAAAGCATAACCCATTTTGTCTTTTTCAGCACGGGTCTCAGGAGAAAATCCCTTTACATTGTTCCAGGAGCTTGAACCTGGTAAAATAATATCACTCACTTTTTTTACCTCTGTAGCAGTAGTAGCAGGAATTTCGTGAAGAGCTTTGAGCATTTCTGCTTTATTCTTCAATTCCTCATTTTCATCAAGAAGACTTTTAGCAGCATCTAAATCTGCATCTTCCATTTCTAAAATATTTGTAGCCTTAACTGCATTTTCAGCAATTTTGGCTTGGATTTCTTCAAGTGTCATTTTCATTTCCTTTTAGTCGTGTACTTTGACTAAAACCTATATTTCAAAGCAGTTTTGAGTAGATCAAGTCTCAAAGCTTCCTTATCAACTATAGTTTCATTGTTTTTTATTTCTGGTTCACTTGGTATTTCTACATCACGCAGATTTTCCCAAACCAATTTTGCCAAGGTTTTTGCCTTGCTTCTTGAAAGATCTAAAGCATCACGCAATGATCTTTCAACTTCTTTTATATTAGTAGGAGTTTTTCCAATCAAGCTCTTCATATTCATCATTTCAAGAGCCATAGTTGGAACTTCTTCTTGTGAAAGTTTGCCAATAACATCTAAACTTCTATTGTGAAATTCTTGAAGTATTGCATTCATCACCATAGGATCATTAGAAGTTTCATAAACTCCCATAATCCCTTCTAGCATTCTTTTATATAAACAATGCATAACATCTGAAAGTAAGTCTTCTTCGATGCCATCAAAGATTGTCATAGAGATTTGTTCTGGACTAGCACCAACCATTTCTAATCCTTCAACCATATCGTCTACTTCACTCTCTTCTTCCATCTCATATTCTGATTTCATTGGCATATTTTCAGAAATCATCATCATATAATCGTTGTATTCTTTATCTTCCATACGAGCTAGTTCTTCTTTGCTATATGGAATGAACCTACCACTCTCATCGTAATATCTTTTTGCTTCTACTTTGTTACGATATTCAGCAGGTTGAGGAGTTAAGGATGCTTCAGCAAGTGTCCATCTTTTGATTTGATAGGATTTTCCCATTTTTTCTCTCTCTACCATATGACTAGCAGCACCAGAAGAAAGACCAAGTTTTCCCATTTTTGCCATTTCATAAATCATTTTTTGGTAATCATCAGCCATATCTAATTGACCACGTAACCAAATGCCTTTATCATCCATTTTGATTTGAGCATAACCAATCTTTTGTGTTCTTAAGATTGGATCCATACCGTGATTGTAATAAAGACCAATACCTGCTTCTTTACCATCACTCAAATCAATACCAAAGTCTGTTCCTTTGGTAAAATAATCCCTTTCTAAATCAGTATCTTCAGGAGCACCAAAACGAACAAGATATCCACTAACTTTTCCATTAGAAGATACTTTGATGCTGTCTGATACGAATGTTTTAAATGATTTTATTGGATCTGGTATTTTTCTCAATGCATCTGCTCTATGAACTACTGTTTGTTCTGTCAAAACATCATTACCATCTTGATCTTTCTGAACAAGTTTGATAACATATGCTGGATCTTCAGGAGTACCAGTTAAAGTATAGCCACTAATAGATGAATTTACCTCACCATCAGTCTTCTTTTCAACTATTTTACCTCTTGCATCACTGGCACTTGTTCCCCAAGAAACAAAATCTCCAGTTTTGAGATCTTCCGGTTTTGCTTTAACCATAAAAAAATACCTCTAAAACATTCATTCTAAAGGTATTTTACGATATTTATATTGTTAAAAAACATTATTCAAGTTTGGTTATAACGTTTTCTATCCTACTTTTTGCTATATTTAGGTAGTCTTCAGATAACTCAATACCTATAAAACTCTTATTTTCTAGCATACAAGCTTTTCCAGTACTACCACTTCCCATAAAAGGATCAAGAACAGTACCATTTTTAGGTGTAACTAATCTAACAAGATATCTCATTAGCTCAGTTGGCTTCACTGTTGGATGATTGTTAGAAGATACACTGTTATTTCTTTGATATGCATTCTCAATAGGTGTTTCTCTACCATCAGAACTGTATTGTTTTTCTTCTAAACTTTCACAGCCTTCATTTCTATCTTTTTTATTTGCTTTAGCGCAATAAAAATATTTAGACCATTCTTCTTCTAATCCATCGTGAAGAAAGTTTGCAGGATATCTACCAACACTAACACTTGAATTATAATCTGGATTTTTATGTTCACCAAAACCAGACCAATCTTCTAATTTATTTATAGTAATCTCTTCATCACCAACTCTACAACCATCAATATTAATAGCTCCAGTACCGTGTTCCATAACATTACTTGCAACACTACCTTTGAATGGTTTTCTTGCTAATACTATAGGTTCGTGAGCAGGTTTTAAGGCAGTACCCCAACCTTCAAAATGAGGTAGTTTTTTACCTATATTATGACTTTTAGGAAATCCAGATCCATATACCCACATAATTTGGTCACGAATTTCAAAACCAGCTTCATCAATTGCATAAGCCATACGATGATAAGTACGAGAACTTGAAAAAGCTAAAAGATGTCCACCAGGTTTTAGTACTCTGAGACATTGTTCCCAAACTTCAGTATTAAAAGCAATGTCTCCACCATCCCATTCTTGACCCATAAAACCCTTAGATAATCTACTAAAACTTCCATCTTTACCAGGTTTAGCAGGAGCAGAACCTTCTTTTCCAAATCTTTTTACTATGCTTGTGAGGTGATATGGTGGATCAGTAACAATAGAATCAACACTATTATCTGGTATATCTTTTAGTTTTTCTAAACAATCACCAAGAACTAGTTTATACTCCATAAGTCTCCATATGTTCTATAACGTTTTCATCTCTATCACCATTTAAAATATGCTTGGCAAAAATAGCTCTACATTGAGTTGTAGTATGAGCATTCTTCTCTTCTTGCAATCTTTCTCCAAGCCTTTTAACTTCATTTCTCAATTCATAACATTCTTTTGTTTTGTTATTATTGTCAAGAATGATAGATTCATTGATTCTTTTTAAGTCTGAAACTTTAGCTTGTAAATAGGAAACATTATCTTTCAACTCATAGATTTGTCTATCTTTGTCTTCTAATTGAAGTTGAAGTATATGATTTTTATTTTTCATATGATTAGAAAAAGTTTCTGAGTCATTTACTAAATGATTATGTTCTATAAAATCATTGATATAAGAACTATAAATCTGATCAATCAAATCTTCAGCAAGTTTACAGTTAGTGTTTAGATAAATCTTTTCACTTTTACCATTTGCTTTGATCCAATAATCAAAACTTTCACTGCTCAAAGCGTGTGTATAAATTTGTATTTTGATATCTAATTCTTTATCTCTGAATGCTTGCCTATAAGTTCCATCTAAACTATAGACACTCTTGCTGATGAAGTTATATATTTTATCTATATCAACAGTTTTAGGATACTGGAAATCTTTACTAAAACTATGCTCTAAAAGATCAATCATCTGACCTTTAGATAACTTTTCATTGCCAGTAAGAATACTAATCTTTTCACCAACTTTAAACTCAATATAGTAATCATTATCCATATTTTTATAAATACCAAGTTTAAGTCTGAGTTCTTCAGATTCAAAAGTTCTACTCTTGAAACTAAAGTAATCGTGAACACAATCTAAAATCCATTTGTAATAATGGTTGTTCATTATCCAATCTGCCTTTCAAGAAAATCAATGTGTGATTTCAAAACATCAAGGTCATATTGCAATTCCATTTTAGCAGAAACAACCTCATTCAATCTCTTTTCCAAATCTTTGTTTAGTCTTTTTTCCACTTCATACCTGTCATAAAGTGAACGATAACCAATGATCCAGTATTGAAGTATATCCTGATTTGCCTCACCAGTCTTCATATAGTTAGTTATGATTTTGTTTGTTTTCTCATAAAAACATTCTTTGCAGTGTAAACGCTTCTCATCATAGTAATCAAACCAACAATATGATTGCTTTTCACCACAAATCATACACTTGACACCTTGAAAATTGTCATCTAAAAATACAAATGTTTCTTCATTCATAAACTTTACTCCCTGTCTCTTTTATGTATTCAAGTTTCTCTTTGTAGGATAACTCTAAAAATCTGTTCCATTCTTGCAATAATGCTTCTGATGCAAGACTAGTACTAACAATCCTAGAAAGTGTTTTGGTACTAAGTGTGGAAATATTTATCCAATAATGATACTTACCAACTTTGTAGTTTATCCTAGCAGAAACTTTATATTCTTTAGAACTAATAGGTCTTAGAGAAATATCCCTAAAACCTAATGTTCTCATTTCTTTAATACTCAATCACTTTCTCCTCCTTATCATTATACCTCAAACAGGTATATGGGTTGATATCTCTTAGTTTCAAAGTTTGGTAGATACATTTGTAAATTAAAATGTTGGTATCATCCTTGTAGTTATTTTTTTGTTTCCAAAGATTATAACCTGCAAGAAAATGTTTGTCTTTAGTGTAATCGTACATAGCAGTATAATATCAAAGGTTATAATCTGTGTCAAGGAATATTTTTATGAATGGTATTTTAGGAAGTCCAAATGCTAAATATGGTTTTAAGGTCAAATACAATCAGTTTGGTGGGATTGTTGAACCTAACTATGTTGATCCTACTGAAGTAATACTAATAGACATTTTCCAAACTAAATGTGAAAGTATGCTTCGTAAAGAAAAAGAACATTACAAAATGGTTGAGCTTGGAAGTAATCAGGCATACTATAGTTTGATGTTTAAAGCAATGTGTAAATTCTATAGCAAAACATCAGAGATTATATGTGTTGAACCTAATGACCGTCATATGATTAGAGGTAAAGAACATTTCTTTATGAATAATCTTGGAGCATCTTTCTGTGATTTTATCATAGGTGATTATGATACTATCAAAAAAGATTTGGATAATAGTTCCCTACCTGGTGGAAGTAACTTTCTTTTAAATACAAAAAAAAGGATTATGACACTAGAAGAATTGCTCGTTTATTACAAGATAGATGAGCTTGATGTTCTTCATATGGATGTTGATTTTAGCGAATGTTCTGTGTTGTTTAGTTCACCAGATTTATTCGTTCAACAAAAAGTAAAAAACATTTATATCTCTACCCACAGTAAGAGTCTTCACAACTGGTGTAAAGATTATTTACTAAACTGTGGGTATAGATTAGACCTACAAATAAGCAAAATGATAGTAGGATATGATAGTCTACTTGTTTTTTCAGTAGACTAATATTCTCTAAAACCTCTACAATATCCTGCTATTCCATCTCTTGGAGTAGCAGGAACATATGATATTTCTAACTCTGTAAGGTCATTGAATTGACTTACTATTCTAATCTTTGCAAGGGGATAAAACTCATTTATCCCCCAACAAAAACGACTAGCATCCTTCACTGTTATGGTTATTGTTTTCATAACCTTTTATATCATAGTTAGAAACACTATGCATATAATTTGATATTGCTTTTGCGACTTTTTCATTATTAAGTGTGAAGTACAGGAGCATACTCATACTGTTTCTTTTTTTGGCTTCGTTGTCTGAGTGTGTGAGAATATAAATATCTTTTTTCAATGCACCAAAAAGATCCTTGTCCTCATCACAATATTCCATCACTGCATTATATAAAGCATCTTTAGCGTTCATAAAAATATCTTATCCTATTTTTCACGAAAGTCTTGCATATACCAAATAAGGTGATATCATTAGTGTGTAGAAAGGTTGGTGTAATGTGGATATTTTGAAGTTTACTGAAACCTTAGAGTTTTATGTAACAAGAGAGTGGGATGGTTGGTTGAGTGGTTGGCAGGTTCATTCAATTTTCAAATTTGCTCAACAAAAGTTTAGTAGTGATGACAAGAAAGTATTAGCATTTGGCAGGAAGCATATCGTAAATGATGTTGATTGTAAAGTGGAAGATATCAAAAAACTAGGACTAACAGATCAAGAAATCATTGATGTTTTGGAAGATCCTAGAATAAAAATGTTAGCAAAATCATTTAGACACTAAACTAAAAAGACCAGAATATTCTGGTCTTTTTTCTTGACATACAGTATCACCTTTGATATCATAATGGTGTAGAAAGGTTTGATGATATGAAACAAGTTTTAGATTTGAAGTTCTTAGTTGAAGAAATGATCCTTATGAGTGAACTTTATCTGCCTGGAGATTTTGATAGTTTTTATTTTGAAATCAAAGAAAAATTGAGCCAAGGTAGTGTAGACAAGAAAGATGTTATGAAGGCAATCAAGAATTGCAAAGGTGTAGATCTAAATGATTGCAGTTTCAAAACAAGTTTTTATTATTTCATCAAAGCAATAGATCAGAATAGATTTCAAATAAATATATAAAGCAAAAAACTCCAGAGGCAGTTCTGGAGTTTTTTCTTATGTTATGAACCGTTTGTAAATATGCAATACTATTATACTAATCTTTTATGTTTTTGACAATGTTAGAGGACCAAGTGAAACCTGCATCTCCTCCCCAAAGATCCCACGCAACTCTACCATTACTTGGATATCCTTCTTGTCCACTAAAAAATCCTTCTGCTTTTTTATCTACTTCGTGTCTGCTGAAGAAACTAAACATTCTAACAACAGTATCTTCTGAGAGATTTTCTTTGTTTACTATTTGATTTGCTCTTGTCAAACCAATGATAGTACCACCATCAAATCCTTCATCTTTCCACTTTAATGCTCTCCTAGCGTTTCTAACCATCTCATTGTTTGGGACATAACTAGTCTTTTTTTTTATATCAAGGTCATCAAAACTTTTATTTGGGTTTTGTGTTGGAATAAATAATGGAGTAGCGTCTGGATGATAAACTTGTTCATCAGTAGGATTGTAGTCATAACCAATCATACTTTTAGCTTCTGCTCTATCAATAATTCCTGCTTTATATAACAACTCTGCTTTTTGAGCTTCTTTATAATCATCTTCTTTTAAAGCAGATATTTCACTAAGATCCCAGTCAAAGAAATCACCTTCTTGTGTTTCTAAATATTCATCTAATAATGACTGAGTAATACTTTCTGCAAATACTCGAAGCAAAGGAATAACACCATTATTCCAAGCATTTTGTGTTGCTTCTTGAAGGTTATTATATGTACTGTTTTGAAGACCAGCACTTAGATTTAACACTAAGCAGTTCAATCCTAATGCACTTGTAATTCTTTCTTCTGGAGTATGTCTAACACTGTCTAATGCCATATCGCTAGGAGAATGAGATATCTTTTCTAATTTGAAAGGACCACTCATAACAGCAATACTTCCACTGTTTTCATTTGTGAAACTGTCTTGTAAACGTTTCTTTAATGTTCTGAGATCATCATCAGAGATATCAACAGTATTATCACTAGCATCAGGACCAACCATAAGACTAGGCATTCCACTGTTTTTCATCAATCCATAAGCAGTACTAGAAGCAACATTGTCTGTAGCAATCTCACGAATTGAACTCATCAATGGACTTCTACCTAGTCTATAGTCTTCTGGGTCTCTACCATATGCAATGTGAATTATATCATTAGGTTTAATGCTATAAGGAATACCATCAACAACATAGTTATATGCTACAATAGGTTCAGTATTATTTCCTACTGGTTGTACTTGTTGACTCGGAAGAAACTGCAAACCAATAACAGGACCATTATTACTTTTTCTTAGTTTTCTAATATAAGCATTACCATATATTTTGTAGTCAATAATAACATTTGCCCAGAAACGTGAAGGAGCAAGATTAGGTTGAGGATTTGCTAACAATGCGAGGATAGGATGACTTGGTTCTTTTTCATATTCACTATCTGACCCTGTAATTAATCTATATACCATTGGTCTAGCTTCAGCAAATGCACGAATAAAATAGTCCATACTAATAGCAACAATACTATTAAGCATTAGGTCACCAGCAACACTCACCCAGTCTTTAGTAGAGTTTGGTAATCTTCTTGATAGGTTTGCATATAGGTCTTGCATTCCAATACCAGAATAAAAGTTTGTTCCACGCATCACTGTTGGTAATGGTAGGTTCTGGTTTACATTGCTGACTATTGCTTTTTTATTTCCTAAGAAACGATCAAATATTCCCATTGTTAAATCCTCATCCTAAAATATTATTCTTACTATATTGCTCTGAACTTTTTTGGTCTATTCATTGCAAGATCATTAAATGCATCACTTATAGCATCTACTTGATCATCATTCTTGCCAAAAGGAAAAAAAGAAAGTTCGTTCAACAATGCTTTATTCCAATCCCCTTCTACCATACCAACATTTCCTGCATTAACTTGAATACTAAATGGTTCTGCTCTTGTCTCTTTATTTCCTGTAACTGGATCAGATATAACAACATATCCTGATAACGCTTTGATAAAATAGAATGATAAACTCTTACCAGCACTTCCAGGATCTTGTGGTATTCTAATCCTTGTTTCTCTACCATCAAGTTCAGCAAGTTGTAATATCTTCCGATCCCTAACATCAGTAGAGTCTTGAGATCTATACACATCCAAAATCCAGTATTTATTGTTGTCATCTATACCAAGCAGTATACCAGTACTAAAATCACCTTTACCAGACGATGCTGCCAAGTCATAAGCTCTAACCTTCCTAATTATTTTTTCAGGACTACCAATCTCTATTTTGTTAGTCTTGAACATTCCACCTTCTTTAGGCATTGGTCTTCCCTGATATAATGCTGAGAAACCAAAATCTCCCATTACTTCTTTGATTTTTAAATAGTCTTCTGTGGAATATCTCTCTGGAAAAATACTCTCACCTAGTTTTCTATTTAGTGGATCATTGTTTTCATCGTCACAAATTGCTGGAATGTTAATAACTGTGAATGTTTCATCAAGACTAACAGCATAAGCAATAGGATCATTTTCTGACCAACGAGTACCAACAAGTATCAAAGTACCATTTGGTTCGAGCCTAGAATATAGGTCTTCACGGTAAAAATCACGTAATTTTTCAATGATTGTAGAGGAGTTTGCTTCTTCTCTATTCTTGACTAGATCATCACAGATAATTGTGTTATAACCAACGCCGGTTTTGGGATTGTTTACACTACCAACATAATAAACACTACCATTTGGAATACTCCATTCATCTATGCTTTGATGATTATCTGATAATCCAACTCTTTCGTGTAATATTGACCTTGTTTTTCTACTAAAACGTCTACTGATACTCTGATTATATCCTGCACATAAAAGGTTGATTTCTGACCTTTTTTCAAGCATAAAAGCAGCAAATCTACATAATGTTTCACTCTTACCAGAACGAGGAGGTAAAGAGATTGCTAGTCTTTTAATTTTTCCATCAGCAACATCCTGAAGATGTTTACAAATCAACAATATATGTGAGCTGTGTAAGTTCCAAGCTTTAGGACTAGTTTCTAAGAGATACTTATGAACTTCATTTATCGGAGGAATCAAGCTCGAGATATTGGTATTGATTGTGTTGATGTTGCTGGTTTTCGATTTGTTGAGCTCTTTGTATGGTGTTGCTGGCTTGAAGAATTGAAATGGTCCAGTTTTCCATTGTCCTGTGAAGTTCTGCAATGTCTCTACTGTTCTGGGATCGTATATATCCTTCCTCATTTGCTATCCTTGCAATATTGTTCATCGCTCCTAAATGCAATAGTAACGACTCAGCAATATAATCTCCTATGTTATCAGCAACATCTTTGATATGTTTCTGATATTTACCTTCTTTGATTTGTTCTTTGATACGCCATACTTGACTCTTACTAACACCTGTAATCTTGTGTATTTCTCCAAGTGTTTTTCCTTCTAAGAGTAATGCAATGATTTCAGGTTTTTTTTCTTCAGTAAGGCTCAACTATCTTTCCTTTTAGTTTGTTCAATGCTCTTTTCACTAATATTTCACTATCACAGAGTAAGATGTCATCTAACTCCTTATAAGTGTGTTCAATAGTCTTGAACAAACCAAATTTGAGTATTATAGACAAACTTTCTCTAATAGGTAATGATTTTAATGCACTTTCTATGTTTGCATTTTTGATAAAAGAGTATTCATCGCTATATGACTCATTTTCAGCATCATCTAATACTGTCATACTCTGACTTTTAGTATTTAAAGCATTCCTAATAGCAAAAGAACTGAATTCCTCCAGTTCTTCACAGTTTTCATAATCATCAGTATTCATTTTGTTTATTTTTGCTATGATGCGATTGATATGACTAGGTCTTTTGATTGTAGTGTTAGTAAGATCAACTGCTCTTCTAATCCTACCAATGATGTAATGATTTGCATATGTACTAAATCTAAATTCTTTACTAGCATCAAACTTGTCAATACTAGCGATTAAGCCTTCAATACCACACATATAAAGATCATCTAAAGGAACATTACTCCAGAGATATCCTTTGCATAGCATTTTTATCACTGGAGTATATAAACTACAAAACTCTTCTATTACTAAACTTCTATGGTCTGACAATTGAGAGAGCAAAAACAATTCAATATCATTATTGGTTTTGTTTGTCTTCTTTCTAACCCCTCTATATTCAGACCATCTTTTGATTTTCATACAAAGCTTTGTGTTTTTCGTATATGTATTCAATAAATTCCTGTTCTGAAACAGAGCAAGCATTACAGATACGCTTTATTGTTTTAGGACGAGGAATAACCTTTCCACTAAACCACTTCGATATAAGAGATTGACTCACCTGCAACTTTTCAGCAAGTTGATCTTGAGTCAAACCAGTAACTAATAAATCAGTCTTCTTCATAATACTTTCACAGTCTTGTCAAAACAACAAGCATAGATATTGATCATACCTTTGTCAATCATTTCTTTTATATGACTAGCAGGACCGTCTCCTGAGCTAAGGAAGCTCAGGATCCCGTCCAAGTCTAGTTGATCATTGTTCTTCTTTGCAAAAGAAATATAAACTCTGATCATAGGAACTACTTCTTCCTCATAAGATTTATCATTACTCATAAGGAGATTATACCTATTTTTGTAATGCTTCTTTAACAGACATCTTTTTTAGTCTCATATAAAGTGTAGTACTACCAAGACCTGATAGTTTACAGAGGTTTTCTAAAGATACCAATTTTCCATCATAAAAGTATCCATTTCTCTTGTTAGAAGGATTTCTATAGAGGAACACTGATTTGTCACTAATTTGATGTTTTTCAAGGACAAGTTCTTTACTTTTTGTAGCAAGAGAAACTATTTTATTAGTAGTTTCATAATCTTCTTTGATTATTTCTTGATAACTACCTTCTCGAAAAACTCTAATCCTGTTGAAAATGTTTCTAATGCTAGTTGGTTCGTTATCAAGATTCCAAAGAATACATTTGATTGCTGGAACTAACTCATCAAAAGATTCTATTTCTAAAATAAATTCTTTTTTAGAAGATTTAGTAATTTCTTTTTGAGAAACTTTTCTATTATTATTTGGCTTAGGTGTGACGATATGATCAGGATCTGGAATATAAACACAATCTTCTTCATTAGGTAACTGATCAATATAAGTTCCAGTACTAAGATTGTAATTACCAAAATCTAAAGTGTCACTAAAAACTGAATAACCAATATCATTAAGCCACTTCTCATCTTCTTCAACCATAAGTGGATTCATTCCATTTTCAAAATGAAATCTCAAACTATCAAAACGGAATTTGATAGTAAACATATTTTTGAAATATTTAGGTGGAAAACATTCTTTATAGTTTTCTTTGAGAAAAGAAGTATATTGTTCATTTTCACAACGATGGAACAAAGTCTTTAAATTTTCTAAAGCTTCAACTGCTTCAGGAGTTTTCTTTATAGTCATAACAATTTACCTTTCAATGTAAACACCAACAAACCAATGTTATCAAATAACAAAATCACTTGCAACTACATAGCTGAATTATTTCTGGAAAAGAAAGTTTTTCTTCTCAGGAATATTAACTTCAAAGTTTGAACTTCAATGTTGAAGTTTGAAGTTTGAAGTTAATACTTATCTTATCTTTTTCTTATCAATTTATAATTTTATAATTATAGCAACGATTTTAGGAGAGAAAATGCCTATTAACTTCAACGGAACTTCAAATTAACTTCAAAGTAACTTCAACGTTTTTGCCATTGAACTTCAAAGTAACTTCAAAGGAACTTCAAACTTCAAATATTGAAGTTCAACAACTTCAACGTTGAAGTTCCATAATCTAAAAGGTTATACAGACCTATTCAAATACACAACAAATTTGTTGCCATTTTGACTCCAACTACAAAAATATTTGTTTTTAAAATAGTCAAAATGCAATGCTTTTCTGTCATATCCATTTGCATAAGCAACTAATTCAGTACCAAATCCTTCAGTATTAAAATAGATTTCTTTCTGAGAACTATGTATATTTACGAAAAAATCAATATGAAATTTATCTGATGCAAACTTCTTGAGTAGTAAATGTTGCTTATTCGTATGATTAAAAATCAGTGAATAAAAGCAATTTGATGTGGTAAGATTGCTAACTTCTTCTAGCAATCCTATTATCCTATAGTTACCAAATGTGTTGACTTTTAAGTGTGGAGAGTCAGCACCAAACTCCAAAAACAAATCTTTTTTCATAACAATCCTCTATTCTAGTTATACAACAATATAACCTTCATAGTGATATTACCACAATAAGAATTTGTTGTCAATTAGAAATCATATGGTATAATAGATGCATAACAATCCTTTCAAGATAACAAAAAAGGCCTAGTAGAAATACTAGGCCTTTTTTGTGTTGCAAAACAATAGCTGCAGTGATATTGTACTATTTTTTTGTTTTTTCTCTGAGTTGTTCTATTGTCCAAACATTTTGTATTAGCATATTAAGATATCCTCTATAATGTGGAATTTGGAGTAGGAAAGTGTTATTTCCTGATACAAGATCAATTCTAACCTGCAAAATGTTTCAATAGCAGAATTTGAGTCTAAAGTGATTAGATAGCAAGGTTCGTTCATAAGAATTGATGTAGTATAATAAGTTTGTAAATCTTTTCTGCCATTTGATTTACTTACTCCTTAAAAAAGAGAGAGCCATCGTTCCAATCTGATGGCTCTTTTGCTTTTATGAGAAGGTTAGTCCATAGTCTTCGCTTACTAATACTGTAATACCTGTAGATGTATTGTTATAGATTAGATAAACAAGATCATCATAACAATATGCAGCAATCCCATCAGTAGCAACATTACCAGTAACAACTATAGAAGAAGGTATTTGTATGTTGCCAGCATTGTCAATTCCCACTCTTTTGATGCTTCCACCAGAGTCAGATGTACGGAAGAAATGATATTCAAATCCTTGTCCATTTATTGCTAATGCAGGTGTTATTCCAGTTCCTAATGTAGTAGCCAAAGTACAAGCTCCTGTTGATAAACTATTACAAAGATATCTTTTTATACTTCCATCCATCATTTCAACAGATAAAACTATTTCATTTTGTCCAGTTTTAGTTTTCCATCTTACTGCTGGATTTACTGCTCCTGAAATATCTGTTGCAAGATAAATAAAATTGCTAAAGTTATATGTCTCAGTATAGATAAGATTTACAATATTGCTATTTGTATACGCAATCAAATGTTGATAATTACCTGAAAGATCTGCACTTTTTATTAGGTTTCCAGTAGGTGTAGGAGCAGAGAGATAAAATGCTGCTCTATTGCGTTTACTAGTTATGATAGTAGTTCCAATTGCTCCTACTACGCTAACAACATTATGTGGATCTTCTGCTGTTCCAAAAGGTAATGCTGTTTGATATCTTCCTACTAAATCAGTTACTGAACTACCAACAACATTAGAAGAAATGTCTTGAAGAGTAACTGTTTCTCCTTGTTCTTGAAGTTGAACTAATCCGTGAGCACATCCTCTTTGAACATTAAAACCATAAAGAAGTAGTTTTGTTTCTCCTGGTGTTTCAATGCCAAATGGATCAAAGTAATCAGGGATAAAATCACAGTTTATTTCATCAAATAATGTTTGAGCATAGATGTCATAATCATTATTTTCTTGGCTTAAATCCCTATCAAAACCATACTTCTGATTACCAGAAATATATTCCATCCCTCCACCATTTAGCCAGGTCAAGTATCCATCTTCGTTTAAGTAACCATCTCGTAAGTTGCTTGAAGAATCGTTTGGTGTTGAAGAAGAAGCAGTCCATCCTAAATGTACTCTTCCTCCTTGATAACCTACTAAACTATTGATATTAGTTACAAAACCTGCAATAGTTTGTGGAACATAAGAGCCAGAAAGATTTAAAATATCGTATTCTTCATCATTTCTACCTTGAACGTCTTGACTCCAAAATCTTCTTCCAAGGTATGTAGTAGTTGCAGATCCAGTAAAGACAGTGGTGTATCCTAATCCAGTATTGCTAATTACAGGACAAAAATCTGCTTTGGAAGTATTGTCATCCCTGTAAAGTTTCATAGAGTTTACAGTTAAGTTTCCATCAAGTCTAACTTCACCAACTTGTCCGATGCCATATAAGGAATCGTTTATTAAGCGTTGTGATCCCCAGTCATAAGAACTATTTGGGTTTGCTCTAGGATAAGGATTGTCTTGAGATGAAAGGTCTGCAACAGGACTTGTATGTAATGTTCCTGCATAGCAAAGATCTACATAAAGATTAGTTGCTGTTGGAGGAACACTTATTATGTCGTTTAGTACATAAGTTCCTGCATTACCATAGGATATCCATACATTTCCAGTAACTGTAGATGCAGTTGCTGAGTTTGCATTTATTTCCAAGAACCTATAAGACGAGAAGTTAGTTCTGTTAGGATCGTTGAAAGTGTATGTATTACCAGTACCTGGAAGAACTGTGTATTTGTTATGATATAAACTTGCTCCACTAAAACTCCATCCTCTAAAAGGTATTCTAGTATTAAATCCAGCATCTCCGTTAGCAATTAAACTAGATGATGTTAAGGAGTTTTTGAAATTTCCTGCTGGTATATCATCAAATGTATCGTTATCTGTGAGAGTAGTTTGACCAGGAAGAGTTAGTGTTGAAATGTAACTATATTTCTTGAAAGTTTCATTTTCATCATAACTTCCTGAGAAGTTAGTGGTTCTTGTTCCACCATCAAAGTTTAGGATATTTACATCTAGATCGTCAGGATAAGTGAGATTATAAGCATTTACCCATCCTTTACAGTTTACATTGCGATCTAATGTTATATCAGATGTTATTTCTGCAACTGTAGTAAGTTGACTTCCAAAAGCATCATCTTCTCCAGTAGTAACAGCCTTTATAGTTGTTGCTGCTTCTACAAACTGGTTACTTGTTCTAACAAAAGTATATCCATTGTCAGGTATTTGAAGACTATTAATAAGATTAGCAGATAGTATAGCTTGTTCTTGTCCACCTAAACTACCCATACTAACTGCTTCAACGTTAGCAATAAAATTATAATCAGTAGTTTGAGATGTTGCTATTGTTCCTGTTGCAGAGACTGTTTGACCGTTTAAAGTAACTGAACAAGTTGCAGTTCCTCCAACAAGTGATCTTTCGTATTGATTGAGAACTGTGTATGGAGGATGTAAGTGTTGTCCTAAGATAGGTTGTGATTCTGTTATATCATAGAGTATTTCAGAGTCGCAAGTAAAACTGAATGTTCCTGCTACTGATATTTGTTCAACTACGCTAGAGATATATCCTGGATCATTAGGATTATTTTCAGTTCCAGATAGGAGTACTAATGTCTGAGTATTAGTATTTCCGTGTCCATTATCTACTGTAACAACTGCATTTAAACTCCAAGTCCAGTTGATTCCAGGAGGAGGTATTTGAGCAGATCCAGTAGTAACAAGATCGCAAGTTATAGTAGCAAGGCATCCAAAATGACCACCTATTTCGAAGTTTGCATATCTTTCAAACTCATAGTATTCTGGAGGACGAGCAAAACTTCCATCAGTAAGTTTTCCATAAATGTCAAAAGCAATTATAGATGACTGATTGCTAACTCTAGTAAGATCACGATAAGTAGGCATTATAGTGTTGGATATACTCTAACATTGAAATAATAGGAACTAGAATCAGTTCCATCAGAAGCAATTACTTCTATGTTAGTATAAGCTTCATTTTCATCACTTACACCTGGTGTCCAAGTAATAGTACCAGTTGAACTATTAATCACCATTCCTGCTGGTTCATTTTGCAAACTGTAAGAAATAGTTTTATATTGATCTCTACTGATTGCTAAAATTCCATATGTCAAATCATATCCACTAGTAACAATCCAATTATCTATTCTAGGTAATTGATTATTATCAAATAGAAAAAAAGGAGGTAAAGAAGATGGAACTTCTACTTTTTTTGCTCTATATTTTGCATTTCTTGGAATGATAGTACTATATTCTGGATTCAAATATTCTCTGATAAAATCAACAGAATAATCTATGATCATATAGTTTGTAATATTATCTTCTAAATCAGATAATGAGAATACATTACCTATATCTAAATAAGTGTATTGATTCAAATAGTAAGTCGTTTTGTTATAACTTCCACTCATAGTAGTAGTTGAATTACTAATAAAATCTAAACTTGTATCTGTATTGATTGTTTCTATAATACCTAAGAAATTTCCTAGTGAATCATATAAACTTTCACCAATAGATAGTTCCGTAGTAAAAGATGTACTTACTCCAGTAACTAGAGTCGTAGATGTATTTGTTGTAATACTTCCACTTAAAGGATTATTACTAGAAGTATATTTGGCTGTACTGTTGAAATATGTTAGTAAGTCAGTTTCAAAACTAATAAGTTCTCTTCCAGGAGATAACTTAGCATAGAATTGATTTCCTGCTTGTTGAACATCAGAAAATGAATTTAGTTTATCATTTATCATAACAAATGGATAAACATCTCCTAACCAGTTGTCAGGACGTAATGATGGAGCTAGTAGTGGATTTTGACTCTCGAAATCATCTTTTAAGAATTCTATTCTACTTCCATCAGTTTTATCTAGACCAGTAATAATAATCCTATTTGCTTCTGGTGTTTCATAAGTTCTTTGCAAATTTTTAATGGTTCTTTTATTACTCTCATAAATTGGAATGCCTCCATTAGTGTTTGCAGTTTCTTCGTTTAGATAAAGTACTACAGGAGGAGCGATTGGTTGAACTTCATCAAGATCTTGCATCAAGAAACCATTGCTAAAATTCCATCCATCTTGAGTTTTTTGATTAGCTGACCATCCACCTCTATTTAAAAAAGTAAAGTTTTGAGCAAAATCACTTCTTATTTTCTCAATAAAACCACCACTTGTATCACCAAGATTCAAAACAAAATTGTATTGTCCCTGAGAGTTATTTCTATTTAAAGGAACTATATATAGAAATAAACTTCCACTTACTGACAATGTAGGAGAATTTAGGTTGTTTTCTCCTTCACCACCAAGATATATTGATTGCTGTACTATAGTTGGAAGATTTTGACTATCAAAGTTAGGAGCAACATTAAAATACGAAGCGTTTAGTCTTTGTTTTTTATCTATAGCATTAAATGATAATAAAGCATAGTTATCATAGTTTAGACCCTGGATATAAGAAATATCAGGAGAGTCTAAATATCCATCAAAAATAGTAATTGGAGAGTAGTTAGGTTCATTACTATAATCAACATTATATTCTATGCCACCAGGATAGTTTTCTAATGTGTAAAGATTTGTATTGTTAGGAATAGAAACAGCAATACCAACAAGAGTACCGTCAGTTTTATAAACACTATCACCTGGAGAAAAATCTGTCAAGAAACTAGTTCCTACTCCAGTTACAAGAGTAGTACCAGAACCAGTAGTAATAGTTCCTTGGAGTTGTTTTGGTCTAGGAACTAATTCTACTTTTATGCTTCTATTTGATAGTATTTCAGGCTTAACAACACCCAAATCAAGTAACATTTTATGTCTAGCATCTAATGATAATGAAAGGTCTCCATTTTCATTTCTAGACAATGAGAGTGATTCTAATGCTGAAGTAATATCTACTGGACTATTTGTAGTATATTCATTTTCAAGATTGTATATCAAGTCAATTGAATATAATGCAGAACCATAATCAGTTGCTGCAGTCGATCCTGTTGAAGTCAAGTTTTTCTGTTGTATTTTTATTCTAAAATCTTGATTAGCATTATTAAAAGGATTTATTGTTGAACCAGTAGATGTAGCAATATTAGCAGAGAATTCTAATAAATCAGTGTATGAAGTTGGATATGATTGTCCAAAAATTTCACCTTGGAAATTATTCAAAAATGAACTATAAATGTTTAGATTTTTCCATACTGGAGTTTGATTAGTTCCTGCAATACTAGAAGATGTATCTAAATATAAAGAAGTATCTGATACAACGCTATTTACTCTTCCAATAAGAACATTATTGTTATTATATAAAAGGTCAAATTGTGACAATTCAGTGGTAAAAGCAGTTCCACTTCCTGTTACTATTGTTGATCCAATACCATAACTAAATGTACCTGATAGTGGTGTATCTTTATAGAAAAGTGTTGAAGTCTGATAACTACTCTGATCTACTAGATATAAACTAGTGTCACTATTTATAGTATCAACAGTTCCTAAGACATAATGTTCAAAGTTTGTTGGATTTATGGCTGATATTCTATCACCTGGATTTAATTGTGATGTGAATAATGTTGAGGTTCCACCAATACCTGTACTGCCATATGAAGAAGTTATAGTTCCAGTTAAAGGTTGTGGATATGCAGGAGGTGGTACTGGTAAAGATATTGGTTGTGATAATATACTCCAGTTGCTCAAAAAATATAGTTTTGCTAACTGAAATGCTATTTTTCCTTGATTGATTACAATAGAAAAATCACCATTAGGAAGAACAACAGGAGTAGAAGAAATATTAGTACTTGTAACAGGTACTGCTGTACCACCAATAGCAGTGTAATAATAATTGATATTTATTGGAGGATCAGGTTGATTCAAATCTGAAAATGAATGTGAGAAATTCAAACCATAAGAAGTAAGAACAAGAAGTTCTTTACCTCTCATAGGAATTATATAAACATCATTAAACTGATCATTAGGATTTGCTATTGTTGAAATAGGTCTTCCTTGAGAATAATTGCTTTCAGTACGAGAATAGTTCTGTACTTTTAAAGGTGTTATTTTATCAGAAAACGTTCCATTGTAATCATAGGTTGCATTTGCTCCTAATGTTGCAGTAATATCAGTTGTAATGCCAATAACAGTACCTATAAATCTTCCATAGGAGTCATAGATATCACTACCAATAACTAGTTCACTTTGGAATCTAGTATTAGTTCCTATTAGCAATGTTGAGGAATTAGTTACTGCAATAGTTCCAGATAATGTTTGATATCCCCTATAAACTGTGCAACTTCCATCACTGTTGAAATGAAGTTGAGTATTATTGTTTATATTGTCATTGTCCACCCAAAACAACTTTAGTAATGGAGCAGTATCTGTATTTTTCTTTTGTAATTTAGAGAATGAAAAGAATAGTGGTTCATTTCTACTAACACCATTAGTCAACTGGATAGGAGCTTGTTGTCTTGATGTTACTGCTGATCCTGATATAATATAAGCATCACCATTTGCATAGTAATCAATATCTAACCAGTCATTAGCTCCACCTGCACTAGTAAATGTAAAATCACTCTTTTGAAATC
>JACCDW010969117.1_pt1 | contig 19745 bp, 17 predicted proteins | sample 7449781 | NCBI WGS metagenome assembly JACCDW01 (sample SAMN15323449, study PRJNA562643) | freshwater metagenome | isolation source: river surface water | place: USA:Blue River Watershed | collected 2017-08-18
GCCTACCTCACGCAGGAGGCCTGGCTGCAAGGCGTGTCGTTCTATATCGACGAACGCGCCATCGTGCCGCGCTCCTTCATCGCCGAATTGCTCGCCGATGGCAGCATCGACCCCTGGCTCGGCGCGCACACCCACCGCGTGCTCGATCTGTGCACCGGCAATGGCAGCCTGGCCGTGATCGCCGCCCTGGCCTGGCCCGAGGTGTCGGTCGATGGCGCAGACCTGTCGCCCCAGGCGCTGGAAGTGGCCCGCATCAACATCGAGCGCCACCAACTGCGCGATCGCGTGCACCTGCACATCTCCGATGGTCTGGCGGCCCTTCCTGGCCTCTACGACCTGATTTTGTGCAACCCGCCCTATGTGAACGCTGCCAGCATGGCCACCCTGCCCGCCGAATACCAAGCCGAACCCACGCTGGCCCTGGCCGGCGGCACCGACGGTATGGACTTCATCCGCCCCCTGCTGCGCGACGCCCCCTCGCGTATGACCGAGCACGCCGTGCTGGTGCTGGAGATCGGCAACGAACGCGCGCACTTCGAGGCGGCCTTCCCGCACCTTGAAGCGGTATGGCTGGAGACCAGCGCGGGCGAGGAACAAGTGCTGCTGATCACGCGCGAAGCGCTCCTCACCCCATGAAAGTGTCCCCATGATCCAGCTGCGCGACGTCATCCTGCGCCGCGGCGCCAAGGTCCTCCTGGACAAGGTCTCGGTCACCCTCAACACCGGCGAAAAAGTGGGCCTGGTGGGCCGCAACGGCGCAGGCAAGTCCACGCTGTTCGCCCTGTTCAACGGCAGCCTGCACGAAGACGGCGGCGATTTTTCGCGGCCCGCGCACTGGCAGATGGCGCAGGTCGCCCAGCACATGCCCGAAACCGAGGAGCCCGCGACCGACTTCGTGCTGGCCGGCGACACGCGCCTGATGGCGGTGCGTGAGCGCCTGGCCCAGGCCGAGGCCGCCCTCGAAGCCGCCCCCGACGATGTTGACGCCGGCATGGCCATCGCCCAGGCGCACGCTGACTTGCACGATGCTGGGGAACACGACGCTGTCCCGCGCGCGCAGGCCCTGATTCTGGGCCTGGGCTTTGGCACCGAAGAACTCGAGCGTCCCGTCAACAGCTTCTCCGGCGGCTGGCGCATGCGTCTGCAACTGGCGCGCGCCCTCATGTGCCCGTCGGACCTGCTGCTGCTGGACGAACCCACCAACCACCTGGACCTGGACGCCCTGGTCTGGCTGGAGTCCTGGCTGCAACGCTATGCAGGCACGCTGATCGTGATCAGCCACGACCGCGAGTTCCTGGACGCGGTCACCAACGTCACCCTGCACATCGAGAACCAGCGCCTCACGCGCTATGGCGGCAACTACAGCGCCTTCGAATCCATGCGCGTGCTGCAGCTGGAGCAGCAGCAATCCGCCTTTTCGCGCCAGCAGGAAAAGATCGCGCACCTGCAGAAATTCATCGACCGCTTCAAGGCCAAGGCCAGCAAGGCCAAGCAGGCCCAGAGCCGCGTCAAGGCGCTCGAGCGCATGGAGAAGGTGGCCCCGGTGCTGGCCGAGGCCGATTTCACCTTCGAATTCAAGGAGCCGGCCAATCTGCCCAATCCGATGCTGGCGATCAGCGAAGGGGAGTTCGGCTACCGCCAGGAGGATGGCAGCGTCCGCACCATCCTGCGCGGGGTCAACCGTTCGGTCCTGGCAGGCCAGCGCATCGGCATCCTGGGCGCCAACGGGCAAGGCAAGTCCACCCTGGTGAAGACCATCGCCCACGACCTGCAGGCCCTGGGCGGCACCCTGACCGAAGGCAAGGGCCTGTCCATCGGCTACTTCGCGCAGCAGGAGTTGGATGTCCTGCATCCGGACTCCAATCCGCTGGAGCACATGATCCGCCTCGCGCGCGACATCGGCCCGCAGGCGCGTGAGCAGGAGCTGCGCAACTTCCTGGGCACCTTCAACTTCTCCGGCGACATGGTGAACCAGGCCGTGGGCACCATGAGCGGCGGCGAGAAGGCGCGCCTGGTGCTGGCCATGATGGTCTGGCAGCGCCCCAACCTGCTGCTGCTGGACGAACCGACCAACCACCTGGACCTGGCCACTCGCGAGGCCCTTTCGGTGGCCCTGAACGAATTCGAAGGCACGGTGATGCTCGTGAGCCACGACCGCGCCCTGCTGCGCGCGGTCTGTGACGAATTCTGGCTGGTGGGCCGCGGTGAGATACGCCCCTTCGATGGCGACCTGGACGACTACCAGCAATACCTCCTGGACGAATCGCGCCGCCTGCGCGAGGAGGCCCGCCTCGCCTCGCAAGCGCCGACCGCTGCGCCCGTCGTGGCGTCAGCCCCTGCGCCCGCTGCAGTAAGACGTCCCGCCTCCGCCTCGCAGCTGCGCCCCCTGCAGCGTGAGCTGGAGAAAACCGAGCAGCGCATGGCAATCCTGCAGGACGAACAGACCTCGCTGGAGGCCCAGCTCTCTGGACAACCGGCCCCGGCGCAGATCGCCGAGGCCGGCCGGCGCCTGAAGGCCCTGGGCGAGGAGCAGGCGGCGCTGGAGGAGCGCTGGCTGGAGATCTCCTCGCAGATCGAGGCCCTGGGCGCAGCCGCCTGACCTGACCTGCGTCACGGCGGCAGGGACACCTCGTGGCGTCCGTATGACACACATCAAGCAGGGCCCGTGCGTTCGTACTAGATTCGCTCCATGAAACTGCAATTCCTGGGCGCCACCGACACCGTCACCGGCTCGAAGTACCTGATCGAGGAGGGACAGACCCGCGTCCTCGTGGACTGCGGACTGTTCCAGGGGTACAAGCAGCTGCGCCTGCGTAACTGGGCGCCGCTGCCCGTACCAGCAGACTCCCTGGACGCCGTCATCCTCACGCACGCCCACATCGACCACAGCGGCTACCTGCCCCTGCTGGCGCGCCAGGGCTTTCGCGGCCCGATCCTGTGCACGCCGGCCACCTACGAGTTGTGCCGCATCCTGCTGCCCGATTGCGGCCACCTGCTGGAGGAGGAAGCCGAGTTCAACAACCGCCACGGCACCAGCAAGCACCACCCCGCCCTGCCCCTGTACACCCGCCAGGACGCCGTCGATTGCCTGCGCCTGTTCAAGCCGGTGAAACATGACCGGGCCTGGGATGCCCCTGGCGGCCTGCAAGGTCGCTTCTGGCCCTCGGGCCACATGCCGGGCTCCTCCTTCGTGCGCCTGGACAACGGCAAGCGCTCCATCCTGTTCTCGGGCGACATCGGCCGGCCCCACGACCTCGTGATGCAGCCGCCCGCCACGCCGGATGCCGCCGACTACCTGGTGGTCGAATCCACGTACGGCGACCGCCTGCACGTGGATTCGGACCCCTTTCAGGTTCTGGCCGACGTGATCAACCGCACGGCCGCCCGCAGCGGGGTGGTGGTGATCCCGGCCTTCGCCGTGGGGCGCGCGCAGGCCCTGATGTATGCCATCCACCTGCTCAAGGCACGCGGTCAGATCCACAACCTGCCGGTCTACCTCAACAGCCCGATGGCGACGAGCGCCACCGAGGTCTACCTGCGGCATACCGGCGAACTGCGCCTGTCGGCCGACGAGGCGCGGGAGGTGGTGGCCGGGGTGCAGCTGGTGCAGTCTGCGGACGATTCGCGGCTGCTCAATGCACGCAAGGGACCGATGGTGATCATTGCGGCCAGCGGCATGGCCACGGGTGGGCGCGTGGTGCATCACCTGCAGGCCTTCGCGCCGGATCGCCGCAACACCATCCTGCTGGCGGGCTACCAGGCCGGCGGCACCCGCGGCGCGGCGCTCGCGGGCGGCGCCCGCAGCCTGCGCATCTTCGGCGAGGACGTGCCGGTGCGCGCCGAGGTGGCGCAACTCGATCACCTCTCGGCACACGCTGACGCCGCGGAGATCCTGGACTGGCTCAAGGGCCTGTCACGCGCGCCCGAGCTCACCTTCATCACCCATGGCGAGCCGGCAGCAGCCGATGCACTGCGCCAGCGCATCGAGCGCGAATTGCGCTGGCCCTGCCACCTGCCCTATTACACGGAGACCGTCGACCTGCACTGAGGCGGTCAAGCCAGGCAGCGGCCCTGCGCCGGATCAAAAAAAAATCGACAGCCCGCAAGGGCTGTCGATTTCGAGGGTTCTGGTAGGACGTGCGGGATTCGAACCTGCGACCAACGGATTAAAAGTCCGCTGCTCTACCAACTGAGCTAACGTCCCACGGATGCTTTTAGGTGCATCTGCGTCTCTGCGGCGTTTCCACTGCAGAACAGCCCAAGAGTATAGCCTATTTTCGGGCGGCTTCGCGAGCCAGGCGATCGAGCACCCAGCCCGCGGCACACAGGCCGAAGGTCGCGGTCACGCTCACCACCGAGCCATAGCCATGGCAATTGAGGGAGCCGTCGCCTTCGCCTTCCACGGCGCAGGACGCATCGGGGGGCGCGACGGCTTCACGGCTGAAGACACAGGCCACCCCGATGGCCTTGCCCTCGCGGGCCGCGCCATGGAACTTGCGCAGGCGGTAACGTAATTGGGCCAGCAGGGGGTCGTGGGTGGTACGGGCCAGGTCATCGATGCCTACTTCGTGGGCCAGGCGCTTGCCACCCGCTGCGCCTACGCTGATGAAGCGGGTGCGGGTGCGCAGCGCCCAGGCCGCCATCGCCTCCTTGGCCCGCACCGCATCGCAGGCATCGATCACCGCGTTCACACCGCCAGGCAGGAGGCCTGGCCAGTTGTCGGCATCGACAAACTCCTCGACGCCATGCACAAGGCACGCGGGATGGATCTGCGCGATGCGATCGCGCATGGCCTGCACCTTGGCCTGTCCGACGGTGCCGTCCAGGGCGTGGATCTGCCGGTTGATGTTGGACTCCGCGACATGGTCCAGGTCAATCAGGGTGATCTGCCCCACCCCGCTGCGCGCCAGGGCCTCGGCGGCCCAGGAGCCCACGCCGCCCACACCGACGACGGCCACATGGGCCTCTCGGATGGCCGCAGCACCGGGCACGCCATACAGGCGCTCCAGGCCGCCGAAACGCCGCTGCAGGTCAGCCTGCGTGTCCGCTGCGCTCACGCCCTCGAGGCCCTCAGCGCAGGCGGGCCAGCCGCTCGCGGGCGGCGCCGGCAGCTTCGGATTCGGGGTAGGCCTTGATCAGGTCGCCCAGGGTCTTGCGCGCAGCCGCCGTGTCCTTCAACTCGATCTGGCAGTTGGCGATCGCCAGGGCCGCTTCCGGCGCACGCGGGTCCTTGGGGGACTGGGTCAGCAGGGACCGGAAATTGGCAATCGCACCCCGGTAGTCACGAACCCCGTACTGCGCATTCGCCAGCCAGAACAGGGCGGTGTTGGCGTACCCCGACTGCGGATAGCGCCGCAGGAAGTCGGCAAATGCCGCCTGCGCCGGCTGGAAGTCGCCCTTGCGGAAAATGGCAAAGGCGGCCTCATAGTCACGTTGTTCGGCAGGGTCTGCCATGAACTCACGCCCGTCCAGCGTGATCTTCACCGGCTCAAACCGCCGAAGGCGCTCATCGACGCCTTGGGCGACGTCCTTCTGGCGCCGCTGCAATTCCGAGAGCTCGCGAGCGAACTGTTCATCCTGGCCGCGCAGTTTCGCCAGTTCCGCACGCAGGGCCTCGATCTGGTTTTGCAGCTCCAGGGCCGAACGGCGCACCAGAACACCTTCCTCCAGGGCCCTTTTGAGCTCTTCGGATTGTTGCTCGATCACCTGGCGTTGGGCATCGTTCTGCTGGCGCAGGGTCTCGACCCGCTGGCGCAGGTCGCGGATGGCCAGCCGGGCCTCGTCGTCAGAGAACAGGCTGGCGCTGGCACTCAGGGGGGCGATGAGGGCCGCCGTGGCCAGGGCCAAGACAGACCAGGAACGAAGGCAACGTTTCATCAGCGGTACGTGATTTCGGCACGGCGGTTCTGCGACCAGGCGGTTTCATCCATCCCGGTGGCCGACGGCTTTTCCTTGCCAAAGCTCACGGCCTCGACCTGGCTGTCGGCGACGCCGAGCTTGGCGAGTTCACGGCGTACCGCCTCCGCACGACGCTGTCCCAGCGCCAGGTTGTATTCACGCCCGCCCCGCTCGTCGGTGTGCCCCTCGATGGCGATCTTGCGCGAGGCATCGGCCCGCAGGAAACGGGCATGGCCCTCGATCAGGGCCTGGTAATCCGGCTTGACGACATAGCTGTCGTAGTCGAAGTAGATCAGGCGAGCCACCCCCACAGGGCCGGCTGCCGGGCCCGCCCGGTTCTCCGCGGAAACCGGGGCGACCCGGCTTTGTGCTGCCCCACGCGCATCGGCCTCACGCGGCGGCGTGGCGTCCGTCACGACGGCGGTACCTGTGCGGTCCTCCACCGGCACCTTGCCCTCATCCAGGCTGACGCTGCTGCATCCGGCCAGGGTCGTCAACAGGGCCAGGACTCCCCAGAACTTATTGCTCATTCGAAAGACTCCTCATCAAACTTCATGCGGGACATCGCTTCAGCGCGTGAAAGGACCCCAGTCCGGCTCGCGGATATCCCCGACCTGCCCGGCCAGCCTCGCCTTGATCTTGCCATCCAGGGTGGTGGTCATCAGCGCCTCCCGCCCGGCCTGGCGTGTGCTGTACATGATCAGACGGCTATTGGGCGCGAAACTGGGACTCTCGTCCGCGGTGGTGTCCGTGATGCTGGTGACGGTGCCCGTGGCCATCTCCATCACCTGCAGCTTGAAGGCTCCGCTGATGCGGGAAATGTAGGCCAGCCATCGCCCGTCAGGACTGAGGGCCGGCGAGATGTTGTAACTGCCCGTGAAAGTCACCCGCTCGGGTGTTCCCCCGCTGGCGGGGACCCGGTAGATCTGGGGCGCGCCGCCGCGGTCGCTCACGAAGAACACCGTACGGCCGTCCGGGGAGAACACCGGTTCGGTGTCGATGCTGGAGGATTCGGTCAGGCGGCGCGGGTCGCCACCCGTGGCATCGATGGTGTAAAGCTGCGAGCCGCCCTCGCGGCTCAAGGTGACCACCAGGGAGCGGCCATCGGGCGCCCAGGCAGGCGCGCTGTTGGAGCCGCGGAAATTGGCCAGCAGGCGCCGGCGTCCGCTGGCCACGTCGTGGACATAGACCACCGGCTTGCGCGACTCGAAGGACACATACGCCAGCTGCGTGCCGCTGGACGACCAGGCCGGCGAGATGATCGGCTCCGGGCTGGCCAGGGCCGACTGCGCGTTCTCGCCGTCGGCGTCGGCGACCCAGAGGTTGAAGCGCTCGGTCGACTTGGTCACGTAGGCGATGCGGGTGGAGAAGATGCCGCGTTCGCCAGTGAGCTTCTCGTAGATGGCATCGGCGATGCGGTGCGCCACGAGGCGCAGGTCGCCCGCCGCCGCGGCATAGCTTTGCCCGCCCAGGTCCCTCAGGCGCACCACATCCCACAGTCGAAAGCGGACATCCCAGCGGCCGTCGGCCAGGCGGGTGATGCTGCCCGCGCACAGGGCGTCGGCCCCGCGCTGGCGCAGGGGGGTGACATCGGGGCGCGAGGTCTCGTCCAGCGACAGGCCGGCGCCATCCACGCTTCGGAACTGCCCGCTGCGTTCCAGGTCGGCCAGGACGATGGCCGAGATCTTCTGGGGCGCGCTGCCCTCGCCGCGGAAGGCCGGGGCCACGACGGGCAGCTGGGTCAGGCCGACGCCGGCGACCTCCACCCGGAACTGGGCCAGCGCAGGTGCGGCCAGCACCCCCCCGATGGAGGCCAGAACCAGATGGCGGCGTGAGAAAGCGTTTGCAGTCGGTCGATTCATGTGCTTTTTGAATAGTACAGGGCCGTTGCGAGGCATCTGGAACCGCGCAGATTACACTCTCGGCTCCCTATGCAGGTCAAAGCGGTTCACTCCACGCCCACCGCCATACCGGTCCTGGCGCCAGGACCGCGCAGGCCTGCCCTGGCAGCCATTATCGACCGGCCGGGCCAGGGCCCCAGCGCCTCCTGAGGATGCCCGTGCGCCGCCCCCTGTTCAACCCCGGATCCTGGCGTCGGATGAAGCCCTATTTCGGGCAGCAACCCGCCTTCTGGATCCTCGCGGCGCTGGCCACCCTGGTCGCTGCGGGCACCGAGCCTGTGGTCCCGGCCCTGCTCGGGCCGTTGCTCGATCAGGGCTTCGGTCAGAGCCGGATTCCCCTGTGGCTGGTACCCGCGGTCCTGATCGGCCTGTTCGCGGTGCGCGGTTTCAGCGTCTTCGCGGCCAAGATGGCCCTGGCCAAGATCGCCAACGACGGTGTGATGCAGCTGCGCCGCGTGCTGTTCGACCGGATGCAGTCCGCGGCCCTGGCGGACCTCGCGCCCCACTCCGCGAGCGGTCTGTCCAACACCATCGTCTATGAAGTCCAGGCCGGCGTCGGCCAGCTGGTGGGCGGCCTGCTGTCCCTGGTCAAGGACAGCCTGACCCTGGTGGCCCTGCTGGTCTACCTCCTGTACCTGAACTGGCAGCTGTCCTTGCTGGTGCTGGTGCTCTTTCCTACCGTGGCCTGGGTGATGCGCGTGATCACGCGGCGCATGTACCGGGTCACGCAGCAGAGTCAGGACACGACCGACAAGCTGGCCTATGTCATCGAGGAGAACGTGCTGGCACACCGGATGATCCGCCTGCACGGCGCGCAAGCCGACCAGGCACAGCGCTTTGGCGCCCTGAGCAACATCCTGCGGCAGTTGAACATGAAGGCCGCCGCCGCCGCGGGCGCGATGACGCCCATCACGCAGATGCTGGCCGCCGCCACCCTGTCGGCGGTCATCGCGCTGGCCCTGTGGCAAGGCCAGACCGCGGCCGGGACCGTGGGCGGCTTCGTCTCCTTCATCACCGGCATGCTGATGCTGATCACGCCGCTCAAGGGCCTGTCCGAAGTGGCCAACCCGATCACGCGCGGCATGGTCGCGATCGACCGCGCGCTGGATTTCATGGACAGCCTGAACGAAGAACCCAGCGGCTCCGTCACCCTGGAGCGCGCCCGGGGGCGCGTCACTTTCGAGGGCGTGACGGTCCGTTATGGCGCGGACGGGCCCGCCGTCCTGGACAACCTGAGCCTGGACATCGCCCCGGGCGAGGTGGTCGCCCTGGTCGGCCCCTCAGGCGGCGGCAAGACCACGCTGGCCAACCTGCTGCCCCGCTTCATCGAGCCCCAGGCCGGCCGGGTGCTACTGGACGGCCATGCGCTGGCGACGCTGCAGACCGCCGCCCTGCGCCGGCAGGTGGCCATGGTGAGCCAGGACATCGTGATGTTGAACCAGTCCGTGGCCCAGAACGTGGCGCTGGGCCTGCCCGTCGACCGCGCCCGCGTGCAGGCCTGCCTGGAGGCCGCCAACCTGGGCACCCACATCGCCTCCCTGCCTGCGGGCATCGACACGCCGCTGGGTCACAACGCCACGGAGATGTCCGGCGGGCAGCGCCAGCGCCTGGCCATTGCCCGCGCCCTGTACAAGGATGCGCCGCTCCTGATCCTGGACGAGGCCACTTCGGCCCTGGACAACGAATCCGAGCGTCTGGTGCAGCAGGCCCTGGCCCGTCTGGTGGCCGGACGCACGACCCTCATCATCGCCCACCGACTGTCGACCATCGAACGGGCAGATCGCATCGTCGTGCTGGATCGCGGGCGCATCGCCGAACAGGGCACGCATACTGAACTGCTCGCAAAGGGGGGGCTGTACAGCCGTCTTCACCAGAGCGAGGGGCAGCCGCAGGCGGATTCCCTCACGGCCTGAATGACGGCGTAACAGCAGGTCGCCGCCTGCCGGCATCGCCTGTTGCATCTGTTACCCGCTGGCGTACGTCTGGCAGGACCTTGCTTCCTATCATGGGCCGCCGACCCTGAGGCGACGCGCCATGGCACCCCACGAACTCGATCCCCGCGCGGTCCTGGTGGCTGGCGGCTGCGGCTACATCGGCTCGCACATGGTGCGCATGCTGCGGGATGCCGGGTACAGGCCGGTCGTGGTCGACAACCTGTCCACGGGCCATGCCGATGCCGTGCTGCCCCAGGAACTGCACCGGGGTGACATCGGCGACCGCCCCTTCATCCGCTCGGTGCTGCGTGAGCAGCGGCCCGTCTGCGTCATGCACTTTGCCGCCGCCAGCCTGGTGGGGGAATCCACCACCGACCCCTCCAAGTACTGGCGCAACAACCTGACGCAGACCCTGGAACTGCTGGATGCCCTGGTGGATTCGGGACTGCCCGGATTCATCTTTTCCTCGACAGCCGCCATCTTCGGCAATCCACAGGAAACACCGATCGGCGAGTCGCATCCCCGCAACCCGATCAACCCCTACGGCCACAGCAAGCTGGCCGTCGAATACCTGCTGGAGGACTACGCCCAGGCCCACGGCCTGCGCGCCATCGCCCTGCGGTATTTCAATGCGGCGGGCGCCCATCCCGACGGCTCGCTGGGCGAACGCCATGATCCCGAGACGCATCTGATTCCGTTGGTGCTGCAGGTGGCCAGCGGCCGTCGTGAGGCCATCGCCCGCTATGGCAGCGCCCACCCCACCCCCGACGGCTCCTGCATCCGGGACTACATCCACGTCCAGGACCTGTGCAGCGCGCACCTGCTGGCCCTGCGCCATCTGGCGGCAGGCGCCTCGGGGGGGGCCTACAACCTTGGCAACGGCCAGGGCCACTCGGTCAATGAAGTCATTGCCACCGCACGGCGGGTCACCGGCCACCCGATTCCGGTACGCGACGCCCCGCCGCGTGCGGGCGATCCGCCGGTGCTGGTCGCCGACTCAAGCCGCGCGCGATCGGAACTGGGATGGCGTCCCCTGTACCCGGGACTGGACAGCATCGTGGCGCACGCGTGGCAATGGGAGCGCCGGTGGCAAGGCGGCGCCGCAGCCGCCTGAGGCCCCTGCGGTCACAGCAGCACGATGTCGTACTGGTCCTGCCCCATCGACGTATCGCTTTGCAGCGAGATCGGCTTGCCGATGAAGTCCGACAGTCCCGCCAGGTGCTGGCTTTCCTCGTCCAGGAAAAGCTCCACGACCTTGGGCGAGGCGACGACGCGGTACTCGCGCGGATCGAACTGGCGGGCCTCGCGCAGGATCTCGCGCAGGATGTCGTAGCAGGCGCTGCGCGCGGTACGCACCTGGCCCGTGCCCTGGCAGGCGGGGCACGGCTCGCACAGGACATGGGCCAGTGATTCACGGGTGCGCTTGCGCGTCATCTCCACCAGCCCGAGCTGGGAGAAGCCGCCGGCCATGGTCTTGACGCGGTCACGCGCCAGCTGCTTGTGCAACTCGGCCAGTACCGCCTCGCGGTGGTCGGTCCGCTGCATGTCGATGAAGTCGACGATGATGATCCCGCCCAGGTTGCGAAGCCGCATCTGGCGCGCGATGGCCTGGGCCGCCTCCAGGTTGGTCTTGAAGATGGTCTCGTCGAAGTTGCGGGCGCCGACGAAACCGCCGGTGTTCACATCCACCGTGGTGAGCGCCTCGGTCTGGTCGACGATCAGGTAGCCGCCCGATTTCAGGTCGACCCGGCGGCCCAGCGCGCGGGTGATCTCATCGTCGATCGAGAACAGGTCGAAGATCGGCCGCTCGCCCTTGTACAACTGCAGGCGCCCCACGGCCGCCGGCATGAACTCCTGGCCGAAGGCCTGCAGCCGGGCGAACTGCTCGCGCGAATCGATCCGGATGGACTGCGTCTCTTCGCCGACCAGGTCACGCAGCACCCGCTGCAGCAGGTCCAGGTCCTGGTGCAGGAGCGATCCCGCGGGCAGCGTCGTGCCCGCCTGCCGGATCCGCGCCCAGGTCTTGCGCAGGTAGGCGATGTCCTCGGCCAGTTCGTCGTCGCTGGCATCTTCCGCGTTCGTGCGCAGGATGAAGCCGCCCCCGCCGCCCTGGGCCGGCGCTCCCGCCAGGGCCTGCAGACGCTGGCGCAGGGCATCGCGCTGCGCGGGCGGGATCTTCTGGGACACGCCCACATGGTCGTCCTGCGGCAGGTGCACCAGCAGCCGTCCGGCGATGCTGACCTGGGTGGACAGGCGTGCGCCCTTGGTGCCGATGGGATCCTTGATCACCTGCACCATCAGGGGCTGGCCCTCGAACACCTGCTTCTCGATCGGCAATACCGGTTGCGACTGGCGGCCGGTGCTCAGGTTCTCGCCTTCGGGTGTGGGCTGCCAGACATCGGCCACATGCAGGAAGGCGGCACGCTCCAGCCCGATGTCGATGAACGCGGACTGCATCCCAGGCAGCACGCGGGCCACCTTGCCCAGGTAGATGTTGCCCACCAGGCCCCGCTCGAGGGTGCGCTCGACGTGCAGCTCCTGCACGGCGCCGCTCTCCACGATGGCCACGCGCGTCTCCTGCGGAGACCAGTTGATCAGGATGTCTTGCTGCAGGCCCATGGATGGAGTTACTTCAGGAGGCCGAACGCACGAAGCAGCTTGGCCGTCTCGTGCATCGGCAGGCCCATGATGCCAGAGTAGCTGCCGGTGATCTGCGTGACGTGCATCGCCGCCCTGCCCTGGATGGCATAGGCCCCCGCCTTGCCTGTCGGCTCGCCAGTGGCCACATAGGCGCGAATCTGCGCGCGGGTCAGGGGCTCGAAAGTCACACGCGAGACGCTCAGGGCCTGCAGGCGGCGGCGCGGGGTCCCCACTGTCACTGCGGTGAGCACGCGGTGCGTGGCCCCTGCGAGTTCAGACAGCATGCGGGCGGCATCGCGGTCGTCTTCGGGTTTGCCATAGATGCACCGCCCCAGGGCCACGGTGGTATCCGAGCACAGGACAGGCGCAGCCGGCAGGCCCCGCTGCTTCAGCCGCACCAGCGCGGCGTCCAGCTTCAGGCCGGTGACGCGCTGTACATAGCGCGCAGGGGCCTCCCCCGGCAGCACCGCCTCGATCGCCTCGGCATCCTCCTGGGGATCGGGCAGCAGCAGTTCGTAGGAAACACCCAGTTGTTCGAGCAACTGGCGGCGGCGCGGGCTCTGCGAGGCCAGGTACAGCGTGGGAGCAGTCATTCGCGGTGATAGGGATGGCCGGCGTTGATGGACCAGGCGCGATACAGCTGTTCGACCAGCAGCACCCGCACCATCGCATGCGGCAAGGTCAGGTCCGAGAGGCGGATGCGTTCGTGGGCGGCCTGTCGGAAGGCAGGTTCCAGGCCGTCGGGCCCGCCGATCACCAGGGCCACGTCATCCCCTTCGAGCTGCCAGTCCTTCAGCTTGGCCGCCAGGGCCTGGGTGCTCAGGGGGGTGCCGCGCTCGTCCAGGGCGACGATGCGCGCGCCGCGCGGGATCTGGGCCTCGATGCGTTCACGCTCGGCGGCCTGCAGGGCCTGCACCGTGCGTGAGGCGCGCGGCTCGGTCTTGACCGCGCGCAGCTCGATCTTGAGTTCAGGGGGGAAGCGCTTGGCGTAATCGTCCCAGGCGGTCTGGGCCCAGTCGGGCACCCGCTGGCCGACGGCCACGACGCACAGCTTCATGCCTTGCGGCTGGCAGCCCCGGTGGATGCTTTCTTGGCTGGGGCCTTCTTGGCGGCAGGTTTGGCGGCCGGCTTCGCAGGGGCCTTGGCTGCGGTCTTGGAAGGGGCCTTGCTGGCGCCAGTCTTCACCGGTGCCTTGCCCGCACTGGCGGCGCGGCGGGCCGCCTTCTTGGCATCCGCCTTCTTCTTGGCGGCGGGTGAGCGGGCGGCATCGTCCGCGGCCCTGGAAGCCGTCTTGGCGGCGCTGCTGCGACGCAAGGAGGTGGGTGCCGCCTTCTTCGCCGCCGGCTTCGCGGCCGGTCCAGGCATGGCGGGCTTGGGAGCGCCCAGCTTCAGGCGCACCGGCTTTTCGCCCCAGATGTCTTCCAGGTGATAGTAGATCCGGATCGCGGGCTGCATGATGTGAACGACGGCCGCGCCGCAGTCCACGATGATCCATTCGCCATTCTCCTCGCCCTCGATGCGCGGCTTGGCGAAGCCAGCCTCGCGCACCGCGTCACGCACGCTGGCGGCCAGGGCCTTGGTCTGGCGGTTGGACGTGCCCGATGCCACGATCACCCGCTCGAACAGGGGAGACAGGTGCTCGGTGCTGAAGACCCGGATGTCCTGCGCCTTGACGTCCTCCAGACCCTCCACGATGGCGCGCTGCAGGCGCTGGGTGTCTTTCTTGGCAGTGGCTTCTTGGGTCATCAGGCAGGCAGGTAAAGGTGATGCAGGTCAATATAGCGTGCGACCGGGGCGGGAACCAGATGGTCGACCCCGAGGCCGGCGGCCCGGCGCTCTCGAATGTCGGTGGCACTGACAGGCAGGGGCGGCAAGGTGATGCGGGCCCACTGTCCGCCGGGCAGCCGGGAAGGGTTCACGGTGCCCGCTGGCTCGGCGGCGCGGGGCCGCCCAGCAACCGAAATTATAGCGAGGCGGGCGATTTCAGCGCTTTCGCGCCATTGGTCGAAGGTGTCGGCCTGGTCGGCGCCGATCACCAGCACCAAGGTGTCCTGCGGGTACTCGCGATGGAGTTCTCTGAGGGTCTCGACGGTGTAGGTCGGTCCGGTGCGACGAAGTTCCCGGTCATCGACCACCACGCCCGACACCTCGGCGAAAGCCAGGCGGGCCATGGCCAGCCGGTGATGGGCCTCACTGAGCCCACGTGCCTTGTGCCAGGCGTGACCGGTGGGAAAGACCCGAAGTTCGTCCAGCTGCAACTGCACCAGGGCCGCCCTCGCCAGCGCCACATGCGCGATGTGCGGAGGGTCGAACGCGCCGCCAAAGATGCCGAGGCGGCGCGCAGCGCTCACACCCACTCCCGGGGAACGATGAACTTGCGGTACAGGTCGTCCTCGGGCGTGCCGGGCTCGGGCTGGTATTGGTAGGCCCAGGTCGCCATCGGCGGCATGGACATCAGGATGGACTCGGTACGCCCGCCCGACTGCAGGCCGAAATGGGTGCCGCGGTCCCAGACGAGGTTGAATTCGACGTAGCGGCCCCGGCGGTACAACTGGAAATTGCGCTCACGCTCGCCATAGGGCGTGTCCTTGCGGCGTTGCACGATGGGCAGGTAGGCCTCGTTGAAGGCGTCGCCCACGGCACGCAGCATGGCGAAGCTGCGATCCTGGCCCAGTTCCGAGAAATCATCGAAGAACACGCCGCCCACGCCGCGCTGCTCGCCGCGGTGCTTGAGGGTGAAGTACTCGTCACACCAGGTCTTGAAGCGCGGGTACTTGTCGTCGCCGAAGGGGGCCAGCGCGTCGCGGCAGGTGCGGTGGAAATGCGCCGCGTCCTCCTCGAAACCGTAGTACGGCGTGAGGTCCATGCCGCCGCCGAACCAGCACACCGGCTCGCCGCCTGCAGGGGTGGCGGCAATCATGCGCACGTTCAGGTGGACGGTGGGCACATAAGGATTGCGCGGGTGAAACACCAGCGATACGCCCATGGCCTCGAAGGGCGCGCCCGCCAGTTCGGGGCGGTGCTGGGTGGCCGAGGGCGGCAGCTTCGGGCCGGTGACATGCGAGAACCCGCAGCCCGCGCGCTCGAACACCTGGCCGTTCTCCAGGATCATGGTGACGCCGTTGCCTTGCAGGGTTTCACCCGCGGGCTTGGACCAGGAATCGGACAGGAAGGCATGGCCATCGGCCTGTGCGATGCCGTCGGTGATGCGCTTTTGCAGTCCCAGCAGGTAGTCACGCACGCTGGCAATCGGGTTCATGAAGTCAGCCCTTCACGGCGCGGTGGCCGATGTCGTTGCGCCATTGGGCGCCGTCAAAGGAGATGCCCCGAAGGACCTCGTAGGCGCGCACCTGGGCCGCCTTGACCGTGTCGGCCACCGCGGTCACGCACAGCACGCGCCCGCCGCTGGTGACGGTCTGGCCGTCCTGGCGCACCGTGCCGGCGTGGAAGACCATGGCATCCGATGCCTCCGGCGGCAGGCCGTGGACCACGTCGCCCTTGCGCGGGTCCATCGGGTAGCCGCCGGCGGCCATGACCACGCCCAGCGCGGTGCGGCGGTCCCATTGCAGCTCGAGGGCATCCAGCCCGCCAGAGGTGGCCGCCAGCATGACTTCCACCAGATCGGACTTGAGCCGCATCATGATCGGCTGGGTCTCGGGGTCGCCCATGCGGCAGTTGAACTCCAGCGTCTTGACCTGGCCCTGGGCATCGATCATGAGGCCCGCGTACAGGAAGCCGGTGAAGGGAATGCCGTCCTTCTCCATGCCGCGGATGGTCGGCAGGATGATCTCGCGCATGGCGCGGGCATGCACCTCGGGCGTCACCACCGGCGCGGGCGAGTACGCACCCATGCCACCGGTGTTGGGGCCCTGGTCGTTGTCCTGCAGACGCTTGTGGTCCTGGCTGGTGGCCAGCGCGGTGACGTTGCGGCCGTCGCACAGCACGATGAAACTGGCTTCTTCGCCCGCCAGGAATTCCTCGATCACGACACGCGCGCCGCCCTGGTTGTGGGCGACGCCCAGCTTGTTGTCCAGGAGCATGAAGTCGATGGCTTCGTGCGCCTCGGCCAGGGTCATGGCGACTACCACGCCCTTGCCCGCCGCCAGACCGTCGGCCTTGATCACGATGGGCGCGCCCTGGCGGTCCACGTAGGCGTGGGCCAGTGCGGCGTCGGTGAAGGTCTCGTAGGCCGCGGTCGGAATGCCGTGGCGCTTCATGAAGGCCTTGGAGAAGGCCTTGGAACTTTCCAGCTGCGCGGCGGCCTGGGTCGGCCCGAAGATGCGCAGGCCGGCCGCGCGGAAGGCGTCCACCACGCCGGCCGCCAGCGGGGCCTCGGGGCCGACCACCGTGAGGGCGATCTTCTCGGCCAAAGCCCAGTCGCGAAGCCGGGCGATGTCGGTGATCGGGATGTTCTCCAGACGCGGATCCAGCGCGGTACCGCCGTTGCCGGGCGCCACATAGACCGCCTGCACCTTGGGAGACTGGGCCAGCTTCCAGGCCAGGGCGTGTTCACGGCCGCCGCCGCCAATGACGAGGACCTTCATTCCGTGATGTCCGCGTTGTGGAACACGTCCTGCACATCGTCCAGGTCTTCAAGCATGTCCAGGAGCTTTTGCATGCGGGCGGCCTCGTCGCCGGCCAGCGCGATGGTGTTCTCGGGGCGCCAGGTGACTTCCGCCACTTCGGGCTGGAGGCCCTTGGCTTCCAGCGCGTTCTTGACCGCCTCGAAGGTACCCGGCGCGGTGAGCACCTCGATGGCGCCTTCATCATCCGAAATGACGTCGTCCGCACCGGCCTCCAGGGCGATTTCCATGACCTGGTCCTCGCTGGTGCCGGGCGCCAGGATCAACTGGCCGCAGTGCTTGAACTGGAAGGCGACCGAGCCCTCGGTGCCCATGTTGCCGCCGTACTTGCTGAAGATGTGCCGGACTTCGGCCACGGTGCGGACCTTGTTGTCGGTCATGGTGTCCACGATGATGGCCGCGCCGCCGATGCCGTAGCCTTCGTAGCGGATCTCTTCGTAGTTCACGCCCTCGAGGTTGCCCGTGGCCTTGTCGATGTTGCGCTTGACCGTGTCGGCCGGCATGTTGGCCGCCTTGGCCTTGTCCACGGCCAAGCGCAGGCGCGGGTTCGCGTTGAGGTCGCCGCCGCCCTGGCGGGCCGCGACCATGATCTCGCGGATCACGCGGGTCCAGATCTTGCCCCGCTTTTCATCCTGCCGGCCCTTGCGGTGCTGAATATTGGCCCATTTACTGTGTCCAGCCACGGGTGTCGTCCTTGTCGAATCTTGGTGCGCCCGGCTCGGGCGGGAAAACCCGCATTCTACTTTTCGGCACCAGGCGGCCCGGCGTGCCTCCAAAGGAGCCGCGATGAGCGACCTGCTTCGCTTCGCCGACGAACGCGCCGAGGGCGAGATCGCCGCCACGATGCTGCGCACCACCCAGGCAGTGCGGGAGCGCTGCGGGCAGCTGCTGGCGCGCGCCCGGGAAGGCCATGCGGGCCACTTCGCGATCGACGCTCAGGCCCTGGAAGCGGCCACCCGAAGTGCCTGCGCCCGGATTCGCCATCAGCCCTCCTTCCCCTATCCGCCGCTGTTCGGCCTCTGGCGAGGGCTGCAGGCGGGCGGCATCCACCGCATCGCCGGCCTGGAGGACCTGATGACCCCTCTGAGCCCCGCGCAGCGGACCCATGCCCGCATCGACCTGACGGTCACAGCCGCCCTTGTGGGTGGCGCACCAGGCGATGCCTGGTCCTACACCGAAGCCTCGACCGGGCAGGTGCTGCATGGCGCCGACGGCCTGGGAGTCGCCACGCTCCATGCCTTCGCCGCAGGCCTGTTCTCCAGCGACCCCGAGTGCCCCTGGCAGGCGGATGCCCGGGGGCTGCGCGCCCTGCTCACGGACCACCTCGCCCTGGCACTCCAGGTCAGCGAGACCAACCCATTGCCTGACCTGCAGGCGCGCACGATCCGTCTGCGCCGGTTCGGCGAGTGGCTGTCCGGGCAGCCCGAGGTCTACGGCGACCCGGGCCGTCCCGCCGGCCTCTTCGACATCATCATCAGCCCCTACGGTCACGGCGTGCCGCACACGGCCGACGTCCATGTGCATGACATCCTCTCGCAACTTCTGGTCACCTTGTCCGGCCTGTCACCCGCCTCGCCCCGCATCGGCAGCGTCCCGCTGGGAGACTGCGGGCGGCATCCGGCGGTACAGGGGCCTGGTGCGTCCGGGGGCTGGGTGCCGCTGCATGCCGCCCTGCAGGGTCTGGCGGCCTCGCTGGTTGCCCCTTTCGCGTGGGGGGGTGTCCAGGTGCGCGGACTGGCCTCGCTCACGGCTGCGGCTGATGCAGCACTGGGGGAACTGCTGCTCGATCGGCAGGTTCTGCGCCTGCGGGATCCGCAGGCGGCCAGGGTCGAAGGAAAGCCCGGCGATCCACTCACCGTCGAATGGCGCGCGCTGACCGTCGCCCTGTTGGACGTGATGACCGATCGCGCCCGCGACCTCCTGGGCCTGGAGGCAGACGCCCTGCCCGCCATCCGGTTGGCGCAGGTGCTGGCCGATGAGGCTTCGACACTGCCTGCAGCCGCCCATCCCCGCGCCGTCACCGGCTCCCCTGCTCCCCCACCTCGCCTGCCACTGCCGGACGCCTGGGAACGGGTCTAGCAGCCGCAAGAAAAAAGCCGCCCGAAGGCGGCTTCTCTCAGGCGTGCGAACGCGCTCAGGACCCGTCGCTGGACGACACTTCCTCCGGCTCGGGCTTGGAGCGCCCTTCCTTCTTCGGCAGCGGCTGGATGTCCAGCAGGACTTCGTCCTTGTCGTCTAGGTCCACCGTCAGGCGACCGCCATCGGTCAGGCGTCCGAACAGCAGCTCGTCGGCCAGCGCCCGGCGGATCATGTCCTGGATCAGGCGCTGCATCGGGCGGGCGCCCATGAGCGGATCGAAGCCCTTCTTGGCCAGGTGCTTGCGCAGCTTGTCGGTGAAGGTGACGTCGACCTTTTTCTCGGACAGCTGCTGCTCCAGCACCAGCAGGAACTTGTCGACCACCCGCAGGATGACCTGCTCGTCCAGCGCCTTGAAGCTCACGATGGCGTCCAGGCGGTTGCGGAACTCGGGCGTGAACAGGCGCTTGATGTCGGCCATCTCGTCGCCGGCCTGGCGTTCGTTGGTGAAGCCGATCACCGACTTGTTCATGGTCTCGGCGCCCGCGTTGGTCGTCATGATGATGATGACGTTGCGGAAGTCGGCCTTGCGCCCGTTGTTGTCGGTCAGCGTGCCGTGGTCCATGACCTGCAGCAGCACGTTGAAGATGTCCGGATGCGCCTTCTCGATCTCGTCGAGCAGCAGCACCGCGTGCGGCTTCTTGGTGACCGCC
>JACCDW010123046.1_pt1 | contig 19742 bp, 44 predicted proteins | sample 7449781 | NCBI WGS metagenome assembly JACCDW01 (sample SAMN15323449, study PRJNA562643) | freshwater metagenome | isolation source: river surface water | place: USA:Blue River Watershed | collected 2017-08-18
TGATGGAACAAGGATTCCAAGTTCAAGCTCAATACTACGAGCCAGGTATGGGCTTCGTAGGTGAATGGAATGATGGTGATGACATCTACCATGAGCTCAGTGGTCTAACGAGTAGTGATGTCCGAGATGTGATTGGTGAATTCCTCGATGACAACTTTGGCATCTCAGAGTCGATGGCAGAGTGGGAAGAAGAAAACGAGGAAGCCGATGAGTTGGAAGAGTTCCTAGATGAGGGTGCCAAGGCCAAGGGACTGAACCCGCCCGACCCTATCAAGTTCTAATTGCTCCGTAGCCTGCAATGGGCTACCTTTACGGGGGTGTTGTATTCGTGCAACACCCTCTTTTTTTGGTTGACAAACGGTAAAACCGATGCTATACTGTAGGCATACTAAGGAGCTGAAGATGGAATACGGAACTTGCCCAGTTTGCAACGGTAGCGGTCGCAAAGCCGCTGGAGACTACAAATACAAACATGTCATCGCAGGCTATGACAAAGACACAGATACCCTAGCCTGCACCAACTGTGGTGGACAGTATATGTGGGGCTCGCCCAAAGGTCAAGTTCGACTAAACAAAGATGGACAGCCCTGTAAGCACAAATATACTAGCCAGACAGTGGGTCGTTGCCTCACAGAATACACCTGCAGTGAGTGTGGAGATCGTTATCAAATTGACAGTGGAGACTAATATGATCACAGCAGAAACCCTACAAGGACTTATTAATTTCACAACCAAAGACCTACAGAAGATCCTGGATACCTCAGGCTATTCCATGTGTAGTTTCGAGACTGCTAAGTTCTTGGGCATAACCAATGGCGGACAGTTCTGCTATAAGGTAACCTACTTCGACGAGGCTGGTACAGGAGACCATGAGACTGGTAAGGTCTTTGTGAGCTTGGATCAGGCCACAGGCGTGCTCACAGCGGACTTCTAAAGACCCTACACAGTGTATGGGTATTCAACCAAACGGTTGACAAATGGAAAAACCTGTGCTATACTACACACATACACTAACAAAGCAGGAGCAAAAATGTTAAACGTCGAAAAAGTTGCAAAAGTTTACTCGGGCAAGATCGGGTGCATGTGCGGTTGTAAGGGCAAGTACAGCTACAACGAAGGAGTGCCGCGTGAAGACTGGCAGGGTCCTGTGAACGTGCGCACCGTGCGTATGTTTACCAAGCAGGTGTTGGCCCATCCCAATGTCAAGTGGGAAGACAACATTGCCTATGTCGAGGAAAACGGTCGCATCAAGGTTGTGTTTTTCAAGGAGCAGGTATAATGCTAACTGTACAGCAACAGGGTCTGTTCAACTTATTGGGACTGGATCCTGCCCAAGAGCGAGAGATCCGACAGCGTCACAAGACCTGCGTCAAAGACTATGGCGCTGTCAAGGACTTTACTCGATGGTTAACTAAAGTATTACACCGTCGTTGGGCAGAGGACCGTCGTAAAAATACAACACCTTATCTTGGTGACTAAGGCTTGACAAACGGCACGACCTATTGTATAATTTAAACACTTTGAAACAGTAAGGAGCGAAACAAATGGGAACACGATCACTGACTTTTGTTTACGAGAATGGCAAGCCCATCCTTAATCTTTATCGCCAGTACGATGGCTACCCCACTGGGCATGGTGCAGAACTGTATGAGTTCCTGCGTCAATTTGCGGCTATCACTAATGGTATTTCCGCAGGAGAGACCCGCAAGACTGCTAACGGCATGGGCTGTTTGGCTGCGCAACTGGTAGCACACTTCAAGCAGAGCGTGGGTGGGTTCTACATCCACAGCGTAGACTCTAAGGACTGTGGTCAGGACTACGAGTATCACGTCTATGAGAAGAACGGTGAGATTCATGTGATGGTCAAGGATCGTGGCTGTAACATGTTTGGTCTTACCTTGACTGACAAGGATGACTGCATCTTTGATGGTCCAGTTACTTTGTTTGAGGATTTTTGTTTCGAAGCTGATTAAGTTTAACCGGGCCTATAGCTCAGACGGTTAGAGCAGTGGACTCATAATCCATTGGTCCTTGGTTCGAATCCAAGTGGGCCCACCACACACAGAAGGAGAGTAGCATGGGTTATATCGTTTCGTTCGTTTTGGGAATCGTTGTAGCCACTGTTGGATTTACCGGCATTGCTAAGATTGGTGACAGTGCCGTAGATAAAGTCCAAAGTGTTACCAAAGAAGCAGCCAAATAATGGTTGACAGCTACAGCTTTTGGCTGTATAATATTAATACTGGGACATCCAGTTAACACACACAGAAAGGAAGTATACACATGGAAACGTTTAAAGTTGCAGGTACTAGTAAGCTGCCCACTGGCGAGACCAAAGTTCGTTTTGCCAATGACATGACTCGTGTCAAAGTACTGCTGAAAGGTGGTCACACTGACATCGATCTCGTCGAGCTGCCCAAGGCTATGACTAAGGAAGACATCGTAGCTTATCTCATCAAGATGGACTTCGCTGATGGCAACGCTGACAAGGCTGCGGCTATCCAAGCTGAAGCAGCAAAGCGCAAGGTAGGCGAAGCTGCTCCTAAGGCTAAGGCTGTTACTAAGAATGTCAAGGTCACTGCTAAGACCAAGACTAAAGCTGTGAAGCCTGCGGCTAAACGTGCTCAAGAAAAGCTGGGCCTCACTGATGAGGAGATGAAGAAGCTCCCAAAGTCAGCACTGGAGGACCTGGAGGAAGCGCCGTTCTAAAGTTTGGAGTGCCGCCCGTGGGCCAACGTCTGCGGGTGGTAACTAAATGGAAGACGCACTTCTATTTCGCTAAGGAACCTTATGAATATCACGAATACATCGGAACAGTTGTTCCAAGCAATCGATGGGATGCACCAGGCACGTTCAAATTACATACTGGCCGTCCTGAACACCCAGACAGCATTATACCACTCAGCCATGTCCATGATCTTGAATCCTTGGACGGTACTGAACTCCGCGCTGGAGAAGCATCAGCTGGAAGTACAGCAAGGTGGCAAGTCCCCGGAAGCAAAGGCAACGTCTACACTGTCACGAAAACGGCAGATCGCCTCGCTTGTAGCTGTCCAGGATTCCAGTTCAGAAGCCACTGCCGACACCTATCAGTAGCTGTCTAGAACCCCGTTTCCCGCTGTACGCATATGCGTAGAGCCTGAGTGCCGGGCCGTTGCAGAAATACAACGGCCCTTTTTATTGGCAGAAAGTTCTTGACAGATAAAACCACCGATGCTATACTAATGGCATATTGTTAAACAAAGGAGCGAAACATGTCAGCACTACTTAACTTCGTCAAGCAACGCAATCAATTCAACAGCGTGTTCGGCATCAAAGCCTTGGACATGACTGTGGCTGCGGATCGCCAGCGTGTGGCCGAGATCATCGACAGCGCACTGAGTCCAGAGAACCTCACCTGCGATGGCGAACTGAGCGCAAGCCAAGTCCGCGCACGTCACCGTGAACTCACTGCTGTGGCACGTGAACTGCAACAGCTGGACCCCAGCATCAAATTTTACGAGTTTTCCTAATGGCAGAGTTCGTAACATTCCTTCTACTCAAAGGCATCCAGTACGGCATGTTCGTACTGGCTGTGGTTGTATTCGTAATGGCATTGATCGGAGAGTTCGTATGACGACTAAAGAATTGGTTGAATGGTTAGACCTCAAGCTGGTGGGATGGGCCCTAGTGGTCTATGCGGTACTGCTGGGCAGTTATTGGATCTTTGTAGGTTAATGGTATGACCTTCAGCGAGTGGGTGATTATAGCATTGTTCGTGCTGAACTGTCTATTCATTGCGGTGTCGCTGGTCGTAGCCGGTAACCTTATTGCCCACATGGTCTTTGGATAAACTGGTTGACAAACGATAAAACCGGCGCTATACTGTAGGCACACTAAGGAAAAGGAGCTGACCATGATGCTAGTTATTCGTACCCAATACATGGAGAACTATGGTGCCCACGACTGGGACGGCACAGGTGCTTGCCCGCAGTACTGGAAGTTCAAGGGTGGTAGCGAGTATAAGGTGCTGGATGTGCCCGCCAATGTGGACTACGAGGAAGTGGTGGCGGCGGCTGGTGTGACCCGCGATGACGACTACTGCCGCGAGTATGTCTTGGATTGGAGCATTGAGGCTGACGATTACCTCAGCGAGTTTGAGCAGAGCCAGCTGGAGTACGAAGGCGAGATCCAGTTCAAAGAACCCACACTGGAGTACGGGGAATTGGTTGACAGGGCCCAGGTTTGAGTGTATACTGTAGGTACACTAACAGATTAAGGAGCGAAACAAATGACCAAATCCGCACAGCAAAAATTCAACGAATACTTGGCTGAGTGCCGCGAGACGCGGGATGCCATCAACGAGGTAGAGAGGGCCAGCCGTGAGAACTGCGATGGCTCCTATGCTTTTGCCTGTGGAGTGTTCAGCATGATGCTGGGCGATGTGATCAGCGAACTGCCCAAAGCCAAGCGAGCAGAGATGCGTGAGCAACTGTACCGTATCGCGCAGAAGCAGAAGAACGAATACTTGGCTAAGGTCATTAAGGCAGCATAATGATTTTTGAAGAAGTCCAGAAACGATGGATAGATAAGGCTTTGGAGAGTGTCTATTCAGGAGAGCTCAGCGATGAGCAGATTGTAAAGACACTGCGCACCATAGGACAGATTTTTGAGCAGAGAGCTCAACACATTGAGATGGTTCTCATCAACAGAAGTGAAACGGAGCGAGCATATGATAACGATTGAAGGTTTGAACAAACGTCAAAGGATGCTGGCAGATATCATCTGGGCCTTGGACAGCAAGGAGCAGGTCACGGACTTCATCCGCACTCTACCTGATGTGCAGAAGAAAGAAGCCATCGTGGTCACGCAGATGATGGTGTTGGCATTCATCGACCAAATTGACACTGTTGACGATGATGTTGTAGAACTGATTGATAACCTAAGGAGAGCATGATGGAAAAACCTGTATATGATTTTGCCGAGTTGGAGAAGATCGTCAATGATTGGATCCGTCAGAGTCGCCAGACTGGTTGATTTTGGTAAGATTGACTCTTGCTTGTTCAGTAAGGTTCCTTTATAATAATGACATGCTGTTGAATGACAGCCACTTTATATAGAGGAAATAAAAATGAAAGTAACGCAATCTTTGAAAAAGTTCAATCTAGAAACTAAGCAGGGCAAATTGTTCAAGGCATTGGTCCTTGATCGTGAGGTTCTAACTCCGGCCCAGATCACCAAGCGTTTTGGTATCAAGAACCCCACAGCTACCATCAGCGACATCCGTCAACGTGGTTATGCTATCTATGCCAACAGCCGTACAGCTGGTAACCACACTCAGGTCACTGAGTATAAGTATGGTGAGGCTAGCCGCAAGATGGTCGCACTTGCCTACAAGGCACAGAGCCTAGGCATTACTGTTTAATCTGCCGCCCGGCAGAAAAGTCCTCTGATTCGCTCCCAGAGGCAACCCAGGGGGGAGGCATTGGTCTCCCCCCATCTTTATGGCTCAGGAGAAACCATGAGCCTGTCAGGGTTATTCTAATCAGTGCTTGACATTTGGAAAAACCTTTGCTATACTACAGACACACTAAAGCAAAGGAGCAAAAAATGCAAACAAACTGCACACTGTTAGCAAAAGTAGTAGTAAACAAAAAACTGCAAACCCTGCGTTTAATTTTTAGTTTTGACAAACACAATACTATTACTGTGCGTAATGCTGTCTACGCCACAGGGGACATTTGTAGCGTAGATTATGAGAATGCTAACATAGAGTTAGCAAAAGCAATACAAATTGCTAAAGACACAATGCGCTGTGCCAATGTGCAAGTAGTAAACTAAACTGTAGGGTCTTTAGCACAGCAAGTTGACATTTTGGACTTGCTGTGCTATACTGCACACACACTAACACACTAAGGAGCAAAAATGGAAACACGTACTTTTGTAAAGCTAATTAATTTGCTGGACATTACTTACGAAGGTGAAACAGCAGAGCAAAATATACGATGGAAAATGAATGTGCTAAACAGCGTAGGCGAGCATGGCTACACTTTGGACTGTGACAACGATTACATTACTAAAGAGTTTACTACAGACGAAATTGAGTTTGACAGTGCAGACTGCTATAACTTTATTGGCAGTGCATACGAAGACGAACGCTTTTATGCGGCAGATTGGATTGTAGTTAGAGAACGTGCTACAGGCGATTTGTATGCTTATGAAACAGAAGACATTAGAGAAGGTGCGTTTTGATTAATTTAGATTTTATACTTAAATGGGTTGCATGTGCTGTGACATTAGTGGGTGCATTATGTACAGCACTGCGCATAGACCCTGCTAACATTTACCTGCTAAATGCGGGTGCCTTTCTCTACTTAATTTGGAGCATACGTATACGCGAGTGGAATTTGATTGTAATTAATGCAGCCCTATTGACCATATACTGTGTAGGGTTATTCTTTGCCCCTGGTTGACAGGTCGTGCCTGTTGTGTTACAGTACACGCACACTAACACAAAGGAGCTTGTAAATGAGTTTGACTGCTATTAAATTTATTGCAACTGTGGACCAGTATAATGGTTCTCCGGGTTTTGAATCTACTATGCAAACTATTAAACAAAACTTCCATAACCTCACAGGTGAGGAAAAAATGTTATTTGCAGACTTTGAGGAAGATATTCTAAATTATGCAATTACATATTTTAAAGAACGTAATCTAAATCCCCTTAAAATGTAAACACAAAGACCCTACTAGCAATAGGGTCTTTTTCAGCGTCGGTTGACAACAGGCACAACCGGTGCTATACTGTAGGCACACTAAGGAGAGCGATATGGCAATAGTAGATGGCAAGCGAGTACAGGTAGGTGACTGGGTCTGTTTCAAGAGTGATGTGGAGCAGTCGGGACAGATCACTGCCGTGCTCAGCGGCAATAGGTTAGTGCTCACTAACCCTAACGGATTCCAAGGGGACTACATCGGTGGCAGTGACGCCACCATAGAGCGTGCCCAAGATTGCTGGATCGAATAAATCACTTGACAACCCACTGACTCTGTGCTAGAGTACTGACACTGTAACACACAACCTCAGAAGCAAAATGCCCAAGTATCGTGAATGGGATCGGGATGATGAACCCCGCCGACAGAAGCCCCGTCGCCCCCGACCGCAGGACCCATGGGAAGAACAACACCATTCCAGGGACAGGAAGCGCAACAAGAAAAACCCTGATCGTGACCAGGGAAGACTTGACAAACGATAAAACCTGTGCTATTATACACACATACACTGAAACACTAAGGAGCTAGAATGCAAAACCCCATCCCAAAGAACAACCTGTTCGTAACTCCCCAGTCACTGGACGAAGTCATGCAGTTTATTATGGCCATGCCCGCCCGAGAGCAAGCCCAGGCCATGACCGCCGTATCGTTTGCACTTAATTGGGCACACGCTCAAGTTCAAGAGCTACAGCTTCAGACCCCACAGGGTCGCCTTGCTTATCTCCGTAGCCAAATTAATGCTTGACATATCACTGAACTGAGCGTATACTGTAGGTACACTAACACACTAAGGAGCTGAAATGACTGTACAAGATCTCATCGACGAACTGAAGAGCTACGACCCAGAAGCAGAAGTTCACTTCCACTATAACTATGGCGACCACTGGCGTACACTGGTAGCCCCCAAGGTCACAGAAGTCTTCGACGCCACCGTGCAGTGGAGCGAGTACCATCGTATGCCCAAGCTGTCAGATGACGACTACTACGAAGACGAAGATCAAGACCAATCCACCCGTGTAGTGGTCTTGGGCTAAGGAGACAGTGATGACCAAAGATTCAAAAGTGTTCTTCTTCATCGCCATGGGACTCCTGCTGACCATGTTAGGCGTGGGCGGCATCGAGAACAGCATCACCAACTATGAACTGTTCTGCGGCTTGGCCGTCAGCGTCTTGGGACTGGCATTCATGTGGCTGGCCACAGTGATGCTGAAACAGGTTGACAACTGATAAAACCTGTGCTATTATACACAGACACTAACACATTAAGGAACTGAAATGACTGACAAGAACTTTTTCCGCGTAGCTGGCTCACTGCAGATTCTATTGAGCTGGATCTGTTTTTACACTGCTCTAGGAGCAGCCACCTCAGGCACAGGCTTGGGCTTGGCCGTGGGCGCATTGTGTGTGCTCAGCGGTGTGGTCTGCGCTGTCAGTGGAGCTAAACTGTGGGGCATGTTCTAAACGACGGTTGACAAATCCCGCCACTGACAGTATACTAATGACACTGTAACACACTAAGGAGCTGATATGTCGTTTACCAAAGAGCAAGTTCAAAATTTCGTTACCCGCGCCCGCATCGTTGGCAGTAATGCAGCCAACAAGTTCTTCGTAGAGAAGCTGGGCGGTCGTGATCAATATGCCTGTGGCTTTGCTTGGGTCACTGTATATGAGCGGGGTAACACCAAACTAGGTCGTGCATTGATCGAAGCAGGCTTCCGCAAGGCCTACGGTGGCGGACTGCAACTGTGGAATCCCAGTGGCATGATGGTACAGAATGTGGACACTCTGGAAGCAGGTGCTGAAGCAGCCGCAGAGTTCCTCACGGACAGCCTGGGCGTTAAGTTCTACGCAGGCAGTCGCTTAGACTAAAAGGTCGCTCCGGGGGGCGCAATGCCTCCCACAAGTCCTGGGGGGTAGTGTCCCTGGGCAACGGGAGGGGATCGTGGGGTAGTGGCCTACGGTAATCCCCTCCCACCCTTATGGGTATTCACAGAGCAGTTGACAAATGGTATTATCGATGCTATACTGTAGACACACTAAAGGAGCAGACACTATGAGCATCAAACTACGCAACCATATCATATACGAGATCCGTGTAGATGGACAGAGCTACATCGGCATCACATACAAAGACAAGACAGTGTTGCATAGCCTACAGCGTCGTGCCCACAAGCACTACTATCGTGCTACTGTAGAGCAACGGGATTGGCTACTGTGCAGTGCCCTTCGTACATTGAACAGCAAGCATGACATAGACATCCGTCCGCTTGAGATCGTGCGTGGCAAGGAGGCTGCTCATCGTCGTGAGAGAGAACTGATAGCACAGATGAAGCCGGTGTTGAATTCAGATCGAAGAGGCTGTGGCTTCTGATGCAATAGTAGGTGGGTGGTGGCTATATACACAAACTGTTGTTTTTTAGCAACAGCCCGCAAGTCAAATCCGCCCAAAATTCCGACCATACTGGTTAGAAACTACCAGCCCCAGAGAAAATCACTTTTTTAAAAAATTGCGCGCCAATTTTTTTTGGGCTGTAGACCCGCCGGTGCTGACAGTGTGATCACTGTTGTTCTGGATCTCTCAGACTCTGCGGAGATTGTCGCTGGGCCAGTTCTTGATCTAATTCCTGCTGTTCTCGATCTCGTAGTCCGCTGAGTTGTAGTATACGCTCAGCCTCTTTTGCAAACACTTCACGTGCCCGTTCCTGTCTAAAGTAGTCTGATAATGCTCTATTAGCTGCCGCTGTGCCTGCTCTATATCCTGGACCCAACACGCTGTCCACTTTAGCTTGATTCAATCTATCAGCTCTAGTAGCAAACACGCCTTTACTGTAGTGTGCCAAATCAGCAGCAGTTTTAGGTTCTTGTCTAGCAGTAGTTGTTCCTCTTACTCCACTGCCCGTGGCCACTGCTACGCCGTCATTGGGTTTAGCCCTTGGCATACCCGTGTCGCCTCTGCCTGAACTGCCAGTCTGTGTCTGTGTTTGAGGTCTGCTGTCCTTATTTTGGTCTTTGCCTGTTTCACTGCTTTGTCCAGCTTGATATAATGCCCCACCTGCCACTGAAGCTCCGCCCAGTCCAATTAATTCAGGAGATACTGATCGGTCACTGGCTGCTGGCTCAATTGGGCGTTCACGTCTGTCACCTCGAGCTGTGGGCCATCCTTTTCCAAAATTTGGATCTATTGCTTGATTGAATCTGTTATCGCGCCAAACTGCTGGACCGCCACCACCTGCTCCACCGCCCCCAAATCCCTGTGGCATTTGATCCACTGCACTGCGTCTAGCTTCCGCCACAGTGTGCTTTGTTATAAACTCAGATGCTTTCATCTTTTATCTCTTTTTATCGTAGGGATTACGCACAGCACCGTTTCTATCCCATAGGGGATTGGCTATACTGTCTTTGTAGTATTCCACTATGGGCGTCCATACACCACCATGCATTCGTGTACGGGCAAATTCTTCAGCCAATTGCATAGCGTAAGCTCTGTCAGTGATTGGTTTGTGTGTAGCATCTAGATCCATCATGGTCACTGTGCTGCCTTTGCTGTTACGTGCTTTGATTCTATAGGGCATGGTTTTAATTCCTTGTTGTCACTGTATTTATAGCTGATAATTATTGATATTACTTACACAGGAAAAGAACAATGATCGAAACACAGAAAAGAACAGTGGTACGCATGATCAGCTATCGTATCACAGCTTGGACATTTACTATATTTTACACTTGGCTGTTCACAGGCAGTATTGGCGCAGCCACAGGATTTGCCACACTGTTACACATTTTACTCAGTATTGACTACTACATACATGAACGTGTTTGGCTACGTGTAAAATGGGGCTTGACTACCAAGGATTCCCAATGATATTTAAACAGTTACTTAAACGTATACTAACTGGTGATGCAGTGTTAGATCGCTTGACCGAGGGAGTTTACGCTGATCAGTATAAAGACGCTGACATTAGACAGCGCATAGCACAGAGATACATTGATCGACATACACCTGAAGTCACACCCTTGACGGATCCTTTGAGCTATGATCCTTTGACGCCCCCGCCGGGTTGGCGCTATGATCCCTACTACGAACGTTGGATTGAATTTACACGTTAACTGTGCTGTTAATAGCGGGTGAAATCACCGCTACAGCCGTTCGCGCTTCGCGCGGGGCTTCGCCCCTTCAGTACCACCCCATGGCACGACCGAATCCGAAGCAGTGTAGGCAGGCAAAGTATGAAGTCATCACCAAGGGCCATCCTGCGCCCCTACGTAAAAAACTGTAGATACTGAACACAGCACCTATGAAACTGATGGGATAGATCAAGTGCATGGGCGGATGCTGTGCAGTAACAGCAATCCAAGTCATGCTGGTGAACACAGCAATACTAGCCACTGTTTCTGCGTAGAATGCTCTGCGGTCTGAGGTATAGCTACGCACCCAGAAATCTCGGACTTTATTCCACAGTGTCATCGTTGATGCCTCAGTGCGCCATCGGGATTTTTCTTGATACGGAATTCCGTGTTCACATAGTCCAAGGTATATTCATCTAAGATATAGGCTATGGTAGTGGCTGTCATCACTATGTCCACGCCATTGGCGGTGGTGATGAAATCTTCGCCGGTGAATTCATCCACCCACTCAAAACGCCACAGTGTCTGTTGGGGACCGATGTCTGCGTCTATGCGAAAACAACCTTCGGGCTTGCTTCTAGCGATGTTTCTTATGACCTCGGCGGCACTGTCAGTGACTGTGAGAAAACTCTGCTCTGTGGGCAGTTTGTCTACTTGTGATAGTTTCATAACCATATTTACAGTGTTAGATACGTCCCGGTTGAAATCTTGGCTGACTGGCAGTGCTGTTGAGTTCTTCTATGTGCTGTTGATCTAACCGCACCAACGCCAGCTGTAGTTCGGTCTGCTGTTGCATGACAGTGTCTCTCTGATCAAAACACTGTAGCTTTTCTTCTACAGTTTTGACAGCTCTGATCTGTTCGGTCAACGCAGTCATCTGTTGATCCAAGGACTGTAACTGTGAAATCAATTGATTTCGTTGATTTTGATATGTTTTCATATGCTTAGATATACCTTAAAAAATTCGTGGCAATTTCTCACAGTTTCTGTGAATTTTCGTTATTTTTTCTATTGATTTTTTGCCGGTTTCTTTAAAAAATGCCATCAAAAATCATCTTTTCATCTAGGCTAAGCTCTATGTCCGTTAACTGCTGACGCTTTTTGGCTATGGCCTCGATCCACCCGGCATTTCTGAGACTTTTGAACACTAGGTTTTCAGTGCTGAATTCACCGTACCTGTCCAAGCCTGCTTTTCGATATCGCTTGAGCTGATCCATGAGATCCTTTAGATCTTCCACTCGCTGTGTTCGATCCAACACTCGTTTGATCTTGCTGACCATGCCCTGATACTTGGCCTTGACTGCGGCAGTGTCCAATTTCGGCGGCTTCTTCAATTCACGGTTCAGCCACTGATCTGTCATGATGCTGTAGGCAGTGCCTTCCACGTGTTCTTCGCTGTGCTCTACATATAGCTCCACAGGTATGCCTTTGATGGTCACAGAATAGGTGTTGTTCCAAAGTCTGCGTTTGGCATCGAACATCTGATCCACTATGTCTCTTGGTGCAGATATCTGATCCTTGTCCACTATGATGTGTAGATCTAAATCACTGTGTTCTGTGTAAGTCAAGGCAGTGTTGCTGCCAGTGATCACTATGTCTTTCAGTGGCAGTGAATCTAGTTTGAGATATTTGATAAATTCATGTGCGATCTCTAATAATTTTAATCGCACCTGTGGCTTGAGCTCTGTACCATCCCACAGTGATGGATTCAGCTTGTTGTGTAAGTTAACGGGTTGAACAAAATCAATTATCTGCATACCATATATTTATTGGAGCGTAAATAACAAAGTATGGAAAATTTAACAGGCAAACTACTGATCAGTCCACCTAATATCATGGACAAAAGATTCGCCAGCTCAGTGATTTATATGGTACAACACAGTGATGCTGGAGCATGGGGATTGATATTAAACAAGCCCATAGTCTACACCAACACAGAGCTCATGCAGAAGTTAGGCATAGAGATGAATCTACCAGGTAGATCACATTTAGGTGGTCCAGTTAATTCTGGTTCTGTTTATATCATACACGATGGCACAGATAAAAACAGAGAGTCCATAGAAGTCAGTGACGGAGTCTTTGTCAACAATGACTTGGGCTATCTCAGCAATCTTTTAACTAGGCACAACGCAGAAAGTTTTAGAATGATGGTGGGCTGTTGCACATGGTCGCCAGGGCAACTAGAAGGAGAATTAGCAGGTCTGCCACCATGGACTCACGAACACAGTTGGTTAGTGACCGATGCCAATGCTGATTTTATTTTAGGTCTAGATGGTGATGATCAGTGGCAGCAGGGAATAGAACTAGCTGCCACTAGTACCACTAAACAATGGATGTGTTAGTCACGTTCAGTATTGATATTAGCCAACATTTCACGTAATTTACTGCCATCTACTTTACCACGCACTTTACCCACAGTGACTCCTTGATCAGGTTCTCTAGCACTGTCATCAGTTACTGTACTGGTCTTTTTCAAACCATTGATTATACTGGCTGTGCCAGAACTGGGCTGTGGTCTTCCGCCACCTTGATTAAAACTGGCATCATCACTGTCTTCACCTGGATCAGTAATACGTAGGCTGTCTAGATTAAAATCTAAATCAATTTTCTGTCCTACTGCACTGCTACTACGTGTCTTCATAAACTGTATTTGATAACGTCCTCGCTCACGCATAGCACGACTAGTAAAAATACCAATCACGTTATCAGCTGTTTGGATCTTACTGAGGCCACCTGAAATATGACTATGGTCAAATTCGATCTCTTCCACAGCACTACGATTCAACTGCGATGCTGTAACACATACGCACTGTTGTTCCATGGCAAAGTTACGAATCTCTTCTGACACATACTTGTCTTTGACAAACAAGTCACTGGGACTGACTTTGACACTGATAGGCATCATCAAGTCCAAGTAGTCAATTAAAACCACATCTGGTCTGCGACCTTTTTTCACTTGATATTCTTTGATGTATGCTCTAAGATCGTTGATATTTTTTCCTGAAGGAAGATATTTGATCTGTATTGCACCTTGACTCTTGCCTGCTACTTTGACTTTTAATTCAACATCATCAATGCTTTTAAAGATCTCTCGGGTCGGCAGTCCAGTCATCATCGAGTCCAATCTCATCGCTACCAACTGTTCGCTCAACTCCAGTGTAACGTATAACACATTCAGATTTGCCTGACTGAAGTTTACGGCTAAATTCTGTAAGAATAAGCTCTTCCCAGCCCCCGATCCACCTGCGAATATGTTCAGTTCTCCCCTGTTGAAACCGCCAAATAATTTCCTGTCGAAGTTCGGCCATCCTGTGCTCACCTGTCCATTTTTGTCTTTAAGTCCCATCAATCTTGCCTTGGGATCTTCAAAATAGTCTGTGCCCATGTCTTTGTTAAGACTGATCTGTACAGCTTGTTTGATCATGTTTTCTACAGGCCCAAACTCCCCTTTTTCCAATAAGTCTGCACTTTTGATAATTGCTCTCTCCAGTGCCTTGTGCCTACTGAATTTTTCAAATTCATCTAACAGCCAATCATAATTGCCTTCTGGCAATCCTGTGGCATCTTTAAAATCTGTACTACAGCTAGTATTAACAATAGAGAGTTCTGGCATGACTTTATACTTGTCAACATAGGAAGTAATAAACTCTGCCGCTTCTCTAAATTTAACATCAAAATTTTCTGGATCAAAAATATTTTGACAACGAACAAATGTCTCAGCATCACTGAGAAACATTTCTAAATACAATCGCTGTGTGTCACTGCCATAATTTGTTTTTAACATTTATACCTCATTCTGGAGCAGGACCAAACCTGCTTAAAAAGCTTTCGATTAAACAACTGTGTTCTGTATTTTCTTCTTTAAAATTGGTTCTATAGTGTACCCAAACTCTACCTTCTACTTCTGGAACAGATATGACTATAAATTCTTTCATCTCTGAGGACAGCCATCTAGATCCAGGTTTTATGTTAGTCTGCATGTTTTAACTCCTTAGGATATTTTTTCATAAAAAGTTCTATTTTTATTTTACTGTCAGTGGCTGTGTCTATGATGTCTTTTAATACGAATAATTTTCCATATTTTTCCACTGCCTCACTGACGTCTTTGACAGAATCTTCCCAGTTTGGAATAGACACTAACCAACCGTTATTCATTGCGTATTTTACCAGTTGCATTCCTGGATAATCTCTATCTGGAACGACAATAACAGTTTTTCCTAAACTGTTGATTATAGCAGTTTGTTGGTCGTTGGGTATATTAGTTAGCAACCCAACACCATTGACTGCTAAAGAATCGAATGGTCCTTCAGTGACTAAAACAATTTTGTTCTTATAATCTTGATTATCGATATTAAAAACATAACCGCTTTGTGCATCGCTGAGATATTTTGGACTGCCAGATGTTACTTTTCTACCAGTGTAACCTACTAGTTTTTTCTTATGATAAAATGGTAATATCAATCGGTCTTTGTATCCTGGCAAAGGGCAATATTGCCAATCAAAGTCTTCTAATTCTAAACCACGTTCAAGCAAGTATTCCAAACATTTAACACTGTCTTCGTAAACAGCCAATGCTTCTTCTAAAGTAACTGTTTCAGGTGGCAATAATTTTTCTGTAAACTCTCTATTTTCTAATTTGACATTCTCAGCAGAATCTAAGAGTTTTAAAGCTTCCAAACTCCATTCATTAATCTTATTATCTGGTACATTAACCCAACGGAAAAATTTTCTATTTTTTACTGATATTTGGCGTCCAGGCAACCAACTAGTTTTGAATCCACAGTTGAAACAATGATATGTAAATCCGCCTGAACCATGTGATATAAATCCACCACGTTGGCGTGTGTCCTGCGATTCGCCGTTGTGTATACAGCACGGTGCATCAAAACTGATCCAGCCAGATGCAGTGTTCTTTCTTTTAAAGGGTAGATATGAAAGAAGTTCTGTCTGCATTAGAATCATGCATACATTTTAGCTTCTAAATAGTATTTTGTCAATGCTACCGGCAGTGGGCGTATATTCAAATTTAAAGTATGTGGCATTGCTCATATCTTCAATATTGATAGTAACATTGTTTGATTGATTTGTATAGTTTAAATCTGATATCTCTGCCCAATTTGGATTTGAACTGGAATTATCTAATGTTGCGTATATTTTGAAATTTCCAGTAAAATTTGTAAAGTATAATTGGAAGGTATGTAGTGCATTATTGCCCTTACCATCTCTATTGGCTGCTATGGGGCCTGAGGTATAAAGATCATCCTGTCCTTGTAAAAAAGTCAATGTTTCGCTGGGAATAAATTTAGCAGTGATGCCGTCTTCTAAAAGAGCTTGCCCTTGTAACTTGCTGGCTCCGTCTATGAACACTGGATGTAATATAGCACCTTCTTTTCTTAAAACGGAGTAATTGTAATGACCAGGGATCATATCTCTAGTTTCTTCTCCACTGACTGTGATAACTGTCTGACCTCTGAGATTCAGTGTTTCTCCGTCATCTAATATTGTAATATCTTTTGATAGCAGTTCTTTATTTGTATAAGAATCAAACAATTTGAAAACAAACTCTTTATCATCAACGGCTATGGATCTTTGATCACCATTGACAAAATTAAATCGTATAGTATTTGTGACGCCTTTGGCTAGTTTCACATATCCGTGATACATCATATCTACCCCTCTTTTGGTAGAATTTTCCAAATCTAAAAAGACTCGAATGGCTGGTGTATATAAATAGACTGGTAAATTCAACATATGCATATTTATTTGGATCCACGAGTGAAGCAAACTAACGAAATTTTGAAAAAAACATTTCCCTTTCTAACTTGCATTAGAAGCAGCGAATTAGAGATCGTTGGGATCATAATCAACCAGAATGAAAGTGTGGTCAGTATCTACGATATTGGAGCTATCATTAATCAACAGGAAAAAGAGCTTCTTTTAGAATTAGGGGAGCAATGGTGGTGGGAAAGCAATAGAAAAATCCCCATTAATATTTTCCTAAAGAATGAAATGGGCGTTTTTAGATCTTACATAAAAACTCTAAATAGCAAGGACATAGAACACGTTTTTGGTCCCATAGTAAACTTGAACGATATTGCGGAAAAACGTGTGAAAAGAAAGAGTATTCAGTTAGTAAGAGCGGTTAAGAAAACCCGTAACTGATTTTTTCGCAAATGCTGTTGATTTGCACGACTATGGCATGAGCATATGCCACTGCATGACTTTTCTTAAAACTATAACTATCGTCAGTTTTAAGCCAAATTTCATCTTTAATACTATCCCATCCTTCTGTCTGGCATTTAGTAATTAAATGTTTTTTCCCAGGTCTCAACAGTGCCAAAAACATAGCCAATTGTTCAATGTTTCTAGGTTTGACTTTGAATATTAAGTCATGATATCCATTTATATGAAATACTAAATCACAGAATTCTTTTTGTTCTAATAAATCCCAAAGTGGCTCTATTGAAAGTAGTCTACTTAATTCTTCTTCTGACTTGATGTCTTTGTAGATGTTAACATTCAAGAAATCAACTTTAAAGTATCCTCTTTCTTCTGCTTGCTCATAATCTATGCTGGAAAAATTATTAACTGGATCCACAGGAATATTGTGCAAGTAAACACCAGTGCTATGTTTTTTATATTCCCCATTTTCTAATCTACTTGCAGGAATATGTTTTATCAATGCTAATGCTTGATCTCTATCATAAAAGTCAATATCGATATCAGGCATTATTTTAATCCAGTTTCTTTACAAATTTCTTTTACCAAAGCAATTTCGCTAGGATAAGTTTTAAATCTTTTACTCCAATATCCAGGATCTATTTTATCTACAATCATCTCTAATTGTTCATCATTGAGTTTAGATAAAAGTGTTTGTCCAGAAGTTGTATTCAACAATACCCAAGGACTGATGTGCCCATTGGATATATGATATACTGCTCTGTTTAAATTTACATAATCAAAATAATGAGAGAACACAGCGTTGTTTTCTTCTCCCCATTCCATCATCGTAGTTAGAGTTCTTTGTATAGCAGAATCAGCAGGTTCTACTTTGATCATCTCTGTTAAGTATGTGTCATATAGTTCATCCCTACACCAATGATCTAACTTTACTCCCGACTTTACTACAAAATCAACAAATTTATCAGGATACAATGGGTTGACATTATTAATGAAACTTCCAAATTTTACAAAAGCATTGTAATAAGGACTTTTGCAAAATTCTTCGTAAGTTTTGTCTTTTTTAGCATTCTGTGTTAGACGATAAAATCTATTATAGGATAAAAATCCAGCCTGTACACGTTTTTCATCTTTCTGCAAAGCACGACGTTTTTGCTCACACATATGCGCCACCAATGTACTTTCTTTGGTGTAGCTCCTTTTACAGTGTGTGCAAATATAATCATTCATATTCTTTGCGTTGCTTTTTGTCGTACCCCAACTTGTCAAAAAGTTCTTGTATGTCATTTTTATCCATCATACTGGCTAGTAATTTTATATCTTCCATCTTCATAGAAGGATTGAGTTCAGCTAGAAGTTTTTCTACTTTAACTGCTTTTTGTTTTTTGCCTGCGGCTAGATATGGATGATACGCCTTAGCACCAGTGCCACATCCTGCAAATAATTTCCAAAGAAGGCCTTTATGATTTTTACTCAGTGTCCAGTGATTTTTATTCACCAGTTCATTTGTCATTTCTACAAACCATTCTTGCACATCTTCATCACCTTGAACATTGCTTACATATCTCATTAAAATATATGGACTAAATGATTTTCTTTCTTCATCAGTCCAATTATTAAATGCATCTTTATCTCGCATGTCTACACCATGCAATTCTTTTTTGATATCAAGACTCATGATCTTTACTTAAATTATAAATTATTATACACTGATCCAGGGCATGTTGTAAAGCGGGATTATTTTTGGCAGCTCGATGTATGTCTTCCCATAATTGTTTTTCTTTGATATGTTCCTGTAGTGAACGCCCATCACTTTTTTGACTGTCCCAACCGATTATCCTTCTTTCTGATGGTGGTGCACCAAATTCTCTAGCATAGGTAATACCATCAGCATGTTCATAAATGTATCTAGCTCCTGGTTTAAGGGTTCCCATTTTTACCAACACTTAGTATAATCTACGATTTCACTTTGTCTGCTGACTTCTTTAACAAAGTAAGCACAAACAGGTTTTTCACCAGGGTACAACGGAGTTGACAACAGTTGCCCAGAACGCATTTTAGGAAAATACCATTTTATATCTTGATATATGTTTACGATATCTACAGGATAAAATTCTGGTTTAAAACTACTAATAGGATTAAAAGTATAGGCGCTAAATCCTCTATCATTTAAACTAGTAATAGGTAAAACTTCCATTTCATTACTGCATTCCGGGTCACCCACTACCATGGACCAATCTAAAGGCATTTGTATTTGCCAAGGTCCTATTTGTAGAACTGCCGCGGGACAGGTAAACGATTCTAAGAAAATCAATGGTTGAAAAAAATAGTCTGGATTTTGAGAATCGCTGTTATCTAAAACTGCAAATCTACAGTCATCGTCGACTTCTTCTGGTAAATCATTCAAATAAAATGTTTCATCTTTTAATGTTAATATCTGCATTAATATTTCACCTTGTTAACTGTAAAAGGATATTTTGCATCCTTATAAAACTTTTTACGCTCTGTTAAATGCCGTTTAGCATATTTGGTAGTGGCGGTTATATCCCAGATCTGTACGAAGTCTTTGTCTTCTGCTTTGCGAATACCTCGTCCAATTGATTGTATAACGCGGACAAAGCTCTTTCCGGGTTCCAAAAGAACCAGATTAAAAATCCTAGGGATATTAATACCAACAGCGGCCA
>JACCDW010431957.1_pt1 | contig 19742 bp, 8 predicted proteins | sample 7449781 | NCBI WGS metagenome assembly JACCDW01 (sample SAMN15323449, study PRJNA562643) | freshwater metagenome | isolation source: river surface water | place: USA:Blue River Watershed | collected 2017-08-18
GCTGCGAACCCTGAAGAAGGTAAAATCAAAGCAATGAGAAACTTTATTAATTATTGTAAAGAAATGGCACAAGAAATTGGTCAAAAGGCTTTCTTCAAGAACGATGTAGTTAACCACGAAATATCACCTATTATTGGTTTTTCAGATGATGACCCAGGAAATATAGAGAAAATGAAAGGATTTTTAGAAAAAGAATATGAAAATAATCCAGTAAAAGTTTATTTAACTAAAGGAGGAGATAAAAAAGAAGTTTAATAATTATTAAGTTCCGGTCTAGTTAAAGAATATTCTAAAGAAATTTGGAAGTAAATAGAAAAAAAATAAATACGATATATTTATTAGAAAAATAAAAGAAATTTAAATACACACAATATGGCTGATTTATTAATGAAAATGCCCTTTCAGTATGAACCGAAAAGAAAAAATAGGTTTATCATCACTTTCCCATCTTCTTTGGGTATCAACTCTTGGTACGTTGAATCTACTTCAAGACCAAAAATTGAAATCAAAGAGGTTGAAATCCCATTCTTAAATACTTCAACTTACGTTGCGGGTCGTTTTAATTGGGGTACTATTGATGTTACTTTCCGTGACCCAATCGGTCCTTCAGCATCACAAGCTCTTATGGAATGGGTTCGTTTACACGCAGAATCAGTTACAGGTCGTATGGGTTATGCTGCGGGATACAAAAAAGATATCGATTTAGAAATGTTAGACCCAACAGGTGTGGCGGTTGAAAAATGGATTCTACAAGGTGTGTTCTTAACAAACGTGGACTTCGATTCATTGGGTTATAGTGAAGATGGTCTTATTACAGTTAAGGCGACTCTTAGACCTGACAGATGTATCTTGGTATACTAATATAAAAACAAAATATTTTCTAATCCCATCTATTACAGGTGGGATTTTTTATTTACTAACATTATTTATCATTTATTTTTTAAGAAAAAATTATTATGGACCAATCTGCACAATATGGACAAATGGACTTCAATTTACCACATGATGTGGTGTCCTTACCTTCTAAAGGTATGTTTTATCGACCTAAAAAAGAATCACTAAAAGTTGGTTATTTAACTGCTGCTGATGAAAATTTATTAATGTCACAAAATATCCCAAAAGAAGGATTAATAAACGCATTATTGAGAAGTAAAATCTACGAACCTGGATTTGATGTGATGCAATTAATTGATGTTGACGTTCAAGCATTATTGATATTTTTAAGAAATACATCATTTGGACCTGAATATAATTTTTCTGTAACTGACCCTGCAACCGGCAAAAGATTTGAAACTACCATTTTGTTGGATGAAATAAATTACCAACCTATGAAACACCAACCAAATAATGATGGGTTATTTGAGTTTAGTTTACCTAAAACTAAAGCAAGTGTTAAATGTAAAATTTTAAATGTTGGGGATATTAATGAACTAGATAGATTACAAGAGTCATACCCACAAGGTATGGTTGCCCCTGTAATAACTAAAAGACTTGAAAAACAAATAGTGGAATTAAATGGTGATAGAGATAAAGGTAAAATCGCATCATTTATTTCACAAATGCCAATATCTGATTCTAAAGAACTTAGAAAGTTTATTAGAGAATGCGAACCAAGTATAGACCTAAACAGAACAATTGTAGCCCCGTCAGGAGAAAAAGTAACCTTGGATGTTACTTTTGGGGCTGAATTTTTTCGCCCTTTCTTCGGAGTATAAATTAAACTTGATGGAAGAATTCTTCTATCTTATTAAATACGGTAACTTCTCTTATCGGGACATATTAATTATGCCAACTTTCGAAAGAAAATTTTTCATAGACAAACTTATCGAGACTTTCCAAAAAGGTTAAATAAACTATTTATAAAATAAAAAAATATGTTGTTATTTACTACCACAACATCGGCTGCCGATGAATTTAGTTCGGAAGGTATAAAAATATCAGAAATGATAAAAGGTTTAAAAACCGCCTTTGAAGAATCTATAAATCCCGATAAATTAACCGAATCTTTAACCGCTGTCGATTCTCAAGCAATGAAATTGCAACGAAGCATTGCAGGAGTCACTATTGGTTCAAATGCTTTTAGAGAAAAAATATTGGCATCTTATAGAGATACCATGAAATTAGGTGCCTCTTTTAAAGATTCGTTGGATGCCGTACAAGGTTTGGCCACTGGAATGGGTAAAATGGTTAACCCAAGTGAAGAAACTATAGAAAATATAGTTGGATTGTCAAAAGGTATTGGTGAAAGTTCTGAAAAAATTGGTGAGATGGTTGCCAATATGACTAAATTTGGTGGAACTCAAGAACAAGTTATAAAAAGAATTGATACCATGGCAAAAGAAGCTAGAAAGGCTGGTTTAGATGCTAAAGCTTTCTTGGCTGAAATTAATAGTAATTTAAAAAAAGTAAGTGGTTTTGGTTTTAAAGATGGTGTAAAAGGTCTTACTGCGATGGTTAAACAAGCCAAATTATTAAAATCGGACATGTCCGCAATAGGTGCGATGAGTTTACAGAGTAGTATTTTAGACCCTGAAGGCGCAATTGAGGCCGCAGCTAACTTTCAAATGTTGGGAGGTGCGGTTGGTAAATTAGCTGACCCATTCCAATTAATGCACATGGCTCAAACGGATTTACAAGGACTACAAGATGAACTTGTGAAATCAACAAAAGCATCATATACGTTTAATAAAGAGACAGGTAATTTTGATATCGCAACCCAAGATTTATATCGTTTAAGAGAACAAGCAAAAATAACAGGTGCTAATTTTGATGACTTAGTTAATGCGGGTAAAGAGGCGGCAAAATTAGATTATCTAACAGAAAAATTTAATTTAGGTAGTTTAGATAAGGACACCCAAAGTATGGTTGCTGGACTGGCACAAATTGGGGAAGGTGGGAAAGTTGAAATTGACATTCCTGGTTATGGAAAAATAGCAGCAGATAGTGCAGACCAATTAAAGGCACAATTACAACAAGCGGACGTACAAACAGCATTAAAGGCGTATCAAGAAAAGGCTGGTAAAGATTCTAAAGACTTGGCGTTAGAACAATTAACAGTTACTGAAAAACAAGCTGCGGATGTAAAAATTATTAAAGATGGTATATTGGTTAATATGGGTCTTACAAATAGAAATGATTTAATAAAGGCAATTAAAGACCAAAGTGAAAGTGCTAAAGAAGGTCTTAAAGATGTTACTACAAAATTTCAAGGTGAAGTTGTTGACACCGCAAAAACAAGTATTGGAAAAACTGCCGATGTTGTTACTGAAATTAAAAAAGAAACAGGGACATCACCTACTGACCCCGATAAAAGAAACGCAATAATTGAACAAATTAAAAAAACTACCGGTGGTGGTACTTCTGGGACTGCTGCAGGTAATACAGTGCCTGTGACTGTTGACACAGAAGATATGTTTGTTCCCGCTGGAGGAGCACCAACTTTATTAAATGAAGGAACATTATATAAAGGAATTGTTGGTGATGAAGTTGCTATTGGTACTAACTTAACGGAAGCATTTAATAAAAGTGGAAAATTAAATGAGATACTTTCTTCTATGGTTTCTACACCAACAAACACTAATAACGCGTCAGTAGATGGTAAAATAGATATTAATATTAACCTAACAGGTGCAATATCGGGAGATAGAAATGGTGATGTTGAAAAAATGTTTAGTGACCCAAGAATTCAAAAACAAATTATGGATACCGTGCTTTACAAACTTGATAGTTACAAAAAACAACAAGGTATTCTTTCTTAATGAAAAAACGAGAAATAATCTATTTATGATAAAAAGACTAAATGGAAAGTCCACTATCATTTAATTCGTCAGAAAACTTTAGAAAAAAACTATTGGTTCGTAACCTACCCGCTTATAATGTGGATGGTGCGTTTAGTAGTACTGACAAACCTGCGAAAAATGAATTTACAATTTTAGACTATGCGATTGTTGATTCAGAACAAGTAGAGGTGATTGGGGATAGACAAGAACGATTATTGTACCCAATTAATCAATACGGTCCTGAAAACAAAAACTCTTACGGAGATATGGTTAAAATCAATATTAACCGTAACTACAAAACGAATGAAGGTGAATACGGATTCCCCGATAGTGTTAATAGTGATTTAGAGTTAATTGGTAATGATTCAGAGTTATACCACATTGTAAAAAATGTCTACAAACCACAAAATAATAGAAACGACTACGGTGATAGTGTTTATTATATTAATAATGATAACACGATAAATACAGTTGGTAGTGGAGAGTATACTATTGTTGATACGTTTAATAGTTTTTTATTTCAAATTGGAAATAATAGTGAGGTCGAACACAAAGTATTAAACAAATACAAACCAAGTAATAATGGTAATAGTGATTTTGGTAACACCAAATACGAAATAAATAATTTATTAACACTACCCACCAACAATCAAATTTTTGGTTATAATATATCTTACACAGTTAACAATCAATTAGAACAAATTGGTAACAGTAGAGAATTAGTATTAATAACTAAAAACAAATATTCCCCTGAAAATTCAAATGAATACGGTGAAACAAAATACAGCATTAATAATGATTTAATACTTGGTTCAAATCAGGGAGAATATAATTATGGTGATACCATTGGTGACGAATTGGAACTTAAAGGTGTTGAACTACGACCAAAATTATTTACAAATAACGAATATAGACCTGAAAACGGACAAAGTGTTTTTGTAGTTGAACCTTTTAGAATACAAAAAAACCTTATTATTGGTTCAGGAAACTACGGGTTCGATGATACTATTGGTAGTGATTTAGAGACTGAAGGTCAAACTGATAGACCAATATTAATTGCAACTAACCAATACGGTCCTGATAATATTATTAGAGGTGAGGTACCAATCAATAGAAACTTACAAACAAAATCTAATGAGGGTGAATACGGTTATCCTGACACGGTTCGTAGTGAATTGGAGATGGTTGGTGTTGATGAAAGAAAACCTACGTTTTTACAAAATGCTTGGGGACCCGAAGGTAATCAAAGTAGTACTGAAATTGACCCATATAGAAAACAAAAAAACCTAACAATAAATGCTGGTAATTATGACGTAACAGACACGGACCAAAATGAGTTAGAATTTGTTGGAGGTTTAAAAGAAACTGAAGCTTACATAAAAAATAAATATGTTACTGGTGACGGTGATTATAATGTTTTAACAATTCAAGACCTTCAGTATACAACTACAGGTTTACCTTATGCTAACTCAGATTCAACATTTGTTTTTGTACCGTCAACATATAGTCCTGTAAACATATTATTAAGTGATAATCCTAATGGGTCTGACGGTAGTCTTTCACAAGATTCACAATTGGCTGCTTTAGGTGCAAAACAATTACAAAAAGAATTTAAACATAGGGTTGCATTAGAACTCCTACAACAAACATTAGGTAGAGTAAATCTTTTAAACTCGAATGTAAATCCAGATACTGGTGAAATTTCCGCTAGACCAAATACTGACCCATTCAATGCTATAGGATTACTAACCGGAAATGTACCAATAATTGATAGAAATTATTCAATTACAAATCCTGATTTATTTTTAGGTCAAGCAATTAATTTCGCGGCAAGATTGGCCGGTACGTATTCACCATATTCATATATTTCTGGTGAATACTTTGACTACCCTAATAGTAAAGGTAATGGTCCTTTTAGTAATCCGTTATCAGAATTAGGAGGTGCGTTAGGTTCTTTATTTAGTATTAATCAACCAGCAAACCAATCGGCATCAGAGTTATTCGTTGAATTTACATCAGTTGCGACAAGAAGTTTATTATACGACCAATTAAGATATAACCCATATAGACCTAATTACAAAATAGGTAATAACTTATTAGCACCTCCTGGTGTGTTTTATATTGGTGATAGAAAAAACTCAATCAGTGAGGCGGTTTCACCATTTGACCAACTACCATTAGGTAAAGATGGTACAACATCAAGTAATGGACCTGTATTATCGTATGGTAATGTTGGTAAACTTTATGAAGGGGATCAATTAACAGGTGCGTTATTTGGATTAAATACAAGAAACTTCTATAGTGCGGGCGCTAAAGACACATCAACTTGGGCATCAACAAATATTGTTGGTGGTTTAACTTGGGTATCTAATAAAGGTACCGGTAGTAAAAATTATACATTACCTGGTAAATTACAAGGTAGAGGAGGAGTTGATTTTACAGATGATTCTGATTTTAATTTTGAAAGATTATCAAGCGCTTACGACCCAAGTCAATCAAGTAAATATGGTTTTACTCCTGGCTCATTATTAGATGTTACACAAAAATTAGTTGATGCAGGAAACCAATCACCAAATAAATTAGAACATGTTGGTAATGCAATTAACCAAGTGTCAAAAGTATTTAACGATGGTTATCAAGAATTAACCAAAGGTTCAAGAGTAATTAGATATACAACACCAAACTCTATTGTTGGTGCAAATCAAAGTGCATTTTTTGATGTAAAAGGATTTGAATATTGTAGAGTGTTTACGAAAGATAGACCATACTATACTTTTGATGAATTACAAAAACCCGACGGTAACATTAGAAAATATACTAACTCAGTATTAGACAACACATATAACTTAAATATTGCGCCAATTGGTGGTGTGGATTCAACAAACATACAAAACAATAGAGTTAAAAAATACATGTTGTCTTTAGAAAATCTTTCTTGGAGAACATCTAATAGACCTGGATTTACATATGAAGATTTACCTGATTGTGAAAAGGGACCTAATGGTGGTAGAATTATGTGGTTCCCACCATATGATTTAAGTTTTGATGAAAGTATTAATACCGCATGGCAAGATAATACATTCTTAGGTAGACCTGAACCAATATACACATACACTAATACATCAAGAAAAGGTAATTTAAGTTTTAAAATCATTGTCGACCACCCATCTATATTAAATGTTTTAGTTGATAAAGAATTAGAAAACGAATCATCTAATGAAACGATTAATCAAGTAATTGATTCATTCTTTGCGGGATGTACAAAATATGATTTATATGATTTGGTTAAGAAATTCCCAATGTTTACTCCTAGTGATGTATTTGAAGTGCAACTTTTATCAACACCTGAGGATGTAAAAACTTTTACTGACACATTACCAAGTTCTGTTGTTGAACAGGAAATTACTACAGGTAATATTCCACCACAATCACCAATACCAACACCACCACCATGTACTGAATGGCAAATTAGTGTTGGTGCGGTAACTACCGATGTTACTTATACAGATTGTGATGGTAATCTTGTTACATTAACAAATTTAACTTCCACTGCTACTACTCGTTGTGTTAAAAGTGCAACAGTCCCTACTTTCACAGTACAAGATTCGGCAAATACTGCAACTAATACCACACAACCTTGTAGTACTCCACCAGTGGTTACGGCTATACCACCACAGGTAACTGAAGCACCTGACCCTGACCCACTTAAGGAAGTAAGTTTTTATTTTCATAATGACTATCCTGACCCAAGAACCGAAAGGATTTATGCATCAAAACCATATGATTATTGGTTAAATATATATCAAGGATTAAAAAATAAATATTTAAACACAGGTGGTAATTCTGTCCCTGCAACTGCAAATGATTTTGGGGCGGCTTTAAATAAAATTATAAAATATGACGACCCAACATATGTTGATTACGCAAATCAAATACCTAAGGCAGAAGAAACTACATATTTAGGTTCATATATTAATGCTACTAAAACAGGGGTTACTGAGTTTTTTGATTTTATTGATAGTGAATACGCCGAGTCTCAAAAATTCATAACCACTATTGGTTCAGCATTAGATGCCGGTGAAACGGTATCTTTTGAACTTTTAGGTTCGGCATCAACTCTTAATGTGACTACATACAATACAAATCTTTCAAAAAGAAGAATTGATACTGTAATGCAATGGATGTTCAATCAAAAGTCACCAAATGGTACATTATTAAAACAATATTACACAACTAACAAAACGTTAAAAATTAAAATGACACCGACAGGTGAAACTGGTAGATTAATCGAACCTAAATACGCAGCAATCAACTGTACAAGAGATTATGAAACCGAAGCAAATGAAGGTGTTGTTTCTGTAAATGCTATGGCATGTCGTAGAGTTAAAGTTGTTGGGTTAGATATTAGTAATACAAATAGTGCTACACAAACACCACCAGCATCAACACAAACTTCACCAACAAATAACGATGGTAATACAAGTACATTAGACCCACTACCACCAAGTAATAGTTCTGGAACAAACATTGACCCCGTAACACCTGTAAATCCGACACCTCCTTTTGTTAATCAAACACCAACAGGAAATACGGATACTAATATTACACCACAAAGTTCTTCATTAAAAAAACCACCTTCTGGTAAAATTCTACCAACAAAAAGAAATGATTTAACTAAGAGGTTGGCAAGAAAATTATTAACAGAATGTAACTATTTTGAATTAGTTAAAAGAGAGAATCCAATGATATATGATGGTATCAAAAGTAAAATTAAACACTTCCATCCTGTATTCCACTCTATCACTCCTGAAGGTTTAAATGGTAGATTAACATTCTTACAACAATGTATGAGACCTGGTGACACTATACCTACGGTTTCTATGGATGGTAATAATACTAAGTTGATTTATAACGATGTAACAAATAGTGCGTTTGGTGCTCCACCTATATGTGTTCTAAGAATTGGAGATTTCTTCCATACAAAAATTGTTATTGACTCTATAAGTTTAAAATATGAAGACGGTAGATTTGATTTAAACCCTGAAGGTATTGGGGTGCAACCAATGATTGCTGATGTCAGTATTGGATTTAATTTTATTGGTGGTCATGGTTTAGCAGGACCAATAGCATCATTACAAAACGCATTATCGTTTAACTATTATGCGAATACTGAAATGTATGATGAAAGAGCCGAGGCTACTGAAGATGTGACCTCACAATATGATGCAGAAATTTTTGAAGACATTAAAAATGAATTAGGTGTTATTGAAGCGGACGACGATAGATCGAATACAAATGATGGTGGAGTAACTATTGGTGTTCCTATTACTACTTATTTGGACCCTAACAATCTTAATTTGGTTACAGGTACAATAGGGTATAAAGATATAATGAAAAATCTTGTTGATAGTACTAAATCTACTTTGACAACAACAATTGATACACTTGAAAAAGTTAATAGTGATTTGTTAATTGGAGGATTACAACTATTAACCAAAGATAGAAAATACATTAATGGTTATATTGGTACTGGTACTGTTGATAACGTTCAAATATTTGGTAAAGCGGATAGTATACAAGGTAGAGTTGAAAATCTAATTACTAAGGCAAAAGAAGATGTTGATAATGATTTGTGCCCAGCAATTGATTTAGTTGGTAATCAAAACTTTACAGACCAAGAGATTAGAAAAGTTAAAAACCAAATTAAATTATTGATAGACGGTAAAAAAGACACGTTAATTGGTTTGTTAGAAAATTACTCAACACAAATTGGTAATGAGGAGTTAAAATTGATAAACATTATAGATAAAGTTAATTATGTTAATAATGCTCATGATGGGTACATTAATAACAAAGGTAATGTCATAGTGTATAATATTTCAGGAACAACTCAAATAACACCACCAAATGCCGCATCGGTAACAAATACATTACAAGAATTAAATGCGGATACTAATGAAGTAAGAAAAAGTATACAAAATTTTTATAACCAATTAAATAATGGTATTATTATTCCATCGGGTAATACTGAGTATAATGATAATTTTGTTTTCAGTTGTTTATTGGGTAATAACATTATCACAGAAAATGAAAATAGATTTTTCATGTTATTTGGTAATGATGTATTAAAGGACCCTGTTAAATTCGCTGGTTCAATAACTGAGACTGTACAAAATAGTCCTAATGCTATTAGTTGGAATGGTTTTGTTTTAAATAACTTAGGTTGGAAATTTATTATTGATTTAACTACAGGTCAATACGCTAACGAACCAATACCTAACGGATTATATTCTAATTATGATGTGTCAAAGAAAACAGTTGATGCATCATTTAAGAAATTTAGAGATGATTACTTTACAAATACATTTAATACATTTAAACCATACAACTTAGATAAGACAAGAATATTGAATTATGAAATTATATTAACGTCCACTGCACCGTATGATACTGAATTGAGGGATATATACTCATCAAATAATTCACCAGGTGATAAATTTAATTTGAAAAAAACTTTTACATAATGAAATATTATAACAGATATGATGATTTTCTAATTAACGGAACACCGACAGTGGTACCATTTTTAAATATACCACAAAGAGCATCAGACCAAAGATACGTCTACAGAACAAATCAAAGTAGACTTGATAAAGTTAGTTACGAAAAATATGGAACACCATATTTTAGTTGGTTAATATTGGCTGCTAATCCATTATATGGTGGATTAGAACAAAACATACCTGATGGTACAATAATTATTATACCTTTTCCGCTAGTTGCCGCCCTACAAGACTACAAATCCGCGTTGGATACACATATTTTTTATTATGGTAGGTAAGTTTTCAAACACACAAAAAATATTTGTCGAGACGGAATATGATAACATCATTTTAGTAAATCCAAATGAGATATACGCGGATGATAATGTTAGTGCGTCCCCTAGATTAGTAGACCACGAGGATTTGGTATATTATGCTAATTTAGAAACTTTTATCATCCCAAGAACAAAATTAGCGGTAGGTGAAAGTTTTGATTCACCAGTTTTTAACACAACTATTGCAACTGTATTTGGTGGTGACGACGATTTAAAAATAAACTTTTTAAAACCTAAAGGCGGTAAAACTAAGTTTGACACAAGTTGGTCCGACCAAATAACCGGAGAAAACACTAGAACGGGTGGTGGTTTAAATCAAAAAACAGAACAAGTTGTTAATATAGATGGGACACCTAAATTTAAAAATAGTGTTAGTAATTATGAAGACACACAACTATTAGGTATTAAATCTATTAGAGTTAATATTAAAGGTACAGGTGTACCTGAAGTTAATATTGAAATGGTAGACATACAAGGTAGGTCACTATTTGAACAAGGTGAAAATTCATTATACTCTGCGTTCTTTAATTATCCATACCCATTATTTTATTTAACTCTTAAAGGATATTATGGTAAGGCGATTAGATATAGATTATCTTTAATGTCTTTTAATGCTAAATTTGATGCGGATACTGGTAACTATAATATTAGTTTAAAGCTTGTTGGTAAATTTACTGCTCTTCTTTTTGATACTCCTTTACAATACGCTCAGACCGCCCCTAAAATGTATAATACTCAGATTACAGAAACTGACCCAACAACAAAAAAGGTTAGACAATTAAATACATATAAGGGTAGACAGAAATTAGATGAAGTTTACCAAATCTACAAAAGAAAAGGATTAATCCCAAGTAATTTTGAGCACCTTAGTATAGACGAATTTATCTATAGAACAGAAAATTTTGTTAAAGTAATTTTAGATTCATTAATAAATGATAAAAAAGGGGACTTTACCCAACTTAACGACATTATAGATTATAGGGAAAATTTAACAAAATTAAGAAAAGAAGTTTATGATAATTCTTTGGATAGATTTTTAGATAGGAGTAGTTATTATGTTGTTGAAAACAATGGGGCAAATGAAATTTACTATCCATTTAGAAAAGATATATCAGACCAAACAAAAGAAGATTATAAAACAAAAATTAATGAGAGAATTACAACTTATGTTGATAATCTTAAAAATAATACCACATTCGGTACTAATGCTAAAAATGCTAAAAAACAAATTCCTGTAACTATAAAAAATAGTTCAGATGTTATTAAAAAATTAGATTTTAATAGTTGGGTTGCAAATGAAAAAAATGTTCAGAATACTTTTTATTATAGAACAGGAAAACAATATGACCCAAACAATCCTGACATAATTGCCGAATACCAAAAATTTGTTATTGATGAAACTAAAAATGCTCAATTAACTACCAAAGTGTTAAAAGGTGGTGCTTGGGTAAATGATACACCGGATTATTTTGTGTTCGGTGACCAATTAGTTGATAATGGTGTATACGTCAAAAAAAGTTATTTGTTTAATTTGGACCAAATGGAAAAAACATTAAACACTAACGAAGAAACTATTGAAAAAGAATTAGGAGGACTTTTAGCAGATGCCGCAACCGCAAATTTAGGATTTACCCCAACTATAAGAAATGTCTTTGCAATTATAATGGCGGGTGCTGATGCGTTTTATAGATTGATGGAAGATACGCATCAGGATGCTTGGGATGTTAGAACTGACCCATCAAGACTTATGTCAGTAATACCACCTGAGAAATCTTTTTCACCTGACGCCTTAAAGGCGTTACAAACAACAAGTGGAGAACTAAATAAAGATAATGTTATTTATCCTTGGCCGTTATACTTTACGTTAGAAAAACAAAAAGATGGTAGAGAATTATATACAATACAATACCCTGGTGACTCAAAAGTAATTAACCAAACAAGGGCTTATGATTATAGAATTTGGCCCGAAATAGGTTTTGTTGAGGCGTATTTAAGGGGAACCACAGAAAAGGCGAAACCGGTACAAGGTAATCTTTATGAAAACCCATTAGACACCACCGAGTTTGTTTCTGCGAATGCTTTAGAGTTCCCATTCAAAACTTTACCTTACCAAGATTTAGATGCTATTAAAACGTTTTATGAAATATACGAACGTTCATACATTATTTCACATTACGGTAAATTAGACCCAACTGTTGTATCACCAAAACAAATAGATAAATTTTATGGTGATATTGAAAGTAAAAATATTAGTTTAGTTGCCTCTGAGGATATTTCATTAAATAAAACATTAAAAGAGTTGAAACTTAATTTAACTTCTTTATTGGATTACATGAAAAAAATATCAGGTAATGGACAAGGTGATAGTTGGCAAACATATTTAAGAAGCTTATTCAAAACAGAATACTTGGAGAATATGTTAAAAGTACAAGATGAGATTTATAGTATTGATAGTATAAGTTCAAGGTCAATAAAAGTTTCATCTGAACAACCGCTTGTTACTAATCTAACTGATTACTTAAAAAGTACCGACAGCTCAAAACTAAATACATTAGACACGTACCCATTTACAAATGTTAATTGGTTAAAAACTAACATGGCAAATGGATTTACATTAAACTCCTTTGAAGAATTTAATGATACCACTAAGACATTTGTTTATTTACAAGACAAAAAAACAATTGCTAGAATTAATGAAACTGAAACCTACAATAATATAAAATTATTTACCGATGATTATTCATTAAAAAGTAATGTACAACCATACATCACTGACCAAACAAATAACGTTGCGGTAACCACAAGACAAACCTTACGTGATTTTTATGAATTTAGAGATAACAAAAATTTATATATAACAGAATCATCAATAGATTATAGTGATTCATATAGTGGTCAAGTTAATACTAAGTATCAAACAACGTCGTTATTAAATACTCCATATTTTATTAACTCTATGATTAATGGGGTTGAATTAAAAAAGAATAATAATAAAATGGCATTTGTCCCATTAGGTTATTTGTATCTTAATTCGTTACCATTAATAACAACAAGAGAAAGATTAAAAAATATTAATAGTGATGGAACGATTACTGATTTAGATTATTTAGCGGCAACATTTAAAAAATATTCAGCAATTCACCAAGTACCATATGCTTGGGTTTTAAAATATGGGTCAATTTGGCACAGATATAAAAAGTATGTAGAAACGGGTGTTGATATTTTAGATAGTGTTTGGAAAGATTTTGATTATGCCGGTTCATACGACCCTGTAACATCTGCAGTAACAACACAATATACTATACCTAATTATACTGGAGGTACACAAACAATATCTTTACAGAGTACTGAATTTTTCCCAACACCATCTATTGAAACAAAAGATATAATTAATGTTGGATTTTACCCTAAAGTAATAAATGCTGTTAATAATTTTGTTACAGATAAAGATTTATTTACGGGATATACTACTGCTGATTTTGCAAGTGCGTACACCCAAAACAAATTAAAAATAGGTGTTAATTCACAATCAACAAATTATTTAAACTTTGGTTTTGATACCACAAACGTTAATCGTTCATTGATAAAACAAAATTTCTATCAATATAGAGAGTTTAGTGCCAGTACATCTGTAAATGAAGGTAATGTTTCATTAATACTTTACCCATCAATGGGAGGTATACCAATTGACCAATCAATATTTGAATGTGTTAACAGTACTAATAATTTAACTACTGAATTATTAAATAATAAATCACTTTACAACGGTAGTGTTAGGTCTTTATGGGGGGTATCACAATTTGGTTATTTTGATAATAGTTTAATTAAAAAACCATCACCCACACAATATTTAAAAAATATTGGTGAAAATAACCCCGACCAATACCCTTTCGATTTAGAAGCCACACAATCATTTTACTCAAACATAGATGAAATCTTCAACATTTTTACAGTTGAAATGTTAGATAAATTTGAAGAAAAGTTTTTAGGTTTTTGTAATTATAATCCTGACGCTAAAGATTTATCATTAAATGAAGAAATAATTACACCAACATATAATCAAACAGGTGGTATACAAAACTTATCAGAAAAATCACTAATTAGTCAAATTAAATCATTATTTGTTATAAGTAAAACTGGTCTTGAGTTTACAAATCAAAATACTGATGGTAAAATATTGGCAACTAAACAAATAAATTCATTTACTGAATCTGTAAAGAAATTTTTAAATTTTGATTGTATTATAAAATTAGGTAACCCTGGTCATTTTGATAGAAAATTATTTAATTCGTTTTCTAACTTAAGTCAGTTTACTCCTGTGGATAAATACCAATTTACACCATACGTAAAAGGTACTTTACCTGGTGATGGTACATCAGTAACCTTACTGCAAAGTATTGCTAATAATCCTGATGAATGGCAATCATTAAGAAAATATTTAGGATACTCTACTTTACCTAATATAGAATATCAGAGTCAAGTACAGCCGGTATTTCCTTCTGTACCATTAGTACCTACACAACCACCAACAACTTTTACGCCACCTACTGTGGGTCAAACGTATAGAACATTCCAAGATTTATGTACAGGACAATATTTTAATATTATTGACCCTGATGTTAATTCTACGACACCATCATTTAATTACACTAATAACCATGTATGGTTTTTAGATGTTTTAGATAATACGTCACAAACAAAAAAATTCTGTGCAAAAAAAGTACCCGATAGTGCGGTAACCACAACATATAACTTGCAGTTTGATGATAATTATCCTCAAACAAATGCGGTAAATGTTACGCCTGAAAACTATTGTATGTCTTTTTACCAAACACAAATAAATTGTCCACAATCAACATTAGTTAATGTGGCACAATTAGAATTTGTTGGTAATAGCGGGGCAATAGTACCACCAACCGCAAGTTTAGATAATAATAATTACTTCAATATTGTTATACCAACAGGTGGATATGCGGTATATAGGATAGTGGGGGTCCCTAATTTTGACCCAACAAATCTTGGTAGCGTCAATTTTTATCCGGCAAACAGTGATATAAATAACCCAAACAATAGTGCACTACCTAAAAGTGGAACATTAGGTGCCAACACCAACTATACTAATGTTTATGAAGTTAATAATAACACTTCTGGTAATTATATAATGACAATTAAATATGCGGTAAATTACCCTAACTATCAAACTTTAGTTGCCAACATCTCAACTGTTGGTAGTAATCAAGCAACAACAACACCAACACCGACTAACACGACTCAAAATACAACACCATTACAAAATACTCAAAAATCATATGTGACCGATTTCTTTATTGATAATGATATTGCATTTACGGTTGCTAATATTGAAACGGCTTACCCATTAATAAGATTGTATGCTGAACAAAAATTAAAAGACCCAACATACAATAAAACTAAATTCACAACATTTATTAACAACTATTTGACATCACAATACCAACTACAAAATGGTATTGTTAATGAAACGTTTACGAATTTAAATCAGATACTGAAAGATATAAAAATTACAAACAATAACACACCAGTTGCGGTTAATGGTGATAATACAAAGTTAAGTGTATATAACACATTAAAAGGTTTTAATGATAAATGGATTGCTGGTTCTGACTTAAAAACTGTTACATTGTTTGAAGACTTTTTGTTTATGGATAAAGCAAACAGCGATATTGGTGACACTTATATTGTGGATATACAAAAAGTACTTAATAGATTAGACACTAAGAATAATCCTGATTTAAATTTAATGCAAGTTGTTAGTAATATTTTAACCGATAATGAATTTATGTTTATGGCGATGCCGGCATACGTTAATTTTTATGGGTTACAACAGGCGGTTAAAAATGGTACACCGGTACAAGATACCCAAGTTGGTAATTCACTATTTGGTACTTATTTAGAAGTTGATTACACAAAATCGAGTCCTAAGTTTTTATGTTTATATATGGGTAATCCATCAGAATATCCTAAACCTAAGGAAAATTCATTTAATAGATTTGGTGATGATAGTTTTGATTTAAGAGTTCCCGATAACCCATTAAGAATATCCGATCCAAATAGAGACTATTCTAAAACAAATAGAGTCGTTGGGTTTAGTGTTGATTTTGGTATAAGAAATCAAAATATATTTAAATCAATTGATTTAGATATGTCAGAAATGAAAAATACTTCCGAATCCTTTAAAGTATTTGCTGATATGGGTAGTTCTGTTGCGGGGGACAAAGTTGGACAACAATCAACATCTATGTATAGTATATATAAATCAAGGTCGTATACTTGTGGAGTTCAATCTATGGGTAATGTTATGATACAACCAACGATGTATTTTGTTTTAAGACACGTACCGATGTTTTATGGACCATATTGGATTTTTGAAGTAAATCATAATGTATCTGAAAGAGGGTTTGATACCGATTTTAAAGGAACAAGAATACCAAAATACAGTTTACCTACGGTTAATAATTTATTAGTTAATGTTAATAAAAAAATATTATCGTCATTTAAAGAAAAAATAGAAAAGAAATATCCTGAATCTGGAGTGACTACACAATCACCTACTGAAATTAGTTTAACAACAGACCCTAATATTGTTAAAACGCCAATAGGTCAATGTACCGAATTAACAAAATACCCTTCAATACCATTTTTGGATATAATTTCAACAACTTATACTATTAACGATATAATCCCAATAATAAAAAGTGCAACTACTAATATTAAATTAAGGGCGTTATTTTTAGGAATTGCAAAAACAAGGCCATTAAATGGATTTGATGGTATAACATCCACCTTTAATATAATTAATAATAATTTATATGAAATAACTACATCAACAGAACCAAGAGGTAATCTGTCTTCATTTATTTCAGAACAATCATGTGTTAGTTTATATGGTAAAAATGTACCAATAGCTAAATTCCCTAATATTAAAACCGCGACTGATTATATGGTATCTTATTATCAAGGTTACGAACCAGTTATAGAGAATTTAAAAAATGTTAATCCTAACATCGACATTAATGTAAGTTACGGTAAGGCGTTAAGTCAATTAGCGACTTCTACTTGGGATTCCACTATTGGGATAACTTCATCATTTGATGCTCAACAAATGAAAAACCATACAGAAAACCAAGTATTTTTAGGTAATACGGCAACATATAACTTATTAGTTAATATTTATAAAGATGCATATGAGTATTTTGTGTCAAATCCATAAGTAAGATATATTTATATAAAAAATAAAAGTATGAACATGAAAAATTTACTTGACGATTATCTTAAAAAAGATACTCGAATCACCCAAAAAGATAGTGGTAACGGATACCAAGAAGTTTGCGATTTAGATACTGGAGACTGTTATACAATCAGAATGAAAGATGGTTTGATTGAAAGAGTCGACAACACTATGAAAACAAATAGAACATTAAAAGTTGAAACTCCGCAAGGTGTTAAAACATTATTGAACGGTTAAAAATTAAGAAATGAACTTAGATAAAAAAATATTAGAAGAATTAAGAAGATTTAATCAAATTAATTCATATATCTTAAATGAACAAGATGTACCACCCCCACCACCGGCAGACGAAGTACCACCGGCACCTGAAGATGTACCGGCAGCAGACGCAGGGGCAGTACCACCGGTAGATGATGCTGCGGCAGTACCACCAGCGGGTGACGCGGCGGCGGCTCCTGAAGCGGGAGGAGAAGCGATTCCTGAACCCGTAGATATTGAAAACGACCCTGATGTTGAAGAAGTTGGAGCGGAAGGTGAAGGTGAAGCGGAAGGTGAGGCAGAAGAAATTGATATTACTGACCTTGTAACATCACAACAAGAAATTCAAGCAAAACAAGATGAATTTATGGATGGTATTTTTACTAAGTTAGATGATTTAGAAAAGAAATTATCACACATGGACCAAATTATGGATAAGATTAATAGTCTTGAAACTAAATTTGATAAGTACAGAGAAAAAACACCTGAAGAAAAGTTGATGTTACGTTCATTGGATTCTTATCCATACAACCAAAAGTTGACTGATTTTTTTGATGATAAAAAGGGTGAAATGGAAGAAACGGGTAAGAATGAATATATTTTAACTTCCGATGATGTTGAAAATTTTTCACCAAATGAAGTTAAAAAAACTTTTAATATTTACGACGAAAACGACAACGCATTGTAATAATAAAATAAATTTTAAAGGGACTCACAAGGTCCCTTTTTTTATGCCCTTTTGTTTGACATTTTAGTATTTATACCTATATTTGTTGTAGATAAAAGAGTAATAATTAAAAATTTATTTATGGCAAATTCAGTATTAGATTCAGTACTTGCGCAGTACGAAAAGAACGCACAACCAAGTGGTTCACAGAGGTCAAACATCTCACAAGAAGACAGATTAAAGAAGTATTTTTCCGCAATCTTAATGAAAAACGAAACATCCGCACAACGTCGAGTTCGTATTCTACCTACAAAAGATGGTTCATCACCATTTGTTGAAGTATGGTACCACGAGATTATGGTAAACGGACAATGGGTTAAGTTGTACGACCCTGACAAAAACGACAACGAACGTTCCCCACTTACAGAAGTTTATAATGAACTTATTCAAACGGGTAAAAAAGAAGACAAAGAATTGGCATCGCAATACCGTTCACGTTTATTTTACATCGTTAGAGTAATTGACCGTGATAACGAACAAGATGGTGTTAAATTTTGGAGATTCAAACACAATTACAAAAACGAAGGTATCTTAGATAAAATCCTCCCTATTTGGAAAGCTAAAGGTGATATCACAGATGCTGAAAAAGGTCGTGATTTAATTATCGAACTTAAGAAAGCTAAAACCCCACAAGGAAAAGAGTATACAGTAATTCAAACAGTTATGTATGATGACCCTGCATTACTTCACGAAGATAAAGAAATCATGAGTGGATGGTTGGAAGATGAGTTAACATGGAATGACGTGTATTCTAAAAAACCTGTTGAGTATTTAGAAGCTATTGCAATCGGAGAAACACCAATGTGGAGTACAGAACTTAAGAAATATGTTTAC